>Ga0187849_1001141_pt1 | contig 30644 bp, 25 predicted proteins | sample June2016WEW_4_10_2_FD_132412 | JGI IMG/M metagenome (GOLD analysis project Ga0187849, IMG submission 132412) | Peatland microbial communities from SPRUCE experiment site at the Marcell Experimental Forest, Minnesota, USA - June2016WEW_4_100 | ecosystem: Environmental > Terrestrial > Soil >...
CATTCCAGCCGCCGGCTGGATCAATTCTGGAAAGAGCGGCTCAACGCTCAGGCTGCCCGCAACGATTGCCTGACGCTGGCCGAGTAGCCGAAGAAATCTGTCGTGCGCCCCTCCGGGCAGAAGGCTCGAAAAATGGGTTTGCAGCGCGCGGATGAAGGTGTAAGCTCGCGTAATATGAACCTGGCCAACCGGCAATCCATCTTCCCCCGGGGAGCTGGCCCACGGAGGTCGAGGCCCGCGGCTGGAAGGTCGAAACCGCTTGCGAGTCCCGCTTCAAGGACCAGCACTAAAGCAGCGTGCGCAATCATGCCCCAAGCCGTGACCCATCAACAGAACGAGGAATACTGGCAGGCCCAGGACTGGCGGATGCCCGACACTGAGCTTGCCCGCACAACCGGGGCAACCGGCAACGCCGTCCGGTACTGGCGCAGGCGCCTAAACAAACCCCTTGCACGTCGGGCCGAGGAATACTGGCGGGGCCAAGACTGGACGCTGCAGAATTGCGCAATTGCCCGCACAACCGGGCTGACTGCCTGCAACGTCGGGTACTGGCGCCGGAGGCTGGGCATGCCGCCGGCCCCGGGGCACTGGAAGCACACCGAAAGACCATTTGAAAGCAGGTATGGATCGCTCGACTGGTTGAAGCAGGACGCCGCCCTGTCGCGAGAGACGGCGCTCTCCCGAGAGCGCATCCGCCAGCTACGCATCCTGCTTGGCAAGCCGAAGTCCCCATTCCACGGCCGCAACAGGGGCCGGCATCGGGGTCAGATCTAATGGGCCTTATCTTCATCCCATTCTTTCTTCTCATGACCGTGTTTGCGTCTCAGATGCCTGCGCAGCAGCGTGTCGGTTTCATGGACCTGGGAGCGGGTTTTGCCGTGTTTCTCCCGCTAATCTACGCAGCGCTCCACGCAAAAGCTCACAGCCCCAATCTGTCATAGGGGTGTTAACCCGCGCATTTTCTACCCTGCGATCTGTCCGCGGGTGACGCCGAGCTGGTTCAGGAGTTTGAGTTCGCGCCAGAGTTGGGGGCCGGTGATCTCGCCGCGCAGGAGTTGGCGGTACTTAAGGATGGTCTGGCTGGCCTGGGCGGGGGATTCATCGAGGAACTCGAGGCGGAAATGCCGGACGCCCAGTGCGAGCATGCGGGCGGCGTAATCCGCGCCGGTCTGGGCCCGGGCGTTGAAGACGGTGTTGCGGCAGCCGGCATCGGCCTTGACGGGGTGCTGGGCGCCGACCCGGTCGCGGAGCCTCACCTCGTGTTGGTCGCAGGGCCGGCCGCAGTTGCGGTAATCGGTGCCTTTGGACAGGAATGCGCAGAAGAGACAATGCTCCATGTGGAACATGGGGATATGTTGGTGGAGGGTGACCTCGAACCAGTCCGGCGGGGCGGCCTGGAGGAGGGCCTCGAGCTGGGTGAAGTTCAGATCGTAAGAGGCGGTGACGCGCTCGAGGCCGAAGTGGTTTTTGAAGTAGTCGGCCGCCAGCCGATTGGCGATGTTCAACGAGTAATCCCCGACGCACCGCCCCTGGGCGAAGAAGCCCAGGTGATCATAGTTGCGCACCAGGCAGCCGTCGGCTCCGCAGGAGCGGACCTGCTCGAGAATCCATTCCTCGCCCGTTTTGAAAATGCGGGGAGGAGCGACGAAGAGCGCGGAACGCGCAGTGCGGAACGCGGAGCGGCGAAAATGAGCGACGGCCTCGCGATATTTCTTCGGGTCTTCAAATTCGCAGTAGAGGGTTTCGATGCCGCATTGGAGGGCGGCTTCGAGTTGGGCGAGGCTGCGCGCCAGGACGATTAAGTGCGGAGTGCGGAGTGCGGAATGCGGAGTGGAGACGGGGGCGCCTGGCGCATCATTCTGCATTCTGCACTCCGCACTCCGCACTCCCTCGGCTCCGCACTCGATCGTCCAGCGTTTGGGTTGGGCGCGCTGGGTCTCGAGCTCGCGGACGAATTGGCGGCGGAGGCGGTTGAGTTCGCTGAGGGGCAGGAGGAGATTTCCTGCCAGGCAGTTCTTGAGGTCGCCCAGCCTGAAGGGGGTGCCGCCCAACCGGCCCAGTTGCTGGCGCAACCGCTCGGTGGTGAGGGGCTGTTTATCGGCCGGGGCCAGGGGCATCGCCGAGTCCACGCGGGCAAGGTGGCCCAGTTCGTCGCGCGCGATGAGGGTGAGCGGCGCGCCCGTCAGGCCGTGGGCTTCCACCTCGAGCGGGCGTTGGAACTTCGGCGTGTTTCCCTCGAAGCTTTGGCGCAGACGCCGCTCCAATTCCGGGTCGCTGGTCTTCCAGACTTTGTCGCCTGGGTGGACCCGGCTCAAGGCGATGTCGCCGCGGCCAAAGCAGAGCAGGACCGAAGTTCCTGGGCCGGCGTGTTCCGATTTCTCGAGTGATGGCGGTTTTCCGGACGGGCCACGCGGGCCGGATGCCGGTCCGGCTTTGATTTGATACACGCGTCCGCCCTCTTCCTTTTCCTCGGGTTGGCCGGCGTCGAAGACGATTCCGTCGCCAGGCTTGAGCGGGCCCTCCAGTTCAATCCGGACGCCATCGTGCCGCACCGCCAGGACCTGGCCCAGATAGACGCCGCGCTTCTTGCCAAATCGCCCGTGCACGAGTTCCTGGTTGTTGGCGCCGTGAAACCAGCCGGTGTAAAGGCCGCGGGAAAAGGCCATCTCCATCTCGTAATGCGGAGTGCGGAGCGCGGAGTGCGGAGTGGAAGAAGTGCGGAGTGCGGAATGCGGAATGCGGAATGCAGCGAGGCCGGACTTCGGGGCTTGGGGTTCGGAATGCGGAATGGCGACGGGGGCGCTTGGCGAGTCATTCCGCATTCCGCATTCCGCATTCCGCACTCCATCCAGGGCGCGGCGGTAGATGCGGGTGATATTGGCGACGTATTCGGGGGACTTGAGGCGTCCCTCGATCTTGAGCGAGGCCACACCGATTCGGACCAGGTCCGGCAGAACGCTCAGCCCGGCCAGGTCCTGCGGGCTCAGGAGATACTTCCGGTCGCCCAGCGGGACCTCTTTGCCGTCGGCGATTAGGTCGTAGGGCATGCGGCAGGCCTGGGCGCATTCGCCGCGATTGGCCGAGCGGCCGCCCAGGGCCTCGCTGGTGAGGCATTGGCCGGAATAGGCGACGCACAAGGCGCCGTGGACGAAGACCTCGATTGGGAGACTCGAACGGGCAGGCGGCGGGCCTTGTGCCCGGGGCGCCCCCGCGGCCGCCTCGGGGCTGGCGGGCTCGGCTTGCGGGGCGCCAGGGGCGGCGAGCTTCTCGATTTCCTTGAGGGAACACTCGCGGGCCAGGACGACAAGGTTGCACCCGAGTTGGCGGGCGAACTCGACGCCGGCGGCGCTGGTAATCGTCATCTGCGTCGAGACATGGATAGGGAAGTCCGGAGAGAGGCGGCGAATCAGCCGGCAGATGCCGGCGTCCTGGACCACCGCGGCGTCCACGCCGGCGGCAATCATCGCGCGGAGACAGGCCTCCGCCTGGGCCATTTCGTTTTCGAAGACCAGGGTATTGAAAGTGACGTAGCCCTTGACCCCGCGCCGGTGGAGGAACTCGATCAGTTTTGGCAGATCGGCTTGGGTGAAGTTGTCCGCCCGCAGGCGGGCGTTGAACTGCTCCAAGCCGAAGTAGATGGCGTCGGCGCCGTTTTCGACGGCGGCTTTGGCGCAGGCCCAATCGCCGGCGGGCGCGAGGAGCTCTGGAAGTGCGGAGTGCGGAGTGCGGAGTGACTGGTCAGGCGCTGCCTCAGCGGCGCGCGGCTCGGGTTCTGCGATGGGATGGGACTGGACGCTGCTCATCAACACCTGGAATTTAGCTCTCAAATCGTCCGGCACAAACTCATATTTTGGCGTGCAGCACGGGCTTGAGGTCGGAAGCCGGGCCGGCTACATTGGCCCTGGCGACGACGTATGATCACTGAAGAGAGCTTCATCGATTTCAGGTGCCCTTATTGCGGGGAGACGATTTCATTTCCTCGGGAGAACGCCGGGCATCCCCAGGCCTGCCCCGGGTGCACCGAGAGCGTGATCGTGCCCGAGGACGGCAGCCCCGAGGGACGCAAGCTCCCGCTTCCCATAACTACCGAACGGCTGGTGTTGCGGCGGTTCGCCCCGGCGGATTGGCAGGATTTGCTGGAATGCCTTTCGGATGAAGAGACCTTCCGCCACATGGAAGGCAGGCCGCTGGAGGAAGATGACGTGCTGCGTTGGCTGGAGCGCGAGAGCCAGGTCAAATTGACGACACCCGACCAGGCCTTTTACCTCGGCATCCAGTCACAGGCGAGCGAAAAGGTGGTCGGCTACGTGAGCTTGAGTTTTTCCGAGCCCTTCCAGGCGGCACTCCAGGTCGTGCTCAACCGCGCCTTTCAGCGCCAGGGCCTCGCCCTGGAGGCCGTGGGCGCCGTGCTGGGTTTTTGTTTCCAGGCGATCCGCCTGCACCGGGTCACCGCCTCGTGCCACGGCCAAAACGGCCCCGCCTGCAAGCTCTGCGAGAGCGCCGGCCTGAGGCGCGAAGGCGAGTTTGTGAAAAGCAGACTTTTCGATGGCGAATGGGTCAATACCGTCTCCTACGCCGCGCTCGAGGAAGAATACCTCCAAGCAGGCCGTTAGAGCGCAGCTCGAACGCATCCGGACGGAGGTCGAGGGGGCGAGTGTCGAGGGGCGGCACTTCATTCCCTCGACACTCGACACTCGACACTCGACACTCGACACTCGGCGCTCGGCCTGCTATTGAGCCGGGGGCTGAAGCCAACGCCTTTACTTTGAACGATTGGTTGCGCCGAGCGGAGTTACGGATTACTCTATGGCCATGGATTGGCAGCAATTGGTTTCGCTGGTTATCGTAGCCGTGGCCGGCCTCCTGCTGGCGCGCAGCAAGATCCGTCGCCGTCGATTCAGCTTCGAACGAGACACGCCCTGCGGGTGCGCGGGAGCGGGTCGGGAACCATCGGCAAGCTCCATTGTGTTCCACGCCCGCAAAGGAAAGCGTCCTGAGGTGCTTGTAAGAATGAAGCAGTAAGGGCTTGCCCCAGTTTCAAGGGTGAGCTAAGCTTATTCCACTAACGGCCATGTGCAAAGTCATGTCATCGGTGCTATTTGTGACTCGTTCTGCCCGGGGCGGGCGAGAAGGCTCGGCGCGACCACATTGGGTGCCTGACACCGACGTATATGTGACTGACGGCGGGCTGGTGGTGAAAGTCGAGTTGTCTGGGATGCGCAGCGAGTGTTTGGAGATCACAGCCGAGGGAAACCGGCTGCGCATCAGCGGCAACCGGCCCGACGGGTGCCGTCCGGGGAAATGCAATTTTCTGGTCATGGAAATCAACTACGGACCCTTTGAGAGCGTGCTGGAATTGCCGGCGGGCTACGATTTGGGCCGTGCCAAAGCAGCCTACGTAAATGGTTTTCTACGGATCGATGTGCCCGTGGCACAACAGCCCTCCAAGGGCACGAAAGTGCCGGTTGCGGAAGGAAACGTCCCGATGATCTGAACTCTTTCCGGCGGGCGGGAATCTAAATGGCTGGATGGTGCGAACATGACCACGCCCGACACCGAGTTCGTTAGTGTTCTGGGAACTCCCAGCGGCACGGAAACGCCCTCACGCGTTTCCACCAGTTCGCTGCCCGAAACCCTGCCGATCCTCGGGCTGTCCGACATCGTGATTTTTCCGACGATGCCGGCCCCGCTGCTGGTCGAGACGGCCCAGAGCACCAAGCTCATCGACGACGTCGTCGGAGGCGACCGCCTGCTGGGAGTCGTGCTGCAGCGCAATGCCGAGGCCGAGAACCCCTTGCCCCATGAGATGCACGAGGTGGGGTGTGCCGCGCGGGTGCTCAAGATGCTCAAGTTCCCGGATAACACCGTCCGGCTGCTCGTCGAGGGCCTCTGGCGCATCCGCATCGGGGTTTACACCAAGACCGAGCCTTACCTTTGCGCCAGGTTCGAGCTGCTGCGCGATGTGAAGGAGGACTCCGTCGAGCTGGCGGCCATGATGCGCAACGCCCAGAGCCAGTTCCAAGAGATCGTCAAGCTTTCGCCGGCCCTCTCCGAGCAAATCAAGATCGCCTCCCTGAACATCGAAGACCCCGGCCACTTTGCCGATCTGGTTGCCGCCAACCTGAACCTCGAGCTGGCCGAACGGCAGAGGCTGCTCGAGACCATCTCGGTGAAGGAGCGCCTGACGCGCCTGTTGCCGATGCTCAACCGGGAGCACCAAGTGCTGACCCTCAGCTCGAAGATTCAGACCGAAGTCGCCACCTCGATCTCGAAGACCCAACGCGATTTCTTTCTCCGCGAGCAGTTGCGCGCGATCCAACGCGAACTGGGGGAATCGGACCCCAACGCCGCCGAGACACGCCTGCTGCGTGAGAAAATCGAGCAAACCCCCATGCCGGCCGAGGCCAAGCAAGTCGCCACCCAGGAGCTCGAGCGCCTCCAGCAGATGGTGCCGGCGGCAGCCGAATACGCGGTGAGCCGCCATTACCTGGACTGGCTCCTGGCCCTGCCCTGGGCCGCCGAGACCGAGGACAAGCTCGACCTGGCCGAGGCCGAGCGCATTCTCAACGAACAACACTTCGGCCTGAGCAAGGTCAAAGACCGGCTGCTCGAGTTCCTGGCCGTCCTCAAGCGCCGAAAACAGATCAAGGGCCCCGTCCTTTGCCTGGTAGGGCCGCCCGGGGTCGGCAAGACCTCCCTGGGCCGGAGCATGGCCGACGCCCTGGGGCGGAAGTTTGCCCGCATTGCCCTGGGGGGCATGCGCGACGAGGCGGAGATTCGCGGGCACCGCCGCACTTATGTCGGCGCCCTGCCCGGGCGCATCATCCAAACTCTGCGCCGCGTTGAAAGCCGCAACCCGGTCATCCTGCTCGACGAATTGGACAAGGTGGGCGCCGATTTCCGCGGCGACCCGGCCGCCGCCCTGCTGGAAGTGCTGGACCCGGCCCAGAACAACACCTTCACCGATCATTACCTGGATCTGCCCTTCGACCTGTCGCGCGTGCTCTTTATCACCACGGCCAACTGGCTGGAGCCCATTCACCCCGCCTTGCGGGACCGGCTCGAGGTCATCGAACTGCCCAGTTACACCGAGTCGGAAAAGCTCCAGATCGCCAAGCGATACCTGGTGCCCCGCCAGTTGGAAGAGCACGGGCTCTCCCGGCAGGAAGTCAGGTTCTCGGACGCCACCTTGCGCCGCATCATCCACGATTACACGCGCGAGGCCGGCGTCCGTCAATTGGAACGCGAGATCGCCGCCCTGACCCGCAAGGCCACCCGGCGCCTGGTCAGCAACGGCCACGAGCCCAAAACCTTCGTGCTCAAGCCCGAACTCCTCATGGATTACCTGGGCGCCGCCCGGTTCGTGAGCGAGAGCGCCGAAACCATCAAGGAATATGGCATCGCCACCGGCCTGGGCTGGACGCCCGTGGGCGGCGAGATCCTTTTCATCGAGGCGACCCGGATGCCGGGCAAAGGCAATCTGCTGCTGACCGGCTCGCTGGGAGAGGTCATGAAGGAGAGCGCGCAAACCGCCCTGAGCTACTTGCGCAGCCAGGCCGAAACCCTCGGCATCAGCCTGTCGGATTGGGGCAATTTCGATATTCACATCCATGTCCCGGCCGGCGCCACCCCCAAGGACGGGCCCAGCGCCGGAGTGACCGTCGTGGCCGCCCTGGCCTCCCTGCTCTCCCGCCGCCGCGTCCGTTCCGATGTCGCCATGACCGGCGAAATCAGCCTCCGCGGCCGCGTCATGCGCGTCGGCGGGATCAAGGAAAAAGTCCTGGCTGCCGCCCGTTTCGGCATCAAACGGGTCGTCCTGCCGGATCAAAGCCGGTCCGACTGGAGCGAAGTGCCCGAAGAGGTGCGCCGCAAGCTCAAGGTTCATTTCATCAGGCATATCTCCGAGCTGCTGCCCCTGGTGCTCCACACAAAGTGAGCCGTCCCCTTTCTCTCCTTCTGGCGCTGTTTTTTCCGCTGCTGGCTTGCGCTCAACGCCCGGTTGACACGCGCCCGCCGCCGCTGAGCCCCGAGGAGTCTCTCAAAGCAGGACGCCGGTTGGTGGAGGACCTGCTCACGCAAAAACCCGAGGCCAATTCCACCAACACCGGGGTGGTAAGAATCCGGGATGCCAATGACCGGGAACACCGCATCCGCGTCAGGTTCGACATCTATGCCACGCCCGCCAACTGGGTCAGCGTTTACCAGACTCTCCCGGCCGATGGCCTCCCGGCAGAGGAGTTGGCCGTGATTCACCCCGGCCGGCAGCCTAATGAATACTTCCTGACGCGGCCGGCAGGCTCCAACGTTCCCGCCGCCCGCCCGATCCGGTTAAGCGCCGATGAAATCATGGTTCCATTTGCCGGCTCCGATTTCTGGGTGGCGGACCTCGGGCTTGAATTCCTCCATTGGCCGGCGCAGCGCGTGCTGCGCAGGGAAATGCGCCACGGCCAGCCCTGCGCCGTCCTGGAGAGCGCCAACCCGCGCCCCGCCCCCCCCGGCTATGCCCGCGTCGTCTCCTGGGTCGATACCGACAACGGCGGCATCCTCCATGCCGATGCCTACGATGCCCGCGGCCAACTGATGAAAGAGTTCGATCCCTCCGGCCTCAAAAAGGTCAACGGCCAGCGCAAGCTCGAGGAAATGGAAATGCGCAATCGCAAAACCGGCTCTCACACCTGGATTAAGTTCGACCTCACAGACCAGCGGTGATTGCCCCGGCTGTTCCGCACGCGGCAACTTCCATCCTGCTCCCGATCCTAATCATCGTTCTGGCTTTATTTCTTTCAGGCTAGTCGGGCAAACAAGATGGGGAGGACGTGCTGGCGCAGACCCATTCCGTTGGCGTAATCCGATTTGAAATGGTCCAATACCTCATGCCAACCACCGACCTCTGGGAGCACCTGGATATTCCGAGCCAGGAGGTCTGGGTGCAGGAGGAAGCCGTTGGCTAATTGGCGGTTGGCATCGTCCTCGGGAAGAACATACACATGCGGCCGATACTTATTCACGCTCATGGTTCCAGGTCGCCTTGCACCAACGCACTGACAAGATCCCCCTTCACGATCTGGGCCAGAGGCCGGAGCGTCGTGGGCTCAAGATGGCTTTTCCGAACGAGCAGGAACGTGTTCTCCTCGGAAAAGCGGCGGACGGCCTCGGGGTTGTGGGAGGTCGCGATAAACTGGCCTCCCGACTCGAATTCTCTGCGGAGCGCCATCACAAAGTGTCCGACCTCAGACAATGCCAGGTAATTATCGGGTTCGTCCCAGAAGCACAGCAGTGGGCCGTATGCGTTGTTGGCGCCAAGAGTCAACGCGCAAATCATGAAACATTTCTCGCCGTCCGACAGATCCTCGAACGGCACGCTCAGAGTTCCGTTCTGATTGGAGAACTGGACCGTGAGACTCCTGAAGTCTTTGCCAATAACCGGATTCTTGATGTCCTTCAAATCCGGCATAATCTCCCTGAGGTATTGGTCGATTCTTGAATATGCCGCCGGCGAGTAAGCCAGCAGACCCGAAAACCACGCGCCGAAGTCCGTGACCTGCGTGTTGGGTTGCAACTGCTCCTCGTTGGAGTCGCCCGAAATCAGGCCGGGCACCGGTCGAAGAATGAGCATTCGAGCGAGCCATTGCTTGAAAATGAACAACGGATCGCTGGTGGAAGATTCCTGAATGATTGGAAGAGCGACTAGATGCCAGTCAATGAGGAATTTCGCCTCCTGATTCTGACCAGCCCTGGCGAGATGCACTTGAGCCTTGTCTCGCGTGTACACCGGTCTGCCGTCAACGGCAAGCCTCTCCTGAAGCACACGAAGTTCCTTAAAGCCCTCCGGGAGCTCGAATGCGACAATGTACTCGTAAACCCTGGCTTCCAACGCCATCTCGATTTCGAGTCGGATGGGGACATCCGAGCGGCCGCGTGTGAAATCCTTTGGGGTGACAAGAGCGCCTATTCGGTTCGTTCCTCGAGCAATCTTCTGCAGAATTTCGAGCGCAAGACTCACGGTCGTCTTTCCCGAGCCGTTTTTTCCCACCAGCAGGACCGACGAGTGGCCAGCGAGAGGCAACTCGAAATTCTCCAGGCACCTGAAATTGTGAATGTACAGACGACGTATCACAGGCGGACAATACTGCGGCTCATTTCAAACGCGGTCAACCAAAGAAGTCAGGGAAACTGCCTCCATTGTCTCAAAATCTCCGCCTCGGACAATTTCGGCGCAATGAGCAGACGCGCGCGGGCGCTGGCAGTTTCGCCCTCCTTGAGGCCGCGGCCGAACAGCGAGAGGTAGAGCGAGTCATGCGGGTCGCTCTGTTGCGGAGTGCAAACCGCAAAACAATCGCTCGCCGGCGACATCAACACCGCCGTCAGGCCCGTGGCCGGGGCGCGGCGAACTGCCAGCGGCCTCGTCAGCCTCGGCATCACGACCCAGTCCACCGGGTTGGGCTCGAATCCCCATCGCCCGTCCCGAATGATCGCTGCCGCCCCGTCATCACGCGGGAAGGCCAGCCAGGCACCATAGCTCTTGTCCGCCGCCAGGAGCTGCCGCGTCCCGTCGGAACCGCTTGCGCAGACCAGCGAGTTGGTGAAATCCGCCGTGAAGTAAGAAGCCAGGAAAGACTCGAAGCTCGGCAAGTTCGTTTTCGCCAGGACAGTTGTTTCCAGGTCAAGAATGTTCGGCGCCGCCCAGCGGTAGCGCGCGCGCAACTCGAAGGGCCGGCCCTCGGCCTCCGGCCAGCGCGCCTCTACGGCGCCATCAGACCCCAGCCTGGCTTCGCTCGGCCAATCCCAAGCCGCCGTGCCGTAACGTTTGCCGGCGCTGAACACCCGGTAATGACTGAACAAACCCATGCTGCTGTCCAGCCGCATCCCTGCCGGCAGATAAATGACCGAAGAAAGCCCTCTCGACCGGCCCTCCGCGCGCAACTTGCCCCGCAGCACGCCGGTGTCGAAGCTAAACTCATTCGCGCCGGCGGCTGAAAACACCGGCGCTCCTTGGCTGTTTGTTTTCATTTGGGCCTGGGCGCGCGCGCGCTCCTGCGCGCCGCAGCCCAGGGCCATGAAGATGGCCAGCAGGACTTTCATGGGGCGGAAATTTGTGAACGGATGTTTTCGGGCGCGATGGTTTGAAAATGCTTTAGGTTCAGCGTAAGAACCTTTTCCGCTCCCGTTTTGGCTGCGCACTGAAGCAGGGGGGCGTCGTAAATCGTGCCGCCTTTAATTCCGGAGAGTGCCGCTTCACGAATCAATCGAGGAATACTCTCATTTCCTGCGCTTAGGCACCCCAAGTCCGGCGAAACTTTGCCCGTGGCGCTCATCGCGGCTTGCTTCCACGATGCGGCGGACCGTCTCTTGGCTCAAAGTTTGTTGGCCGCCGGTCGAGAATACAAGCGCTTGGCCCTTGCGCACGAAACCCAGCGTCTCCTTGTTTGGCGTCAGTGTGACCGAAGAGCCGTGGACCGAAACCTTGAGAGCGTCACCTGGCTTAATGCCGAGCTCCAGCCGCACCTCCTTTGGAAGGACAATCCGGCCAGCCTGATCGATTGGAACCATTGACTCTTTCATACCCTACTACAATGCCATTGCCATCAGGAAATGGCAAACAAGCCGGCCCCTCCTGTGCCGGACCGGTTCGGTTTGCGCCCAATGCCCGAAGTCAGGATATCGATTTGACTGTGCTCGTCATGGTCCCGCCCTCGGGATCGGCTTCTCCGTCAAGAGAAGGATGAGGCCAGCCTGTTTCGTGAGTGGGGAACAGGATTCGCTGGGTGCCTTCATTTCCCGCTTTGCCCGGGGGTGAAGGTCTTTACTCGAGGTCGTAAGCGGAGTTGTCGGGGGAAAGAAATCCAGTGCCGGGCGCCACGGTGGAATTCTCACAGTTGTTGGTGTAGCGGCCTTGCCGCGACTCGGTGTGGCCGTCGCAAAAGGCGGCGTTGCTGCGATTTTGGTGCCGGAAGCCTTGCGTGCCGCCATTGCGCCCCCAGAAACCGGCGTCGCCGGGATTCGGGAAGGGCGCGCGCATGAATTTGTCCGCGCCGCCGGAACACTGGCCGTCGCCAAACAGAGCGGTTTTCGGCGGCTGGTGGACATCGGAACTTTTGGCCGGTTCGGGAATGGATTCATATTGGCCGTGGCCGATGTAGCTGAGGTTGTAATTGTAGCCGGTGTAAGGATCGGTCAGCCAGTTGGCCCTGCCGGTGAACGAAGGACACTGCTGAATTTGGACGTTGCCTTGCCCCTGCCAGAGTAATCCAGGAATCACACGATTGGGATTTCCCTCGATGGTCGTCAAGTCCCAGGCATAGTCAATGTTGTTCTCGCCGTCCGAATAATAGGCGATGGGATAAACATTTGCATTGTCGCCCACATAAACATTCGCGGCGATGCCCATTTGGCGCAAATTACTCAAGCATTGAGTGCGTTTGGCGGCCGCTTGGGAATTGCTCAACGCCGGCAAAAGCATGGCTGCGAGAATGGCCACGAGGGCGATGACCACGAGCAGTTCGACCAATGTGAACCCGCCATGGTGGGAAGCGCGTTCGCCGGGTGCAAAGGCGCCCCCCAACTTCAACTCCGCTTTTCGATTCCCGGGCATTTTACGGGAGGTTCAAAAGCAAGCGGTAAAAGGCCTTGCCGGCCGGCGCATTGGTGTCCCGCAACGTGACCGCCGGCGCATTCGTCGCCGTGAAAGTGGAAATCGGCGTCCAAGTCGCGAGGTCACTCGAGCGTTGCAAGGTCCCGGCACAATTGGGCACGGGTGCGAATTGGAGAGCAACGCCGTTCGTGATGGTTTGGATGTGTAATTGCGGCGGAATGATTTGCGACACGACAAAGGCCGAAAAATTCGTGACGGCCGCGACGAGAACTTCATGGCTCGCCGAATCGAACTGGGACGGCGCCGACGTCCAGTTGGTTCCGGTCCATTGAAACAGGCGCAAGTCGCCGCCGCTGCCAGTATAATTGTCACCGGCGCGCAAGCCGATGTTCGCGACATAATTCACGGGGTTGTTTCCGCTCACAGGTCGCAAAGTAATTTGGTACGCGCTCGACACCTGGCCCACGACCGGCGCCAACGCAGAGAATTCGCTCGAACCAACCGTGCTGACTTTGGCGATGTCGCTGACGGAATCGAAACTGATGGAAATCAGGTTCTGGCTTGGGCCGGCGGGGTTTTGAAACCGGAGATTGGTGATGCCCGAAGCGAGGTTGTCCGGCGTGATGGAAAGGGCGTCGCCAACCACCACCGGATTCACTGCCGCAACGGCGTCAAGGACCGTGTAGGTGCCGGCGCCGGGCTCCACGCGGACGTATTGGATCCACGGAAAGCCGGAGGCCTTCAAATCGTAGCCTGTGCCGCCGGCAGAACCGACGAATTGGTCAAGACCGCCGGCGACCGATTGGCCGCCGAAGTCATTCGTATAAACGAATGGATTCAGCGGCTTGGTTGGATTGAACTGTTCGTCCGTCCACGAATGATTGGTTTCATCCCAACGATAGGCATTTTGTGGAAACAGAGATGAAACGGTGTTGTAAGCATACCAATTGGTCCCGTCCTGACTGACGGAAACGGTCGTCGGATGACCGCCAATGCCGCCGGCAAAATCATAGCTGTCCAAATCCGTTCCCGCCCCGGCGGTTCCTCCCTGTCCAAGAAAAAAGGAATTGCCAAAAACAATCAGGTCAACCCCGTAAGGATTATTGGGGTCGTCATAAATTTTGCGTCCCATATCGACGGTAATCTGTCCGCCGCTGCTGATTTCTGTGATGACCGCGCCGCCGTCGGAGGTTGCGTTGTATGGTGGTTCAACAACCGTGGTTCGATGAGTTGAAAGGCCGGCCGAGGTGTCTGAAAACATGAGCGTTGGGCGGCCCAATACTGCAGCCGGATCGTTATACGGACTGTGGGTATATATGTCATTCGTGCTGACCAGTTGAACTGCGAAGTCGTTCGTGTTGCAAACGTAGGCTGTGTAGGTGCCATCGGGCGACGGCGGCGCGTGTTTGTGCAAGTTATAAACCGCATTGGTGCTGGCCTCATACTCGCCGGCAGCCACCGAGAATCCAATCCACGAACCGTTGGTGAGCGGGAGGGTGTCCAGGCCCGCCTGCGCCAGTTCCCATTGGCCGTGAACGCCGGCCGAGTAATACACCAGGTCGGTGGGGGTCCAATACTGATTGGTTCCACGGTTTGGCGAAGCCAAAAAGCCGCCGTTGTCGCCGAGTTCGTTCCAGACTTCCCAACCTGGGCCGGCCTGGGCGCCCCAATACAAGTCCCCGCCGTTGATCGGATGCGCGGCATCCAGATTCACCGTCGGATCGTGCAAAATGCCGTTGGTGAAAAAGTTCGTGGTGGTTCCATCGGTGATGCCGATGGACCTGTTGGCCTGGAGATTGTAGCCGAAGGCTGCGTTGATATAGCCGTAAACGGTCAGCGGGGCGACCACGTAGAGCTTTGGGTCGGCCGCGAGAACCGCGTCCAACATTTGCGCGCCCGTGGCGGCGCCGTTGAACCGATAACCCCACACGAGGGTCTTGTCGGCGATGGGGGTGGGAACGGAACTGTTGGTCAAGGATTGCGGGGTGCTCCACTCGATGACCAGCGCGGCGCGGTTGCTGCCGGAGCCGCCCCAGACCTGAATGTCATCCAGCGAAATTGCCCATAACTTGGACACGAGAAATGAGCTGGCCAGCGCCAGCGCCAAACCGAGGTTTTTCATGAACTGATCTTTCAATTGCGTCCCGTGAATAGAATTCACGAAACGGTTTTTGGTTTGAGAGACCAGCGCGGAGATCGAGGATTTTAGAAAAAAAACCTCCACACTCCGGCAAAACGGGGAATGAAGGCATTCACTGGATCCCGGCGAAAACGGTTCGCCGGGCTGGCCTCATCCTTCTCTTTGCGGAGAAGTTAGCCCGCCTCACCCGAGGCGAGCCGCAATGAGCATTCTTCAGCCGATATCCTGACTCCGGGCGTCGAACCTCGCTCCCGCCTTCCCGCTGGATGCAGTGGCTTCCTGGAGCTTGTAGCCCGTCACAGTGGCGCAACCGTCCCCGATTTTCACGGGGTTCCCTGGCACTGGAGAATGTTCTGGCCGGTCAACGGACCAGCGTTGTCAAAGAGCGACCACAGTAAAGCACATCGCCTTCGACAAGGCAAGGGGAATTTAGAAAGCCCGAGGAGCAATGAGCGTGCCGTTGGTGGGACCCCGCGCCCGCTCCAAAGGCTTCGCCAGTTCGAGGGCCGGTTCGCATGTCGCGAAGCGTTTGGAGTGCGCGGCATTCCCGCGCTTTGGCGGCGCCCTCCGACAAGAAAATCGGAATTAATTTTTGCCCGGGCCACTGGCCGAGAGCAGCGGTTTGAGATGAGCCACCGAGCGCTCTGCCTGCTCGACGGTGCCGCACTCGACGGAAAAGACGATGTCCCGCTTCGCCTTCCGGCAGATGCCGATCACGCGCGCCCAATCAATGACGCCGTCCCCGCAGGCGCAGCCGACGGCCGTGCCGGTGACCTTGCCGCGTTCGGCGGAGGATTGCGCCACGGAGATGTCCTTGGCATGGAGATGGACCAGGCGGTCAAGGACTCGCTCGAGCCACTGGTAGGGGTCGTGGCCGCAAAGATAGCTGTTGCCGGTATCGAAGTTGATGCCGATAACCGGGCTTTTCACCAGCTTGTAAATGCGGTCCAGGCCGTCGGGATGCTTGCTGTATTGCTGATGCGGTTCGAGGCCGATGAGGATGTGCCGGGGTTCGGCCACCTTCGAGGCCTCCATCAAGGTGTAGCGCATGAGGGTATGGTCCTCCGCCTCGGTGCTCCAGTCCGGCTTGGGTCCCTCGTCGGTATTGATTACCGGCGCGCCGCACTCGGCCGCAAACCGAATCGCCTGCTTGAGGTACTCGACGCCGATCTCCGGCTTGCACAGCGGCGTGTGGGCCGAAAGCCCCGAGGGCTTCACCCCGGCCTTTGCGCACGTCCGTTTGATGCGCAACGGGTCGTCCAGCATCGAAACGCTGTGAAAATAACCGGCCTCGCTCAACAGCTCGCGCCCCAAATGCACCATCGGTTCAACGTACTCGTAGCCCAGTTCGGCCGCCTTTTCGACGCCCCATTCGAAGGGCTTGTCGTGGTGCCGGATGTATTCGAGATTAACGCCTAAGCCAATTTTGCCCATAGTTGTATCGTGGTTGAAGTTGTCGGTTTCAAGGTTTGGTTTGCCGCCAGGCTTCCACGCGCCCGCGAAGCGTTTCGGAAGGTTTGGCCTCCGGGTAAACGAGAACCAGGTAGTTCAGCTCGAACGTGTCGCCCCGGTGATAAATCAGCGGTTCCTTATCCAGCCCTTGGGTTGCCGACAGGTAAGCGAAGGGCGTGAGCATGCTGAAATAGACGGCGTCGCCGCGCACGTTGGCCGGATGACCCGCCAGGGCGATCGTGGCCGGATGGCCCGGCGCGTCGAAAGAAACTGCCGCCCAGGGCGCCGGTGACAGGTCCTGCCGGTTGTTGGCCAGGTCCAAGGTCGGGCCCGCCGGCGAATTGGGTGTGCCAGCCAGCCGATGCGCGGCCAGCCCATCGAGGTCCTGCCGGAAACGGAGGCCCAGGCCGTGATAAGTGGCGCCGCCCAGCGTCACGGTGTTGGTCTTGCCGCCAACCTCGAACTTTGATTTCCATTCCAGGGCGACCTCCTGCCGCGCGGGATTTACCGTCAACACCAACGCCCGGCGCTCGACCAGCAGCGCCACCGGCGCCGTGTCTGGCAGGAAAGCATCCTGTGGGGCTACCCAGTGCAACACCTGCTCGAATTTCCCCTGCGCCTGGCCGTCCGTTCCCGCCTCGGCACAAACGGGCCTCGAAGTCCAAATCACCTTCTGCACGCCGTTCCCGGAGACCTCCTCCCAGAAGTTAATCCCGTTTACGCGGATGCCATACATCAGCGCATGATGGTGCAGATGATCGAAGGGCGCATCGCGCAGAATGTTCTCACCGCCCAGCGGGCTGAGTTCCTTCACGTACGGCTTGAACTTCTGCGGGGCGAACGAATAAACGAACAACTTCTGCTGCCCATAGAGCAGGCTCCAAGCGGTCGGCTCTTCAGTCGTGCCGAGGCTGAGTGTGGCCGCCGCGGCGGCCGGCGCCGCAGCCAGGCAGAGGACCAGGCCCAGGGCCAAAGTATGAAGTATGAAGTATGAAGTATGAATTGCGGCGCAAAGCCCGCCGCGCGGCGGCAGCGGTTGCGCGGCGGAAATCGGGTCGCTGCGATTGAGGCTCAGTTCCTGGATGGAATAATCATGGTGGCTCTTCATAACGGCTACCGATGTTTTTATACGAATCCCGCCCGCATGTCCAGTCCGGCGAGCAGCCAGACCCCAAAGCAGAAAGGCCGCGGCCAAACCAGCCTGGACCCTGGACGTCCTGCCCGCACCCGGGCAGTCGCGAGGGATGAAGGACGAACCGCGGACCCGGAAATCATGCTCCGACCCCCTCCGCAAGATCCGCATCGAGCGGGCCGGCGCCGCTTCGCTCAGGAAACCACGAACAACGTGGGCGAGGTGGAGTCATCCATGTTGTCCATCAGCACGTTTGTGGTCGGCATGGTTCTCGACCACGCCGACGATCAGGAGATTTACGTCGAGCAGAGCCTCATTCATCATCGAGCGCCTCGGCCACCTGCTCCGAGGTGATTGTGCCGCCGCTGACCTTCACGGTAGGAAAGGGCTTCCACGAACGGGTCCCCGCCGCTGAGGCTAAACGCAGCAACCGCTGCAAGAGCTCCTGCTGCTCAGGGGCAGACAGTCTCCGGAACTGTTCCAATAACGCCTCTGCTGTCGCACTCATAAGAAAAATATAGCCCTCAGGCTCCGAGACCGCAACGGTGGGCATCAGCCCTCTCTTCATCCCGCCGGGGTAGAATCCGGCAGGCCGCAGGGCTAATTCATGAAAGGGGGTGGGAATCCCGATTCGGAATCCAGATTCCACTTCCCGCGGAACGTCAGGAAGCCGATAGGAGGCAGTCCCCGCCCTGGGCTTTGCGGCTTCGTGAGCTGGCCTTGGCTTCCGTCAGGGCCCAACCGAGCTTTCCGGGACCACCCCCTCCGCTCCGCAAAGAGCGGCCCAAGGGCGACCCCGGGGGAAGCGGCGCTGGGCTCTGCGCTCCATTTCACGCCGTAGCGATGACATACTCCATCCCCCGCTGGTTGCACCAAATCTCCGCCGCCTTCCGCTTCCGCTGCACATCGTTCGAGTCAATCCGGCTCGGGTCCTTCACCTCGACGAGCTGTTTCTTCCCGTCGTCGTACTCCACGAGGAAGTCCGGCACATAGCGCCGCTGGTGCCTCTGACCGTCGATCCAGGGAATGGTGATTCCGTGCCGTTTCATCCATTTCTTCACCACAGGATCGGCGTCCAGCTTCACCATCATCCGGCGCTCAAGGTCGCTCTGGAACTTCTCGAAGTTCCAAGGGCTCTTCTTCGGATTCCAGAAATCGCCGTGCTTGCTAATCGCCATATTCGATAATCCCCGCGATGAGCCCAGGCACTGCCCCGACCTTGTTCTTCACCTGCCGCAACATCTTCCACGCAAAATCCACGTCCGCGCGGTCTGCGAGGCCAAGAGAGTTCTCCTTGAGGAACTTTTTCCGCACGTGCTGAACGAGTGCCCCGTAAACCCTATCCTTGAAGCCCGCCGCATATCCCGCTTCGACCGTCAAAGCCTCGGCGATCTCCAACATCCCACTCTTCACCGCATCCCGAATTGCATCGTCAGTAACGACGGCGGCAGCGGCCGCAGGCCCCGACGGGTCAGGGGCCGAGAGAATCGTCTTCCAGCCCTTGCCGCCAAGCTCCTGCCCCGTGACGCCAGAGATTCCTACCTTGGTGATCTCCGTCACCGTTGGGTCATAAGTGACCCCGTTCATGACTTCCTGCCAGTTCTCGACCGGTTGCGGCGGCGGTGCCACGTCGCCAACGTCGAACTCACCGTCGTCCAGGATACTTGGATCGGTCGGTGGCAGGTCGATGACCAAGTCGGGGTTTGCCCACGCCTGCTTTGGCGGCGGAGATGGCAAATCCTCCGTTTCGTCGAAAAGATCATCCAGGAGAACGTTCTCGCGCTTCCGCGCGTTGAAAATGTCCCAGAGCCACTGGTGCTCCAGCTTCGGGTGATCCACCACCGCGCAAATCTGCGGCTCGTTCGGATCAATCCCTTTCACGCGCACTCGGCGCAAGCCACGCCCGATTACTTGCTGGCCATAAACCCGCGAACCGAACTTCCGCAGCAGCAGAATCACACCCACCTCCGGCACGTCCCAGCCTTCCCGCAGCATGAGCACACTCACCACCGCCTTGTAAGGCGTCCCCGCCTTCTGCTGCCGTCCAAGCTCCTGCGCCTTCTTCCTGTCGGCTTCCTCGCTGTCCTCCGTGACCAGCAAGGTCCGCACCTTGAAATAGGTGTTCAGCGTCTGCGAGGCCTTCTCTGCGTCGGCTTTGCACACGGCCACCACGAACAGGATCGGCTGATACCGCTTCTTCGCCCGGCGCTCCTGCTCATCCAGACGTTTCAACGCAATCGCCACCTGCTGGCGCATGGGCTCGTCGTCAGTCACCCACTGCGTCGCGCTCAGCCCCAACCGGTCCACCTCATCCCAATTGATCTCCTCCACCTTCCGCTTCTCGCCTGTCTGCGCGTCGGTGTAGGTGAGTTGCACCGTCTTGATGTCAGGCTGGTAAACCACCGGCGTCTTAATGATCCCGTCCGCCAGTGCGTCCGTCACCCCGTATTCGTAGATCATCTCACTATCCGGCGTCCGCCCGTCCGCACGGTCCGGTGTGGCCGTCGTGTCCACCCGCAACACCATGTTCTCCCGCATCCTGAGCAAGGTTGCCTCGTATTCCGGTGCTGGCGAGTTGTGCGCTTCGTCGTTGAAAAGCGCAAAGTCGGGGCCGTTCATCAAGGCTGACAGGTTGCTCTGCCCGGTCTTGTTGCTCTGATAAAATTGATGGATGTTTCCTAGCACCACGCTCGCGCTGAACAGGCTCGACCACCCGCCGTCCTTTCCGCTCCCCAGCGTCGTCAGGTCGAAGTTCCCCATCCCCGACGAAACCGCCTGCTCCGGCAGCAGATCACGGTCGCGGAAAACCTTCCCACCTTGGAAATCGTCTTCCAACCGGTCGCGCACAATCAGGTTCGGACAGAGCAGGACGAACTTCTGCACCCCGTGCGCGATCCGCAGCCAAGCCACGAGCGCGGCGATCACCGCCGTCTTGCCGCCGCCCGTCACCACGTTGAGCAGCAGGCCGTCCGCCCCGATCTCCGCCTTGCCCAGAACCTCGTGCGCATACACCACCCGCAGGAACGCCTCCCACTGGTGGGGCCACAGCGTCCCCGTGCGCGGAAGCTGGTCGTCGTCCTCCGAGGTCAGAAACCCGACGTAAGCGTAAGACTCCGGCTTCAGGCGAGGCATCCCGTCCCGACGCCAGTCGCGGAAGGCGTCTTCATGTCGCGCGAATTGGTTGAACATGCGCGGCCCTCTAACTCACCGCAATTTCGCCCGACCACAAGCCCTCTCCGCCCATGTCGTCCTGCACCTTGCAGGCCACCCGCACCTTCCCGGTGCGCGGAAACTCATACTCCGCCTGCACCTGCGGCTCGGACTTCCCGCCCCGCACGAAGGAGTACCCCGGCGTGCTGAAGAACCGCTTCCCGTAGTCGAAATCCCACTGCACGTTAATGATCTTCGCCCCGGAGTTCAGCACCACCGTCTCGCTTACGTCGAAGCGGTATGTCCGCGCGGAAACCCGCTTGTAGCCGACCTCCACACGGGGCGGTTGGACGAAGGTCAGGAAATTCTCGTAATCGGCGTGATCGGTTGAGAGGGCCGCCACATGCTCCCGGAAGCGTGGCGAATCAATCCGCACCTGCTCCAGCCGTATGAAGTTCAGTTCTGTCTGCTCCAGCCGCCGTAACCGGTCCCCCGCCTCTAGCGCGTCCGGGCGAAACGCCCACGCCAGCATGATGCCATCGCGCAGGTTGTCTTGCTTGTAGCGGAGCGTCTTGCGGACGGCGTTGGCGTAGCCCTGCACATCCTGCGCCGTTACCGCCTTCTTCGGGTTCGCATCGCCGACCCAGACGGGCACGGCCCCCTTCATGCCGTGGATGCCGGACTGCTGCTCCTCAACTGTCGCACCGAAACACTTGAGAACGAATCCCCGAAACTGATGCTGTGGCATGTCGGCTAGCCGCCGCGCTTCGTAAACGCCCCAATGTTCGACGGTGAAATCGGGCACTCTGAACAGCTTGCCGGTCTGCTCTTCGACCTGCCGTGTCAAGCGGTCAGCCGTGATGGCCACGGCCACGCGCGACTGGTCGCAGGCGATCCAGCGACGGCCAAGCCGTTGAGCCGTGGCTACTGTCGTGCCTCCGCCCGCAAAGAAGTCGGCGACCGTGTCGTTTCCATTAGTCGATACTCCAACTATCCGTTCGAGCAGAGCCAACGGTTTCTGGGTCGGATAGCCGATGCGTTCGGAGGACATCGGAGGCAGTGCGGGAATGTCCCACCAATCTTCCGGAACCTTGCCCAAGGGGTTGGGCAGATATGTTCGGCCCGTTGCCTTGTTGGTTACCCCCTTTCCTGACGTCTGGAAGCCTCCGGTCCCCTCGTAAGGCACTCGTATCGCATCAGCACCGAATGTCCACTTTGTGCCGCGTGAATACCAAAGCAGCGTGTCGTGCTTCTTGGGAAACTCCACGTTACTTCGTCCTCCCTGTCGGTAGCACCAAATGATCTCGTTTCGGAGATTCTCGTGTCCGAATATCTTGTCCATCTCCACCTTGATGTAGTGGCTCGCGTGCCAATCGCAGTGGACATAGATGCTCCCAGTCCTCTTGAGGAGCCGCTTCATTTCGTAGAGCCGGGCGTTGAGCCAGATGAGATATCCGGGCATCCCGCCTTCCCAGATGTCGGAGAACGACCGCAGCTCGTTCTGGTCGCCAAAGATCACGTTGTACGTCCGCCCGGAAAAGAATGGCGGGTCAATGTAGATGAGGTCAATACTCTCGCTGGGAAGCTGGCGCATCACATGGAGGTTGTCGCCCCAGAACAGCCGATTCGGCTCCAGCGCGGGATGGCCGAACTGGACGCGCTCCACCACTTGGAACGGCAGAAGCACCGCAGGAAAGAGCTTGCGGAATCCCTTACGCCGGTCCCACCCCAGGGGCTCCTTCTCCACCGGCACGGAGCCGAACCGCACGGGCGGCTTCCAGAACGCCTCCTGCTCTGGAAGCGCATCGTCCCGTTCTTCCGCCTCCGGGTTCAAATCCGGCGGCTGCACAAAATCCCCGACCGCCGGCCCCGCCAGCGGTTCGGACTCTTCATGCTTTGGTTTCTTAGCCATAGGAAACTCTCCCGCTCTCAGCCTGGACGCGGTATCAGGCGTCATGGGGCGAGCGTATCGCTGGCTTTGGCGCTTGGCAACATGATTTTGCGGCGGGCAAGAGGAGCGGGTTTATTGACCCGAAAACAGGCGTAAGCCGCCGGAAATCAACAGTGAGATTTTCATCCCTCGTGGAGACGCCCCGGGGGCATGAGGTCTGACAGGAATTTCCTTTTTGACGCCCCGCCGGTTTGCTGACGCTGCGCGGGTGACGGAGAATTGCTTCCGGCTCATTCTGTTCCCATGCTGCCGGACGGGGACGAGGGCGTTAACCGCCAAATCTTGCGGGTTTTTGCCGGCTTCGGCGCAGCACGGGGGCGCGGGCGCGTGGCCATGCCTGAGGACCGACTCAGCGGCTGAAGGTTGCGCGGCAAGCCGGCTCTGGGCCGGCCTGGCCGGGGAGACGCCGCCGTCGGGTAAACGTAAAAAAGAGCCAATACAGCCAATACAGCCAATGGAGTATTTGCCTTCCCGCCTCAAATTGTGCCAAACATCCTGCCTATGAATGCGGCACCACCCGCAGGATTCAAAAAAAAGGAACATCGATGCAAGATTTTGCTTGCAGATATTGCACGTTTGGTGCATTTTAATGCAGGAGATGCAAGAATTAGCTCAGGAATTGATGAACCGGCACGGGCCTTGCTGACAATGACGCAGCCGTGGCAAATCGATACCGCCTATGCAAGCCCTGGTCGGTTCAAGAGGTTCGCCGGAAAGCACCCGCGCGAGTATGAATCCCTTTTCGCTAATCTTGAAAAGATTTTACGGCTGCTTCGAGCCGGTAATAAGATCGGCGGCTTTGGGGTTGGGTTTTTTAGGTCAGAAGGCGGGGAGGTTTACAGAATCGGTCAAACTGGCGTGGAAAGCGCAAAAGAAAGCAGATTATACGTCTATCCTGACGAACCGCGCCATGTAATGTACATTTTGAACATTGGCGACAAAGACAGCCAACGCGACGACATTAACGGATCCAAAAACATAGTAGGAACCATCAAGAAAGAAATGGGGCAATGATGAAAACCGCGAAATTCACGAATGTTGCGGAGGCGGCGGCGCATCTGGCGGAAGACCCCAGCGTGGCACAACTGGTCAAGAACGAGATAGTGCGAAACGAACTGGTCTCGGCCCTTATTGGAATGCGTCTTGCGAAGGGGTTTAAACAGGAAAAAATTGCCGAGGCAATGGGGTGTGACCCAAGCACTATTTCGCGGATTGAGTCCGGCAATGATCGACAACTCAAGTGGACCGACGTTGAGGGTTATGTAAGCGCCCTAAAAGTTCAAATGAACATTTTATTTGACGATCCATCCCTGCCGACCGCTGACAGGATAAAGCAGTGCGTTTTTAAGATTCACGAGCATTTGGAGAGCTTGGCATCTTTGGCAAACGAGGTCGAGGACGACCCCGCTATTGTTAGGGAAATAGACCGCTTTTATAAGCAGGTTCTCTTTAACTTCTTGGCGCGATTCCAAGCAAATTACCAAAAGCTCCCGTGCGCAGTTAGGATTCCCCATCAAACGAAGTTGGTCTCTGTAGGCACCGACAGGCGAGACCGGCCAGATCATTACTCGCCCAAGGTCCCAGAAGCCGCTTAAGGATGCGGCCCAACTACACAAGAGGGGGCTCTCTTTGATGGGGTGACTTCCTCGACTGGCGAAGGTCCGACTCCCGTTTCTACGCCCCACCGGCCCCCCCCTGCCTCAAGGCCATGGCCGTCGTGTTGGCGGAAAACATCCTCCCCACTCGCAATCAAGGTGAAAAGGTGAAATTGAAAAGAATTCCGCAACCCGTCCCTGCGAAAGGACCCCCTCCTGGCCCTCGATCCGGTTGGGCCATTGCACTGGCTGGAGATCAGAAACGTCGCCCCGCCTTTTTTCATTGCCATTGAAGATTTCTGCTGCTATCTGGTCCAACCAACAAACAGTTTCCGAACATGCAAAGACAATTCAGCCGACGCCAATTTTTAAAAACCACCTCTGCCGCCGCCCTCACCGCCCCGCTGTTGCTCTGCTCGGCCCGGGCGGCCGGGGAAAAGGGGCCCAACGACCGCATCACGCTGGGCTTTATCGGCATCGGCACCCAGGGAGGCTACCTGCTGCAGAATTTCCTGACCCACCCCAACACCCAAGTCCTGGCGGTGTGCGACGTGGACACGACGCGCCGCGAGTACCATTGCAAGGAGGTCGACGCGTTTTATGCCGCCAAAGGCAATACCGAATACAAGGGCTGCGCCGCCTACAAGGAGTTTCCCGAGTTGCTCGCCCGGACGGACATTGACGCCGTGGTGGTTGCGCCACCCGACCACTGGCATGCGTACGTCGCCATTGCCGCCTGCAATGCCGGCAAGGACGTCTATTGCGAAAAGCCGCTTTCCCTGACCATTCACGAGGCGCGCGCCATGGTCCAGGCCGCCCGCAAGAACGAGCGGGTTTTCCAGACCGGCTCGATGCAGCGCTCCTCGAGCGAGTTTCGCAAGGCCTGCGAACTGGTCCGCAACGGCCGAATCGGCAAGGTCCAAAGGGTCATCGTGGACGTCGGCGGGCCCTCCGTCCCCTGCGACCTGCCCGAGGAAGCCATGGAACCGGGCCTGAACTGGGACCTGTGGCTCGGTCCAGCCCCGTTGCGGGGCTACAACTCGATCCTCAGCCCGCGCGGCGTGCATCATCACTTCCCCGACTGGCGCAACTATCGCGAATACTCGGGCGGCATGATGACCGATTGGGGCGCCCATCATTTCGACATCGCCCAGTGGGGCCTGGGCATGGACGAAAGCGGGCCGGTCGAGATCATCCCGCCGGAAGATCCGAAAGCCACGCGCGGCGTGCGCTACCGCTATGCCAACGGCGTCGAAGTCCTGCACGGCGACAGCGGCGGCGTTCTGTTCATCGGCACCGAGGGCAAAATCCTTGTCAACCGCGGCAAGTTCCAGGCTACGCCCCAAGCGATCGGCGACGAACCGCTCGGGGACAACGCCATCCGCCTCTACAAGAGCTCGAATCACCCCGGCGACTTCCTGAGCTGCGTGCGCACGCGCAAACGGCCGATTTGCGATGTCGAAATCGGGTGCCGTTCCGTGACCGTCTGCCACCTGGGCAACCTCGCTTACTGGCACCATCGCCGCCTCCAATGGGACCCCGCCACAGAACAATTCATCGGCGACCCGGAAGCCAACCAGTGGCTCGACCGGCCCAAACGCGGGATCTGGAAGGTGTAGGGCGCATCTCAGGTTCCTCCGAATGGGCATGTGTCCTGAAGTATTGGGGATGATTGAGAATTGAGAATTGAAAATTGGTCAATGGTGATTAATATCCGGGATCGATGCTGCCCGGGTTCATTTACCAATAACCAATTCTCAATCAGATCCTTCCGAAAAAGACGCTCTTCGAGAGATCTGGGATCACGAAGGTATGCATCGATCTTTTTTGCTCTTGCCTCCCGGCCGTGGGGGTGTAGTCTGCCTCCAGAACGCACCGATAATTCTCGCTATCCAACAATCGAAGAGCATTTGCTATGAAAAACACAAACCCAATTATGACGATGGCCGCAGGTTGCCTGGTCCTGGCCGGTGTGAGCGGAGCGCCGGGGCAGGATTGGCCGCAATGGCGCGGCGCCAATCGCGATGCCAAGGCCGCCGGTTTCACGCCGCCCAAGACCTGGCCCAAGGAACTGACACAGAAATGGAAGATCACCGTCGGGTCGGGAGACGCAACACCCGCCCTGGCAGGCGACAAGATTTATGTCTTCACCCGCCAGGAGGGCGACGAGGTCATTAGCTGCCTGGATGCCGCCAACGGCAAGGAAGTGTGGTCGGACAAATACGCCGTGGCGGCCATCGGCGGACCGGACTCCGCCGTGCATGGCGGCCCGCGCAGTTCGCCCGCGGTAGCCGATGGCAAAGTCGTCACGCTTGGGGTTTGCGGCACTGTCTCCTGCCTGGATGCCGCCAGCGGCGCGGTGAAGTGGCGGAAGAACGATTTTGCCGGGGCCTGGCCTCGATTTCACACCGCAACCTCGCCCATCGTCGCCGACGGTCTCTGCATCGTCCAGCTTGGCAAAGAAAGCCAAGGCGCCGTGGTGGCCTACGATCTGGCCGGCGGCGAACAGAAATGGAAATGGACCGATGAAGGCCCCGGCTACGCCTCGCCGGTGCTCATGACCGTCGCCGGCACAAAGATGGTCGTCACCCTGACGGCCAAGAGCGTGGCGGGCCTGGGCTTGGCGGACGGCAAGCTGTTGTGGCAGGCGCCCTTTGCGCCACAGGGCATGAATTACAATGCCGCCACCCCGATTATCGATGGGCAAACCGTCTTCTACTGCGGCTCCGGGCGCGGCACCAAGGCCGTGAAGATCGAAAAGGAGGGGGATTCGTTCACCGCCAAAGAACTCTGGAGCAACCCGGACAACGCCGTTCAGTTCGACTCCCCGGTGCTCAAGAGCGGCCTCATCTTCGGCCTGTCCCAACGCGGCAACTTTTTCTGCCTCAATGCCCAGACCGGCAAGACTGCCTGGACCGACTCCACCGGCGGGCGCGGCCAGTTCGGCTCCGTGGTCGACGCCGGCTCGGTCCTGCTCGGGTTGACCTCCAAGTCCACGCTGGTGGCCTTTGAACCCAGCGACAAGGAATATACGGAACTGGCCAGCATTAAGGTCGCCGACAAGCAGACCTACGCCTACCCCGTGCTGGCCGGCAATCGCCTCTTCATCAAGGACCAGGACTCGCTGACGCTTTGGACGATTGACTGAGGCTCGGTCCGGGTTCGTAGTCAATCCGACATCCGAGGGTCGAGGGTCGAGTGTCGAGGGGCCCTACCTCGTTCCCTCGACCCTCGGCACTCGGCACTCGACACCTGCGCCTGGATACACCAGACCTGCCGCCCCTGGGCCAGATCCGTTTCCGTTCCGCCTGACCTGGCCGCGCGCAAAACAGCCAGCCCGATCCCGTTGACAGTTTAGTTTCCGAAGTCCGGCACATTCTGCACGGCGCTCATTTTCCGCCCTCCGATTGCCCGCCTGGCTCAACTTTTCCACTGCCCTTGGTCGCGGGCGGCGGCGAGAGGGGGTATTCGAGACTGCCGGTGCCCCCGGGCCGTGCTGGACAGCGGGGGCGAGGTGGGGCAGAATAAGAGCAGGGACCGGGGGTGCCGTTCGCTGGGAGCAACAGCGATTAGAGCGGGTGGCGGCATGGAAACCGGGCAGGTCCTCCGAGTGTGCGGTTACTGAGGGGTCCGTGGGATGCATTACAGACGGACGGCCCCTCACCCCGGCCCTCTCCCCATCGGATGGGGAGAGGGAGAGTGGCCGGTCGCCACTGTAGGGCAACCCGAGGACTGAGTAGTATGCCGAGTCAGAGCGATGGCTGCTGAACCGTCAGCAAGTACGATATTTCCCCGAACCGACTGGGAGGCCCTGGGCCAGCGGATCGAGGGGGATGCGGCGCGCCTGGACCGCCTTATCCGCCAGTATTGGAGGCCCTTGAAGGTCTTCCTGGCTTCGACTTTTCCGGGGCTCAAGGAGGACCAGGCCGACCTGCTGCTGCAGGATTTTGCCGAGGACAAGATGCTCAAGGCGGGGTGGCTCGGGCGGGCCAACCGGCAGCGCGGGCAATTTCGCCAGTTCCTCAAGAGCAGTCTGCGCAACTTCGTCCTGGACCGCCTGAGCCGGGCGGAGGTGAAGAATGCGCCGGTGTCGCTGGAAGAACTGGAAGAGGAATTGCCCGGGCCGGAGGCCGGGGCCGAGGAGTTTGACCTGGAGTGGGCGCGGGTGGTGCTCGGCGAGACGTTGCGGCGGATGGAGGAGGATTGCCGGGACCCGGCGGCCAACCAGCCCCGGCGCAGCCAAATCTGGGAGCTATTCCGCTTGCGCCTGCTGGAACCGCTGTTCCAGAATGCGGCCCAGACGCCTTACGAGCGATTGGTTGCCCGGTTCGGGCTCAAGTCGCCACTGGAGGCGTCGAATATGCTGCTGAGCGCCAAACGGATTTTCAAAGCGCACCTGGTCCAGGTGATCCAGGAATACACGGAACAGGATGACGCGGCGGCGGAGGAAATCCGCCGGCTGGAGGAGTTCCTGGCCCGGTTGGCCGAGGGCAGTTGAATTGGCGTTATGCCCGATTTTGACTCTGCGGTCGCGCTGTCCCTAAGCGGCCCCGAACCTCTGGCCGCGCTGCTGGCTACGGGCGAGCTCCCGGCCGGGCTTTGGCGTCAGGAGGAAATGGCGGCCATTTTCCGGCACCAGATGGCTGCGCCGCTGGCGGTGGACTTGGGGGGCTTGGCGCCGCCGGCGGCGCGGCGGTTGGAAGCCCTGGCGGCCGCGCAGGGCGCGCCCGCCCAGAGTTTCGCGGACCTGTTGCGCCACCAAAGCCCGCCCCTGGAGCTGCTGGAAATGGTCAAGGATTTTGCCAAGACCAACGCGGACCATCCCGAGAACGGTCTGCCCAAGGAGATTGCGGCGGTGCTTTACTACGCTTGCATCGCCGCCGCGCTCCTCCGGCTCAAGGCCCGCATTTCCAAGCTCTCGGACGCGGACCTCGGCCGCGGTCTGCGCTGGGCCGCCGAACAACCCTGGCCGGATGAAGAGACCAAACAATTGCTGGCCCGGGCTTTGGCCGGAATAATGCCGGCCGGGGCCCGGGAGGCCTCGGGGTCATGAGCGAGGATGCGTCCCCACTGCCGCGCGCGGACGTGGCGCTGCCGTTCTCCTCCTTCCCGGGGCCGATTGGGGAACTCATCGCGCAAGGGATGCTCTCGGCCCCGCTGCGGCCAGGGGTGCTGGCGCTGCTGGACCGGTTCGAGATTCTGCGCGAGTTGGGCCGTGGCGGCATGGGCGTGGTGTTGTTGGGGCGGGACCCGGGCACGGGCCAGGAGGTCGCCATCAAGCTGGTCCGAGGCGATTTGGCCGGTGACCCCCGCGCGCGGCAGCGGTTCGTCAAGGAGGCCGGGCATTTGAAACGGTTGCGTCATGCCAGCGTAGTGCCCGTGCTCGAGATTTCCGATCGGCCACGGGGCCCCTATTTCGTCATGCCCTATTTTGAAAAGGGCAGTCTGGCCAGCCGGCTCAAACCCGAACAAGCCCTGGAACGGGAAGAGATTTTGGAAGTGGCCTTGCCAGTGGCCGAGGGGCTGAGTTTCGCGCACCGGCGGGGCATCATCCACCGCGACCTCAAGCCCGCCAACCTGCTGCTGGGGCCGGGTGGAGGGGTTTGCCTGGCCGATTTCGGCCTCGCGCGGAGCCTCTTTAACGACACGCTGCTGGACGTGGAGGGCCAGCAGTGGGAGGGAACCGCTCCTTATATGTCGCCGGCAGTTGCCGCCGGCGAGGCGGAAGACACGCGGTGCGACATTTATGCCTTCGGGGCGTTGCTTTACGAAATGCTGACGGGCCACCCGCCTTACCCGGGCCAACGCACCAAGGAAATCCTCGACCAAATCCGCGCCGGTCCACCCAAACCGATCACCAGCTTGAATCCGAGGGCGGATCGGGGCCTGGCCGCCATCGCCACCGGCGCCATGGCGCGCGAGCTCCGGGATCGTTATGCCCAAATGCAGGATGTCCTGGCCGATTTGCACCGGGTCCACCAGGGGCGGCCGCCGATGGGTCCGCACGGGGCTGGGCGAAAGGCGCGCCCCATGCTGCTGCGGGCCGGCCGGGTTGCGCGAGTCCTCTGGGTTCCCGCCTGTCTGGCGGGGGTAGCGGCGCTGGGTTGGATGCTCTGGCGGGCGCCGGGGCTGATAGGCCACCGGGCTCCCGCCACCGGGCCCGCGCTCGAACCGACGCTGGAAAAGCCGCCCGCAGAGCATGCTCAGGGTGGCGTGCCGCTTGAGCGGCCCGCCCCGCAGCCGGCGCTGGCCTTCCGAACGCCTTGGGGCATTGCCGCGGACCGAGAGGGCAACGTGTTCGTGACGGACAAAGACCAAGCGATGGTCTGCAAGATCACGCCCACTGGGGTGATGACAAATCTGGCCGGATTGCCGGGCAACCCCGGCACCCGCGACGGCTTTGGCGCCGACGCCCGGTTTGTTCTGCCGCGTGGAATCGCCCTGGACCAGGCTGGCAACGTGTACCTCGCCGACGCGTACCGCCTGCGAGCGATAACGCCCGTTGGCGACGCCAGCCGGTTCCCGAAACGGGGCGGCGGACCATTGTTCGATTTGCCTTCCGGCGTGGCGGTGGATCGCCAGGGCAATGTTTTTGTGGCCGAGCGGTACACGATTCAGAAGATTACGCCGGC
>Ga0187849_1001142_pt1 | contig 30640 bp, 27 predicted proteins | sample June2016WEW_4_10_2_FD_132412 | JGI IMG/M metagenome (GOLD analysis project Ga0187849, IMG submission 132412) | Peatland microbial communities from SPRUCE experiment site at the Marcell Experimental Forest, Minnesota, USA - June2016WEW_4_100 | ecosystem: Environmental > Terrestrial > Soil >...
CATCTGAATCAGGTCGGGATGGAACCCGAAGACTGCGACCGAGAATAGCCGAAAAACACTCTCTCGTTCCCCAGGAATCAATTTCTTGGCGAGCAGGAATACCAACGTGGCGCTCGCCGTGTGCAGAAGAGCTTGAATCACCCAGACCGCGGGGTAACTGTGCCCCAAGAGCCAAAACAGCGCTCCCAGAAAGAACTCGTACCCAGGTCCAACCCGGCCGATCGTTTGATCCTGCGCCACAGGGCCCGCAAAGCCACCCCGATATCCATTCCCTGTCGCCAGGCTCCAACCGATCACGTCATAGGCGCGCGCATCGACTTGCGGAGGAATCTGAAAGTAGAAGGAATACGCAAGGACGCTGGCGAAGACCAAGAACAGGATCATCGCCAAGATCTGAGCTTCTCTGGCGGATGCCCAGCTCATTAAGAGGGGCCACCTCTTCTTCACTTCCAAAAGGGACCTCCCCGAAAATCCAACCCACAGGCTGCTCTTCGCAGCCCAACTAGCGGCAAAGCGGAGCCCCTAGGCCATGCCCCGCCGGGAGTCTTCTCCCACCGAGCCTGGCTTGCCAATCGGACTCCAGATCGATCAACGACGGCAGAGGCCCTTCGTGGCCATTCGCCTCCTGGCCAGGTGTTTCGCCACGGCGCTCTCCGCCCACGAAACGGGCCTCTCCGCCTCCGCCAAAAACGCTGAAACCCAGCCAGAGTTGCTTTCGGTGAGGTAGCGCCCTGGAAGCGATCTCTTCACCGCGTCCCATGAACTTCAGGGTTCCCTTGCCTCTGGAGGGAATCGAGGACAACGGCCATCGAGTCAAACCTCCAGTCCGGGCCAAGGCTCGGGCCACCCTTTGGGCGAGAAGCACCCGTCGCAGGGGACGCCCCCTTGGGCCCGCCGCCCTTCCGGGCTCCTTTCGCCGCATGCCTGTCGGCCCCCGGCTAATAACCGGAGAGGTTCCGCACCGTCACCTGGCGCGGCAACTGTGGCTCAAAGTTGCGTAGGTTAGAGGCCAGGGCCTCGGCATTGCCTCGCCCCACGCCATACCAGGAGACGGTGTCGGATCCACAAACCACATTGTCCTCGATCGTCCATTCCGCCACCTTGATCCAGGACGGCGGCAGGCCCGTCGAAACAAACCAACTGTCAAAAACAACTGCAATCACTGTCCCTCCCCGATCGCTGATTGCAGCAATGGCTTTGCTGTTCCATTGTCCGTCCAGCTTGTCGAGGGCGACCTCTCTTGAGGCCAATCCAAAGAGGTCCATCAGATGAAGATTGGAGTAGAAGTCTATGGCCCCAATGTCGTTTGCGGCCACCGCTTGCCCCGAATAGTGTTCCTTCAGGAAGAGAGCCATTTGTTGCTGTTGGCCGTAGATGTTCCGGGAGGCGAGAGGTGTGTCCAGCAGTGCCTCCACGCTTGCCTTTGCCAAGGGAAATCCCAATAGAACTCCAACCAGAACTCCCGGCAGAAGCATAGGACGCCAACTCTTCGCGATCTCAAAATCCTCAGCGACCAGAGCCTTTGCCTCGTAGGCCAGAGCGGTTAGCCCCAGGACATCGAGATACGCGCCGTATCGGTAGAACCATTCCTCTGAGATCAACAGAGAATGGATCAGAGCTACCCCCACAAAAAGCGCCAAGGCGGCAACCGACTCATCCCATAGCCGCCGGTGGCGCCTCGATCGCATGAGGAACAATCCCAGGAACAACACCCCGACCTCAAGCCCCGCCCAGCGTGGCACGGCCTGCACAAAAGTGTCCGCGATCGTGCCAAACGGGCGCATCACTAAGGCCAGGATGCTGGGCCAATCCGAGAAGGATAGCGGGCTGTGTTTCACCATGATGGAGTTTGGAAGGAACGACCAGCCTTGTCCCATCGAGACTATTCCAAGTACCGCGACAGGGAGCGCCCCAGCGCTGGCCATGGAGATTGCCAGGAGATACTCCTTCCGAACCAACAGCAGGGCGCATGCGATAAGGATAATGAAGAGGCCTTCGTAACGGATCGCGGCAAGTCCGGCCCCCAAGGCGGGGAGAAGAATCCGATCGGATTGCTGGGGTCGGCCCACGTGTTCGACCACTCTGGCAAAGAGGGCAAAGGACACCAAGACTTGCAAGAGAGTTTCCATCCCATTGAAGACCAGGGTCGGCACCGGGACCAGGAGCAGGAAGCCAAGCAGGAGGACCAGAGTTCCCCATGAAGAGCCCACGAGGGGTCTCGCCCACTGGTAAAGGAGCACGATGAACACGAAGGAAAGCAGGACATTGATGAGGAAGGGAATGGCCTCATTCATACCGAAGAGACGAAACGCGCCCGCGAGGATCAGAGGCCAAACCACAGAACTGGACGAGGCGGAGAACGCGTATGGGGTCACTCCCCATACCCCGTTCTGGACAAGGTGTTTGGCAATCGCCAAGTGAATGTAGGCATCATCGAGTCCGTAGACGACGCGCCCACCCGTACTGGCCAGCATCTTGGAGGTGAGGACCGCGAGGATAGCCATCCATATCAGAATCCCCACCCCAAGCGACCAGTGCTCCCGAACCAAGTGCCGCATCCTATCCTCACTGACCCGGAGTTTGGATCACGCCCGAAGGCATGCTTGCGGAGAAGCTCGCCAGGCAAGGGCGCAGGCTGTCCAGCGTCGCTTCGGAGGTGGCGTACAGGAACATATAGTCGGAGTTGAGGCCTCCCAGGCCTGTCTCGGCGCAGGCGACACAATCGTGAATGGTCCACGACCCAAGACCCTGCCAATTGGCCGGAATCGCGCTCCTCAAACCCGGATCGTTGACGATGGCTAACTGCACCCCGGCCCCACTCGCCAGACCCTGGATCAGGTTTGGCTTGATCCCTTGAGACCGTCGAGCCCGGGCAACGGCCATGGTCCCGAATCCCGAGAGATCAAGAACTCGACTCCCTCGATACGCGATGAGCCCTACCTTGTCGGAGGCCACAGGCTGATCCGCGGAGCAAGTTTGCGCAAGTTGCGCCGCCTGGTACTCCTGCTCAAAGACATTCCTCGCCTCCGTGGGAGTCTTCATACTATCGGTGATACCCCGGCTAACGAGAGGAAAGAGCAACACCAGACCCAACAGGGCCGTGATCGCTCCTGGAACAAACTGGCCAGATCCCCGGCTTAGGGTTGTCTCCTGAAGAATCCCGCCCAGGAGGGGCAAGGCGGCCCACCACCCCAGGAGAATTATGTAGGCGTCATAGCGGTCGTTTGGGTTTCCGATCAAAGTGAAATGAAGGATGGCCGTGAGAAGGAACAGTGCGACACCGGCAAACTCACGGTCCCACACGGAACGAACTCGTCCCTGGACAGAACGCCAAACCAGCCCCAGCATCGGGATCAAGACCATTGCGCGCAGGTCGGGGGCTTGGTCGATCACATCGAAGAAACGAGTCAGCACCCCAAACCGCTCCCTCCAAGTGGATGGGAACAAGGGGGCCCGCCGAAAATAGACTGTGTTCGGGACCGGAAGCCAGCCGTGGCGAACGGAGATAAGCGCGTAGATTGCCACCGGCAGGACCGACAGGATGCCGAGCGCAAGGGACAGGCGGATCTCTCGATGCGCCGCCAGGATCAGGCAGGCGACAAACACAACCAACAGCCCCTCATAGCGCGTCACAGAAAGCCCCGCCCCGAGCAAGGCCAGAACCGCGAGGTCACCCCGCTGCGGAACACCCAGATGATCCATCAGCCGCTCCGCAAACAAGAGACAAAGCACCAATTGGAGAACGTGTTCTAAACCGCCCGTGACCAAAGGGGCCAGCGGAAGGGCGATCGCGAGCAACACAAGCGCCGAAGCTTTGAACCATGAAACATCGGAGACTTTGCTTACGATCCGATAGGCCAGGGCGACACAGAGCAGAGAAAGCGCAAGATTGAGGGCAAGAGGAATCCAGACCTGGGCTCCCAGGATGAGCACCAGGATTGCGTTAAGCAACGGCCAAGCGATGGAACCGCTTACGGATGCAAACTCGCCCGGGTTCAGTCCCCAGGTGGCATGAGTTGCCAAGTTGCGCGCGATGGCCAGACGAAGGTAGGCATCATCAGAGGGATAGATCAGATTTCCACCTGTGGCCGCGAGCTGCGCAGTAAACAACCAGGCGGTAAGTCCCAAGCTGAATGCCCATCCCACCCAAAGAGGCCAGTGCTTTGTAAGAACACCCTGAAATCGATCCCTGGTTGCCAAGTTCATTACCTCTCTCGCCGTTGGGCGGATCAATGTGTCACGGCCACGTCCTGGACACTTCGGGGGAGCCGTCTGGAGAATGCCTCAAGCTCGGATCGCAGCGGCGCGGCCTCGTCGCGGGACAGGGCATAAAAAGAGACCGTGTCCTCCCCGCAGACATAGCAGTCCTTGTAGTGCCACTCTCGGACCTTCACCCAGGAGGAGGGCAGACCGATTTGGGCGAACCACAGGTCGTAGACAATGGCGATCCGGGCATTCTGGTCCGTCGTCACGCGCTCAATGACAGCCGTTGTGAACTGACCACTGAGCTTGGCCCGCGCCACATCCATCGAGGCCAGTCCATACAGGTCCACCAAATGCAAGTCCGCTAGGTAATCAATGGCCCCAATGTCATTGGCGGCCACCGCTTGTCCGCTGTGGTACTGCTTGAGGAATAGCCCCATCTGATACTGCATTTCGTATATGTTGTAGGAGGCAACCGGCGTGTCCAGGAGCGCCCCGGTCCCTCTGGCAAACAGCGGATACAAAAGGAGCAAGCCGCAAACCCCTGCGGAAAGCGCGATTGGGGGGGTGCGCCTCGGGATCACTTGAGGCACACGACTCGTTGTCGCTTCCAAGGCCCAAATGCCCAGGACCACCAGGTAGGCTCCGTGCCGATAAAACCACTCGATGTCGATCAAAGTGCCATGTTGCAGTACCACCATGAAGAAGAAAAGACCCGGCGCGAAGAACTGAATCCCTCGCCTGTTCCGGGTCCAACCCAGGAACCAAAGCACAATCAGCAGCGCCGCCAAGCTCAGCATATAGTCCTTGCCGCTGAGAAAGCGGATCGGCCGGGTCAGAGTCATGGCCGGCGTCTCTGGGATGATATCCGAGAACGGCGCACTTTTGACCAGAACCGAATTGGGGAGTGGATACCAGCCTTTCATGACCGAAAAGGCGGCCCAAGCGGCCACCGGCAGCAAGGCTCCTGCCACCACCATCAACCCGAGTCGAAATCTGCGGCGCCACGCGAGAAGCAATCCACCGGCCAGAGCAAGGAACAATCCCTCATAACGAACCAGGGTCAAGCAAACCGCCAAACCCACAAGTGCAGATTGCGAGAGAGTTATCGGCTTCGCTCGATCGAGAGGAGGCTTGCACAATTCCGACCACAGCGCTTCAGCGAACGCCAACGCGAGAAGCACCTGCAGAACCGTCTCCAGTCCTGCGAAGACAATCGCGGTAAGAGGAGCAAAAAAAATGATTGCAAAGAGGGTGGCGAAAACAATCCACGAGGAAGCGCCATGCGCGCGCGCGATTCGAAATGCTACCACCAGGAGTATCAGAGAGAGGACCAAATTCAACGCCAGCGGGCTCCATTCGTTGCCGCCGAAAAGCCCGTAACCCGCGGCCAGCAGGACGGGCCAGGCCAGGGAACTGGCCGAGGAAGTAAAGCCATACGGGGTGACTCCCCAAACCCCATGTCGGACAAGATTCCTGGCCATGGCCATGTCGATGTACACGTCGTCCGAGGCGTAGATCAGGCGTCCCCCCGTCTCTCGCATAATGCTCAGGACGGTCAAGGCCACGATCACGAGCCACAGGAGGCTCGCGGCGATCAAGGGCCACCAGGAAGTCCAATCCCCTCGCGCCTCCGGCTGGACGGCTTTCTCTTCGCCACTCAAGCCTCACCTCGCTCCAGACCCAGCAGGCACCTCAGACCGAACCACATCATGTGCGCCTTCTCGATCCAGCTCGGTTCTCGTGCCACGCTTCTCGTCAACCACGCCAGGCCCAAGATATTCTTTCTGGCCTGAAAGTATAGCCTTGCCTGTCTGAATAGAAAGGCCCGACTATACGCACGTTGCTTGAGGCTCTTGATCTCCTGAGGCAGGTCGGCCCTTTGGAAGGTCACATCCAGCACACGCCGGTACTCCGCCCCGAAGCGGGCCGCATTCTGGCCGGTCTTCGATTGCGTCCAAAGGCGGGAGGCAGCAAGCACCGCTGGAAGGTATACAAAATCCCCCGCAGAAGAGGCCAGCCAGGCCCGCAGGAAAAAATCGAAGTCCAACGCATAGTGCAGGCTCTCGTCAAGGCCGCCCAGCTTTGAATAGGCGCGGCGCGATACGAAGACCCCGGGCTGGCCCATATTCTTCCCCAGGATGAGCGATCGGAGGTCAAAGCCCGCCATTCTCTTTGTCCTCACCAGACGGCCGGCCGCATTGATCTCCTGCACGTCCCCGAAGATGAGAGCCGCCCTGGGATGCGCGAGGTACGAGGCAGAAACTCTCGCCAGAGCGCCCGGCGTCAAGAGATCATCGGAGTTGACCCAACCCAACACCTCTCCGCTCGCTCGGGCCCATCCCTTGTTGACCGCCTGGGCCTGGCCTTGGTCGGGCTCGCTGACCCAGTAGGCCAGCCGGTCCTCGAGCTTCTTCAGGATCTCGAGGCTTCCGTCGGTGGAGCCGCCGTCGATTACAAGATACTCGAGATTCGGGTAGTCTTGCGCGAGGACGGAATGGAGGCAGTCGGGAAGATACTGAACCTGGTTAAACGAGGGCGTCACAATGGAGATCCTGGGAAGGTTCATATCAAATGCGGCGCTCGGCCCCGCGCCGCCCCAAGATCTCCTGGTACCAGTGAAGGTATGCGTCCACCTGAAGGTCGAGGCGGAACCTTTCCAGGACAATCTCGCGGCCGCGCCCTCCCATCTCCCTCCGCAGCGCATCATCCACCACCAAAGCCCGCACGCGCGCCAACATGGATTCCGTATCCCCGGCCCGCACCAGGAATCCGCTGCTATGGTCTTCGACCTGTTCGGGTATCCCTCCAACCGCTGTGGCCACCACGGGAAGCGCCGAACTCATGCCCTCGAGAACCACGAATGGAAAGGTGTCCGCCCGACTTGGATGGAGGAGAATGTCGGCTCCCTGGTACAGGCGTGCCATTTCTTCCGCCCTTCCGATCTTCCCGACAAAGGTAAGGCGAACATTATCCCATTGTTCAGGTTCTCCTTCGTCTCCCACACAGACAAAGTCAACCAGGGAACTCAAGTGTTCGTTCGAAAGGCGGATGGCCGTCTCTCGAACCCAATCCAACCCCTTCCACGGGTTCGACCGCAAGTGATTCCCCACCACCAGGACAACCTTGCTGTTTATGCCAATCCCCAAGGCCGCACGCCCAGCTCGTTGATCGCCCGGGTGGAATAGGTTCACATCTACGCCGTTATGGATCACCCGTCGGTCGACGAACTCGATCCCGGCTTCCTCGAACATCTCCATCAGCCACTTCGAGGGGGTCGCAAGGTGGAGACGAGCTCGCTGGTAGATGGACCTCTTGCGCCGCAGGTTGTATGCAGTGCCATCGCGGCGAATGGCAGGGTAGATGGCTAGGTCAGGACAATAGTTGCATCCGACCCGCCAGCGGGGGCATCCCAGAGGGTGTCCGCAGTGACCCGTAAGCAGCCAGGGATCCTGAGGGGCAAGGATCGTCGGAATTCTGGCACTGAGCGGCACCAGGGTTTGGAGATCAAAAAAACCCTCCCGGCGCAGCCAGCGCGCGTGGAGATTGTGCAGGTGCAGGACATCGGGGTGGTGAGGAACAAGGGTCAAGATCTTGCGGCTGCCAGGATGGGAAAAGTCCTCATAGCCTCGGTAGAGATCCCAGGTAAGTCGTGGGAAGGCAACTGTCTCAAAGAAGGGGAGCAAGCGTACTGCCCCGCGCCCTCCACTGACCCTCACCGTGATGTTCCGAAAGCCCCAGATCCAGCGTGCCCACAAGGCCGAATGCCATCGATCCGGGATCGGAAGGACATCCTCTTGCGGGAGACCAACGCCGCGACCTAGGAGCAGCACGGAAAGGCAGCCTCGATCTCGATAGGCTCTGTGCAAACGAAGAGCAAAAGCCTCCGCGCCTCCCCCCTCAAGGGAAGGCGAGACTTGGAGCACGGAGAGAGAACAAGGCCCATCCCCAGCGGCTAGGGCGCCCAAGACTAGATGAACCTCCCCTCGATGACCCGCCAAGTAAAGGAGCGCTGTTCCACTTCTTTACTGAGGATCAATTTTGTGCTGTAGGCCACCCCCTCGGGAAGCCAACGGACACACGCTCGTGGCAGTCGGCGAAGCAAGCGAAGCACCATCGTCTCCGACGGGCCCGGCTTTCGCAGGCCGTATCGCTGGAGCACGATCTCAGCGTCGCGAAGGTAGTCCTCAAATCTGAGACTCGTCTTTTGCTGCTTTTGGATTCGGAACCCGGCCAGAGGAACGCCCACCCCATAGAGCTCAGCCAATTGCCAGAAGCGCCCCCAAAGCTCGAAGTCACAGGCCAGTGGCAAGGTGACGTCCAACCGCGAGCCGGCTCGCTCCCAAAGCGATCGACGCCAGAAGGTCGACTCTTGCTGAATGAAACCCGTGTAGAAAAAGCGGTTCAGAGGCACGTTGCGGCCCCGATAGAAGGCGCGCCGGTTGAATCCTTCCAGGCGACGTATTTGAACCGCTAAGCCATCTTCGCTCAAGAGAAGGGGGTACTGGCTGGTAATCCATTGAACCTCGGGCAAGGTTGCGAAGATCTCGCCCACCACGCGCAGCGTCCAAGGCAGGTAAAGATCGTCAGAATTGAGCCATCCCATGATCTCCCCGGTGGCGCGCGCGAATCCCTTCTCCACAGCCGGGTAGTTCCCCTGGTCCGGCTCACTCACCCAAAAGGAGAGCTGCTTTGCAAATCGATGGATGACCTCCAGGCTGCCATCCTCGGAGGCACCATCAATCACGATGTATTCCAGATTGGGGTAGCCTTCATCCAACACGGAACGCAGGCAGCTCTCCAGAAAGGCAGCCTGGTTGAATGACGGCGTGATGATGGAGATCTTTGGCCAATCGATGGGGCCCGTCATCGCCGCAGCCAAGGCCCAGCTCTTACACAAACCAACCGGGGCGCACGGTCCAGGACTTATTCCTGCCCGCATGCTCAATGATCTTGGCTGGGTACGCCAATCCCGGAACTCGCCGCAAGCGAGGGGGAAGAATGCGCAGCGCCCTGCGGAGATGGACCTCCGCCCAGGAGGGCTCAGGCAGACCATACCGCTCAAGCACAGCCTCACACTCTTGGCGATACAAGTCCGCCTGCTCAAAGCTCAACGAGGTCCCTTGGAAACGAAAACAGGCCAGAGGGACAGCCAAGGCATACAGATCGGCGTGCTCAAAGAATCTTGCCCACAATTCGAAATCTCCAGCCACCTTAAGCGCCTCATCAAGCCGTCCCCCCGCTGCTTCCCAAAGCGAACGCCGCCAAAATGTTGATTCCTGCTGGATCACGAACGAGTAAAATCCGCCCTCACGCCGAAGGTTCCGCCCGCGATAGAACGCGGTGCGATTGTATCCCTCCGTTTGCCTGCACGAAAGAACTCGATCCTCCTCGTCCATGACGAGCGGAAACAGGGTGGTCAACCATTGAACCTGAGGAAACTTTTTGAAAACGTCGGCGATCACTTGAAAGGCCCAAGGCACGTACTTGTCGTCGGAATTGATCCAAGCCAGGATCTCCCCGCTGGTCTTGGAAAAACCCTCGTTGAGTGCGGCCAAGTATCCCGCATCGGGGGCGCTGCGCCAGAACCGGAGCTGGCTCGAATACTTCCGGATGATGTCGGGACTACCGTCGGTGGAACCGCCGTCGATCACAATGTATTCCAGGTCAGAAAGCCCCTGATCCAGAACCGAGCGCATGCAACTCTCAAGATAGCGTCCTTGATTGAAGGAGGGTGTGACGATGGAGATCACGGGAAGATCCTTGTTGAACTTAGGGACGCGTTGGCTGCGTCCCGTTGGGCAAATCAGCAGACGGAATCCCGACGAGCCGATATCGAAGCATTCCGGAGCCGGCTTCTCGTCTCGCCATGTCTTCCAGCCTCTCCCGCGCGTATCCGCACCGGGCCACCCCCTGTGGCTTTACCCCCTCGCCGCAACCTGGCGGTCCCTCGGACTCCCAGTGAGTCTCGGGACTTCTTGACTATACCAGCTTCTCACCTGAGCAATTGCATTGTCTTCAAGACACGGTCCGGGTCAATTCGAAAATCGTCATAGGTAACATAGTCCGTGTGTCCCTCCCGATCGCCGACTACGTACCCATATCGCAGTCCCACTGCAATCGCTATTTCATAAAAGCAAGCATTTATGTACCGAGGGGCAAAGAGCTCGACCACGCGTCCTCCCACGGGAGCAAAGAGGAGGTTGGTCAATCCGGCACCATGGGGAGCGACGACGTATTCCACTCTTGAGAACAAATCGACCTGCGCACGGAACGAAAGGCCTTCCAGAAGGACGGACCGAAATCCCTCCCTTGCCAGCCTCTCAAGCATTTCCTCCTCATTGACCAACCGCCTCCACCTCGCATCCGCTCGGCTGATATACAGTCGTTCTCCCTTCGGTTCAAGATCTTCCACTGCGAGTCGCCGACGAAGCCAACGTGCGGACCATGGCCTCACGAATCCCGGCTCCGCCACGAACGAGGGCACCAAGAGATGTTCGAATTCCCAATGCGCATTCCCGAATTCCGCGTATCGAGATCGGCTGTAGCCGAGTGCCCCCAGGCTCTCTGCGTACCAATCGTGTTTGGGGGGAACAATGAGCGTCGCCTCATCCGCGAGCCCGGCTTCTTCCAGCACGGCGAGGCGCATGAGGGAGTCGAGGATCCAATGCGCATAATTGCGGGCGGCACCCGGAGAGATGATTGTCGCCCAGGTGCCCACCTTATGCTCCAGTCTTGGCAACCGGGCACGTCGAAAAACCGGATGAGTCAGGATCGGCTCGCCATAATTGTGTGTGAAGGCCTCGAACACACGATCATCCGGCGAGATGACTGCTCCCTGGGGCAGCGCCATGCGCGCCTCTCGCAGGTGGGTCACACTGAGCTCGGGAGACCAGCACCGAAAACGCTCACGAAATGCCGCATCCAATTCGGGTTCCAGGGTCAGGGGAGGCCTACCGCTAACCCACTCGCGGTCTCGGACTTTGACCATCCAATGACCCTTGCCGCGCTCGGTCCAGGGCTGTTTGGCCTCCCACGTTCGGATCCAATCCTCGAGGTTCCAGATGACGCCCTTGGGTGGTCCGAGCTTGCGCGAGGATACCGGCAGAGGACGAAGGAGAGCCGCTATTCGAGCGTGGAACCATGGCGAGAGGGTGTCGACCCACCCGCCGATCATCTTCCGACGAAAGTTAGTCCAGGATGGCATCGCAATAAGCCTCCAGTAGGATAGGCTCCCAGGCCATGGCCAGGGCAAGGGGCCTCCGCTTAGCCTCTTCGGACGAGGTTGGGCCGATCTGCGACCCCACCCAATGCCAGGGCATCGGACCACACGCCGGCGTGCATCAACCGTGCAGATCGAGAGCTCACCACCCGAAGCGGGGTCCCAACTGCCTTCCCTCCTCGGAAGACCGCTATGGCTTAAGGATCCGGATCGCTGCCGCAATGACTTCCAAAGGATCGCCTTGGCATGTGCCGCCGGATGGAACCGGGTTGTTTGGCCAAGCTTTTCCCGGCACCCATTCGAGTATGTCGGCCGGCACAACCTTTGTGCCGACGAAGCCCATTCCTGCGGCGAATCCGTCGAGACGCCCCCGACGGCGTTAGCAATCGAGCTCCTCTGGAGAGAAACCCGGTCCAAGCTCACCCCGGTCACCCAAAGGCACGTCCCCAACAAGTCCTCGCGGAGGGAAGGGAGGGCCGGGTGGATTGACCCGTCCTCTCATCACAAATGGGGAGTCTCCATTCTCCTTGCCGGATCTTGAGGATGGCGCCTGTTCCAGACTGAACCGGACCGTTTCGCCAACCTCTTCCGAGGCTCGCTGCGGCAAGTGCGCCACAGTTTCTGCCAAGTTGATTTTCCGAGGACTGTCTTGAGCCAAGAGCATTCGAGGGTGAGACGAGTGCAAGCAAGGGATCCGGCCATCAGGGTAGCGCCGATCATCATGAAGCCTGCAAGACATGCACTGCCTTGGACAGCGTGTTGGTCGGCACCTCGAGGTCTTCCCGCCAGCGTTTCGGCCCCGCCGGGAGGGCGTCCAGCCGAGCACGATGTGTGCCGAGCAGATACATGTATCGGTGACCGACAGCCGAGGAGAGAGAATAGTAACAAGCATTAAGATACCGAGGAACAGGGGACATGAACTCGATTACGCACGTTCCGGAAGGGGCAAACAAGGCGTTGGTCAGCCCCGCCCCATGCAGCCCAACGATGTACGCTGCTTCGGAAAAGAGCGATATTTGTTCTTCCAGCGTCGCCCCCTCCATGGAAACACTCTCGAAGCCCAGGGGGGTTAGTACCTCAAGCACCTCCTCCTCATTCGACACTCTTCGATGACCTGCACGGGCTCGGCTCACGTACAAACGCCGCGTGCCCTTTTTGCGTTCGGGGACGCCCAGCCGTCGACGCAGCCAAGTCGCGGCCCAGGGTCGACACATTCCGCTATAGCCGAGCAACGAAGGAACAAGGAGACTGTCGACTTGCCAGTGTTCCTCACCAAATTCCGCCAGCCGGTCCTGCGAAAAGCCGAGCCTCTCCAGAGATTCGGTTTGCCAGGGAGCCATGCCGCGAGGAACAATCAAGAGATAGTTATCAATTCCAGCCTCCTCAAGGATAGCAATTCGAGGGAGAGTCTCCACCAGCCAATGGAAGTAGTTTGGAGCAGCGCTGCCCGGTGACAGGATCGTCGCATAAACCCCGGCCTTTCTCTTCAAAGGCGGCAGGTGCAATCTATGGAAGATCGGAAGTTGGCGAGGTGCCCTACCCCAGCAGTAAGAGAATTCATCAAAGACACGGTCATCCGTGGATATCACCACTCCTTCCCGCAGCGCTAAACGGCCCAAGCGCACGTGAGCAAGATAGAGCGGTGGATAGCGATAGAGTTGCGCCTCCCGGTACGGCTCAGGCATTTCGGATTCCAGCGACAAGGGCGGACGCGACTGGATGACTTCCGCCTCTCGAACCGGAATGAACCAGTGGCGCCATCCCTTCTCCATGAACGGCAGCTTGCGGTCAATCGCCTCGGCCCAACCGCGGAAATCCCAGATCAGCCCTTTGGGGGGGCCAATTTGGCTGGAGGAAAAAGGGGACCTCTTGAGCATCCCTGCCGTGAAGGCTGTGGTCCATTGCCGCAGTCTGCGGATTACGGAGTCGGGCATCGGGTCCTCATTGGGGATCAGCGCTTTCTGATTAGGCGGAGCGGGGAGGCGACGACCTTGGCCAGTCTTCTCGGCCAACCCCGGGACACAAGACCCCGCTCCACTCGCATGGAGGAGGGGAGGACAGGGCGCGCAAGTAGGTCGATCTGAATTCCCTCCTGGCGGCAATACCTCACCGCCTCCGGGTCCCAGTATCCCCGGACAACAGCCGTCGTGAAGTAATTGAGCGGGAATCCTTTTCCTTCCAGAAGAGACAGGAAAGGGAACTCCAGATCGCCGGACCGCAGGGAGCCGCGGACCTCAAACTGCCAAGGGGTTTCTCCCTGCCTCAACAGAACCTGGAGGACCTGTTTCTGCCACCAAGCCGCTTGAAGAGAAACACGGTAGTCGCTTCCTTTGGGAAGCACCCCGATGTCTTCCGAGTCAGGACACGCTGCCTCGGCTCCCGGGATCGGCATCAGCCTCATGCAACCCGCTCCCTTCCGCTGGGCGTACGCCACCAAGTCCCGCACACGGGGTGTGTCGACAACGCCAGACAGTAGAAAATCCTCCTGCAGCAGAAGGCAGTCGGGTTGGGGCAGCTTCTCAAGCATCCGGAGTAGATTGGAGGACCAATCTTGATCCGGGCCGATCAAGATGGGCTGAACCCTGTCGCTGGGAAATGTCTCCTGGTTCGCACCCAGATAGACCGGGTATGGGCAATCCGGCCAGTACCGAAAGAGGAGTGTGAAGAAGGGATCCCACACATCGCGATAGCGATCACAAGAGACGACCAGCACAGCTGTGGTGGCGCTATCCATGATGCCCCTTGCTCGTGGAACTGGAATCTAGCGTCGCATCATGATTCAGATGCGTGGATCCACCGACGGTCCCCAAGGCTCCATGCCTCAAGGCCCAAGGATTGCCGGAAGGACTGATAGCCTCCAGCGGATGGAAATCAGACTCCTCCGGTCCTGGAATCACAGGATCTCTCCGGCGGCTGCCAGCCAATTGCCCCCCAGAACCCAGCCCTGAGGCCGTCTTGACCCACCCCGACCTGATCACCATCAGCTCAATTATCCTCCCGAAGTGGTTGGCAGTTGTTCTCTCCCCTTCCAGATTGATTGCAGGCCCCTGTTCCTGAGTCTCGTCGCACGATTGGACGGCAAGACCGGAGATTGGGTTTGTCTCTCACTACCCGAGAAAATGGATTTGTCAGTTACGTTCGCGCCAGTGACGCAAGACGATCCGAATTCCCCCAAGAATCCTTTTCCTTGCGTTCCCCAAATTCCTATCCAGCCTTTGGCCGTTCTCTCTTCCAGCCAGTTCGGGGCCTCGGTTCCCGTGCCCAACTCATGTGGATCTGACCTCAATGAGTTCTCCGAAAAACCTCAAAAACACCAAAACGTGCCACCAATTCAAACCCAGGCCAGGGGGGCCGTCCCGGCCAATTCCCATCTCCGATCTCAATCACGCGAAACTCGTCCGCTGCGGTTAGGCCTTCGACGGATGAATTGAGATTGTGTATTCCCTCACGCGATTCCAAAAGGAAATCGAACCATGTTCCCGCGCGATATGTGGGGTCGACCGTGGTCTCAGTATTGAACTGGGGCCATAGCAACTGATAACCAATGGTCATATTCGAGGAGTCCTCCTGCCGGGCCACGCTCCCGAGGAAGTCAACCGTTTCTAGTTGGCCCGTGCTCTTTCCTGCGTAACCATTTGCCAGCCAGTCATTCACTTTCTGCCCGTAGAAGCCGGTATTGATCATCATGAGGATGAGAACGGCGGCCAGCCCTGCGAAAATGGGCCGGGGCCATCGCGTTTGTTGAGAATAGGTCTAGCGCCACCGAGACCAAGAGCAGTTGCATCGGCCAGATCCACCAGAATCGGTCAGCACGTGCTGTTTCCGAAACCACCACGAGAATGAGGTATGGAACCAGTACTAGGATGCCAAGCAATTCCCTCCCCTTCCAATTGCCCTGGGTATTTGCCGCAAGATACAATCCCAAGACCAAGCCGATCCAAAGCAATGGAAGAGCACTCTGCACCTGCTCAACAACCAGGCTTGAGGCGTGGGAAAGCCTACCATCAGCAGTGCAGCATTTCCCCACAAGGGGTGGGCTGAACAAGACATAGAGAACCACCGCACCTAGTACCGCGAACGCCAGCGCCTCCACCATCTTCAGGCCAAAGAAACGTTGAGCGAACCGTCTTGCCCTGATTCGACGGATGAGACCCGAGCCCACCGAAGCAGTTGCTGCAATCCAGAACAGTGTCAGAAGGAAGGCGTTGGGGAACCGACTCGCCCCGAAAAGCAGAGTATCATTGTTGAAGTTCCGTCCAATCTTTAAGAGCAGGCTGCACACGGTGTACCTTACGACATCGGCTCGCGCGGGCCCAGGGTACACGACCCGCTGCGCCACTCCTGGTAGCCCCAAGTATGGCAGGTAGGTCTCATTCTTACTGTCACTTTCGCCTTCCAGCGCAGCGAAACAGTAGTTTGGCGTGCTGTTCGGCGCACCTTCCACGGCGGCCACGGGCTCGCGGAGCACGTACGATCGGATGTCAATGAATTGCCTGCTCCATTCGAAACGGAGGTATGGAAACCACATCAGAAAGATTGCGATGAGCGCGATTCCCAGATCCCGTAGACGCACCGGGGGCCGGTAGAGGACCCACAGGATGGGAACCGCCAGGACGAATGGCAGGACCTTGGGGTAGACATACAGCCCGAAACCAAGAACGATCAGCAGTCCGGGAAGAGCCCAAGCCTTCCGTTTGCTTACCCAGACGTAACCGAGAAAGACCGAGGCGACGACGAAAAACTGCGGATCCAAAATGTCGGGCTGTCCCAGTCTGGATAACGCCAAGCTGAGCGCAGAAACGACCCCCACCCAGATCCCCCCTACCTCCTTGCCCAGGAGACAAACAAGCAGGATTGTCCCCACATCTAGCAAGGCGGTCGCGGGAAGCTCGTAGAGTCGGGGATCCCTCAAGACGAGCATGCTGGGGGCCATCAAATAGGCAACCCCCGGAGGAGCATACGCTTCGAAGCTGTACAGCTGCCCATGATCCGGGATCCAGCCACTATGGATAAGCCCATAGGCCTGGTAATAGAAAATGATCTTGTCAAGGTCATTCAGGATGCGTTCTTTCCAGCCCTGGTAGGTCAAGAGAATTGTGGCCGAAGACAGGGCGAGAACCAACGCAAATGGCCAAAGCCTCAAGAATCCCTTACGACTCACGCGCTTTCTCCCATCTCCGGTTCCTGAAACTTCAAAGGATCAACAGCCGCCTCCTGAACGCTCCTTCCAGGTGTCCCTCCAGGTTGCATTGGGCGACGTCCGCTGGTGCAGGGCAGTCAGTGACGTTGCAAAGATCCCCGGCTCTTCATTCGGGACGGCTGGGCGGAATCTGGCATGGCACCATTCCATTTTCTGTCCAAGGCTTCTCCTGCCATCGCCAAGTTTCACCCTCGCAGGATCCGCAAAGCAGACGGAACAGGGGAGTCGAGGCATCGCCACTGGGCCTTCATGTCCTTATGCTGAAGGCCCCTGGTGCCAACCTTGGAGGGCCCGCCAAGAACTCACAGAGGGCTTCGTAGGACTCAGGCCAAGTTGAGTTTGCAGTCGTAAGGAGACCAGCCGCCTCATCGCCAGTGGGGATTCCGCCTTGGCGAGAATCGCCCCCATCCTGCCCGCTCTTTGCTTCCGAAGCGCTATCACGTGAGGATTTGGCAACCTGCAACCGGAAAGTGACTGCAAATGCTCCCAATGGCCTCGTCGGGCACCTGCGACATGAATCATGCCGCGCCCCGGCCCCAACTCGCGAATGCCTCCCCAAATGGATCAATCGCCGACCGATGACCTGGACGCGTCCCTTCCGTCCTCAAGTGGGACGGCCTCACCCACGATAACTCAGAACCACTCCATGTTTGGATAGCCGACGGTTTGATGAACTGGCGGGTCAATGTCTGATGCTCACGCGGTTCTCGTCTTCATCGCCCGCAGGCAGATCAAGAGCGGGTAGTCCGGATCCTGTGTTCGAAGCGCCCAAGACGGGACGTCCTTGACAACCAGCCCGAACAGAAATGCGGCCGCCGTCATTGGGTTGCCATAAGACTCCACAGATACGGACTCGCGACCAAAGGCGACCTCAAACAGCTTGGTAGCAGCGGCCGGTGTCACTCGCCAGTAGTCGCCCCAACGTTCTGCGTCGTACCGGCTGATTTGACTGATGCCTGGCAAGCTGACCAGTGCCACGCCCTCCGGCCTGAGCAGGCGCTCGACGTTCCGGACCGCTGAGGCGATATCGTAGATGCAATGCAGCGTCTGCGTCAAGATGAGGCAGTCATAGGAACCCCAATCAAGGCCCTCGCCGGTGTCGAGCCTTCCCACAATCGTGGCATGGGGATTGCCAGTCCCAACATGAAGGACCTCTGAACGGATTACCCTGGATCCCCCAAATCGCATGGTGTATTCCCGATCACCAACCTCAAGTACTCTCCCTTGTATGTCCTCGGCGTGCTTTTCAAGAAAGGCTTCAAGGAAGAATCGGTCGATCGGTTTGCCTCGATCAAATCCGAAGGATCGACTGACGGGCCGTGTTCGGCGGAGGCTGCCCCAGCAGACGAATCCGACCGGGGGCCAACCCTCTTCTTGCCCAATGGCTCTGCGGATACCCTTACGAACCTTGGCCCACGCCATCCTTACTGCGAGCGGGATGTTGGTTCTTTCACCCATCTCGCCTCCGCGATATGTCTCTCGCGCGCCAACCTCCAAGAAAAGAAGGCGCCAGATACCGCAGCATCCGCGCCTCCCGACGAAATGCTCGATAGGACCATAGCCGCCGGATCATCGCGAGGCGCCACGCCAGCGCGTTGCGATTTCCCTGGTTCAGGATGTCCTCCAGGCTCAGGAGGAACATGTGTTCGCAAGCCAATGGCTCCAGAGGCTCGCGAATCGCCCGAGGCAGAGGGTCAAGATAGCCTAGCAGCCAGCGGCAAAAAGCGAGCTCATTCTGGCGGTACATGCCGGCATCGCGGAACATCACCGCCACAGAGGAACGGTGATGTTGCCGGTAGCGCGCCACGATGGTCGGATCGGCGTAGACAGGAAAGTGAGTGGTCACTTTCACCCAAACGGCCAAGTCCGTCCGCACCTTGTGAATCGTTTCTTCAAAGCCCCCCAGCTCCAGCAGAGGGGCTCGGCGCAGAAGGGTAGCACTGGGACAGGGATAAATGTCCGCATCTCGGAGGAACTCGACCCCGAGCTCCGGCGGGGTGTAGACGCCCTCGCGTAAAGGGCCAAAGGCCTGATCCCTCTCATCCCCTCCCGCGAGGCCCTCTGAGAAGTAATGCACTCGCCCGAAGGTCATGGCGGCGGCAGGATGTGCGTCCAGGACGCTGAGCTGGCGAGTCAGTTTTTCCGGGAGCCAAACATCATCCGCATCCAAGAAGGCAATGAACTCACCTTGGGCATTGGACAGCCCGAGGTTGCGAGCCGCACTGGCTCCGCGGGTGCGACGATCCTCAAAAGCCAGAAAGCGCACCCGAGACGGCTCCTGCGCTGCAATCTCAAGCGCAAGCTCCACGCTGCCGTCTTCGGAGCCATCGTCCACCAGAATGAGCTCCCAATCCGAATAGGTTTGTGCCCGGACGGAGGCCACGGCATCCGCCAGGTATTCCTTGGCATCTAAGATCGGAATGATCACGCTCACTGACATGCCGATCCCCAATCTCGCCACAAGGCCGGCGACTACCGGCGGTCCGTGAAAACCTTTCGCGTCCCGTCCGCGCTCGAGAATTGTGGGACAAGCGTTGCCTCGACCAGTTGGGCATACCCGGGGGCATACGTAACCAAATCGCTGTCCACCTCGACGTAGTGGCAGTCCTGGGACTGCATGAACTCGACGAGGCTGGAGGCGTCGCGGGTATCAAAGAAGGTCATCCAGTCGCTGTTGGGACGCAGGTTGGCATAGATCGCATCGGCGGTGTCGTAAGAGATCAGACAACTCCCCGGCGGGATGCGTTGGGAAAGCATTTCCACCCACTGCCGTCCCGCGCTGTTCCCGCTTCCCCGTATCCACGCCAGGCCCTGCTGGACCCCATATTCCAAGTTCCCTCCCAGCGCCAAGAGCAGGATCAAGGCCGTGCTGAACAGGGAGGGTCGCAAGGCGGCCTGCGCCCAGAAGGTTCGGTATTGATGAAGGCCTGCAGCCAACCCAGCGCTGAGCAAGACCAGCATCTCCGGGTACACCGTGCTGAAGAAGCCGGGACGGTACGAGGCGAGCAAGTAACCCAAGAGGGGAATGAACCACAACCCGGTGAAACCCAAGAGGGCAGGCAGTATCGTTCCCAGGTAGATGGCCCCAGCCAGCGCAAGGAGGAGGACGAGGAGGCCGGCTACGATCCCGTAGGAGTTTTCGTACATCCGAGCGGCATTGGCAAGCACGCGCGGAACTCTTGCCAGAAGGGCGCGAGGATTGTGGGCCACAGCCCGCAAGACGCTGTAGTGATTGGCTGCAGCGGTCCCATAGAGATCCGCGGCCGTGACGGGGGGCGGGACGCTAAAGCTCCCCGAGTAGAGGAAATTGTGCCCTTGCTCAAATGCCAAATAGCTTCTCTGAAGAATCTGCGAATCCCAATTGCCTCTCAAGAGACCTGAAACAACCACCCACCCAACGACCGGCAGGGCAAACCCGGCCAACCCAAAAAGTCCAATCCGCCGGAGCGCCTGCCTGTCGCCTGCAGGCCATCGGCCCATCAGTCCAAAGCCCAAGGCGAAGGCCACCACCAGGACCCCCAGGACCAAGCCATCTAGCCGGGCCAAGGCGGAAGTGCCGAGCACGGCCCCCAGAGCGATGGAGCGTCCCCTCCATCGGCGCGGTGACCCTTTTCTGTCCAGCCAGTCCAATAGCAGCGCGGCGCCCAGCGCGAAGGCAAGAGCTGACAAAGACGTATACAACGCATCGGCCGAGTTCTCCAAGGCGACCGACACCGGGCGCCCCACCGCCGCCATGACGAATGCGACCCAACCCGCAGTCGCCCCGCCCACTCGTCGAGCCGCCCACCAAACCGCAGCCACGATCGCCCCATAGGTGAGGAACCTGCGGATCGTGGAAACCAATCCAAGTCGAAGGTGATTGCCCCGGAAGGGAAGGTCGAGGAGGCCATTGACCAAGGAGGGCAGGGGCCCGCTCCCGATCGCCAGCACCTTTCCCTCTTCCACGAGACTTGCGCCGTCCGCCAAGTAGCCGCTTTCGTCCCCCGTCGGCAGACTGACTATCAGGTCGCTGATATTCAAGGCGATTCCGACCAGAAGGACCAGCAGGGCTCCTGCCGCGCTCAGAGCGAACTGTCTTCTGCTCCGAGTAGCCCGATCGCGGGAGACTGAATTCATCCTATGCCCTTTGGGGTGCCTATTCCAACCGATCGCATGAATCCATTCCGTCCGTGACCCCCGAAGTCATGGCCGCCTTCGCCAGGATCTTCTGGCCCCAGGGGTCTCGCGGGCCCAATGAGATCGACCGGGAGTTCGGCCGCCACCCATCCTGTGGAAGGCCCCTCTCCTCCTCAGGAGACTACCGCTCGGTCAGCATCCTTCCCAGAGTCGCCTGCACTTCCCTTGGATTCTTCGTCGCAAAGTACCAGTCAACGGTCCGGTGCAACCCATCCACAAATCGAACCGCGGGCTCCCACCCCAGACGTTGCTTCGCCAGGCCATTGTGTGCCACCCGGTTCATCGGCCCGGTGGGCATCTCGGGTCGAGTGCGGATCCGGGCCGAGTGGCCTGTGTAGCGCAGGACTTCTTCGACCGCCTCGATTACACGAATGCGCTCCATCGTTCCCAGGTTGACCGCGCTGCCGTCATCGATCTTTTCCGCAGCGAGAAGGGTGCCTGCAACAATGTCATCGATGTAAGTCCAATTGCGTATCTGTTCACCAGTCCCCCACACTTCGAAGGGATCCTCCTTCAGAAAGGCCCGGGCGATCATGGCGATCACGGCATGATTCTCCACCCCCCTAGGCCCATAGACCGTAAAGTAGCGACAGCACGCCGACTTCAAGCCTTTCTGCTGGTAGTAGGCCTGGAGCGACAACTCGGCCATCAGCTTGGCCCAGCCGTATAGGTTGTCCGCGTCATAGGGGGGCTTCACCAAGTCCTCAGTGAGGTAGATCTCCTTTTGAACGTCTGTCTGCAGGTAATTGGGATAGACACAACCCGAGGAGGCAAACACGATCTTCTCAATGCCCAGTTCGTGCGCCAGCTTGAACAACAATCCGTCCAGGATCAGGTTCGTAGAGCATTCCACTTGATGCAAATCGACGTAGCCTCGCCCCCCATGATCCGCGGCCAGGTGGAACACCACTTCCCTTCCGCTCAGGGCGCGACGCGCCAGAGCGGAGTCGAGCAAGTCTCCCTGCATGAATTCAATGCGTTTCCCATCCACGTGCGGCTGGATGTTCGCCAGCCGGCCGCTGCTCAGGTTGTCCACAACCCGCACCACGGCCCCTCGTTCCACGAGAGCATCTACCAGATGAGAGCCGATGAAAGAGGCACCCCCGGTCACGAGGACCCTGCGCTTCGACCAGTCCATGCTCTCCTCCGATGTCTCGTGCCGCAGGCGGCCAGATGCCCCCGCCCAACCAGAGTTGGGCCCCCTGCCTCGCTAGCTGCGGGAAGGCGAGACCCCCAAGGGTACGTACGTGGCCACGCTTTCCTGGAGCGCTGGGGAGGCAATTCTCCACCCATCAATGAGGACGCTGGCCCTGCCTCCCAGTCGATCCGCTCCAGAGAACTCTTTCCAAGGTGTCATGATAACGACCAAGTCCGATTGCTCAAGGCAGTCCTGGGTGCTCCCAGCATAGGTCGGGCGATCCCCCAGCACAACCTGCGCAGCGGCCATGCTCATCGGATCGAACACAACCAGATCCATATTCTCTTCCAAGAGAGTCTGGGCCAAGATGATTCCTTGGGACTCCTCAATCACGTCGGTATTGGGTTTATACGAGAGGCCCAGGATTCCCACGCGCATCCCCGGGCGATAATAGTGCTTGACCTTTGAGACCAGCCGCTGAACTTCATTGCGATTGGACCGGTCCGTGGCCTCAGCCAGGATCGCCACGGTCCCTGCCTCACGCGCCACCTTTCCCATGGCCAGGTTGTCGCGGGGAAAGCAGGGACCACCATAGCCGACCGCTCCCTTCAGATACTTCGACCCGATGCGGCTATCGTGGCCGATGGCCTCCGTGACGACGTCCACATTTGCCCCCGGGATCCCTTCGCAGATCTGGGCCAGCATATTCGCAAACGCGATCTTGGTGGTTACAAACGTGTTGACGGCCAGCTTTGAAAGCTCGGCATTAGCGTGGTTCATGCGGGCGATGTAGGGCGCGTTCTGGCAGACGCGCCCATAGAACCTTTCCAAGAGATCCCCCGAGCGAACATCGGACTCGCCGACCAGCACGAAATCCGGATTGAGGAAATCGTGAATCACGCTTCCCAGCGCGATCAGCTCGGGGCTGTAACACAAACCAAAATCGGCTCCGGATTTGGATCCTGAGGCCGCCTCGAGGCATTCCCGAATGGGTCCCCCGGTCGAGCCTGGCATCACCGTCGAGGTGATGACAACGACCGGGAAATCCCTGCGATTCTTCAATCCTCTTCCGATGGCGTCGCACGCCGGAAGCACATGCTGGAGAGAGAACCCTCCATGAGGTTCACTGGGGGTTGGAACGATGACAAAAACAATGCTCCCCTTGGCCGCTACTTCGACGACATCCGTAGTCGCCCGAAGTTTCCCCCGAGCCCGTGCCAGGTATTCTTCCAGCTGGGTCTCGGCGACAGGAGCAATCCCCCGGTTGACCTTCTCCACCCTCTTTGCGTCCAAGTCCGCGGCGATTACAGGAATTCCCTGTACCGCAATTGCCGCCGCCAAAGGGGCGCCCAACTTCCCGAGACCAACAACTCCAACGGTTTGGATCGGGTCGCCTGTGCCGCTCATCAAAGCCCCCCAAGGTACGAGATAGTCACAGACCGCCTCCCCACCAACCAATCGGGTTTTCGCGACAAGATGGTTCGCAAAGGCCAAGAGGCCCACCCCCGAAGGGTCTCATGACAAGTCGGCCTCTTTGCCAGGCCTCGAGGATGAGCTTCACCGGCGAGCTCACCTCTTGCCCTCTCGCGGTTCTCTACGATTCTCCCGGCAGGACCTCCACAGACCGCCCCCTCCCGACCGAAAGACTACAGGCACCATCGGTTGAGAAGGAGGGGCCCAATGATTCGACGGGCCCTCCGAATTCGTGGCCAAAAAACCTCGCTCTCCGAAGCGCCGTGGAGGTTGCGGCAAATCGACTTGCACATTTTGCCCCAGGCACCGACTGCAGAGGCCTACCCACTTCCAGAGCTTTCTCCCGTCCGCCAAAAGGGCATCAGTGATTGGCCCAAGGCTTACGGGGGTCACCGGCCCCAGCTCCTGATCTCACCCCGGGTGTACAGGGCCCTCACCTGCTCCGGCCCGCTTGGCGATCGAGACGGCGCTGATCGAAGCGGAGGCGATTCTCCGTGCCGGGAATTCACGGATCGCGGGAAGAACTCCTGCCGCACGTCGAAGGCGATGACATCCACCGTGCATCAACCACCGCGCGTTTCCTCTCCAGCCCGCCGCCCCAACTCGCCGAATCCAGGCCCGCTTGCGGATCCCCTCAGATTCTAGATCCTTCCTCTCCACCGGGCGACACGCACCCGGGCTTCGTAGATGGATTGCCGTGCCTTGTGAAAGAAGGCTTGCGACATTACGCACGGAGGCCATAGGATTCGCAATCTCGACCATCTCCGCAAGAGGTGTTTTCGATCCAAGGCGAGTTGCACTCGCGTTCCCTCCAGGCAATGCGTCGAGTCCTCGATCGTAAAGTAGTGATCGAGCCCACCGGCCAACTCCAAATTCCTCTCGGCCTCCGGCCCCTTCCACACCCAGTCGGCAGCCGCGGGGCGGAGACCATAACTGTGATTCTGGTGGACAGCCAAAACACGGTCTGTAGCATCCACAACCGCAAGGCCCCGGGCGCGCGCCGAGTATACCAGCCAGTTGTCCCACATGGTCCGGCCTAGCGCAAAGGGTGGAATCTCTTTCCAGGTCCCGCGCCGGAAGAGAAAATAGTCGATTCCGGAGGGGGCGTGCAATCGACCCATCGATTCCACCTCGGCCCGTATATCCGCCTCCCAGCGCGGGTGCGAGAAATCAATCGTTTTCCCCAGGTCAATGTCCCAGCGCTGGCCAACCACCAGCGAGGGCTTACGAGAATTCTGCAAGGTGTGAACCGCACGAAGGAAATCTCGCAACAGGAGGATGTCTGCATTCACATACGCAAGCCACTCTCCACCCGACCGCTCAGAACCAATTCGAAAGACATCGTCCACCAAAGGAGTGCCCCATTCATTGCGCCTCACCTCGGGGACATTCGTGGCACGGATTCTCGAGGCCTCGTCCGCCACACCCGGCTCGTTGCCAATGAGAAGGATCCTCACGTCTTCGCCTAAGGCTCTCCAGGATCTCAGCGCGTTCTGCTGAATCCCGGAAAACTCACCCACGAAAGCCTTGGGAACCGCAAAGAGAGTCAACATACTTTTCCGGGCATGGGCTCCAATAGGCCGAGAGGCCAACGTCCGAGCCGTTTTGGGAATTCAAACCAAGACAAAGGGAGTAGGCGGAGGGTCAGGTTCATACCCACAAGCTGGCCGGGCTGTTCCGCAGCCAAGAAAGGGATCGCTCTACCTGCCAGGGTTTTCAAACCGTTTCCGAATTCCTCACGGTGATTGGGAGAGGGAAGACGCGATCCGACCGCGGGTTGAGACCTCAGGATGGGGATCGTCAAGTCGATCCAGCGGCTGGAATGACCCCTACCCCTCCTTAGAAGAATTAAGAGGATCCACTTGGAGCTTCGACCGCCGAGACCCGAACTTCGGTCGGCTTTGGGGTGGGACACAAGGAGCCAGAGATTGTTCCTGGGTCCCCTCCAGACGAGGCACGTGCTGAAGCCCTCGTGTGAATCGCCCAAGTCGTTGACCTCCGAGTGAACAACGTCCTCGGTTCTGGGCATCAGGACGTGCAAACCAAGCATGTTCCCCGGGATCCAGGACGGATCTTCGCTGCAAAGCAATGTAGAGCCTTTTGGCAGAGGATGGGCCGCCGTCCTGCCTCTACCCGCCCCGAGCCAATTGCCCGTGGATGTCCCTGCCCAGAACCTATTTCCTTGGCGCGCTTGCCGGTCTGGCGGCCATTCACAGCCACAGCCTCGAACCGATGGGGAATGGAAGGATTCACGTGGCTTGAGCCCACGGAATTCGCCAAGTGTTCCAAAGAGTTTCGGCAAGTGCCCATTGCTTCGGGAGCCGGCATCTCAGTCCTTGCCACGGGCTTCGCCGGGAACTGCGGGAGGGCATCCCAATTAGCGATTCAATCCCACCACAATGAACCGGCGAGGAGGTTGGCCGGGCCCCCAGTCGATCAAACCCTGACCTTCATACAGCAGCTGGGCCTGGTTGGTTGAGACGAGACTCAAGTAGGGTCCCGTCACGATACGATTAATCGGTTCGACGTTGGCCAGGTACCCAATCCCTTGCTGATTCAGGTATCCGACAATCGGATCGGTCAAAGCTAGGCCACGAATAAAGAGAAGATGCCCAAGCTCATCTTGGCTGACGAAAGCAGGAGAATTGGCAAGCCCATCCAGGTTGACCACATGCATGTTATCCGTGAGATACCCGATGAGTCCGGCACTGAATGACCCAATTCGTGATCCTGGCGGCAGGTTGGCGTTGATCCAACGGACTCCCAGATAGGCCTCCGACTGCGTTCGGTCTGGAGAGGGCTCATAAGCCTGCGGTTCCCAGCTCCTCAGGGAAAGCCCCAAGCCCACCACAACGGTCCAGCAGACGATCGCCATGTAGACCGCTCGGCCCACCTGCCATGCCCTGGCACCGAGCCGGGCCGCAATCGCCCCAAGGGCCCGGACCAGGAGAGTCCCCGCGGTGGCCACCCCAAGCACGATGCTCAAGGTCTCGGGCACCGCGTACCAGATCCCCCAGAACAGGTAGCCAGGCAGGAGCAACCAATTCGAAAAGCCATTGACGGCGGCCGAGGCGAGAACAATGGTCAGCGCCATCGCCCCGGACACCACCCCGCGGGAACTCTCGCTCCGGCCAGGCCCCATGCGAACTCTCTTTAGCCGAGACACCCATTGCCACACGACCCAGGCGGACACGCTCAGCAAGACCGCCGCGATCCCAAGGAGTTTTACCTTGTACGCCAGGGACACGGAGGCTGGGATCACGGCCGCCCAAGAATCCAATGCCAGATCCGGCAGATAACCGATGAAATACGTGACGGCGAGCCCTCGGGTTGGAAGGGTCAGAAACTCCGGCTTCGTGAGGAACAGTCTCTGGACGGGAGGAAGGAGGGCGGCCAGTCGGCTCAGCGAAGGCCAAGGAAAATGGCGACTGTACCACCAAGCCAGAGAAGCCGGGGTGTCGAGCAGTTTGGCCGACCCGCTGTTGGGGAACACCGTGCCGAATGAACGGAGAGCGTAGAGGCACCAGGGCAGGAGTACCACGGCGGCTCCCAGGGCCAGCCAGCCCGTCCGATAGAGTCTCGCTTCCTTCGCCTCTGGAGAAAACGCGGCGAGGCAAAGCACCATGAGGATAGCAGGGACTGCGGCGTTGACGCGGCTGAGGACCATCAGTCCGATGACGAGACCCTCCAGCCAGGAATCCCGGGGCCGTCCAGGATTCCGCAGACGCCTGGCCACGAGGGCCGCGGCGGCGATCAGCAGAAAGGCATACAACGCGTTTTCTTTCGCGGTAAGGAAGACAGAAGCCAGAGGAGGATTGAGGAGCCAGAGGACAGACGGGATCACTCCCCCCCAGGACCCCAGCCATCTCCGGGCGAGCAAGTAAAGGCTAAGTCCCGTGAGGCAATAGAAAACGGCGCCCAGGCTGACAGCCGCTCGCAGGAACGCAACCTTGTCCGGTGTGAACATTGCCTGAAAGACCAGGACCAACATCCACAGGGGCTGAAAGCCGTAGGTAGGGTGAATCCCATCGAAGGTAAAGAACCGCTTCTCCCCAAAGAGCCAGGCCGGCTGGAGGTAATAGTAAGCGTCGTCTTGCAGTCGATTGAGGGCCAGCTCACGAGAATCCGAAAGCGCCGCGTATCGCAGCATGAGCGCAAGCACCAGGGTGGCCAGCGCGGCAACCGCCCAGAGCGCCGTGGCGGGGTCTTGGGCCAGGCGGGTTGCCCATCTTGAAAGGCGAGCCAGAGCAGTTCTCACGAGTGTCCTATGCGGAAACAGGTCGGGCGGCCGAACGCGGCACGAAGAAACTGCGAAGCCTGCGCTCAAACTCCGCTGCCCCCCAATCGCGGACAAGATAGCGGGGGAGCCAAAAGGGATCCGAACCGCGGCTTACCTGGCCAGGCACATTGGCGCACGCCAGACGAAAGCCCGCCTGACGAACCAGATCAACCGTCGTTGGGCTTACGTCCCATTCGCTCCCATACGGGTAGGCAAAGCTCTCGACCGGCCTAGAGAGAATCAACTCCAGTTGGGTCTTGCTTTCCGTGATCTGGAAGGCCTGCTCCTCCGCAGGGAGACGCCGCAGAACCAAGTGCTCGACGGCATGCGCCCCGACCTCGAACAGGTCCTCTTTCGCGAGAGCTCGCAACTCGGCTGAGGAAAGTGTTCGGTGGCTCTCGCAGCTGGGGGAGGGCGGCCGAGCGGCCTGCTCGCGAAGGTCCGTCAATATGGATTCGCGGCTTTCGAGGTTCTGCTCGCGCAGAAGGCTGTGTAACCTGTGATACAGCTCCTCCCGCCGGAGGGAGTCGTTCGGAGTGGGGCCCTCGCCCGTCCAGGTTTTGTGAGAAGTGGAGATGGGCCTCTCTTCCCCGGTCAGGCCGACAACCTTGGCGCCAACCGCCCCGTGCAATTCCTCGGGCCCGATCGGCGCCGAAAGGGTCAAATGGATCAGTTCATCCGCGAAGAACTCGCGCCCGGTGTCCACCATTCCCGAGGTCATGAAGAAGGTTGCGGGAATGCCCAGGTCGCGCAAGATCGGCGCGGCGTTCGTCCAATTGTCGGCGTAGCCATCATCAAAAGTGACGACCACACTGGCCTGGCGCAGGTCACCTGCTCGCAGTCTCACGGCCAATTCCCTCAGCGGGATGGGCTGTGTTTCGTCACGTACCAGGCGCATCTGCTTTTCAAAGTGCTCGCGCGAGACGCACAACTGATTCGGGTCCAACCCACCGCTGGCTACTCGGTGATAGGCCAGGATCACCACTCGCGGGGACCGATCCAAAGCTCGACTGACGTTGCTCTTCAGAGTCTGCGCGAGGCGGCGGATCATCCGGGAGCATCTCGCTCAAGCGAGACTACTGGGTTCGTGCCATCGCAGGGAATGGCACGAAACTCGAAGGGCAGGTTGAGAACTCCCTGCCAGTCATCCTGCGGGTGGGACTGAGGAGGAGTGGCAACAATCAGTTCGGGCATTGCCCACCAATCGTCCAGAAGCCGGTGGCCCTCGGCCTCATACAGGCTGGCGTGAAGGCGATAGGCCCCGGGGCGCAACGGAAGGTTGGGCAGGCGGAATTCAAAAAGGTATCGTCCCGGGTCCAGCTGCAAGTCCCCGCGTCCTTCATCGTGCGTGGATCCCGACCAGATCAGTTGGCCCGCCAGGTCGAAGAGTTCAAATCCGCCGTAGCTGGCCTTGACTGTCTCGCCCACATCCAGCTCCAGTTCAAAGGCCACGGGCTCGAGAGTGGAGATCACGTGAGGGTTTTGGCCCTCCCTCTCCCGGATTCTCCAGGAAATGTAGCGAGCCCGGTATTGTCGCGGCGCCTCCGAGGAAGCCGCCCCGGCTGCTCCCAGAGACTCGCTTTCATATTGCGCCACGACCTCGCCCGTCGGGCCAAGGGACCGAATGCGGCCTCCATCGAGCCAGAGGGTGCTCGGGCATAGGCGGCGGATCGAAGTCATTTGGTGGCTCACAAACAAGACCGTTCTTCCTTCCTGGGCCACATCGCTCATTCGACCCAGACATCTCCTCTGGAAGGCCAGGTCCCCCACGGCCAGCACTTCGTCCACCAACAGAATATCCGGGTCCAAGTGCGCCGCCACCGCGAATCCAAGGCGCACGTACATCCCGGAGGAGTAGCGCTTGACGGGAACATCCAGGAAGCGTTCCAGCTCCGAGAATGCCACGATCTCATCGAACCGGCGAATGACCTCGGATCTCTGCATGCCCAGGATCGCGCCACTGAGGAAGATGTTTTCTCGTCCCGAAAGCTCTCCATGAAACCCGGTCCCGACTTCCAGAAGGGCAGAAACGCGTCCATGGAGGTCAGCCTCGCCCACGGTCGGTTCGGTAATGCGCGCCAGAATCTTCAGAAGCGTGCTTTTCCCCACCCCGTTGCGTCCGATGATGCCGACCACATCTCCCGCAGAGACCTCAAAGGAGATATCCTTCAGCGCCCAGATATGATCCTCGCGCGCCGGTGCCAGACGGTTTCCGCTCCGGCCTTCTCGAGTCGTCAGGCTGGACAACCATCCCCGCAGGGTCCTCTCGGGTGGCGGGCCGAATCGGATGCGGTATCGTTTGCCCAAGGCGCGAACAGAAATCGCCGCTTCGCTCATGCTCGTCTACACCACGTCCGCCATTGTCCGTTGCGTGCGCTGGAAAACTAAGATACCGGAGGCGAGGAACACCAGGTTCACCCCCAGCGAGACCCACAGGCTCAGGTCCGGTGGCGAAGTTCCCAGGAGAGCCCAACGAAAGCCCTCAATAATGGCTACCATCGGGTTGAGGGCATAAACCACCTTCCATCGGCCGCCGACCAGGCTGCTCGGGTACACCACCGGTGTGGCAAAAAGCCACAATTGCACCAAGAAGGGAACAATCACCTGGACATCGCGGTAATAGACATTGATCGCGGCCAGCCACAGGCCCACCCCCAGAGCGCAGACCATCATCAGCAGGAGGAAAAGCGGGAGGCTCAGCACCTCCCAGCGCAAGGGCAGCCGGTAGTAGGCTATCAGGACAAAGACCACAAGCAGGGCCGCACCGAAGTCGGCCAGACGCGCGACCATGTTTCCGAGCGGGATGAGAAGGCGCGGGAAATACACCTTGGTGAGCAATCCGGCGTTACCCACCAGGCTTCCCGACACCCCCCCCAGCGCCGACGAGAAGTAGTGCCACGGAACCAGAGCGGCGAAAGAGAATACCGCGTAGGGCAATCCTTCCGAAGG
>Ga0187849_1001145_pt1 | contig 30617 bp, 27 predicted proteins | sample June2016WEW_4_10_2_FD_132412 | JGI IMG/M metagenome (GOLD analysis project Ga0187849, IMG submission 132412) | Peatland microbial communities from SPRUCE experiment site at the Marcell Experimental Forest, Minnesota, USA - June2016WEW_4_100 | ecosystem: Environmental > Terrestrial > Soil >...
AGGAAGCGGTCCATCTGGCTCTCGACCAGAGGAAACGTGCCCGACTGATCGATCGGGTTCTGGGTCGCCAGCACGAGATGCGGCTCGGGCAGGGGCCACGACTCGCCGTCGACTGTGACTTGTCCTTCTTCCATGGCTTCGAGCAGCGCTGCTTGGCTTCTCGGTGGGGTCCGGTTGAGTTCGTCAAAGAGCACTACGTGGGCAAAGACGGGACCCGGCCGGAACTCCCAAGTCTCAGACGAAGCCGAGTAGATCGAGACACCGGTGATGTCGGACGGGAGCAGGTCCGGGTGGCCTTGGATCCGGGCGAGACGCGTGCCGATCGAGACTGCGACCGCCTTGGCGAGCATCGTCTTGCCCACGCCCGGCACATCTTCGATGAGGAGGTGCCCCGCTGCCAGCACTGCAGTCGTCGCCGCGACGACCGCGCCCGGGGTGCCGAGCACCACGGCGTTCAGGTTCGCCTGGAGCGACGCCGCCAGCTCAAGGGCATCGTCGAGCGACGGGTTCACGGTGGCCTCCCTCACAAGGTCATCGGTCGTCATCAATTACTCCCCACGCTGAGCGATCGTACTGCCACTTTGGGCACTCGCGTTCAACTTGACCCCAAATGCGCCTGGCGCTCAGCCAGCGGGCCACGGCGAGGCGCCGAACGGCGAGGGGAGGCCAAGCTTGCCGGGGTTCAAGATGCCCCGGGGGTCGAGCGCCGTCTTGAGCTTCTTCAGCACTTCGAAACCGGCACCGAGGGCGGCGGGGAGATACGGGCCGCGCACGAGCCCGATGCCATGGTGGTGGCTGATCGAGCCACCGTTCACCAAAGTGGCGTCGAGGACTGTCTGCCAGCAATGCCGATAGAAGGCTTCCGCCCAGGCGTCGTCGCCTGGGTCAGGACCGAGACCCGCGAACGTGAAGTAGAGGCAGGCGCCGTCGAGATACGCATGCGACTGGTGGGCTGAGGCCGCGATGATCCCGGCCGTGGCCTGAAGCGCCGTCAAGGCTGCCTCGTAGATGGCCGCAAGCGCATCCCAAGGCGCGGCGATCTCGATCGTGTCGACGACGATCCCGGCCCGGATGACCGACTCGAGCACCGACATGTCGTTGCGGTGGCTGAACCAGTGCTCGACGAGGCCGGCGTCGAGAGGCTCGGCGCTCCTGCACTCTTGGGAGAGAACCGCCATCGTTGCCTCGACGATGAACCCGTCACCTTCGTCGAGGGCGATGAGGACGTTGGTGTCGAGACCATCGAAACTTCGCTTCGACTCGGTCGCGTCGTAAAGGCGCAGCACCGCAGGGGTCGCCCCCCGCTGAAGGGTTCGGCGCAGCACCTCGAGGCCCTCGGCGAAGCTCGGGAACGCCCAGGCCGCGCGTCGTTCCTCGGTCGCGACCGGGTGCGCCCGGAGCCGGGCGGAGGTGATGACGCCGAGGGTCCCCTCGCTGCCCACGAACACGCTCGTCAGGTCCGGGCCCATGGCCGAGCGTGGCCCCGCCCCCCGTCCGGCCAGTTGGCCCGTGTGCACGACGGTCCCGTCGGCGAGAACCACTTCAAGACCGGCGACCATGTCCTCGATCTTCCCGTAGCGGGTGGAGTACTGCCCCGCGCCGCGGCACGCGATCGATCCTCCGATGGTCGCCAGAGCGACGGACTGGGGCCAGTGGCCGATCGTGATGCCATGAACGGAGCGAAGCTCCTGCTCGAGATCGTCCCCGAATGTGCCGGCGCGGACATCGACAAGCGATGTCGCTCTGTGAGCCTCCTGCACGCCTTCGAGACCGCAGCAATCGAGACTGACGCCGCCGAAGACCGGGACGGCGCCGCCGCAGACGCCGCTTCGCCCACCAGCGGCGGTGACGGGGATGCCGGCTTCATTGCAGCACCGGAGCACGGCAGCGACTTCGGAAGTGCCGGCCGGCCGAGCGATGACACCGGGCCGGGCGGGCACGGCGCCCGAGAGCGCCCATCTGATGGAGATGGGCCACCAGTCTCGGCCCGACTCGGCGAGCGACCCGGGAGCCATGTCGACGATGGCGCACGCGCCGGAGAGGCGTTCTAGGAAGCCTTCGTCGAGCGCGACATGGTGACCGCCGAGCCGCTCTGGAAGCTCGCAGGTCCCGACACCGATCTCGATCGGGGCTGGCACCGCCCGGCGGTTGTGCTGCACCACAGCTCAGCGCTCCGGGCCCGGCGAGGCTTGGCCGGCAAGGGACGCGGCCGCGGCCAGGCCGTGCTGGCCGATGTCGTCGAACGCCGCGCACTCTTCGCGCGCCTGAGCAGGGTCCCAGCCGAGCTCGGCCGCGAGCAGCTCAGCGGTCCGGACCGCTGCCGCGGTTGCGGATCGGGCGTCGAGCAGGAGAGAGCGGGTACGTCGTGACAGGACGTCATCGACACACATGGCCATTTCGAACCGAGCCGCGTACACAACCTCCGCCTCGAGGTGCCCAAGACCGCCGGCGAGGCGCTCTGAGAGCTCCGGCCGGTCGATGCTCAGGCCCAGCACGGCCATCGTCTCTCCTCCGTAACGACGCTGGAGGTGGTCCAGGACATGCGCGTCGAGGCCGAGCTTGTCGGCGAGCTCGCGGACCTGGAGGGCGTTGACGGGTCCCGAGCCGCGAAGGCGCAGCTTCTTGGTGCGGGACGCCACGACGCTCGACCCGAGCTCACGCTGGACGGCGTCGACGGTGTCGGCTGCCATCTTGCGGTAGGTCGTCAGCTTGCCCCCTGTGATGGTGATGAGGCCGGACGCCGATCGTGCAACCTTGTGGCGTCTGGAGAGGTCGGCCGTGCGCGCGCTCGGGGCACGGCCGTGAGCACCCGCCGTGGCGAGCAGGGGACGCAGGCCTGCCCAGCTGGCGGTGACGTCCTGCGGCCCGAGCGGCGACGAGACGGCCGCGTTCACGGCATTGAGCAAATAGGTGATGTCGCTCGGCTCGACGCGGGGATCGTCCAACGGGCCGCTGTAGTCGGTGTCGGTCGTTCCGATGTAGGTGTGCTCGTTCCACGGTATGACGGTGATCGAGCGGTGGTCTTCCGCCACCGGCAGCACCATCGCGAGGTCACAGGGCAACTTGGAGCGGGGGACCGTGAGGTGGATGCCCTTGGCGGGGCGAATCGAGGTCGTCGAGGCCGCGTCGTCGAGGCGGTGCATGTCATCGGCCCATACGCCGGTCGCGTTGACGACGACTTTGGCCCGGACCTCGATCACACCGGAGCAGGCGTCGTCTCGGGACGGTTCTGTCAGCCAGCTGCCAGAGCGAGGCTCGGCGGCGGGGGCGACCCGTACACCGGTCAGGTGGGATGCCCCATCGTGGACGAGGCCAACGACCGGGGCGTAGTTCACGGCGACGGCCGCGTGGTCGAGAACAGCGGTTCGCAAGACTGCAAGAGTCAGCCGGGCGTCGTCGGCCCAGGCGTCGTAGTAGACGAATCCGGCTACGAGCCGGTCGGTCCGCAGCGTGGGGAAGTGGGAGGCGAGCTCCTGCGCGGTTATGCGACGGTGACGCTTGCCGATGTGCCAGCCACCGGCGAGGTCGTACATCCACAGCACCGTCGAGTACGCCCGTGCCGTGGCCCGGTCGACCGCCCCTCCCTTGCCGAAAAGGGGAATCAGGAGCGTGAGGGGCTCGACGAGATGCGGTGCGTTCGCCAACAGGAGACGGCGCTCGTTGAGGCTCTGGCGGACGAGGCCGAGATCGTGCTGTTGGAGGTAGCGCAATCCGCCGTGCACCATCTTGGAGGACTTTGAGGACGTGCCTGACGCGAAGTCGCCTCGTTCTACGAGCGCCGTTCGCAGGCCTCTCGAGGCCGCGTCCAGAGCGACGCCGGCTCCGGTGATCCCTCCGCCTACGACGACGACGTCGAAGCTCTCGTCTGCCAGCTTCGATAGAGCGACGTCACGGTCGAACATGGTCGCTGGTCGTCTCATCAAGGCACCGTTTCGACAGCCTGCCACAAACCGACGGCAGGACCAGACCGCCTCGAGGCTCCCAGGCATCAGCGCGCGGCGCCCATCATGGTTCAAGAGCAAGCCCAGATCGCGACCGAGCAGGCGGCTTCTCGCTTGAACGACGATTTGCCTGTCAAGGCGGAGGCCTTGACGGTCGAAGATTGGAATAACAGCTAGCACAGCTACGGGGCACAGTTGGGTGAACCGGACAAATGCGAGTTGTTGACAGTTTCGTTACGATCATTCATAATCGAGATTTCGGTCGGCCGACCCCCCTGGCGAACGACAAGAGCGCCGAACGCCGACCGATCCCCTGCAATTCGATCTTGTCGCGGCAGGTCGCCGTCGACGGTCGACAGACGACGAAAGTGAACCGGGATGAAAGCCAGTTGGCGCCAACGAGCCGCATGCCGAGGGGTTGACCCAGGCATCTTCTACCCCGTGTCGGACGACGACTCGGAAGAGGCGAAGGCGGTCTGCGCGTCGTGTTCGGTCCGCCAGGCGTGTCTCGAGTATTCACTTGCCGCACGCGAGCGTGAAGGCGTGTGGGGTGGGCTCACCGAGCGCGAGCGTCGTCGGATCGTCCGCCAGCACCGCAAGTCCGCCTGACGCGTCCCTTTGTCGGTTCGCCGCGAAGACGGAGCGGCGAAAGTGCCAAGGTAGCCTCCCTGGGTGGACTTCGATCTCCCCGAAGAGCCGGCCGCACCGGTTCAAGCGGCCTCTGGCGGGATCGAGGCGGTGACGGCAGCCACTCTCGAGAGCATCGGCGGATGGCCGGCGATCCTCGGCAGAGTTCTGAGCCGGCAGGATCTGACTGCGGACGAGGCTTCGGCAGCCCTTGACGACGTGCTCGAAGGCAACGCGACCGTGGCCCAGATCGCCGCCTTCATTGCGGGACTTCGAACCAAGGGCGAGACAGTGGGGGAGATGACCGGCCTTGTGCGAGCGCTTCGGGCTCACGGCGAGAGCCTCGAGGTCGGAGTCGAGGTCGTGGACACCTGCGGTACGGGAGGGGACCGGAGTGGCACGATCAATGTCTCAACGCTCAGCGCCTTCGTAGTCGCCGGTGCGGGTGCGGTCGTCTGCAAGCACGGCGGGCGTGCGGCTTCATCTCTTGCAGGCTCGGCCGACGTGCTCGAAGCACTCGGCGTGGTCATCGACCTCGGCCCTCGCGGGGTGCGACGTTGCATCGACGAGGCGGGGATCGGCTTCTGCTTTGCGCCCCGCTTTCATCCGACGATGCGCTTCGCGGCGCCGGTGCGTCGTGAGCTCGGCGTGACAACGACCTTCAACTTCGTCGGCCCGCTCGTGAACCCCGCCGGGGCGACGCGCCAGCTCGTCGGTGTCTCTGACCCCATGATGGCCGAGAAGATGCTTGATGTGCTCGAAGCGTTCGGTTCGGTGCACGCGATGGTGGTCTTCGGTCACGACGGTCTCGACGAGCTGTCGACCACGGCACCGTCAACCCTCATCGAGTCGGTGCGCGAACAGGACGGAACGTGTCGTCGCCGTCGATTGGAGATCGAGCCTGCCTCGCTCGGGCTGAAGCGCGCCGCGCTCAGCGAGCTGGCCGGCGGGGACGCGGCTCAGAACGCGCAACTAGGACTGCGATTGTTGGACGGTGAGCGTGGTCCGAGGCGCGACCTGGTGTGCTTGAACGCTGCGGCGGGCCTTGTCGTCGCGGGCCTCGCCGATGAGCTTGGCGACGGCTTCGAGATCGCCAGCGCGGCCGTCGAGGACGGGAACGCCCGAAGCGCGCTCGACCGGCTCGTGGCCGTGTCGAAGGCCGCGGCCGCGGCCGACCTCGACTGAGGGCTCAGGGCAACTTGGCCTGGACCCACCGATCGGCATCACCCATGGGGCGTGAAGACGCGCCAGTCATCGCGGACATCCGCCATTGAAGCGTGGGTCAAAGGCGAAGGCTCTAGCGGGGTTCTCCACGAAGATGAGCTGGGAAAGCTCCCTGCCCAGCTCGCGTTCGAGCCTTGGCTTGAAACGGGCGAAGACGTAATCGAGGCCGGGGCCGCCCCCGTACGCGCGCATCATGGAGCTGCGCCCAGTGTCCCCGCCCAGCAGTAGCTGCTTTGAGAGCCCGCGATCGGCGAGGTCAGAGATCAGCTGGAGGACGGTCGAGTCGGGCCAGTACTTGGCTCGGCCGGGACCGTCCAGCTGGAGCCAGGCACCGCTCGCCCCGGTCTCGCCATGCTCCACGGGGTCGGGGTTGCGGTCCAGGTGGGCGAGGATCACTGAGCCGGGCGCCACCCCCAGCCGGCGGAGATGCTCCACTATGCCGAGCCCCATGGTGCCGTGCTCGGTGTGGACGCAAAGAGGGACCCCGGTGCGTTGGTGGGCTTCAACGGCGGCGGCGAAGGCCTTCTGCTCGAAGGGCTGGAGCCGGTGGTAACTGGCACCGATCTTGATAACGCCGGAGCGCACGCCGGGTCCTTCGATGTCGGCAACAAAACGACGGGCGAGGGCATCGGCCGTCTCGGCGCGCAAAGGGTGGTCCGCTGGGTAGTGGGCGTCACGGTGCACCCCAGTGGCAGCGACCACCTGTAGCCCGGTCGCCTCAGATACCCGCAGCAGGCCGTGAGGGTCGCGGCCCAGGTCGAGCGGGGTCCAATCGACCATGGTCCTGGCGCCAGCGTCCACCAGGGTCTGGGCTTCTTCGATGGCCCGGTCAACGTCGGCAAACTCGTCACCGGGCTGCAGCGGGGTCACAAAGAAGAGGTGCTCGTGAGAGTCCGTGGGCCCTAGCTGGGAGGGATCGATGTCGCCTTGGACGGTGCGTACGACGCTCAGCATTGCGAACCACCTGACCGCCGTCGCCCACCCCGTTCGCCACTGCCTGGGCCAGGAACCGCAGCGGGGACAGATCCGGGCAATCGGCGGCGTTGCATCTCGCTTTCGAGCGTGGCATGATCAAATCAGGATGTCAATACATATAGACGTGTTGGAGGCTGTGCTCGACCACTCCACGCCCGTCCCGCTCTATTACCAGTTCAAGCAGTGGCTCTCTAAGTGCATTTTCTCCGGTGAGCTGGCGCCTGGGACTCGGCTCCCCGACGAGTTCGAGTTCTGTGAGCGGCTCGGCGTGAGCCGTGGCGTGGTCCGCCAAGCGCTCACCGAGCTCTGTTACGAGGGCCTGGTCTACCGTCAGCGGGGGCGGGGTACCTTCGTCTCGACCCCGAAGACCGCCGAGGGATTGATCAGTGGGCTTGGGGGCCTCGCGGACGACGCCGCTATGCGTGGGCAAAAAGTACAAAGCAGGGTACTTGTGCTCCATGAGACGCCCGTCACCGAGAGCGTGGCCAGCAGGCTCAACCTCGCGCCGGGCGAGCTGGTCGTGGAGCTGGAGCGGGTACGTCGGCTCGACGGCGAGCCCCATGTGCTGACGATGACCTATCTCCCAGCGGCGATGGTGCCGGGCCTGGCCCAGCGCGACTTGAACGGTTCCGCCTCGCTGTACCAGATCCTGCGCGAGGACTTCGGCCTGCCCATCATCTCGAGCCTGCGCCGGGTGGAGGCGGCGACGGCCAGCGTACGAGAGGCGCGCCTGCTCAAGGTCGACCGTGGTGGCCCGTTGCTGGTGCTCCGCAGCATCAGCTACACCACCGGGCATCGGCCCCTCGAGTACTTCATTGCCTTCCACCGCGGCGACCGCAGTGCGTTCGAGGTGGATCTGTCCAGCCCCGCAGGAAGCGCGTCGCGTTTCGAGCGCGTCTCGGTCGCCGGGGACGGCTTTCTCCCATGAGCGAGCCCCTTTTCGTAGGCGTTGACGTGGGCACCCAGAGCGCCAAGGCGGCCCTGTTCGAGCTCAGCGGTGCCTGTTTGGCCGAGGCCGCCGTTCAGCTGCCCCTCTACCGGCGCGCCGCCGACGAGGTCGAGCAAGAACCGGAGGACTTCTACCGGGCGGCGACGGCTGCGATAGTGTCCTGTGCTGCCAGCTCGGGCCACCCCGGCGATGTCGCCGGGGTTGCGGTGGCCGGTCAAATGGCGGGCATCCTCGGTATCGGCGCCGACGGCCGGGCGGTAACCCCTTATGACTCCTGGCTCGACTCGCGCTGCCGCCCGGAGGTGGAAGAGATCGCCGACCGGCTGGGCGACCGGCTCGTCGAGCTCACCGGCTGCCCGCCGATGGTCGCCCACGCCGCCAAGATCGCATGGTGGCGCCGGTGGCGAACCGAGGAGTACCGGTTGGTGACCAAGTTCCTCGTCCCGAGCGCATTCGTAGCCGGCAGGCTCTGTGACCTGGACGCCACCGAGGCCTTCGTCGACACGACCCACCTTCATTTCAGCGGGTTGGCCGACGTTGCGAGAGCAACCTGGTCAGCCGAGCTCACCTCGGGGACCGGCGTAGAGCTGGCAAGGCTGCCCCGTATTGTCACGCCGACTGAACGTGTGGGCTGTCTCAGCGTGTCGGCGGCCCGGGACTGCGGGCTCCTGCCGGGCACCCCGGTGGCGGCGGGGCTCGGCGACACCGCGGCGGGGGCGCTCGGTGCCGGGATGGTCGAAGCGGGCCAGTTGCTGGATACGGCGGGCACTGCCTCGGTACTGGCGATGTCTACCACTGCGTTCAGGCCAGATTTCTCCCGGACGCTGGTGCAGATGCGGGGCGCGGTCCCCGGGCAGTGGATCTCGCTCGCCTACCTCGCCGGTGGCGACCTGCTCCGCTGGCTTCCCCAGGTACTGGGCGACCCCCCGCTGGAGCTGCTCGTTGAAGAGGCGTCTAGGTGCGAGGGGGGACGGCTGTTTTTCGTGCCGCACCTGGGAGGCCGCATCCTGCCCTCCGCGCCCCAGGCACGAGGAGCCTGGGTCGGCCTCGACCTTTCCCAAACCCGCGGCGACCTCACCCGCGCCGTGCTTGAAAGCGTCGCTTTCGAGTACGCGGGCTTCTTGGAGAGGGCCCTCGATCTCTTCCCGGACGTCGTGCCCCGTGACGTGAGGGTGATCGGCGGCGGCGCCGAGAATGCCCTCTGGAACCGGATCAAGGCCTCCGTTCTGGGCCTGGCCTACGTGCGCCTGGGCCGGGAGAGTTTCAGCTGCTGGGGCGCCGCCATGGTGGCTGCGGCGGCTGTCGGGGCTGTCGACGACCTGGCTGCGACGGCTCTGGCCGCCACCGCCGAGGCAGGTCGCACCGGGCCCGACCCCTCTCTGCAGTCCCTTTACGACAAGCGCAAACGCGACTACCGGGCCGTCATCGACCTGCTCGTTCCGTCCCATGAAGAGGTACGGGCATGAAAAGCCGGTTCCGCCTAGCCGTGCTCGGTGTCGGGCGTGTAGGGATGGTGCACGCACGCAACGCCACCGGGTCGATTCCGTCGGTCGAGCTCGCCTGCGTCGTCGACGCCGACCCCGAGGTGGGAAACAAGGCGGGCGCTGAGCTGGGAGTCCCGGTCTTCCCCGACCTAGAGCAGGCGCTCTCCGGGGCAGCTTTCGACGGGGTGGTGATCACCGCTCCCACCTTCGCTCATGCCGAGCTCGCTGTGCTCGCCGCAGGCGCGGGCAAGCACATCTTCTGCGAGAAGCCCATGGCGCTGACCTTAGAAGAGTGCGACTTCATGGCTGGAGCCGCGGAGAAGGCCGGTGTTGTGTTCCAGGTCGGTTTCGTGCGGCGCTTCCAGCCGGAGTTCGTGGAGGCGAAGCACAGGATCGAAGCTGGCGAGATCGGCACGCCCATGGTGGTCAAGTCCCTTACCCGCGGTCCGGGGCTGCCGCCGGCGTGGGCGCATGACCTGCGCCGCTCCAACGGGATGCTCGCCGAGGTGAACAGCCACGACTTCGACTGCGTGCGCTGGCTGGTCGGCTCGGAGATCGAGCGGGTCTACGCCGAGACGGCGAACTTCAAAGGCCGCGAGCGAGGTGTCGCTGCTCCCGATTTCTACGACAACGCGGTGGTCTCCCTCCGCTTTGCCACCGGCGCCATCGGAACCATCGACGGGACCTGCCCTGCTGACTACGGCTACGACGCCCGCGCCGAGGTGCTAGGGACGGAGGGTCTGCTGGTCGTAGGGGGGAACCGCGCCATGCCCCTGCTCGAGATCCGCTCCCGTGGTACTGGGGAGACCCCGACCTTCGCGTCTTGGCCCCAACGATTCGAGCCGGGCTACCGCGAGGAGCTGGCCGCGTTCGTGCGGGCGGCATTGAGCGGCCGTGCACCTGCTGTTGGAGCTGGGGACGGCCGCGCCGCGGTGGCCGCGGTGCGTGCTTCCAACACCTCCTGGCTGGAAGGCCGCCCCGTGCTGGTGGCCGAGGGCGGGGCGGACTGATGAAGGCCCTCGTCTACCGAGGGCGGGGCTCGCTGGTGCTGGAGGAGCAGCCCCAGCCACACCCGGGAAAGGGCGAAGCCCTCCTTCGTGTGGACGCCTGCTCGATCTGTGGGACTGACTTGCGAATCGCCGCAGGGGACCACCGCTCCTACGCTGACGGCTCCGGGCGCATTCCCGGTCATGAGATCGCCGGGACCGTGGTCGAGGTGGGCGATGGAGCGTCCGCCGGTATTGGTGACAGGGTCTTCGTTGCGCCTAACTACGGTTGTGGCCGCTGTCGTGCCTGCCGCCGGGGCCAGGTCAACCTCTGCGACAAGCCACGGGCCATCGGCATCACCGAGGACGGGGGCTTCGCCGAGTACCTTCTGCTTCAGCGCGACTTTGTGGACCAGGGCAACCTGCTCCGCTTTGGCGATGGCGTCGACCCCGGCGCGGTGGCGCTGGCGGAGCCCCTCGCGTGCGCGCTGCGCGGCTCACGGGCTTGCCACATCGGCGAGGGAGACGTCGTGGTGGTCTACGGCGCGGGCCCCATCGGCCTGTTTCACATCGCGTTGGCGCGCCTGGCCGGCGCTCACGCCGTCGTGGTCTGCGAGCCGAACGTCGATCGGCGCCAACGGGCCCTCGCCTGGGGTGCCACGTCGGCCCACGATGCCAGCTTCGATGAGCTGCAGGCAGCGCTCGAGGGCGCCGGCGCGACCCGGGGCGCCGACGTGGTGGTGGTAGCCGCTCCGGTTCCCATTGCCCAACGCCAGGCGTTGGAGCTCGCTGGTCCGGGAGGGCGCGTCAACTTCTTCGCCGGGCTTCCCCGGGAACGCTCCAGGGTGGAGCTCGACAGCAACCTCATCCACTACAAAGAGCTCGTTGTCACGGGGACTACGGCGAGCACCAACGAAGAGTGCCACGCCGCGCTCGACCTGATCGTCGACGGTCGGCTGGACGCGGGTTCCCTTATTGACGCGCGATTTGACCTGGCCTCGGCGCAGGACGCCTTTGGGCTCGCCGCCTCGGGCCGGGCGCTGAAGGTGGTGATCGAACCGTGACTGAAAGTGGTGATCGAACTGTGAGCTCGAAGCCCTTGGATCCGTTCACTCTGATGCTCGACTTCCGCTCTGGGGCCCTTGAACCGCACACCTCACGTACCGAGCGTCATGTTTCCGACATGCAGGGCGCCTACGCAGACGCAACGGCGCAGGAGCATCTCGTCAAGGGTGGCGACCCGCTCGTCTACGAGGTCCTCCAGTACGACATCCCCGAAGAGGTGGGACAGCTGATCTGCTGTACCACCGTTCTCCACCCAGGGACCGTTGGGGACGAGTACTTCATGACCAAGGGCCATTACCACTCGGTGCGGGACACCGGCGAGGTCTACCTGGGACTCCGCGGTCACGGTTATCTGCTCTTGATGACAGAGGAGGGCGGCAAGGCGGCGACTCCGATGGGCCCGGGCACCGTCGCCTACGTGCCCCCCAACTGGGCCCACCGTACCGTGAACACCAGCGAAGAGCCCTTCGTCTTCTTTGCGGTCTACCCGGGCCAGGCCGGTCACGACTACGGGACCATCGAGAAGACCGGCTTCCCCCAGCGGGTGCTGCGGACGCCGGAAGGAGCTGAGCTGCGGTGACCGTTGCGCCCGCCGACGGTCCTGTTGTGGCCGGCGTGCCAGCGCGCCTCGCTGGTGTGCAGCCGCGAGCGCTGTCCGACTGCGTGGTGGTCGTGACGCCCCGATCGTTCGGCATGCACGACCCGGGCTTGCGGCGCCGGCTCGAGGGAGAGGTAGGCGTGGTCCGCTACCGTCCCGGCCCGCTCGCCGCAGCCGAGCTGGCGGAGGCCGTCTGCGATGCCGACGGTCTGCTCTGTGGCCTCGACCAGGTGAGCGCAGAGGTATTTGCGGGTGCGCCTCGGCTGCGGGTGGTGGCCCGCTACGGCGTGGCCGCGGACCGGGTCGACCTGGAAGCGGCGGCTAGGTACGGGGTGACCGTGACTACCACGCCGGGCGCGAACGCCAACGCTGTGGCCGAGCTGACCATTGCCCTTCTCTTCGCGCTCGCCCGCCCGCTGGTGCCAGGACGCGATCGAGCCCGGGCTGGTGAGTGGCCGGCGTTGAGTGGTGTCGAGCTTGCCGGTAGGACTCTCGGCCTGGTCGGCCTGGGTCGGATCGGCTCGCTGGTCGCCGGAAAGGCGGCCGCGCTGGGCTTGCGGGTGCTCGCCTACGACCCGAACGTGTCCAAGACCAATGCGGCCACTCTGGTCGGCCTCGACGCCCTCGTTGCCGAGTCGGACTTCGTCTCCCTGCATGCTCCGCTCACCGACCAGACCAGAGGGATGGTGGGCCGGTCGCTGCTGGAGCGCCTGAAGCCGGGCGCCGCCCTTATCAACACCGCACGAGGGGACCTGATCGACGAGGCCGGCCTCTTGTGGGCGCTGGAGGAGGGCCCCCTTCGGGCTGCGGCCCTCGACGTACTCGCCCAGGAGCCCCCGCCTCGTGACCATCCGCTCCTTCAGAGAGACGACGTGCTGGTGACGCCGCACATGGGCCCCCATACAGCGGAGGCAACCGCGGCGATGGGAGCCAGGGCGCTCGATGACCTGCTCGCCGTGCTCTCAGGGCGAGCCCCGAGGTACCCCGTATGAGCGCCCTCGCTGTCGGGCTGGGCGGGGAGCTCCTGCCCAAGGCGCTGCGCCGGGCGCGTGCCCGGGAGCAGATCAGCGCCGACGCGTCGCAGCTCCTGGCCGAGCTGTGTGCGAAGGAGGTGTGAGCCATGGAACCAATTCTCGGCCGTGCCGATGTCGCGACGAGCATCCCGATCGGCCACGAGGTCGTGGAGAACTCCCTCAACGCCGGGACTAGGCACTTCACGTTCATTGGCGTCACTACCGGCGAGTCTGCCATCAGGCGAGTGTTCCCCGCCTGGGCCGAGCACCTCGGCTTGGGGAATGTCGACATTTCCGGCCATGACCTGTCGTTGCACGCCCCGCCCGAGCGCTACCGCGAGGTGGTGGAAGCCATCCGCTCAGACCCGCTGGAGCTTGGTGGCTTGGTCACTACCCACAAGATCGACCTCTTCACGGCCTGCAGGGACATGTTCGACTTCATCGACCCTTACGCCGAGCTCTGTGGGGAGGTCTCCTCTTTGTCGAAGCGCGGCGGCCTTTTCCGGGCTCATGCCAAAGACCCCATCTCCTCGGGCCGCTCCCTCGACGAGTTTGTAGAGGAGGGTTACTGGGCCTCCGGCGACGCAGAAGCGCTCCTGTTTGGCGCCGGCGGTTCCAACCTCGCCATCAGCCTGCACCTGATGACCGGCCGCCCGCCGGAAGACCGACCACAGCGGCTCGTGGTGGTCAACCGCAGCGCGGCCCGGCTCGAGTCCATGCGCGCTGTGCACGGCCGGCTGGGAGCCAGGGTCAAGGTGGATTACGTCCACAACGCCGACCCGGTAGAGAACGACCGCCTGCTCGAGACTGTGCCCCCGGGCTCTCTGGTCGTCAACGGGACCGGCATGGGCAAGGACAGCCCGGGAAGCCCGATCACCGACAAGGGGGTCTTCCCCGAGGGAGCCCTGGTCTGGGAGCTCAATTACCGCGGGGAGCTCGGGTTCCTCCACCAGGCAGAGCGCCAGGCAATGAGCCGGGGTCTGGTCATAGAGGACGGCTGGCGCTACTTCGTGCACGGTTGGACATGCGTGATGGAAGAGGTCTTTGACCTGGAGATGACCCCGGAGATCGTCGGCGAGCTTTCTCAGATCGCACTGGGACTCCGAGGTTCATCGGCGCCCCCGAGGGCGGGCGACAAGTGAGGTAGGTAACGGGGCGCCCCGGGTCGGGTCTGACAGTCCCGGGCCAAGAGGAAAAGAGGTTGTCATGAAGATTGGGATCGACAGCTACTGCTTCCATCGCTACTTCGGCGAGATCTACCCGGGCCTGCAGACTGACCCGGGCACCCGCTGGCGGATGGAAGGCGAGTTCTTAGATTTTGCCCTCCGCCAAGACGTCGACGAGATCGCCCTAGAGGCTTGTTTTTTCGATGCCTTGGACGACGGCCTGTGCGCTGAGGTCAAGGCTCGCCTCGACGACGCAGGCGTCGACCGGGTGCTTGGCTGGGGTCACCCCGAAGGACTATGGGGTGGTACCAGGCCGGAAGAGCTGGAGAGCCTGAAGAGGCACATCCCTCAGACCTTGAAGCTCGGCTCGAACCGTATGCGCATCACCGCGGCGAGCATGAATTACGCCAAGGCGCCCCGGGAGGAGCTGATCGGGAGGGTCATCCCCATGCTCGCCGAGGCCGCCCGGGCTGCGCAGGACCAGGGCGTGGTGCTTGCCTTGGAGAACCACATCGACTTCACCTCGCAAGAGCTGCTGCGGATCATCGAGGTGGTCGGGTCGGAGAACCTCCGCGTCAACTTCGACACTGGCAACGCCATCCGCCTGTTCGAAGACCCGGTGGAAGCAGCAGCGCGGCTTGCTCCCTACACCATCTCGACCCACACCAAGGACATTGCCACCCGCCGCAAGGGCGGCAGCCCCTCAGAGAACTTCACCTGGTGGCCAGCCTGCCCAGCTGGCGAGGGGGTCATCGACTTGCCCGGCGTTGTCAAAGCGCTGCAGGAGGGCGGTTTCGACGGGTCCCTGAGCCTGGAGGTCGACCTCATCGGTGAGCAGTGGGCGTCGCTGCCGGAGGAGGAGATCGTCATCCGGAGCCTGGACTACCTGCGTACGCTGCTTCCCAGCGGGCCGAGCGCCTGAGGGGCCTGGCCGATGCCGACCATTCCTGCTCCCCGGGACGAGCGCCGGGCCCTTGGCTTTGGCCTGCTCGGCTACGGGTTCATGGGCAAGGCGCATTCGAACGCCCTGCACACCATCCCTTACATCTTCTGGCCCTCTAATGTTCGCCCGGAGCTTGTCTCGATCGCCGGCCGCTCCCAAGCCGGTGTGGCCGAGGCGGCTACCCGTTACGGGTACGCCTCCTACACGACGGACTGGCACGACCTGGTGGAGGACGAGCGGGTGGTCGTGTTTGACAACGTCGCCACGGACGCCGCGCACGTGGAGCCAACCCTGGCCGCCATCGGTCGGGGCAAGCACGTCATCTGCGAGAAGCCGCTGGCCTCCAACGCCGCCGACGCCCTACGCCTTTACGAGGCGGCCACGCGGGCAGGGGTGAAGCACCTGGTTTGCTTCAACTACAGGTTCTTCCCTGCGGTGCGCCTGGCCTGGGAGCTGGTCCACGCCGGAGAGCTGGGCGAGCTGTACCAGGCGCGCTTTCGCTACTCCCAACAGTGGCGCACTGACCCGTCGGCGCCACTGCCCAGCTCTGCCGGTGTGCTCGGGATCATCGGCTGCCACGCCGTGGACCAGGCCCGCTTCCTCTGTGGGGAGATCACCTCGGTGCAGGCCGTGATATCGAACCCGGTGACCACCGCGGCACGCTTGTACCAGGGCTGCCCTGTCGACCAAGACGACGCGGTCGCCATTGTCGCCCGGCTGGAGAGCGGGCTCGTCGCCACCATCGATGCCTCACTTGTCTCCCCGGGTCGACGCAACCACCTGGCCTGGGAACTGAACGGCTCCAGGGGCAGTCTTGCCTGGAACCTGGAGGATCCCAACGTTCTGCGGGTTTACCGCGCGGACGCGGGCAGGACCGCCGGTTTCGCCGAGGTGATCGCGTGCGAGGCGGATCATCCGCTGGCGGGGCCCTGGTGGCCGTCGGGCCACGTGCTCGGCTGGGAGCACGGGCATGCCAACATGCTCGCCCATTTCATCGACGCTGTAGCTAACGGCACGGCGGTGGAGCCCTACGGAGCCACCTTCCTGGACGGGCTGCGCGCCGCTCAGGTGGTTCAGGCGGTGACCGAGGCGGCCTCGAGTGGCTGCCAGGTGGAGATCGCGAACCAGGCCGCGACGGTTCGGGCTGCCCAGCAGGAGGCGGCACCTTGACCGACGTGCTCAGGTCGCCTTGTTCAATCGTAGATATGCGCATAAGAGCGCAGAAGTGCAGAAGGGGTATTGGGTGACATTTGTTCAAGCCGAGCGTGGTGTGGCTGGCAGCCTCGATGGCATCTTGGGGCGGTGATCAAATAGCCAGTCCAATCGCCGATGACGTCCCGAGCCTGGAGCAGCTGCGAGAAGGGTTGCTGCGCCAGAGGTACTTCGCCGACGACGGGATCCTGACTGCGGTGTACTTGGCGCTGGTGCTCGGGCGGCCCCTCCTCGTAGAAGGCGAGCCGGGCGTCGGGAAGACGGAGCTGGCGCGATCGCTGGCGGGGTTGCTCGGGCGCGAACTAGTCCGGCTCCAGTGTTACGAGGGCCTCGACGCGGCGCAGGCGCTTTACGAGTGGGACTACCCCCGCCAGCTGCTGCACGTTCGGGCGGGCGACCAGGTCGGGGACCTGTACGCGGATGAGTTCCTGCTCGAGCGCCCGCTGTTGCGAGCTGTCAGGTCAGGTGACCGGGCGGTGCTCCTCATCGACGAGGTCGACCGATCCGACAGCGAGTTCGAGGCGTTCTTGCTCGAGTTCCTGGACGCGTTCCAGATAACGATCCCCGAGCGCGGCACAGTGCGGGCCGACAAGCCACCGCTCGTGATAATCACTTCAAACCGGACCCGCGAGCTCCACGACGCGTTCAAGCGTCGCTGCATGTACCACTGGATCCCCTTCCCGGAGCCGGAGCGTGAGCGTGAGATCATCCGTGCCCACGCCCCCGGAGTCGACGAGGCCGCAGCCAAGGCTCTGGTGGAGGCAGTACTGGCCGTCCGCTCGCTGAGGCTTGTGAAACGCCCCGGGACCGCCGAGACGATCGACTGGGCGCGGGGCGTCTCAGCGCTCGTCCAGCAGGGTCACGCGTGGCCCGACGCGTTGCGGCGCTCGCTCGGTCTCCTCTTGAAGGACCAGGACGACGTGGAGACGGCAGTCGCCGAGATCCAGGTGCTGAGGACCGCCCCCGGGAGCCGGTTGTGAGGACCGCGGCCCGCCAGGCAGAGCATCTGGCCGTCGAACACCTGCAAGGGTTCGTCACGGCTCTCGCGCGAGCGGGTGTGGTCTCCGGTGTCCAAAGGCAGGTTGACTTCCTCCGAGCTGTTGCGCTTCTGCGGCCGTCCTCGCCGAGCGAGCTCTACTGGGCGGCGCGCGTAACTCTCGTGCGTGCTCTCGAAGAGGTGGAAGCCTTCGACAGCGTCTTCGCGGCGTGGTTCGGCGACGGGCTCGTCCCGCTGGCGCCCCCTCTCGGGCGCCCGCCGCCACGCCTGTCGGTGTCGCGCCGCGGACGCGTTGCCGCCAGCGCCGAGGGCGACGCTGTCGGCCGGCGCAAGGGTGCTGGGCACGAGGCCAGCGTCGACGAGGTGCGCAGCAGCGGCGCCTTCCCGGCCACATCGATTGCAAAGAGGCGACTGCTGGCCGAGGCGGAGGCCGCGCTCAGCGAAGAGCTGCCGACCGAACGTGCCCGCCGGCACCGTCCGGCGCGGCATGGTGAGCGCCTCGACCTGCGACGGGTCTTGCGCGCCGCAGGCCGAAGCGGTGGGGACTTGGTACGACTGCAGTGGCGCGACCGGCTGCGACGGCCGCGCCGGGTGCTATTGCTCGTCGACGTCTCGGGCTCGCTGCGCCAGAGCTCGGGCGACGCGCTGCGCTTTGCGCACGCGCTCGTCCGCACCGTGCCGCGCTGCGAGGTGTACACGTTCGGCACGCGTCTCACCCGTGTCACGCGACAGTTGGCCAAGCGCGACGTCGACTCCGCGTTGGACGGCCTCGCGGACGTCGTGCTGGACCTCAACGGCGGCACGCGGATCGGGCGGGCGCTCGAGGAGCTCCTCGCAGACGCGCGACGTACAGCGGCGGCGCGCGACGCCTTGGTGCTGATTGTTTCGGACGGCCTCGAGCGTGGTGACCCAAGGGCGATGGCGACGGCCGTGGAACGGCTCGCTCGGCTGGCGCACAGAGTTGTGTGGTGGTCGCCGCTCGCGTGCGACGCGAATTACCAGCCGCTCACGCGGGGCATGGCGGCGGTGGTGGGCGATCTGGACGACCTCGTCGGCGTTTGCGATCTCGCCTCGGCCGTCGACGCGGTGCGGCGGCTATCTGCGGTTGAGGCAGGGCCGCGCCGCTCAGTACGCGCGACCCGATCAACAGTGGACACAAAGTGAAGGCGAACGCGGGGCACTGATGAAGACAACGGAGCCGCTCAGACCGGCTGAGCTCGGGGTGCCAGACGTCGTCGACAGTCACCACCACATCTGGCGCATGGCCGATCTGCCCTGGCTCCAGGGGCCGATGGTGCCTCGCATCTTCGGGCCGTACGAAGCCGTACGTCGCGACTATCTCGTCGACGAGTACGTGCGAGACGTGACCGCAGAGGGCGTCGATGCCGCTGTCTACGTCCAGCCGAACTGGGCGCTCGACCGGGTTGTGGACGAGGTCCGCTGGGTCCAAGGTGTCCATGACGCGACTGGCTGGCCACACGCTGTCGTCGGGTCTGCCGACCTGTTCGACCCGGGTGCCGGCGAGGTGTTCCAGCAGCAGATCGCTGTTTCGCCGCTGCTGCGCGGCACGCGCCTCCAACTGCACTGGCACGAGAACGAGCGGTTCCGCTACGCCTCGGGCCCTGCACGTATGCACGACCCGGTCTTCCGGTCCAACATCGGGCTGCTCGCCGACCTGGGCTGGCTCTTCGAGCTCCAGGTGTTCCCGCCCCAGATGGCCGACGCAGCCCGGTTGGTCTCAGACTTCCCGGGCACGACCTTCGTGCTCGTCCATGCCGGGATGCTCGAGAGCGCCGGGCAACGCCATGTCGCACCGTGGCGTTCGGGCCTCGAGCTGCTTGCGCCGTTGCCGAACGTAATGGTCAAGCTCTCGGGTACAGGCACGTTCGTTCACCGCGTGGACGAGGAGCTGATCCGGCTCGTCACCACGACAACGGTCGGCATGTTCGGTTCCGAGCGCTGCATGTTCGGGAGCAATTTCCCGATCGAGAGCATTTGGAGCGACTTTCACACTTTCATGCAAGCGTGGCTGAGGGTTGCGGCCGATCTACCCGTCGAGGCGAGACGGGACGTGCTCGGCCGTACGGCGCGCCGGGTCTATTCGCTGCCGGGGGCGGACAGTGCCCTCGCATAGCGCCGCCCGGAGGGCAGGTGGGTGGGGCGCTCGCCGGGCTGGTCGTTTCGCGATGGCCGGGATGTGCTCAGCGGCTTGTTCTAGGTTAGTCGAGCACACTTTGCATGTTGGCGAGATGCTCGAGCATGGCCTCCTGTGCAGCCACCGGGTCGTGGCCTTCCAAGGCCGACAGGATGCGGACGTGGTGCCGGTAGGCCCTCTCACGCACCCCGGCGTTCCGCGAGGTCACCGCCCGCGACTCGCGGGCCAGCTGCGCGACGCTTTCGAGCAGGGCGATCAGGAGCTGGTTACGCGAGGCGCGATGGATCGCTCGGTGGAACTGGATGTCGAGCTGGAGGAAGCGCTTCACGCTGCCCTGCGCCCGCCCGAGATCGTCGACGAGCCCGCGGAGCTCGGCGAGTTGCTCCTCGGAAATGTTCTCAGCGGCGAGCTGGATTGCGCCGGCCTCGAGGATGCTGCGGACACCGAACAGCTCGCGCACGACTTCGCTGTTGAAGTTGACGATCAGGGCGAGCGGCTCGACGATCCGGGCTGGGTCGAGGTGGCCTACGAAGGTCCCTGCGCCTTGGCGCGCCTCGAGGATCCCCATCGCAGTCAAGGCGGCAATGCTCTCGCGCAGCGCCGGTCGGGAGATGCCCAACCTTTCCATCAGCTGACGCTCCGCTGGCAGCTTCTCTCCGGGCTTGAAAACGCCCGTGGTGATCAGGCGGATGACGTGCTCGCGCGCGTCGGTCGTGACCGAGTGCCGCACGAGCGGTGCCCAAGCAGGTGCCACGGCAGGTGCCACGGCCAGGAATCTACCAAGCCCCTGTTGAACGTGCCACAATTGGTCAGATGGCTTGACATCTCCAGGCCCGGCCCATACCATGCCGGACTGGTGAGAAGGCTGATCTGCTGTGCAAGGGCTGCATATCGGTCGAAGGATGGGGGCTGGCGAAGAGAGCTCGACGCTGGCACCTGCGAAGCGGTCTCGCCTCCATGGGGCGCCTTGGCGGCCCCTCTCAGGGACTCCTTGGCGCTATGGCGGTCGTCGTGACCGGCTCTCCGCTCTCGGCCTCCCCCCCGGGACTTCTGCACGCCGAGCACGTGTCAAAGCATTTCCCCGGCGTCCAGGCACTGCGTGACATCGACTTCACGGTCGACCGCGGTGAGGTGCACGCTCTGGTGGGTCAGAACGGCGCGGGCAAATCGACGCTGGTGAAATGTATTTCGGGAGTTCACCCGCCGGACGGCGGTCGCATAACCTTCGACGGACGGGAAGTCACCACGTACTCCCCGAAGCACGCGTACGACCTGGGTATCGCCGTAGTTCATCAGCGACCCCAGCTCCTGCCCTGGCTGTCTGTAACCGAGAACGTGATGCTGGGGCAGCTGCCGGCGCATAGAGGGCTGGTGATCGACCGCCGCAAAGCGAACGAACTCACCAGGGATCTGCTGGCGCGTTTACGGCTCGACATAGACCCAAAGATGCCTGTCGCTTACCTCTCTGCTCCCGAGCGCCAACAAGTGGCTATAGCTAAAGCTCTCTACCGTCAGGCCAAGTTGCTGATCCTCGACGAGCCCACGGCTGCGCTCGATGCTCAGCGCAGTGAGCACCTGTTCTCCCTGGTCGAAGGCTTGGTCCGGGAGGGGATGGGAGTCCTCTACGTGTCTCACCACCTCGAAGAGATCTTCCGCTTTGCCAATCGGGTGACCGTGCTTCGTGACGGCCAGCTCGTGGCGACTCAGCCCATCAGTGAACTTTCCCAGGAGCAGGTCGTGACCCTGATGGCAGGGCACCGCATCACCCAGGCCTCGATCGGGGAGAGCGCCGCCACAACAGCAGAAGCCTCACCTGCCCTCGAGTTCTCCCATATCGGAACGGGAGTGCTCCACGACGTGGACTTCGTGGTGCGCCAAGGTGAGGTGGTCGGTGTTGCGGGCCTTATCGGCGCGGGCGGTCATGATATTGCCAAGCTGCTCTTCGGGCTGGACCGGCCGACCGCCGGTCGGGTAGCGCTGAGGGGCAAGACTTACGACCCTCGGGGCCCGAAGCAGGCGATAAGACGGGGAGTCTTCATGATCCCGGAGGATCCCACACGCGATGGGCTCGTCCCGGTCCTCTCCGTTGCACAGAACGTGACGCTCGTCAGCCTCAAGGCGATCACGCGGCGGGGAGTGCTCTCTCTACGCCGCGAACGCGAGGTGGCGAACCATTTCGTGGGCGAGCTGAGCATCACGACGTCATCGGTGCGCACCGCTGTGCGCAACCTGAGCGGTGGCAACCAGCAAAAGGTGTTGCTGGCCAAGGCGCTTAATTCCAAGGCCGAGGTGCTTGTGCTGGAGGAGCCCACCCAGGGGGTTGACGTCCACGCCAAGGCCGAGATCCATCGAATAGTCCGTGACCTGGCCGGCCGGGGAAAGGCAGTGATGGTTGTCTCCACCGACATCCGTGACCTCCTGCAGTTCGTGGACCGGATAGTTGCCCTCCGGGCCGGGCGGGTGGTCACCGACGTACCCGCTCGCACCACCAGTTACGCGCAGATCCTGGACCTGACCGTGGGGTCGGTGGCGGTGCAGGGCTCATGAGCACGGAGAGCGAGGGCGTGAAGAGCGGCGCTAGCGATGGTTTGGTCGACAGCAGTGCGACCGAGCAGGTCCTCTCGGACGTCGTGCCCGGTGCTCGGCGAGGGTTCGCCGCGGGGCGGTCGAAGAACGTAGACATCTATTCGCTCTGGCCGATCGCTGTCATGGTGTTGATCATCATCGCCACCTCGTTCAAGTCCTCCCGCTTCCTCAGCGTCTACAATTTCGAGAACATCTTGAGCCAGGCCTCCCCGCTCGGCATCGTCACGATGGGTCAGTGCATTCTGCTGATCTCTGGCGGCCTGGACCTGTCGGTGGGCTACAACATCGCTTTTTCCAGCATCATCACGGGGCTGCTTCTGGAGCACAACGCCTCCCTTTGGCTCGCGGTGCTCGCCGGCATCGCGGCCGCGACGTTGGTGGGTTTCGTCAACGGTGTGCTTGCGGCCCAGGGCCGAGCCCACCCCTTCATCATCACCCTGGGGATGTCGATCTTCTTGTTCGGGCTGGACACCCAGCTCACCGGTGGGGCGCCGGTGAACAATATGAAGGGGCTCTACAGCGCTTTCGGGGGTTACCTGCCCTCAGGCCTCCCGTTCTTCGGGCTTCCCGCGGTCGTTTTGCCTTTCCTGGTAGTCGTCTTGTTCACTTACGCCTTCTTGCGCTGGGCTCCCTTGGGCCGGCGTGCCTACGCCATCGGCGGCAACGAGCAAGCTGCCTATCTATCCGGTATCCCCGTCAAGCTTTCGAAGATCTACCTGTACACGTTGATGGGTCTAATGGTCGGGATCACCGGCATGGTGCTATCGGGCCAGATCAACGAGGCCTCGTTCAACCTGGCGCAGAACTTCGAGCTGCAGTCGATCGCCTGCGCTGTGATAGGTGGAACGGCTCTGTTCGGCGGACGAGGGGGCGCATTCCGATCTCTTCAAGGGGTCGCCCTGTGGGGGCTCGTCCAGAACTCCATCTTGTTCTTAGGTTTCACGAGCAACTACCAGCAAATGGCTCTCGGGGTCATCATCATTCTGGCAGTGATGGTGACCCGCGTGCAGCGTTGAGAAGAAAGGAGATGAGAAGGTCGAAACAGTTCCCCAGCGAGGATTACCGATTCACCCATCCTGGACCTAGAGGAGGTCAGAGTATGAAATCAAGACTGGTTCGCACCGTCGTCGCCAGTGGCACCATTATCGCAATGGTGGCGCTCGCGTTGACCAGCGCAACTCCAGTGTCCGCGAGCAGCAAAGGCACCATTGGGTTCCTTCTGTCGGGCCCGGACCTTTACTACCAGTACGGCCTCAAGGGAGCCGAGGCGGCGGCAGCCAAACTTGGCTATACGGTCAAGGCTTATCCTAACCCGAACATCAGCCCATCGGTTGAGCTGGCCAACGTAAAGAACGCCATCGCTCAGGGTGTGGTAGCCATCGATGGTTACTCTGTAGGCCTTTCGACAGAGGACGCCACAATAGCGGCCGCCTCTAGAGCAAACATCCCGATTTTCCTGATGTACGGTTACTCCCACAAGTACCTCAATCAGAAAGACGTAGTCGGGTTTGAGCAGGTAAATCTGAGCCCATATTCTTATCCGGTCGGTGCTTATCTGAAGGCCCACGTGAAGGGACAGATTGCCGTCATTACCGGACAATTGGGACGCGGCGATGCGGAGGGCTACCGTACCGGCTTCCTGGAGGGCCTTGGGTGCAAGGGCAACGTGACAACCGGGTTGCCGGCTCTCAAGTGTGCGAACGGCAGTATCACGTACGTGGACACCGAGACGGGTCACTGGCTGCGACCAGATGCCTACACTGCCATGCAGGACATAATTGCCAAGTACCCCAACCTAGCGGGTGTATTTGTCGAAAATGAGGACATGGCGGTCGGTGCACACACGGCGCTTGTTGCTGCCCACAAGGACAAGCAGGTCGTCGAGGTGTCGCAGAACGGAGCCCCATACGGGCTGGCGGGTGTCGCAGCGGGATGGCTAAAAGCCTCCGACACGTGCTCCCCGGCGCTCGAGGGGATCAATTCCGTGCGTTTGATCGACGCGTACATAAACCACAAGATCTCGGGCGGGAAGCTGTACTACTCCTACTCGGTCTTTGTGACGAAGGCGAACATCAACAAGGCAGTGGGCTGGACCATCTTCTCCGACCCGGCCGCGGTCGCCAAGTACATGGCGCAGCCACTGCTCACGCCTGTGGCCAAGCCGCCGATGTAACCAAGTAGGTCAGATTTCCCGGGCAGAGGCCCTCGGTCCCGAGGGCCTCTGCCCGGTAACGCAAAGAGGAGATGAGCCGATTCCGATCGTCAGAGTCGAGATGTTCCGTGGCCGCACGACCGTGATGAAAGAGTTCCTCGGGCGCGCCATTGTTGACGCGGTCTCGGAGATCGCCGGCCCGCCGCGGGAGAGCGTGCAGGTGCTTTTCTCCGATGTCCCCACTGACGAGTGGGCTATCGGGCCGACGCTCGTCTCGAGCCGGCCGGCGGCGCCGGCCCCGAAGTACGTTCCGGCCATGATCGCTGTTGAACGCGTGACGCTCAAGCCCGGAAGGAGCAGTGACTACCTCATCTGGCGGCGCGACGAGGTCCTTCCTTTCCTGGCCACCCAGCAGGGCTTCCTTTCTTCGACGCTCTTGAGCGGGGATGCCGGCGCTTACGTGGTGGTCGAGAAGTGGACATCCCCCGAGGCCCGTGAGAAGAGCTTTGCCGATGAGCGCGGCGCGGAGCTTCGCGCCGAGGCAGGCCAGTTTGTCGAGTCCACGTCTGAGGACCTGACCGGGCGGGTGGTCGACGTGTTCCGCGGTCGGTCCTGACCACGGTGCTCAGTTGACACGGGTGGGCCCGGGGTCTGAGGAAGGAGGAGGGATCTGACAGTGCTTGCCTCGCGTTTGGCCGCGCCGGAGCCGGAGGTGGTGGTGGCTCGGTCCGAGGCCGAAGCGATTGCCGTCTTCGGCGACGGAGCCGGTATCACCGTGATCGGAGGCGGCACGATCGTAACGCCGCTTCTCACGCACGGCGCCATCTGGCCGGAGCGTGTGCTCATGCTCCAGGCCGCAGGTCTCGACGACATCTCGGGCAGAGATCCTCTCGAGGTCGGCGGAGCCGTCACGCTGGCAGCGTTGGCCGAGGTCGCGCCGGAACCGCTGGCCGCGGCGGCGCGGATCCCGGACTACGAGATCCGCGGTCAGGCGACCGTCGGCGGCAACGTCACGGTCGGAGGCGACCTGCAACCGGCCCTGATCGTGCTCGGGGCTCGTGTACGTTCTGCCGGCGCGGGGGGCGAACGCCTCGAGCCGATCGAGGACTTCATAGCGGCCCCGTGGGGACGCCTCGTCCTCTCGTTCGAGGTCCCCCGGCCGCTCGCTGGCGCCTTCGTCCAGCAGCGGCGCCGGCATTCCCATACCCATCCCGTGATCACCGTCGCGGTGGCGCTCCGGGGCGATGGCGTCCATGTCGCAGTGGGCGGCCTGGCGGAGCACGCGCCCGCCGTTGCCTGCCCCTCGGTCGAGCGCGCTCTGTCAGGCGGAGCGCCACCGCGGGAGGCCGCGGCGAGCGTGGTCGAGGACGTGCGGCCTGAGGACGACCCGCTGGCGTCGGCGTGGTACCGGAGCCGCGTTCTGCCTGTGCTAGTAGCCCGGGCGCTCGAGCAGCTGGAGGAGGCCAGATGAAGTTCGTGGTCAACGGGAGACAGCACACGAGCGTCGCCGGCCCGCTGACGACGTTGCTGTACGTGTTACGGGAGGAGCTCGGGCTGGTCGGCGCCAAGGCGGGTTGCCAGCACGGCAGTTGCGGGAGCTGCACTGTGCTCATCGACGGGGAGCCGAGGCGGTCGTGCCTGACGGTCGTCGCGACCTTGGACGGCGCCGAGATCACGACGGTCGAGGCACTGGGAGATCCCTCCCACCTCTCAGACGTCCAAGTGGCCTTCAACGAGCACTATGCCGCGCAGTGCGGGTTCTGCACGCCCGGCATGCTGCTCGCCGCGACAGCGCTGATCAGCCGGAAGGGACGCCCGGTCGAGCGCGAGGAGGTGGTCGAGGCGCTCGGCGGCCATTACTGCCGTTGTACCGGCTACGTGAGAATCCTCGACGCTGTGGTCGCCGCGTCGCGAGGCGAACGGCTCGGCACCATGGCTCCGACCGCGCTCGAGATCCGTGGGGTGGAGCCATGAAGGCGGTCGGTGCCAGCCTCCCTCGCTACGACGGGGTGGCCCACGTCACGGCAGCTTCGCGCTTCGTCGACGACTTCAGCCTCCCGGGCATGCTCTGGGCCAAGGCGCTCCGCTCTCCTGTAGCCTCCGCCCGCATCCTGCGCCTTGACACTGCTCGCTCGGCAACGATGCCGGGCGTGCACGCAGTGATCACGCACTCAGACGTCCCGAACAACGTCGTCGGCCACCAGGAGGTCTGGGGGATCGCTCCAGACGAGCCGCTGCTCGCTGAGCACGAGGTGCGGTATGTCGGCCAGCTGATCGCTGTCGTCGCGGCCGAGACGGAGGCGCAGGCGCTCGCTGCCGTTCAGGCGATCGAGGTCGAGTTCGAGGAGCGCCCGGCGTTTTTCGACATGCGCAAAGCCTGGGACTCCGACCAGCCGCACGTCACACCGGACGGCAACGTCTACTTCTACTACCCGGACCAGCCTCAGCGTCAGATCCGCAAGGGCGACGTAGCGGCGGCCTTCGCCGAGGCCGATGTGATCGTCGAGGGTGTCTACAGGCCCGGGGCTGTCGAGCAAGCGCCGGCCGAGCCGGCTTCGGCGCTCTCGGTCGCGGAGCCCAACGGGCGTGTGACGATCCACTCGACGAGCCAGGCGCTTTACTACTCGATGGACATCACCGCCAGGCATCTCAGAATGCCGATCGGTCAGCTGAAGTTCGTCGGAGGCACCGTCGGGGGCGGCTTCGGAGGCAAGATCGACACACTGACAGAGCCCGTTACCGCAGTGATTGCGCTGAAGGCACGGCGCCCGGTGAAGTGGCGTTGGACGCGCGAAGAAGAGATGCTGTGCTCATCGACGCGTGCGGCTTGGCATGTCGAGATCGCCGATGCCGTGACGCGGGACGGGTGGATCCTAGGGCGCAGGACGCTGACTCTGCACGACGCAGGTGCGTACATGCGCACCTCCGCCTATGCCTGTTCCAAGCACACGTTCCACTTGGCCGGTGCCTACTCGATCCCCGCGTGCGCCTTCAACACCTTCGTCGTGATGACCAACCACGTGCCCACCGCTGCGATGCGCGGCTTCGGCGTCACGTCAGCATCATTTGCCGTCGAGACTCACATGACCCGCGTAGCCGAGGTCCTCGGCATGGACCCCTGGGAGCTCCGCCTGAAGAACGCCAACCGCGTCGGTGACACCTCTCCGTCGCGAGTCGTCTACGGTAACCCGTCGACCGTCACGACGCTGCTGGTCGCCGCCGAAGCAGCGGGCGTGAAGTTGCCGCCGAAGCAGCGGGCGATGACCAACGCCATGCGGGAGGGAGCGCTCCTGCCCGCCCACCTCGTCGAACAGCAGCGCAAGCCGGAGACCCACCTGCTGGCGTGGCGCGACGGGCGGCCGGCACTGGAGGGAGGCAGCTGATGGCCGTTCACCGAGGTCGTGGCATCGCCGCAATCGAGTACCCGACCGGGATGAACCAGGGTGGCGACCCGTCGCAGGCCTGGATCAAGATCAAGCCCGACGGTCACGTCGACGTGTTCTCCGGGACCGTCGACCTCGGCCAGGGATCGAAGACCGTGCACACCCAGATCGCAGCCGACATGATCGGTGTCCCGCACGAGTGGGTGACGATGAACAACGCGGACACAGACTCCTCGCCGGTCAGCTTCGGCACATTCGCCTCACGCGGGACGTTCATCGACGGCAACGCGATCGCAGTTGCCGCCTACCGCGCCCGCCAGCGGCTGCTCGAGCTGGCATCACGGATGCTGGAGGTCGATCCCGAGGACCTCGAGATCGCCGAGGGCGACGTTTCGGTGCGTGGAGCGCCAGCGCGCAAGGTCGGCGTCGCGGAGGTCGCGGCGACGGCCTCATGGACGTACGGCGAGATGATCGTCGGCTCGGGCGCGTGGATGTTCCCGCACGTCGAGCCGGACAAAGTGACAGGTGAGTGCGAACCGAACGCTGCCATCTCGTGTGCCGCCTGCGTCGCAGAAGTGGAGGTCGACGACGAGACGGGAGAAGTGGTCGTCACCCGGCTGATCCAGGTCTACGACGTCGGCCGCGCGATCAACCCGGTCCTCGTGGACGGCCAGATCCAGGGCGGCGCCATCATGGGGCTCGGCTTGGCGTTGCTCGAGGAGTCCTACCCGTACTACCCCGACATTGCCCACCGCGGGCCTGAGTTCGGGGCCTATGCGGCCCCGGCCATGGCCGACCTGCCCGAGCTGAAGAACGTCGTGCTAGAGGATCCCGACCCCGTCGGCCCGTTCGGGGCCAAGGCGATCGGAGAGATGGCGAACAACGGGCAGAGCCCGGCATTGATCGCCGCGATCCACGACGCCGTCGGCGTTTGGGTGACGGAGCTCCCGGCCAAGCCAGAGCGCGTGCTGCGGGCAATCGACGAGCGCCGTGAGCCGCGCCGAGAGGGGCGTCGCGTGGTCTTCGACGAGCACCTTTCGGTCGCAACGGTTTCGCCGCCGGAAAGGCGACCGGAAGGCGGGTGGAGTTTCCCGCTCGTGGATGTCCAGCTATGAGCGAGCCGAACATGCCAGATATGAAGGGCCGAGAAATGCAAAGCATCGTTGAACGCATCACTTCGCTGGGAGTGGTCCCAGTCATCGAGCTGGGTTCGGTCGAGCAGGCCGCGCCCCTGCTCGAAGCGCTGTGCGCCGGCGGCCTCCCCTCAGCGGAGATCACGCTGCGTACGCCGGCAGGCATTGAGGCCATCCCCCTGCTGCGCCGTTCGCACCCTGATGCCCTCATCGGAGCGGGCACGGTCCGCACTGCTGAGGACGCACGACGCGCGATCGACCGGGGCGCTCAGTTCGTTGTCTCCCCCGGGACCGATCTCGACGTCATCGCGGTTTGCCGGGCGGAGGGGGTCCCTGTGCTCCCCGGGGCGTGCACGCCCACAGAGATCGGCACAGCCGTGAAGGCCGGGGCTGCGCTGGTCAAGTTCTTCCCGGCCGGCGTCCTCGGCGGGGTGAACTTCTTGAAGGCGATCGCCGGGCCCTTCCGCGAGGTGCGCTTCGTGCCAACCGGCGGCGTCAGTCCTGACAACCTTGCCGAGTACCTGGAGCTTCCTGCCGTGGCCGCGTGTGGCGGGACATGGCTGGCCAAGCCCGCCATGCTCGCAGACGGGCGGTACGACCAGATCGAGAAGTTGGCCAGCGAGGCGATGGCGATCGTCAGGGAGGCACGCCATGGCTGACCCGCCCAAGCCGCGGCCCGCCACCGAATGCCGCTGGGACCTAGTCGCCCTCGGCGAGGTCATGTTGCGGCTGGATCCCGGCGATGGCCGTATTGCGACGACAAGGTCGTTCCGCGTCTGGGAGGGCGGTGGCGAGTACAACGTGGCCCGCGGTCTTCGCCGGTGCTTCGGCCTGCGCACGACGGTAGTGACGGCGCTCGCCGACAACCCGGTGGGCCGGCTCGTCGAAGACCTGGTCCTCCAAGGTGGCGTTGACACCTCGCACCTGCGCTTCGTCCCTTACGACGGGGTCGGGCGCGGCGTCCGCAACGGTCTCAACTTCACCGAGAGGGGCTTTGGCGTCCGCGGCGCGGTCGGCTGCTCCGACCGGGGCCATACGGCCGCCTCGCAGCTGCATGCCGGCGAGATCGATTGGGACGGGCTGTTAGTCGGCGAAGGTGCCCGCTGGCTGCACACCGGCGGGATTTTCGCTGGCCTGTCGGAGACGACTGCTGAGGTGGCAGAGGAGGCTATGCGCGCCGCCCGCGCCGCTGGTTGCGTCGTCTCCTACGACCTGAACTACCGGCCGTCGCTTTGGCAGGGGATAGGCGGTAGTGAGCGTGCGGTCGAGGTCAACCGGCGCCTCGCCGGGCTCGTTGACGTCATGTTCGGCAACGAGGAGGACTTCAGCGCGGCTCTCGGCTTCGAGATCCCGGGCGTCGAGGAGTCCTTCTCTGACCTTGACGTGGGCGGCTACGAGTCGATGCTCGAGCAGGTCGTCGGCGACTACCCGAACCTCGGAGCGATCGCGACGAGCCTCCGGACGGTGCGATCGGCAAACCGCAACGACTGGAGCGGCGTCTGTTATGTGAATGGTGAGCTCCACCGGGGCGCTGTGTGCCAGGACCTCGAGATCCTCGATCGCGTCGGCGGTGGCGACTCCTTCGCGTCGGGGTTCGTCTACGGGGTTCTGTCGGGCATGGGCGTTGACGATGCGCTCGCCTACGGCATCGCTCACGGCGCCCTCGCCATGACCACGCCGGGCGACACGTCCATGGCGACGCTTGCCGAGGTTGAAAGGCTTGCCGCTGGCGGCGACGCCCGCGTCCGGCGGTAGCCCATATCGATCTGGAAGGAGACAAACATGAGCAGCCCTCAGGAAACATGGCTCGTCACCGGAGCTTCGGGGTGCATCGGGGCCTGGACTGTTCTCACCCTGGTCAAGGAGGGAGCCGAGGTCGTGGCGCTCGACCGTGGCACCGCCAGCGACCGGCTTCGCCTGATCGGCGGCGATGAGCTCAAGCCGGCCCGCGCCGTCGACGTCGATATCAGAGACCTCGGCGGGCTCGAGCGCGTTCTCGCAGAACACGCGGTTACTCATGTCGTTCAC
>Ga0187849_1001148_pt1 | contig 30568 bp, 26 predicted proteins | sample June2016WEW_4_10_2_FD_132412 | JGI IMG/M metagenome (GOLD analysis project Ga0187849, IMG submission 132412) | Peatland microbial communities from SPRUCE experiment site at the Marcell Experimental Forest, Minnesota, USA - June2016WEW_4_100 | ecosystem: Environmental > Terrestrial > Soil >...
GGAATGCCGACCACCGAGTCAGAGCCGATCGCAGAGAAGTGGGCGGGTAGCGAGCTCGCGACCACCTCTCCGCCACCGACGATCGAGATGTCGACACCTCGAATGATGTAGAGAGTGGCCAGCGTGACGACTAGACCCGGCACGCGGGCAAAGGCGGTTATGGCGCCGTTGACGACGCCGCATACGAGTCCGATCCCGACGCCGGCGAGAAAGACGACCGGGATTGGAATTCCGTGCACCTGCCCGAAGAGATTGGAAGAGACATAGGCAGACAGACCGAGCACCGAGCCGACAGAGAGGTCCATCTGCCGGCTGACCACCACCATCGTCTCGCCGAGTGCCAACAAGGCAAAGATCGTGGCGTTGAGCAGGACGAACTTGATGTTCTGCTGTCCCAGGAACCGGGGCTGAATGCCCGTAGTCACAGCAATGAAGACGACCAGGACGACGATGATCCCGTACTCCCGGAGACGGAAGACCATGTCGACCAGCCGTTGCGGGCTGCCGGTGGTCTGCACCAGGGCTGTGTCCGGGCTACTCATCTCGGCCACCAGTTGCGGGCGGCGCGGTCGGGCAACGGGGGCTCATGGTGTGCCATGTCCCACTGCGTCGGTCGTGACCGGGTCGCTGGCGAGCTCGGTCTGCCCCGTGGCTGCGGCCACGATGCGTTCCTCGGAAGCCTCACTGTGGGAGAACTGGGCGACAAGCCGACCCTCGCGCATGACCAGGGTCCGATTGCCCATCCGCAGGACCTCCGGGAGCTCCGACGAGATCATCAGCACCGCGACCCCCTCCTCGGCCGCGAGCCGCTCCAGGAGACGGTGGACCTCGGCCTTGGTCGCGACGTCGATGCCCCGGGTCGGCTCGTCGACGATGAGCAACGATGGGTTCCGTCCGAGCCATTTCGCCAGGACGAGCTTCTGCTGGTTGCCCCCCGACAATGTGGAGGCATTGCCGCTCAGCCTTCCGTACTTGAGTCGGAGCCGGCTTGCCCAGTCAGTGGCGAAGCTCCGCTCGAGGGCGCCCCAGATGAACCCTCTGCGTTTCAGGTGGTCGTAGGACGCAAGGGAGATGTTGCGGTCGATCGCCATCGCCATGACAAGACCCTGCTGGCGTCGGTCCTCGGGGACGAAGCCGACGCCGGCGGCGATCGCATCGGTCGGCGACCCCGATCGCAGCGGTCGCCCGTTGATCAACACGCCCCCGGCATCGCGACGGTCGATCCCGAAGATGGCCCGCGCCACCTCGCTCCGGCCGGACCCGACCAGGCCGGCGAGCACGACGATCTCACCCGCGTGCACGTCAAAGGACACGTCGGAGAAAACGCCCTCTCGGCTCAGGCGCTCGACCGCGAGGACCACGTCGCCTATCTGCTGGCCACCCGCGGCAGGCCGGTCGACCACCTCGCGTCCCACCATCGCCTGGACGAGGTCGTCTGCGACCAGCCCGGCGAGCGGCCGGGTGAAGACGTGACTACCGTCGCGCATCACAGTCACCCGCTGGCAGATGTCGAACACTTCGTGGAGGCGGTGGGAGATGAAGAGCACAGCTGTGCCGTCACGGCGGAGCAACTCGATCATCTCGAAAAGCCGGTCGACCTCGTGGGCCGAAAGTGATGCCGTCGGCTCGTCCATCACGATTATGGACGCGTTGAGCGAGAGCGCTTTCGCGATCTCCATGATCTGTTGATCGGCGACCGAAAGCCCTCTCGCGATCCGACGGGGGTCCAAACGGACGCCGAGACGGTCGACGATGACGGCGATCTCCTCGTTCATGGTCTTGAAGTCGATACGGCGCCCTCCACGCAGCGGTTCGCGACCAATGAAGACGTTCTCGGCGACGCTGAGGTCTGGAAACACCGATGCTTCCTGGTGGATGACGGCGATCCCAACGGCCCGAGAGGCGGCGGGGCCGTCCAGCATCATCTCCCGGCCGTTGACGACAAGACGGCCGCTATCGGGCCGGTGGACGCCGGCCAGAACCTTGACCAGTGTCGACTTGCCGGCCCCGTTCTCGCCGACGAGGCCGTGGGTCTCGCCCGGCCGGAGCTCGATGTCACCGTCGACGAGCGCGTGCACTGCACCGAAGGACTTGGTCGCATGCTCGAGGACGAGCACAGGCGCGCCTAGGTCCAACCCGGACGCTTCCTCGAGCGCCGCCGGCTGGACGTCATCGGCAGATGGCTCGCCCTCTCGTTGGTGAACGGCCCCGTGGTAGCTACCAGTGGCGTCGCCCGGAGCCGTGCCGCCTGCCGTCATCTCGACGCTCTTCCCCGGAGGTCGCCCACCGGTCCGACGGCTCGGCTACCTGGACCGTCGGGGTGCCACGCGCGGCACGGTTCCCTGTCTTGTCCCCGCTCCTTGTCTCGTCCCTGTCTTGCGGCGAACGCCGTCGTGTACGGTGTCAACCGCCATGTCGTCGCCCTCTCCCAAGCCTGTGCGCCCTGCCAGTCTGGCGACATCTCTCGGTCCCAGTTCTCTTCAGAAAAGGAATGAATCGTTTCAAATCAGGCAAGCAACAAACACCAGTTACGGTTCCCTTGGAACAACCGCCAACATGTCCCCACGTGAATGGGGTCCAAGCCACCTTGCTCAGAGTTTTACGGGAGCGAACGTTAACGACGTAGCCACTCGCTGTCAAGGAGTCGAGCGATGACCAACGGCGACCTCCCTACAAGCCTTCACGATGGGACCCCGGTGAACCGGTTGGGGCCAGTAGAGAGGCGTAACTCGAGCTCTTCTGGGGCCGATCACACCTCTGCCAAACGTCGGGTCACCATCCGCGAGGTCGCCAACCTCGCGCAGGTGTCCCTCGGCACAGTGTCGAACGTGCTCAACAACCCTCTGGTCGTGGCCCCGGCCACTCGCAAGCGGGTTCTCGATGCGATCGACTCGACACGGTTCGTGCGCAACACGGCAGCACACCAGCTGAGAGTGGGCAAGAGCCGTACGATCGGCGTGGTCCTCCTCGACATTGCGAACCCATTTTTCACCGAGATAGTCCGCGGCGCCGAGCACGTGCTGCGTGAGCAGGACTACGCCCTGATGCTCTGCTCTACCGACGAGTCCGCCAAACGCGAGCGACGCTACTTCCGCGTGCTCGAGGAGCATCGCGTCGATGGCATTCTTGTTTGCCCGGTCGATAGCGACCTCGAGAGCGCTGTGGCACTGGTGGCTTCAGGCATCCCGACGGTGCTGCTGGACCGGGACGGCAGCAGCCACGGGCTGTGCTCCGCGGCGGTGGACGACATCCGGGGCGCCGAACTTGCCGCAGACCATCTCTTCGAGCTGGGGCACCAGGCGATCGCGCTGGTCAACGGCCCCGCGACGATCCGGCAGTGCATCGACCGGAAGGAAGGCGCTCGCCGGTCGGTCCAGCGGGCCCGCTGCCGCAGCGCCTCGCTCAAAGAGATTGTCGTGGGCGCTCTCACCATCGATCAAGGCGAGGCTGCGGTAGTAGCGCTGCTCGCTGCCGAGCCCCGCCCGAGCGCGGTGATGTGCGCGAACGACCTTCTCGCCTTTGGGGTGCTTCGGGGGCTCGCCGCAGCTGGAGTCGCCGTTCCCGAAGAGATGGCCGTCGTCGGCTACGACGACGTGGTCTTCGCCTCCATGTTGTCGCCCTCGCTCAGCTCTGTACGCCAGCCCAAGTACGAGCTTGGCGTCGCCGCCGCCGAGCTGCTCCTCGAAGAGGTGACCGGCGCACCGCACGAGCATCGGGCCATCCGCTTCGAGCCCGAGCTCGTCGTGCGTGCATCGAGCACGCCCCGGCCCGTAAGCGCTCCACCGACCAACTAGGCCGTTACCGCTCTGCCCACCAGGCATCGAGGCGCCGCAGTATCTCGTCCTCGCCGAGCAGTCCCTCGTCCAGGCGAATCTGCAACAGGAGCTCGAGCGCGGCGCCGACATCGCGGCTCGGCGAGATACCGAGATGTTGCATCACCGCGACGCCGTCAAGTTCCGGGCGGATGGAGTCCAACTCCTCGCGCTCGCGCAGCGCGACGAGGCGCCGCTCCAGCTCGTCGATCCGAAAGCTGAGATCCCTCGCCTTGGCCTCGTTCCGGGTCGTGCAGTCACAGCGGGTCAGCTCGTTCAGACGACCGAGCAGCGGACCGGCGTCATGCGCGTAGCGGCGCGCCGCCGCGTCGGTCCAGCCCATCTTGTAAGTGTGGAACCGCAGATGAAGCGCCACGAGCCGCTCGACGTCGTCAATCACTTCGGTCGGATAACGCAGCTCCTGCATTCGCTTGCGCGTCATCCTCGCTCCGACGATGTCGTGGTGGTGAAAGTGGACCCCACCAGGACCGATCGAGCGCGTCAAAGGCTTGCCGATGTCGTGGAAGAGCGCAGCCAAGCGAAGAGTCCTCTCGGGACTTGTCTTCTCGACGACGGCGATCGTGTGAGCGAGGACGTCCTTGTGCCGCTGGACCGGGTCCTGTTCGAGGGCAAGCGCAGGCAGCTCGGGAAGGAACTCCTCGGCCAGCCCCGTGTTCACGAGGAACCAGAGCCCCGGCGCCGGACAGGGCAGCACGAGCAACTTGTCCAACTCGTCCCTGATCCGCTCCCTGGAGACGATTTCGAGGCGCGAACGCATGGACACGACGGCCGTCACGAGCTCAGCGTCGGGCTTTAGTTCATAACCGGCTATGAAACGAGCGGCTCGGAGCATGCGCAGGGGATCGTCCGAGAACGACACCTCCGGTTCGAGTGGGGTGCGCAACCGCTTCGCCGCGAGATCGGTGATGCCGTTGAACGGATCGACCAGCACAAGATCCGGCAAGCTGAGCGCCATCGCGTTCACAGTGAAGTCCCGACGCGACAGGTCAGTTTCGATATCACTGCCGAAGCGGACCTCGGGCTTGCGGGACTCGGGCACGTAGGCCTCCGCCCGGTGAGTCGTGATCTCGAAACGGCGTCCGGCGCGCAGGAGCCCGATGGTCCCGAACCTCCTGCCTTGGTTCCACAAAGCATCGCTGAGGTCCGAGACCAACGACTCGATCTCATCGGGAGTCGCGTCCGTCGTCAGGTCGATGTCGACTTCCAGGCCCCCCTCGACACCGCCGGGTCGCCCAGCGATACCGTCACGCACGGGCCCACCGACGAGGAAGAGCCTCTTGCCGGCGGCCTGGAAGCGCTCGGCAATCGGCAGTGTCGCCTCGAGAACCGGGCGAAGCCGCTCGGGAACCACCGTCGGAGAGGCTGGTTTCCCGCTCATCTTGTGAGCGCAGCCCGATGGTAGCGACCGGCAGTGGCGATGACCTCGCGTGCGTGCTCTGTCGTCCCGCCCCGCGAGGCGGCCTCGGGACGGTAGTCGACTCCCCCGAGCGCAGCCACGCACGCCCCGACGCAAAGAGCGAGCGATGTGAGGTCGTAGCCGCCTTCGAGAAAAGCGATGAGCCGCCCGCGCGGCACAAAGCGCACTGCCCGAGAGGTCAGGTCCGCAAAGTCGCCGGCGGTGAGTCCTAGATCGGTCAATGGATCGGCGCGATGCGCGTCGAATCCTGCGGAGATGAGCAGCCAGCCCGGAGCGAACTCCTCAGCCAGCGGCGCGACCACATCGTCAAACGCTAAGCGGTAAGCGTCCCCTGCGGTTCCTGCAGGAAACGGCAGGTTCACTGTCGCGCCCCTCCCTGCACCGGTTCCGACTTCGCTCAGCGACCCGGTCCCGGGGTAGAAGGGGAACTGGTGGAGCGAAACGTAAAGGACGTCAGAACGCTCGTAGAAGATCTCTTGGGTCCCATTGCCGTGGTGGGCGTCCCAGTCGAGCACCATGACGCGCTCGCCCTGTGCGGCGATCAAGCCGGCGGTGACGGCGACGTTGTTGAACAAGCAGAAGCCCATGGCCCTCGCCCCGAGCGCGTGGTGTCCGGGGGGTCGCACCGCGAGAAAGGCGACATCGCCTTCGCCGTTGCGGAGGCGTTCGACCGCGTCCAAGCCCGCACCGGCGGCGCGCAGGGCCGCGTCAAAGGAGGCAGGGGCTGCGACGGTGTCCTGATCGAGGTGTCCGCCGCCGCTCAGGCAATGATCCTCTATGCGCTCGATGTACAACGGGTCGTGGACGATCTCGAGCTCTCCCCGTGTTGCCCGACGAGGTTCGAACGGTACGGTCACTTCGGCCGCCGGCGAGTCTGCGACGCCGGCGAAGACCGCCTCGAGGCGCTCCGCACGCTCAGGGTGCCATTCTCCTGTTGCGTGCGCTGCGAACTCCTCGTGACGCCCGAACAGCACTACCATTCCACGACCGTATCGCCCCCGCGCCTTGAGCGCGGCGGTGATCCGGCGGTCGTTCCGGTGTCAGAACGTCCTCCTGGTCCTGTCCACCTGTATGAGCACCCCGCGCGCCGATAGGCTCGCTGCGTCTCGCGTGTCCGATCGGAGGACAAGACCCCCGTTGCCGTCCGCCTCATGGCTCAGCGATGCCCGGTCGGCGTTGATGCCGCTTGGGCGGCTCACCGCGCGGGCCGTGCTCGCCCTTGTCACCCTTGTCGCTCTGGCGCTCGCCACAACCTCGATCAGCCTCTCGCGTCCTGCCGGAGCCCAGGCGGTCCCTCGCGGCGTGATCACGCTGACGTCGCAGAACCCCTGGGTGCAGAGCTCGAGTGTCCCCGTTCTGCTCGGCCTCAGTGTCCGCTCGCCGATCGCGGCAAAAGATCTCCTCGTCGACGTGGCGCTCTACACCGAGCCTGACCAATCGGCGTTGGCGAGCCGTTACGAATTTGATGCGACGCTCACAGGTCAGCTCGCCGGGCTGAACCAGCTCTCGCTCACCACCTTCTCGCTGCAGTCGATCAGCAACGCCAACGGGTCGGTGGAGATCTATGTCGCAGGTTCCGAGATCTCCGGCCAAGTCCCGGCAAACGTGCCTTCGGGTCAGGTGTTCCAGCTCCCTTGCCCACCGCGATACGGGGGCTGCGGTGGTGTCTACCCGCTCCAAGTGTCCCTAGTCGACGTCTTGACCGGCCAGCCGGTCACCATCGACTCCTTCACGACGTACCTGATCGTGGTCCCCTCGAAGGTTGCGCCACAAGAACGGCTTCGTTTCTCGTTCGTCGTGCCGGTGGGGGTGCCGCCGGCCTTCGCCACCACCGGAACGCCAGCGGTGCCTCGCGAGATCGTGGCCCGGATCGAGACCATCGCTCGTGCAGAGGCGAGCTGGCCTGGAGCACCACTGACCGTCGACATCTTCGGACAGACGCTGCTGGCCCTCGCTCGAAGCCGGGGACACGCAAAGCTCGTAAACACGCTTGCCACCGACGCCGGTGCGCTGGTGGGCGGCCCCTTCAGTGCCGTCAATCCGACTCGGCTGGTCCGGGCTGGTCTCGAAGATGACCTCGCGAGCCAGTTCGCCCGAGGCTACGAAGTCTTCGCGAAGGTGCTTCACGTCTCTGGAGGCTCGGGTATCTACGTGGCAACGACGCCAATCGGCGCGCACGGCCTCGCAGCACTCGCCGCCGACGGCATCACGCGGGTCGTGGTTCCCCAGAACAATCTCGAGTCGCTTCCGAACGCAGCTCCAGCAGCCACTCAGTGGCCTTACACACTTTCGGCCCCGTTTCGCATCGCAGGGACCACTGTCGAAGGCTTACAAGCCGACCAAGGACTGGCGGCACATCTGATCGGGTCCGCAAGCTCAGCGCTTCGAGCTCAGCAACTGCTCGCTGACCTGGGCGAGCTCTACTTCGACTCACCTGACTTCCCGCAGTCGAGAGGTGTGGCCCTCGTCGCTCCTGAGTCCTGGGCACCGTCGACCGGATTCCTCGCAGCGATGCTCCGGGGGCTCGCTTCAAGTCCCATCGTCACAACGGTGCCGATCGCCCGGCTCTTCCAGACGGTCCAACGGGGAACCTGCCAAGAGCCACCCAGCGCCGTCACCGGTTGCTCGGCTGCCGTTCGCTCGATCGTGAGCCCGACGCTCAGTGCCCACGGGTCAATCACCTCCGGCCAGGTGCAAGAGGCACGCATCGAGCTCGCGGAGCTTTCTTCGATAATCCCGAGCGACACTGCGACGATCAACAACCTCGATGACGCAATCTTGTTGGCCGAGACCGCTGGGCTCGATCCCAGTACCCGTCAGGCGTACCTGTCGGCGCCCCTCGCCATGGTGGGCAAGCTCGGCTCGGAGCTCAACCTGCCGCCCGGCCGCACTGTGACGGTGACATCATCGTCGGCCAGGTTCCCCATCGCCATCACGTCGACCTCGAGGACGCCGCTCCACGTCATCTTGCTGGTCTCGGGCCCGAATCTGACGTCATCGACCGACGTGCCGGTCGTGCTCAAGCGCGGCACCACCAGCTTGATCGTCCGCGTGGGGACACGTACGTCAGGCGATTCGACCCTTCAATTGCGGCTCGTCTCGCCGGCTGGCCTCCTTGAGCTGGCAAATGCCGAGTTCACCATACGGTCCACGGCGATCTCGGGCGTCGCGATCGCGCTGACCGCTGGCGCAGGGGCCTTCCTCTTGTACTGGTGGTTCCGATCCGCGTCGCGCCGCCGGCGGCGGCATGCAGCCAGACGTCGTCGCAACCAGCACCGCGAACCGACATCGGGCACCGTTCCCGAACCGTCCCCGTGAGGCGCAAGCGGCGGCACTCCTATGGTCGCGGCGATCAACGGACGATCTACCGAGGGCGCCTGCCTCGCACCCTGCCGGGGATACCTGCACCTTCAGGCCTCACCGGGCTCCGGGGTGTCGCGCCAGGCGTCGTAGGTCCCGCGCGGCCAATGCCGAGGGGGGGCACCCGTGGCAGTCGGTCGCGCCCGGGTCTGGGTGCGGCGACCGCCTATGTCGCAGCTGGCACGCTCATCTCGCGCGTCACCGGACTGCTGCGCATCCTCGTCGCGATCTACGCCCTTGGGTACTCGACCCTTTCCGACTCGTTCAACCTCGCCAACAACACGCCGAACATCGTGCACGACCTCGTGCTCGGTGGGATCCTCACAGCCACCTTCGTCCCGGTGTTCGTCTCTCGGCTCGCTACGCGTTCGGAACAGGAAGCTGTCGAATCGATCTCCGCCGTGTTGACTCTGGCAGCCTGCCTGCTCCTCGTCGCAACGGTTGCGTTCTTCCTCGCCGCGCCTTTGATCATCGATCTGTACACCGTCGGCAGCCACGGACCCGGGATCGTCGTCGAGCGCCAAGTGGCCACCTATCTCCTGCGACTCTTCTCGCCCCAGCTGCTCGCCTACGGCGCCGTCAGTTTGATGACCGCCGTGCTGAACACCGCGCGTCGGTTCTCCGCGCCCGCTTTCACCCCGATCCTCAACAACGTCGTCGCCATCGGCATCCTCCTGGCTTTCGTCGCTGCCGGCCATACCCACAGCCTGGCCGAGGTCCAGCACGACCACCGGCTGCTCCTGCTGCTCGGCCTCGGAACGACGCTGGGCGTTGTCATCCAGGCTGCGGCGCTCGTTCCGAGCTTGTTGAGCTGCGGCCTGCGAATACGTCCGCGATGGCGACCGAACGACCCCGCTGTGCGCGAGATAGTGAACCTCTCGGGCTGGACCTTCGGGTTCGTCATCGCCAATCAAACGGCGGTCTTTGTCGTGTCGGCAATCGCAGTGAGCATCGGTGCGGCGTCGCTCACCGCCTACACGTACGCGTCGATCTTTTTTCAATTGCCTTTCGGCATCGTCGCCGTTTCGGTCATGACCACGATGGCCCCGGTGCTGGCGTCGCGCTTTACCAAAGGTGACAGGGCTGGATTCGCCGAACAGTTCGGGCTCGGGCTTCGTCGCACGCTGGCAGGAGTGATCCCAGCTGTCGTCGGCTATCTGCTTCTGGCGCTTCCTGCCATCTCGCTCATCTCCTTGGGGGCCGGCAGCGCGCATCACTTAAGCGGGGCACACCTCACAGCGACGATGCTGGAGCTGCTTGCGTTGGGCCTGCCCGGGTTCTGCATCTATCTGCTCGCAATTCTCGCCTTCCAGGCGATGCGCGACACGCGGACTCCCTTCTTCCTCTACCTGCTGGAGAACGGGCTGAACATCCTGCTCGCGTTCGCATTCCGCAGCACACTCGGGGCTAAGGGACTGGCTCTCTCACTCGCCATCGCATACACAGTCGCTGCGGTGGCAGCCTTGATCGTCCTGCGGAACCGTATCGGTGGTCTCGGAGGCTTCACCGTAGGCCGCTACGTGTCGCGCACGGTGATCTGCTCGCTCGTCATGGCCTTCGTCGTTGCCCTGGTTCTCGCGGGTGTCGGATCGGGCCAGGGCATCGGCCTTTTGGTGCGCGTGTTTGTCGGCGTCGTGGCAGGCATCGTCGCCTACGCGCTCGCAGCAGGACTCGCCGGGACCTTTGCCGGCTGGCAAACTTCGAAGCGGAGGCACGCGATTGCCGGGAAGGGAAGTCATGGCCGGGATAAGAGTCGTCACCGATAGCGCGGGAGACATCCCTACGCGCCTCGCCCAAGAACATGACATCCGGATCGTCCCACTCGACGTCCGACTGGGCGACTGGGGACCCGACGAGATGAGGCTCATCGAGCCCGCCGAGTTCTGGCGCCGGTGTGCCATGACAACCGCTCTGCCCGAGACCTCGGCGCCATCGCCCGGCGCGTTCGCAGAGAGCTTCACGCAGGCGGCAGACGATGGATGCACCAGCGTCGTGTGCCTCACTCTCTCGGCGGGGCTGTCTTCGACCTACCAGGCCGCGTGTGCCGGCGCTGATGAGGTGAGGGAGCGAATCGAGGTGCGGGTTGTGGACACTCGTACCGTGACTTTGGGCCAGGCGCTGGTCGTGTTGGAGGCTGCGAGGGTCGCAACGGCCACGAACGATCTCGATGCCACTGAGGCAGCTGCCCGGGCAGTTGTCCCGAAGATCCGGGTGTTCGGCGCCCTCGACACTATGGACAATGTCCGAAAGGGCGGCCGGATTGGGACCGCGAGGGCCCTTTTGGGGTCGCTCTTGTCGATCAAGCCGATCATCGAGATTCGAGACGGTCTCGCGGAAGCCGAGTCGCGGCAACGGACACGTGCAGGTTCCCTCGAGTACCTCGTCAACAAGTTGAAGGGAGCCGGCAAGTTGGACGGCCTCGCGGTGGCCCATGCCGCGGCACCGGACCTCGAGGTGTTCTTGGAGATGCTCACGGGAATATTTCCCCCGGAGGAGATCCTCGTCAACTACATCGGCCCGGTGATCGGGACCCACGCCGGGCCCCGATGCATGGGCATCTGCTATCGGCTTGGCGAGACCGTGGACGGCTAACCTAGGGGACATGTCTCCTGAGTCGGCTCCCAAAGACGACTGGGCTGCGCAGCTGACCGAGAAGGTCGGACAGCTCGTCGAGCTCGTTCGTGACCACACCGTCCGGCCGGTGCAGAGGCTCGTCCGCGCAGCAATCTTTGGCGCGTTGGCCTTCTCGGTCGTGCTCTTTGTCATCGTGGCGTTCGTCATCGGTGTCGTTCGCCTGCTCAACAACGAGGTCTTCGACCAACGCGTGTGGGCGAGTGATTTGTTGATCGGCGGAATCTTCGTGCTGGTCGGGACGTTGATCTCCAGGATGCGCCACAGCCGGACCTAGCCGGCCCGGCACGAAGGGGAAGCGACACAGATGGAGTCCGGCGCGGTACGCGACGTGGTGATCCTCGGTTCAGGGCCCGCGGGCTTGACTTCAGCGATCTACTCGGCGCGTGCCGACCTGCGGCCTCTCGTCCTCGAAGGCGAACCGTCGTCCTCGAGCGATCAACCGGGCGGTCAGCTCATGCTGACGACTGAAGTCGAGAACTTCCCCGGCTTCGCTCACGGAGTGCTAGGTCCCGAGCTCATGGTTTCGATGCGGGCCCAGGCCGAACGCTTCGGCGCGGAGATCCTGACAGAAAGGGCGTCGAGAGTCGACCTGGCCTCGACGCCGATCGGTATCTGGATCGGTGATCGCGATGTCCCCGAGCCGACATTGAAGACCAAGACTCTCATCATCGCGACCGGCGCACGCTCACTCATGCTCGGTATCGAGAACGAGGCTCGCCTGCTCGGTTATGGGGTTTCGACCTGTGCGACTTGCGACGGCTTCTTCTTCCGGGACAAGCAGATCGTCGTTGTAGGTGGCGGCGACTCTGCGCTCGAGGAAGCATTGTTTCTCACGAAATTCGGTGATTCGGTGACCGTTGTCCACCGACGCAAGGAGCTACGGGCATCCAAGATCATGCAAGACCGGGCGTTTCGCAATGAGAAGATCGCATTCCGTTGGGACTCGGTTGTCGTCGACGTGCTCGGCGGCGAACGTGTGACCGGATTGCGGATAAGGGACGTCAACACCGGCGAAGAGTCGGACATATCCGCCGATGGCGTCTTCGTTGCCATCGGACATGCCCCGAGCACGGAGCTGTTCGCCGGGCAGATCGACACCGATGAGGCGGGCTATCTCGTCACTCATGACGGCACAAGGACCAACGTCCCGGGCGTGTTCGCGTGCGGCGATGTCCAAGATCATGTTTACCGACAGGCTGTCACGGCAGCCGGTTCAGGTTGCATGGCCGCAATCGAAGCCGAGCGATACCTGTCATCGCTCGCAGAGACCTGACACAAGGAGATTGGAATGAACGACGTCATCACGATCAGTGACGACACTTTCGACGAGGCGGTTGGCCTTTCGGACATCCCTGTAGTGGTTGATTTCTGGGCTGAATGGTGCGGCCCCTGCAAGATGGTGGCCCCCATTCTCGATGAGATCGCTAGCGCTCACAGTGGAAAGCTCAAGGTGGCGAAGCTGAACGTCGACGACAACCCTCGAACCGCTCAGCGGTTCCAGGTGATGAGCATCCCGACGTTGCTGCTGTTCAAGAACGGCGAGACGCAGGCCCGGATAGTCGGAGCAAGGAGCAAGTCACAGATTCTGTCGGAGTTCGAGCCCCTTCTCTGACAAAGCCCGCCCTCATCGAGTAATCCTTCGCACTACCGGCCGTTGCCCGGCATCTCCTACGATGTCGGAGGTGATCGAAGTGCCACAGAGCTCGGGCTTATGAGCCGTCCGCGGACGGTATCTCCACGCGAAGATCTCCTGCCACTTCATGAGGGTGACTCCGGTGAGGCCGTCGTTGACCTGCAGGAGCGGCTCGACAAGCTCGGGTTCCAGCATGGACACGATCTGCTCGGGGCGTACGGTCCCGGGACAGCAGCAGCTGTGCAGGTGTTCCAGTCCCAGCGCGGGCTGCGCGTTGACGGCGTCTGTGACAACGAGACGTGGTCGAGCCTTGTTGAAGCCGGCTTTCGGTTGGGCGACCGACTCCTTTACCGGCGTAGCCCGATGTTGCAGGGAGATGACGTCGCCGACGTGCAGCGCAGGTTGAGTGGGCTTGGGTTCGATCCGGGAGGCGTCGACGGGATCTTCGGTGACAACACTCACGCCGCGATCACCGAGTTCCAGCACAACATGGGTCTCGTGACAGACGGGATCTGTGGTCCCCTGACGCTCTCCGAACTGGCCCGTGTCGCACCTGTCCGGGGAGGTGATGACCTCGTGACGCCCTTGCGTGAGCAACTCCGGGTCGCCGCGGCGCCGGCGACGCTCAGCTGCAAGAAGATCGCCGTCGGCGAGGAGGGGGGATTCGCTACCGGGGTTGCAGCCGTTCATCGAACGCTTCTGCTCGCCGGAGCGCAAGCGCTCGAACTGCACGACCCGGACCCGTTCGCACAAGCATTGGCGGCGAACACGGCGCAGGTCGACTGCTACATCGGTCTTCGGCTGGAGCCGAGCCACGAGTCAGTCAGGACATACTTCTACCGGGGCTTCCGCTACGAGTCGGCAGCTAGCCGACACCTCGCTGAGCTGCTCGTGAAGGCGGCCGCGGGCCGGCTGGACCTTCTCGAAGCCGGCGCATATGGCATGGCTGACGTGATCCTCAGGCGAACGGCCATGCCGGCTGTCGTGCTCGAGCTGGGAGCACCGCACCAGGTGGCGATGAAGACTTCGGCCCTTGGAAAAGCGGTTCAGGAGTCGCTCGAACTCTGGCTGACCATGAGCGGAGAGTGAAGTGATCCACAACCTCATGCACAGGTTGTGGATCAACTTGGACCAACAGTAGAGGTCCAGAAGGTAACGGGAAAGTAAACTTTCGATGGGGTCACAAGAAGAAAACGCCTCTGAACAGGTAATATGGTACTGGGCTTTGCTTCCTACCCCGATTGTGACTAAATTCACACCCTGGGGATGACGGTGGTCCGACCGAGCCTTCGGGAACGGACATCGACCTCAGGTAAAGGTCTCCCCGACAATTACCCGGTAAATCCGTTCGAGGTCGTCCAGCGTGGCGAACTCAATCACAAGTTTGCCTCGTTTCCCGCCCATGTCCACTTTGACCCGTGTGTTCAGGCGGTCCTCCAAGAGCTCCTCGAGATCGTGCACCCCTGGCGGCCGAAGCGAGTGCACGGGCTTCGGATGCGGGGCCCCGGACGACGCACTGTGATCTCCACCGGGTGCGCTGATCAGGTTCCCAGCATCGTCGAGAGCTCCTTCGAGCCCGATTTCTTCAGCCTGCGTCTCTTGGATCTCACTTCGGACGAGCTCCTCCAGCGAACGAACGGAAAGGCCGCGATGGACCACCTCGTTGGCAAGCTTCTCCTGCAGAATGCGATCCGGCGTTCCGAGCAACGTGCGTGCGTGACCAGCGCTCAACTGACCATCGCGCACATATCGCTGGACTGTAGGGGGAAGCTGGAAAAGCCGAAGGGCGTTGGTGACTCCGGCCCTTGAGCGGCCCACCTTGCGAGCTACTTCCTCGTGCGTCAGGTTGAATTCCTCGATCAGCTGTTGATACGCGCCGGCTTCGTCCAGCGGGTTGAGGTCTTCACGGTGCAGATTTTCTACCAGCGCTTCTTCCAGACTCATCGCGTCGTCGGCTTGGTGAACGAGTGCCGGTATCGACTGGAGTCCTGCGCGCCGCGCCGCACGGAAGCGACGTTCTCCTGCGATCAGCTCGTATTCGTCCGGCCCGACCTCTCGCACCAGGACCGGCTGAAGGATGCCAACCGCCTTGATCGAGTCGACAAGCGCGGACAGGCCCTGCTCCCCAAACTGGTTACGAGGTTGGAACGGGTTCGGGCGGATGCGAGCAAGTGGCACGTCACGGAGCATGGAACCGGTGGCAACTCCTGGCGTCTGGGGGATGAGCGCCCCTAGTCCCTTGCCCAAACCGCTACGCCGGACCACCACTGACCTCCTTCGCGAGCTCTCGGTACGCAATGGCGCCTCTTGACGATGGCGAATGGACAGTGATCGGCTCACCGAACGAGGGCGATTCCGATATCCGAACCGTACGGGGGATCACATTCTTGCAAACCGCGTCACCGAAATGCGTGCGAACCTCCTCGACAACGTGGTCTGCCAACCTCGTCCGTGAGTCGTACATTGTCAACACCATGGCCGAGACCTCAAGCTCGGGGTTCAGGTTGCCTCGGACGAGCTCGACATTCCTGAGCAGCTGACCGAGTCCTTCCAGGGCGTAGTACTCGCATTGAATTGGCACCAGCACCTCACTCGCTGCAGCAAGCGCATTGACCGTGATAAGCCCAAGGGAGGGTGGGCAGTCAATCAGCACGTACCCGAAGTCCTCCCGGATCGGAGCGAGCACCCGCTTCAGTCGAAGCTCCCTGCTGAAGACCGAAACGAGCTCGATCTCGGCTCCGGCCAGGTCGATTGTGGCCGGTGCCAGAAACAGGTTCTTGATGCTCGTCGGTTCGACGCAATCCTCGAGTGCGACGTCGCGAAGAAGAACATCGTACATCGAGAAATCGAAGTTCCGACCCTCGATCCCCAGGCCAGTCGTAGCATTACCCTGTGGATCAAGATCGACGATCAGAACTCGGTAACCAAGATCGGCGAGTGCAGCACCAAGGTTGATGGTGGTCGTCGTCTTGCCGACGCCTCCCTTTTGATTGGCCACTGCGATGACTCTCGGTAGCGACCGCGCGGGGCGGACAGTGGGCTGATTCACTTTGACCTCTGCCTGCCCGATCACTCCGGAAACTTCAACCCCGGCATCTGTGCCGGGTATTGGATCCTCGAGCTCGACCTGGTCTCTTCGGTCTTCATCGTCCTCTTGGTCGTTCATCACGCCTTCGGTTCGAGGGGATATGTTCCACGTGAAACATCTGCTAGCCGAACGGCTGGAGGGTAGTCGCTCTGGGGGACAGGACGGGCTCAACGGGAGCATAACGCGCGAGCCCGGTCGGACCTGGTGACTGGTGGTCGAGCCACCGTTGGCACCATGACGAGATCACGGCCGATCCAGCAGGTGCTCGAGCCGGGCGGCAACCGGACGATAGCGGGAGACGGGGATCAGGTGCACCCCCTGGAACGCTCCGGAGTCCCGGATCGCCAGTAACAGCTCGCAAGCGACGTCGATTCCCGCCTTCGGGTCCCGATCCACTCGGTCGACGACCTCGCTTGGAATGACAATGTCAGGAATCGTCTTGGCCAAGCTGCGGGCCATTGAGGAGCTGGCCAGGACTATCACACCGGCGTACACCGCCATCTGCGGTTTCACTCGTTCGCTCCAGCGCAACAATGCTTCGAGAGAGAAGCCGACCTGGACGAACACAAAGTCGGCTTCCCGTTTCCAATCAGGCAGGTCCCCGAGACCGGTAACCGCACCCAGACGCAACTTCCTGCCTTCGGCAAGTCCCAAAGTGCTCTCGAATGCCCGGGCCTCGGTCAGCATCGTCCGAACCGTGAGCTCGCTCGTACGACCGCCTACTCTCGGTTCGTCGCCGCGAACCAAGAGGAACTGATCCACTCCGTAAGCTTCAGCCGTAAGTAAATCCCGCTGGAACCCGAGCAGGTTACGATCTCTTGCATTCAAGCAGGCGATAGAGCGACCGCCCATTGCCTCTACTTCATGCGCGACGGCGACACTCGAGACCGTCGCACGGCCGATGTGGTTGTCCGGAATCAGGAACGTCCCAGCAATCGAGCTCAGGACGCCGATCTGGTGTCTAACGTGCTTGAGGTTCGGCCGCGTGGCGGGCTCGACCTCGCAGACGAGCTCGAAGCCTCCCGTTGCCATCGACCTAACACTACCGAGGCCTGAGCTTCGGCGGCGGCACTTGAGAGAAGAGCGGTCGTTTCGCTGGGATTCCCGGGCGGCGAGGGTAGCGATCCGGACAAGAAGTCACCTGCCGGAGCACCGCAAAGCCGAAGGCCTCCCTTAGACCCGCCTCTGGTACCAGACCTAGCTTCTCGCAACCCTCATCGGGCCACCGATCCATTGCCGAGAGTGTGTCCTTCGTGGCACCAGTCGTGTGCGAATCCTTGAAGGGGGGCTCGGACACGATCAACCGGCCCCCGATCCGGAGGAGCGGCGCTGCACATTCGGCCGTCACCGCGGGAGGGCCGAAACTTCTCGCGACGATGGCTGCGAAGCTGCCCCGGTACTTCTCCTCTCGTCCGAGCTGTTCGGCTCGAGCATTGACGACTTCCACTCGCGACGACAACTGGAGCTCCTCGATCGCCCATCTCAGGAAGTCGGTGGAACGGCGCGCCGAGTCAAGCAGGACGAGACGAAGGTCCGGATCCTCGACCGCAAGCACGAGGCCCGGCAACCCGCCACCAGATCCGAGCTCGAGAACAGGGCCGTTGACGGCTTCGAGCAAGAGAGCTCGCAGGAACCCCTCCGAGTGCGCCCGCTGCACTGCGAAGGGCAGGTCGCCGATCAGTGACCGGCGCCGCGCTTCGGCGAGCACCCCTTCAAGGAGATCGTAAGCTTCGGGCCGCGTCATACGTCGGGTCTCTGCCTGAGCCGAGAAGCGAGTCCAGGCATGCTGCTTCGTGCCGTTCAGCTCAGATCTGCAGGCTCCCCAGGTCGATCGTCACCTTCCTCCATCGAGCTGATGGAAGATTCCTCGGCGGAGGGCGCCGGGGCTGGGCGAATGATGACATAGCGGCGCGGCTCCAGTCCCTCCGAGGTCGTCTCCAAACCCTCAAGATCATTGACCGTGTCGTGAACGACCTTCCGGTCCGATGGCGACATGGGCTCGAGCGCCTCGGACACGTCCGTTCGCAGCACGTCGGCAGCCACTTCGAGCACGAACTGGCGCAGCGCAGCAGCCCGGCGCTCACGGTAGCCACCGACATCAACGACAATCCTGCTCGTGTGCTCCTCCGTGTGCCGCTGGACGACAGTCCTGGTCAACTCCTGCAAAGCCTCAACCGTCGCACCTTTCGGGCCGACCAAGAACCCAAGGTTCTCCCCGTCCACGCTGATGTAGATCCCGTCATCCTCGGTCGTGCGTGCAGTCGTTGTGGCGTCGATCCCGAACCGGGCGACGACCTCCCGGACGAACTCAGTTGCGAGCTCCTGCTGGGTCTCGATGCTCATTTGCGCCTCCTTAGGCGATCCAGTGCCACGACCGGCTCCACTCGAAGATTCATCGGCGATTCCATCCGAGCCGCTCGCCACTCGTCCACGACCCCCGCGCCCCCGCGAACGCGAACGTTGCCGACCACCTGCTGTCGGAGTGCCACCGACGTCAGCACTCGCATCCGTCGCTTCCGCGACTTCGTGCGCGGCCCGAGAGGGCGCTTTTCGCGAACCGTTCTGACCTGGTCCTTGATCTTGGCGGGATTGACGACGGGTTGTTCCTGGAGCAGAGCTCATGGCAGCTTTGCCGCGAGCTTCCTCGCCCTCGGTCTTCTCGTTCGACTTGCGTGCCGGCCCCTCGGGATGAGCGGCTTGTCGGCGGTGCCCGCGTTCGCCGCCGACCGGTGCGGCCCTTGGCCGACGTGACGGCCTTTTCGCCCTGGGCTGAATTGGGCGCACTCGTGCCCTGATCCGCGCACCACTTCGTCGGAGGCCGAACATGCCCGATCTCGGCTCCTCCACTATGACGATCTCGGCGTCCGTCTCGGCTACGCCAAGCTGCTCAAGTGCTGCCTCGATAGCTTCCTCGACCGTTCTTCCGGTCATTTCGACCCATTCCACGGGCTATCGGCCCTTTCGCGGTCGCTTGTCCCTCGAGCGAGGTTGCGACTTCGTCCCGCCGCCCGAGCCGGTCGACCTGGATGCCTGCTGTTGACTCGACCTTTTCGCGGAAGCGGCACTCTTGGAGCCGTTCTGGCTCACCGAAGGCTTCGCGCCGTTCGTCGCGCCTCGCCTGGACCCGCTCGTTCCCGTGGGCCTTTGTGTCCCCCCGGCTGCAGGCCGAGTCGAACTCTCGCTTGCTTCGCGCATTCGCGCGAGGAAGCCCTTGCCGCTTGCGGCATCCCGGGACCCGGGACCCGCCTTACGATTACCACCGGTGTCGCCGGCATCCACGCTCGGACTGAGCGCTTCCGCGTGCTTGCGTTTGGTGAGCTCCTGAATGGCGCCAACGATCGTCGGGTCATGCTTGTACATCCACTCTTGCTGCCCGACACGGAACAAGCTCGAGACGATGAAGTAGACGCCGACACCTGCGGGGAGCGCGATGTATAGCACCAGGAAGATGAGCGGCATGTACTTCTGCATCTGCTGCATCTGCTGGTTCGCCGCTGAAGCAGCGGGATTGCGATTCGTGACCTGCCAGATCGACACGTACTGGAGCCCGACGGCTATCAGCACCAGCAACGCGTAAGGGAGCACGTCCACCAGATGTGGCTGATGAGTGCGCACCGAGTCCGCGAGGTTGATCCCTAAGACGTGCATCTGACCATGAGCCGCGACGAGGTCCCGATACATCCGGCTCGTCTTCGGGATGTTCTGCGGCGTCGCCTTGACCAGCAGCTTGCCGTGTACGTAGATCTTCTGGCCCTTGGCGTTGAGAACGTCGGCGGTCTTCGCGAGTCCCCGAACGACATCGTACAGAACGATCAGGATCGGGAACTGGAGGAACATCGGCAGGCAGCCACCGGTCGGGTTCACTCCGTTCTCGCGATAAAGCGCCATCACCTCCTCGTTCATCTTCTGACGGAGCTCTTGCCTCTCCGCTGTGGGCATCCCGGGCTTAGCCTTGTAACGCGTCTGGATCTTCTTCATCTCCGGTGACAGAAGCTGCATCCGCATCATGGAGCGGGCGCTGGCACGCGTGAGGGGGAAGACGACGATCATCACCGCGATTGTGAGAAGCGCGATCGCTACCGCGTAGTCAGGGACCAGGCCGTAGAAGAAGGCGAGGACATAGCCGACAAGGACGAAGATCGGATGCAGGGCCGTCCCTATGATGGACGTACCGGCCTTGGCCGTGTGGGTGGCGGCGGCGGACAGCATCTCGGGCCTCAGCCGGGCACCGGGTCGAAGCCACAGCTGCCGAATGGGCGGCACCGGGCGATGCGCTTCAGCGCAAGCCAAATTCCTCGCGCCACGCCGTGCATCTCCACGGCCTCCACGGCATAAGCCGAGCAAGAAGGCACGAAGTGGCAAGGTGACGGCCGACCCGCGCGAATTGCCTGGTAGGCACGCAAGAACAGGAGCAGTGTCCTGGCGGACGGCGTCGGCTCGGCCCTGACATTGCTCATCGAGCGCCCACTTGGCTTGCCCGTTGCATCGCTTCGATCACTCTTGTCCTCAGCTCCTGGAACGGAAGGTCACGAATTCCCTTGTCAATGGCCACGAGGTAGGTCCCGGCAGGGATCGACGCCGCGGTCTCGGCCACAACCGCCCTCAACCGACGACGGCAGCGATTGCGCTCGACTGCGGTGCCCACCTTACGGGGCACTGCAAACGCGACCCTCCGGGCCTCTTCGGCGCTCGATCCCGGAAGGAACTGTACCCTCACAGGTCCAGAGAAGACCCGCCGCTTCGAGCGGCGCAGCTCGGTGAAAGCGCCACGGCCATGGACCGGTCGTGGGCGCGGCGCACGAGCCTGTTCGCTAAGAACTGGCAACTCACTGCCCATTGTCGTCGGGAGTCGAGAGGGTGTCGCGCGGCGACTCAAGCCGACAGCCGTACCCGCCCGCGGCGGCGGCGCGCCTTGATGACTGCGCGACCGGCACGCGTCGCCATCCTATGGCGAAAGCCGTGCCTTCTCGACCTCTTGCGGGTGTTGGGTTGGAACGTCCGCTTCATCTCAGCCTCGTTTCGTCGTTCCGGTGCCGCGCGTCTGTGGTGTCTCCCGACGCGGCGATGGCCCAGTGGAGCAGGTGCAATCGACCCGCCAAGATGATCTCTGCAGCTGGCGCGCGAAAACACGAGTCCACCAGACGGCAGGGACCGGCCGGGATAATTTAGCGCACGATCCGCCCCGGGACCAAGCGGCAGCCCTGAGGCAAGCTGCGCACCAGGGTTGTACGATTCCGCGCACACCCTGCGAGCTCGCCCCGCCGTCCACACCTGTGGATGCTGGTGTGGAGAACTTCTTGACCGGAGGGCCCCGAGCTGGTGACTGAAGCAGAGCAACTGTGGAATGACTGTTCGGATTCCTTGCGCTCGCAGGTGTCCGAGGCAACCTGGCGCGCGTGGTTTTCCGCGATCAGACCAATGGCGGTCGCGAACGGGACTTTGGTGCTCGCTGTGCCAAGTGGCGTGGTTCGCGACCGTCTGGAGGGGAGGTTCCACGGCCTGGTCCATGACGCCCTTCTCGACAGTTCGGGGAAAGAGGTCCAATTCCGCTTCGACGTGCAGATCGACGATCCCGGACCAGAAGAACTTGCGACGAACAGGGAAGCAGCCCAGCGCAACACGGACGAACCCGCGTCTTCGCGTCCTGCGCCACGCAACGAGAGGGCGCTACCGGCGCGCGCGAAAAACGCGTCAAGTGCAGACGACGTTCCCCTCAACCCGAAATACACCTTTGACGCTTTTGTCACCGGGCCCTCCAACCGTTTCGCCCACGCTGCCGCTCTTTCCGTGGCCGAAGCGCCGGCCCGCTCTTACAACCCCCTGTTCGTGTATGGCTCAGCCGGTCTCGGCAAGACCCACCTGCTACAGGCAGTCGGGAACTACGTACGCGAGAACTTCACGAGGATGAGGGTTCGCTACGTGTCGACCGAGACGTTCATGAACGAATTCGTGGAAACACTTCGCGCGAAAGACGACATGGGAGCCTTTCGCAGGCGATATCGCGAATGCGACTTACTACTCATCGACGACGTCCAGTTCATGGACAAGAAGGAGTCACTGCAAGAGGAGCTTTTCCATACGTTCAATTCGCTGTACGGCTCCTCAAAGCAGATCGTTCTCACTTCCGACCGTGCGCCGCGTGCGATCGCTACTTTGGAAGACCGCCTGCGCAGCAGGTTGTTGTCAGGCCTCACCACGGACATCCAACCTCCCGAACTGGAAACTCGTATCGCAATTCTGCGTACCAAGGCCGAGCACGAGCACGCCGTCGTCGGTGACGACGTGCTCGACCTCATTGCCTCCAAGGTCAAGGAGAACATTCGTGAACTCGAAGGCGCGCTTATCCGCGTGACGGCCTACGCCAGTTTGAACCGACAAATGCTCACACGCGAGCTAGCTGAGTCTGTTCTGGCCGATTTCGTAGGCTCGAAACAGCCGCGGCAAATTACCGCCAAGCAGATCATTGAGATAAGTGCCCTGCATTTCGGCTTCAGCGTGGAAGAACTCATCGGTCCCAGCCGGAGGCGCCCTCTTGTCATCGCTCGTCAGATCGCGATGTACCTGTTCCGCGAGCTCACCGATTTCAGTTATCCGGCTATCGGGCGAGAATTCAGTGACCGAGATCACACGACTGTGATTCACGCTGTCGAAAAGATTTCTGCCCTTATGAAAGAACGGCGACAAGTGTACGACCAGGTCACAGAGCTCAGTGTTCAGATCAAAAACGGTTTATGATCTGTGGATAACATACTTGTGACTGGGGATGACCTGCCTGTCGATCGTCAAGTGCTAACACCCACGAGCGAGAGGCTGTGCGATCGGAGGATAACCCTACTGAGGGTACGACCCTCCCGAACAGGAAGAAGCCTGGGATATCCACAAACCCCAGGGCCTACTACTCCTGTTGTTTTTTTTCTCTAATTCGAAAGGAGTAGAGCATTCCGTGAAGTTCCGTGCAGATCGTGACACCCTTCTTGAGACCCTTGTCACCGCGTCGAGGGCAACCAGCACCCGTTCCGGGTCCAGCTTTGGCGTCATCGGACTGAAGCTCCATCTACGTGGGCAGCAGTTGGATGTCTGCGGTTCGGATCCCGATCTCGTGATCGAGGCTCGTTGTGAGGTCGCAGGCGATGTCGATGGGTCAGTGCTTGTGCCGTCGCGCTTTGTGGTTGACATCGTGCGTTCGTTCGAGCCTGGAGCGGTGACTGTGATCGCGGGTGATGAGGAAGTCCGCTTTCTGTCGGGACGGGCTGAGTTTCGCGTCAGAGTTGCCATCGGTGCCGAGATCACACGTCTTGGAGTGCCGGAACAAGAAGGAATCGAGATCCCCGGAGCTGTTTTTGCTGATGGCTTACGCCAAGTTGTACGGGCGGCACTTGTCGACGACTCTCGGGCACCTCAGCTAACCGGAGTGCTCATGGTCGCGACCGAAGGAGGGCTCAGGCTCATCGCTACGGACTCTTACCGCCTCGCGTTCCGTGATTTCGCTGGAATGACGGTCGTGGAACCCGGTGGTCAGGTCCTTGTTCCCGCGAAGGCACTCGCGGAGGTTCAACGACTGGCTGCAGGTGGCAAGACAGACGGAGACCGGACAATTTTGTTCCGGCACAGTGATCTTGACGCGGTCTTCGACCTTGCTGATGTCCGTATCACCACACGCCTTCTTCGAGGTCAGTTCCCAGAAGTTGAACGGCTGATCCCCGCGTCTTACGCCTACCACCTTCGCATCGCGCGCGATGACCTCGAGGCAGCACTTCGCAGGGTTCGTCTTGTCGTGAGAGACACCAAGGACGCCACGACACCAGTGCGACTAGCCCTGCATGCCGGCGGTGTCGATCTCAGCGTGCTCACGCCAGAGAGCGGCCGGGCCGAGGAAAATGTCGAGGGAGACTTCGAAGGCGACGATCTGACAGTGGCCTTCAATCCGAGCTACTTGTTGGACGGTGTCGAAGCAGTTCGAGCCGACACCTTGATCCTGGAAGTGAACGATCCGGGCAAGCCTGCTCTCGTACGGGGCGAGGGTGAAGACGAATATCGCTATCTGCTCATGCCAGTGAAGGTGTCCTGAGCCGGACTGGAAGTCCCGCATGAACGAGACGGTGATCGTTCGGCTGCAGTTACGTGACTTTCGTAACTTCAACGCCGTCGAGTTCTACCCGTCGCCCGACGGTTTGACCGTCATACAAGGTGAGAACGGCGCTGGGAAGTCCAGTCTCCTCGAGGCCATCGTTTACAGCTCGACGCTTCAGTCCTTCCGGGGAGCACCTCGTGAGGCCATCGTGCGCCAGGGTGCGCCCGAGGCCAATGTGCGCTGTGACGTCCTGGCGGGTAAGCGGAAAGTAGAGATCGAGGTGGACGTCTTGCCCGGCCGGCGTGACCGTGCCTGGCACAACGGGCAGAGAGTGCCTGGCACGCGCGGCCTTCTCGAGGTCCTGCGTACAACGTTGTTCACTCCGGACGACCTTGTGCTCGTAAAGGGCTCTCCCAGCGGCCGTCGTGATTTTGTCGACGATGTGCTGGTTAAGTCACACCCCCGACTTGGTGCGGACCGCTCGGGGCTGGACCGTGTGTTGAGGCATCGCAACGCGCTCTTGCGCCAACTCGGTGGCCGACTCGACTCGGAAGCGGCAATGACGCTCGACATCTGGGACGACCGGCTGGCCCAGATCGGAGAGCGCCTGGCCTGTTCCCGTGCCGAGGTGGTAGAGGCGCTGTCGCCGCACGCCGCCAAGGCTTTTTCGATTCTCGCCACCCAAGCCGGCAGCTTGAAGATGCGTTATGTCCGTTCCTGGGATGGGACGTTGAGCGATGCACTCGCCTCGGCGCGTCGTGAAGATCTCCGGCGTGCTACGACGACCGTCGGCCCGCAGCGCGACGACGTCGAGATCGAGGCCGGCGGACTCGACGCGCGTACTCGGCTTTCGCAGGGACGTCAGCGATGTGTTGCCCTTTCACTACGCCTTTCGAGCCACCGCCTGATGACGACGGTCACAGGCGCCGCGCCGGTGCTCCTCTTGGACGACGCCTTTTCCGAGCTGGATGAAGCAACGGCCCGGGCACTCGTGGGCGAGCTGCCCGATGGGCAGGCCTTGTTGACCACAGCCGGTGAGCTGCCCCCCGGGGCAGCGCCGAAGCTCGTTGTCAGCCTGGTCGGCGGTAGGCTCGAATTGTGAGCCGTCGTTGGTCGGGGCCCGATCGCGTACGCGGGCGGTCCAACACAGCCCGCCCTGGCGAAGATGAGACAGGTACGGGTCCAACCATCGCCATTGGCACCGCCCTTGACCGGTTGCTACGCCAGCGCGGCATGGAAGACGCCCTCGTTCTCGGGCGTGTCGCCGGCTGCTGGGAGAAAGTCGTCGGTCCCGAGATCGCGCGTCAAGTGCGTCCGCAACTCGTCCGCGACGGGGAGCTCGTCGTTTCGGTCGACCACCCTGCGTGGGCGACTGAGCTCGAGCTCGCAGGCTCTGCGGTACTCGGCCGCCTCGCCGAAGAGCTCGGGGATGTGGCTCCCAAGCGTCTCAGCGTGCGTGTGGTGCCGGGCTCACGAAGGTAGACTGTAGACATCGTCGGGAGTCGTATCCGCCTCCGTCAAGGGTCCATCTCCGGCCAGGTTCGCCCGCCATCGTTGGAAGGTCGCGCCTATGGGTTTGGACAGCAGTAAGGACACTGGTACCGACCGACCCAACGACATGGATTACGAGAAGGAGTACAACAACGTGGTTCCAAAGCCGGTGACGCCCGCTTCCTACGAGGCGGAGGACATCACTGTGCTCGAGGGTTTAGAGCCTGTCCGATTGCGGCCAGGCATGTTCATCGGCTCGACTGGGCCCACCGGCCTCCACCACTTGATCTGGGAAGTCGTCGACAATGCCGTCGACGAGGCGATGGCCGGGTACTGCACACGCATCGAGGTGACGTTGCTCGCCAACGGGGGTTGCCGCGTGAGCGACAACGGGCGGGGCATCCCTGTAGAACCCATCCCGAATTACCCGGACAAGACTGCAGCAGAGGTCGTGCTCACCGTCCTGCACGCCGGTGGCAAGTTCGGGGGTTCGAGCTACAAGGTCTCCGGCGGTCTTCACGGCGTGGGCGTATCGGTTGTGAATGCCCTGTCGACGCGGCTCGTGCTCGAGATCGATCGGGGAGGCAACCGCCATCGGATGGAGTTCGTCGACGGTGGCAAACCGGAAGGCCCACTTGAAGTGAGCGGCGCTTCACCAAGGGGCCGGACGGGAACGCTGGTCACCTTCTGGCCGGATCCCACGGTTTTCGAAGAGACGGAGTTCAGGGCCCAGACGGTGCTTGAACGTTTGCAAGTCATGGCGTTTCTCAACAGGGGCCTCGAGATCCGGTTCAAAGATGAGCGCCCGGAGCACCAGGCCGAGGAGACCTATCGCTACACCGGTGGAATCGTCGATTATGTGAAGCATCTCAACACCTCCAAGGAGTCTCTTTTCCGGAAGGTGGCCGCCTTTCTCCAGGCGGAGCCCGATCAGGAGGTAGAGGTCGCCTTGCAGTGGAACACGGGTTACTACGAGAGCATCTATTCGTACGCGAACGGCATTGCGACCGGCGAAGGTGGCATGCACGAAGAGGGTTTCAAGAAGGGTCTCACCAACGTCGTCAACAAGTACGCGCGGCAGCGCAACCTAGTGAAGGAATCCGGCGACAACCTTACGGGCGAGGACATCCGTGAAGGACTCACGGCGATTGTGTCAGTGCGGATGACCAGTCCTCAGTTCGAAGGCCAGACCAAGGCGAAGTTGGGAAATGTGTCCATCCGTTCCCTTGTCGAGAAAGCCACGAACGACAAGCTCGCCGAATGGATGGAGGAGAACCCGAAAGAAGCGGGCCAAATAGTCCAGAAAGCCTTGCTCGCCCAGCGCGCCCGCGTCGCGGCACGTCAGGCCCGGGACCTCACTCGGCGCAAGAACGCCTTGGATGGGGCGGGTCTTCCGGGCAAGCTCGTCGACTGCTCGTCACGCGACCCGCGCGAGTCGGAGCTGTTCATAGTCGAAGGTCTTTCGGCGCTCGGAACCGCTCAGGACGCGCGGAACCCCCGCACCCAGGCAATCTTGCCCATCAGAGGCAAGATACTCAACGTCGAAAAGGCCCGGGTCGACAAGATGTTGAAGAACGCGGAGATCCAGGCTCTGATCCTGGCGATCGGCGCCGGGGTGGCAGAGGACTTCGACCTTGCCAAGATCCGCTACCACAAGGTGATCCTGCTTGCTGATGCGGACGTCGACGGTTCACACATACGAACTTTGCTTTTGACCTTCTTCATGCGCCAGATGAAGGCCCTCATCGAGGCGGGCCATGTATATGTTGCCCAACCCCCTCTTTACTCCACGCTGATAGGCAACTCGAAGGTCTACCTGAAAGACGACATCGAACGGGCCCGGTTCCTCGGGGAGCATCCGAATCACACAAAGGAGTTCCAACGCCTGAAAGGTCTCGGCGAGATGGACTTCACCGAGCTCCGGGACACCACGATCGACCCCAGTCTCCGGTCCCTCCTGCAAGTGACCATGGAGCAAGCCTCGATTGCAGACGACATTTGCTCGATCCTCATGGGCGATGACGTCGACGTGCGCCGCGTTTACATCCAGACCCACGCGAAGGACGTTCGCTTTCTGGACATCTGATTCCCGCTGCTATCCGGCCGGCCGCGACCGGGTGGCGTCACAATTTCAAGACGAGTAGTGGAGGCAGTCCGGCTCATGGCACGAGGCAACGGTAACAACCCGGGCACATCCGGCGCACGCGCACCGGGGAACGACGGCGAGGGCACGGTCGTCGGCGCGATCGAGCCGATCGAGATCCAAGAGGAGATGGAGCGTTCCTTCCTCGAGTACTCAATGTCGGTCATCGTGTCGAGGGCGCTTCCCGATGTTCGTGACGGCCTGAAGCCGGTTCACCGTCGGATCCTCTACGGGATGTCGGACACCGGGTTGCGACCGGACCGTCCGCATGCCAAGTGCGCCAAGGTGGTGGGCGACGTTATGGGTCGCTTTCATCCACACGGCGACATGGCGATCTACGACGCCCTGGCGCGGATGGCCCAGGACTTCAGCTTGCGGCATCCGCTCATCGACGGCCACGGGAACTTTGGTGCTCCTGGACCGGAGGCCGGCCCCGCGGCGATGAGGTACACCGAGTGCCGGCTGGCCCCGCTCGCGCTCGCGTTGCTCGACGGCATCGACGAAGGGACCGTCGATTTCATCCCGAATTACGACGGCAACGAGGTTCAACCTGTCGTCCTGCCAGCTCGCTTTCCGAACCTTCTGGTCAATGGCTCGCAAGGGATCGCCGTCGGCATGGCGACCAATATCCCACCCCACAACCTTGCCGAGATCATCGATGCAACCCTGCACGTCCTCGAACACCCAGAGGCGACTCCAGACGATCTGATGCACTTTGTCAAGGGTCCCGACTTCCCAACCGGTGCACTCATCCTCGGCCGGGCCGGCCTGCTTGACGCGTACCGAACTGGGCGCGGCTCAGTCAAGATGCGCGCGGTGGCAGAGATCACCGAGTCCCGCTCGGGGGCCGACCAGATCATCGTCACCGAGATCCCGTACCAGACCTCGGTTGCCGGCATCGAGATGAAGATTGCGGACGCCATCGAGTCCGGTGACCTGGCTGGTATCAGCAGCGTGCAGAACGACTCAGCCGGAAGGGTCTCACGCCTCGTCATCACCTTGAAGCGCGATGCGAACGCCAACGTCGTGCTGAACAACCTCTACAAGCACACGCCTTTGCAAACGACCTTCGGTGTGCACGTGCTGGCCCTCGTCGACGGCGTACCGCGCCTTCTCAATCTTGCTCAAGCCCTCAAGGCCTACGTCGCGCACCAGGTGGAGGTTGTCACAAGGCGGTCGCAGTTCCGCCTCCGCAAGGCGCTCGCACGAGCGCACATAGTCGAGGGACTGCTCCGCGCCATTGACATGCTCGACGCGGTGATCTCGAGGATCCGTGCCTCCGAGGACCGTGCCGACGCGAGGGCGAACCTCATGAGCGAGCCGTTCTCCTTCAGCGAAGAGCAGGCGAACCACATCCTGGACATGACCCTCGGCCGACTGACGCGACTTGGCCGCAGCGAGCTCGAGACCGAAATGGCCCAATTGAGGACGACGATCGAAGAGCTCGAGGCGATTCTGGGTGATCCCGCCCGGCTTCGTGCTGTGATCTCGACCGAGCTCGAGTCGATCAAGCAGCAACACGCACAGCCACGACGGACCCGTGTCATCCACGATCCGGGTGAGCTCTTTGTCGAGGACCTCATCGAGGACGAGGAGCTGGTTGTCACGCTGACCCGAGCTGGTTACATCAAGGCCGTCCAGGTCGATGCCTTTCGAGCTCAAGCACGCGGCGGGCGGGGGGTGCAAGGGACAAGGCTGAAAGAGGAAGACCTCATCGACCAGGTCCTTCACACGACGGCGCACTCTCACCTCCTGCTGTTCTCAAATCGCGGGAAGGTGTACCGGCTGAGGGCCCACGAGGTCCCTGTGAAGGAGCGCAACGCTCGGGGAACGCCGATCGTCAACCTCCTGCCCCTGGAACCGGCCGAAAGCATCCAGGCCATCGTCGAGACGCGAACATTCGATCCGGATCAGTACCTCGTTTTCGCGACCAGGACCGGTCAGGTGAAGAAGACCGCCTTCTCGGAGTACGACAAGTCTCGCCGGGAGGGCTTCATCGCCATCAACCTGAACGAGGGCGACGAGCTCGTGCGTGTCGTTCGGACCGGCGGAGACGACGACTTGTTGATGGTGAGCAAACGCGGCACGGCCATTCGTTTTGCGGAGTCCGAGGTCCGCCCGATGGGCCGCGGAGCGGCTGGGGTCCGGGGAATGCGGTTGCGTGCGGGTGACGAGGTCGTGTCGTGCGATGTGGCTCGTGACGGAGTGGACCTGCTCATCATCACCGACGCCGGGTATGGCAAGCGTACGAAACTCGACCACTTCAACGCCCAGACCCGAGGGGGCCAGGGTGTTCGGGGCATCAGGCTCACCCAGCGCCGAGGAGCGGTTGTCTCTGCACTCATGGCATCGCTCGAGGACGAGATCATCGTCGTCTCATCGGCCGGCGTGATGATACGCACCTCAGTGCGGCAGATCGCAGCTCAAGGACGCGATGCGACCGGAGTTCGTGTCATGAACCTCGATGACGGCCAGACAGTCGCAGCAGTAGCGAAGGTTCCGCAGGAGACAGAGGTTGCCGGTGTTCAATCAAGGTTGCCGATCGTGTGATCGGCGGCGCCGACGGCCCTACAACGTGGCGGTGCAGTTGGTGTAGCGTGACCGTTTCCTCGGGGCTATAGCTCAGTTGGTTAGAGCGCAGCACTGATAATGCTGAGGTCCTCAGTTCGAGTCTGAGTAGCCCCACACTAAGATCGCAGGTCAGCGCATAGTTATGCTGTGGATAAAGAGCAGCCTCCGTCAGATCTGACACAAATCTGACACAGGAGTAACGGGCACGGGGGTGCCAGGATGGTCTCTCCGGGGTTGTTCGGGTCTGTTCTGGGCGCATTCTGGGAGCGCGACTTTGGTGGTTTGAGGGCTGCGAAGTTGGTCGGTCGTTACTCGCGAGATCGGTGA
>Ga0187849_1001162_pt1 | contig 30321 bp, 23 predicted proteins | sample June2016WEW_4_10_2_FD_132412 | JGI IMG/M metagenome (GOLD analysis project Ga0187849, IMG submission 132412) | Peatland microbial communities from SPRUCE experiment site at the Marcell Experimental Forest, Minnesota, USA - June2016WEW_4_100 | ecosystem: Environmental > Terrestrial > Soil >...
AGAACGGAAAATGGGGTGACCTTCCTAACCCAGGCCGCTGGCCTGGGCTTTGCTAGGCCGCCCCTTTGGGGCTGAATGCGCGCACCCGCGGTGTCCAGCAGAAGATGTGGGACACGATCAGCTTAGGGGAGAGGGTGGCGCGAGAGCGCCGGGTGAGGGGGTCACCCGACGCCGAATCCCGGGCCCCGAATCCCGTGTCCTGCCCCGACCCCCAGCACCTAGCACCCAACGCCTGACACCTTCATTAGGCCCATTCTTTTCATCAACATCGTTTCAGAATGACTATAACTCATTTGTTTTCATCAAAATCGTTTCAAGCCCCGAAACTGACATTTTTTCTCCGTTTGTTTTCAATAACATCCTTTAACTATCCTTCATTTTTTGGCATTTTTTTTATTTCGCTCTCGCTGCCCTTGTACAATATAACTCTTTTTATTTCAATGAGATAGAATTTTGCAAGGTCTTGGCTCTCCACCAATAACCCCTTTGTTTTCTGATATATCGTTTCAAACCGCGGCCAGTTTCTTCTCGGTCATTCGCGGGCTTTTTGCCAGAGACATAAATACCTCCAAGCGGCAGGTGCCCGGTGTCAGGTGCCAGGGGCGGGACTCGGGACTCCGGTCTGGGTTCTGGAGGTTTTTCCCAGCACCTAACGCTTAGCGCCCAGCGCCTAGTATATCGTTTCAGTGAAAGATAACTATGTGACTTGCAGGGCATCGAACTTTTTCCAGCGATGGACGACCGGTGCCACGTTAATCTCAGCAACGCCTTGGAGGATGCGATGGTGCCATTCCTCCCAGGACTGGACTCGAAGGTGTCTCAGGAACGTTCGTGCCATCTTGCCGAACAAGGTTTCTACAATGTTGAGCCATGAGCCGTGCGTGGGGGTATGAACATACTTGAACCGGTTGGGCCGGGTTGCCAGGAACGCCCGAGTTTCCTTGGAAATATGGGCCGAGTGATTGTCGAGGATCAAACGGATCATCCCGTCGGGCGGATATTGCGCGTCCAGGTCTTGCAACAAAGCGATGAACTCGCGGCTGCGGTGACGCCGTTCGACGCGGGCCGTCACATGCCCCGAGTGCAGGTCCAAGCCGGCCAGGATAGAACACGTTCCCAGGCGCCGATATTCGTGGTCGCGCGCCAGGGTGGGGTGCCGTCCCGGGACGGGCGGCGGGTCCGGAGCCGTGTTGGCAAGGGCCTGTACTCCCGGCTTTTCGTCCCCCGCGACCGTGATCACCGTGGGCGGGGAGTCGCCGGGAAGCGTCGGTTGATTTTGCAGCGCCACTTCCTGGTAGACCAACAATACGTCCCGCATCTTGCTTTCGAAGGCCGGATCGCGGCGCTCCAGGTAATAGACGACCTTGTGCGGTGGCCGCGGCTGCGCGGCCAAAATCCGCTGCACGGTAGCTTTGCAGGCCCTTCCCAGACAGGCGTGCCCGGCCGCCGCCGCCTGCTGCCGGACATGCCGTGCCAACATCTGACGACTCCAGACTTCCGCCGCGTAGCCCCACTCCTTCGGCTTCGAGCAGGCCAGATGCACGACCCAGGCCTTGGCTTCCTCGGTCAGCACCGGCGGGCGGCCGTGGGGGGTGTCCTTCAAGCCCGCGGCTACTCCCATGGTCAGCGCTTTGCCGATCCATTTCCCAACGCTCTTGCGGCTCATGCGCACCGCCTTCATAATGGCGACGATGGCTTCCCCCTGATGGTACAGCCACAACACTTGCGCTCGCTCCACTTCTCTCCGCGCCGCCGTCCGCGACTGGCGGAGTCGATCAAGCAGTTGGGCTTCCTCCGGGGTCAACAGCAGTTTCGCTCGTTTCGATTTTTTGGCCATGCCTCAGCATAACACAATGCCGGGACAATGGATATAAATCAATGAAACGGCATACAAGCTTGGGGATTTAGTGTTGCCGCATCCTAACAACCCTGTTGCGCCGGACCGACGGAGCTGAAGCCTCACTTCCTCCACAACTCGTTAGATTCTGGCTGTCTTACTCCACAACCACCTGGATCTCCACTTCTTAACATCGGCACGTGGCGCCCCTACTTTGAGCGAGACCCGGGCGCTGTTCATGCGCCGGGGTCCCGGCAACGCTTCGAGGTATTGCTGGGTGTCGATTTCCTGGATGACCGAACCCAAAATTCTTGCTATGAGTTGTCAGGGCCTCGCGGCGGGGCAGGGCTTTTCGGGTTTGATGATTCCCGCGCCTTCCTTGATGGTGAGGAACTGGTTGGCGGCGATATTGGAGAATCTCTCCACCTTCTGAGTGGTGGGCCACTTTACCTCGATCAAGTCCACCAGCCGGGATGCTCCCAGGCCGAAATGGAGGCGCAAGTCGCTCTGCGACATCACGCTTGTACCGCTATGAACCTCGTCGATTTGCGCATGCTTTCCGGTCACCACGCGCACGCGTGCGCCGATGGCCGTGCGGTTGCACTGGGTGCCAAGCAATTTGATGTTGATCCAGTTATTCTTGTTGCCGCCGTCGTTCCGCAGGAGCGACGGATAATCGTTCATGTTCAGGACCAGCACGTCGATGTCGCCGTCGTTATCGAAGTCGCCAAAAGCGCAACCGCGGCTGGCAAAGTGCGCCGTCACGCCCGGCCCCATGTCCTTCGAAACCTCCTTGAATTTGCCATTTCCGAGGTTGCGATAGACGAGCCGAGGGGAAGTAAAGTGCGCGTCCAGGTGGTACTCCTCGATTTCGGGATAAACGTGGCCGGTGACGTGGAAGATGTCTGTCCACCCATCGTTGTCGTAGTCCATAAAGCCGGCGCCCCAGCAGACATATTGCGTGTTGACGCCCAAGCCCGCTACAAATGTCACATCGGTGAACGTCCCGTCCCCGTTGTTGTGGTACAGGTCGGGTGTGTCGTCGGAAAAATTGGTTTTGAAAATGTCGAGCCAGCCGTCGCCGTCGTAGTCGCCCACGCCCACGCCCATGCCGGCCTGCTCCTGCCCGTCCCCGTTGTAAGCGCACCCGGCCATGACCCCGACGTCCTCGAACGTTCCGTCGTGTTGGTTGTGAAACAGAATGCTGGGCTCGGAGTCCACGGCCACGTAGATATCGGGCCAGCCGTCGTTATCGAAATCGTAGGAGACCGCGGTGATCGAATAGCGCGGCCCCGGCTTCAGGACACCCGCCTTCTCCGAAACATCGGTGAAAGTTCCGTTACCATTGTTATGGTAGAGAATGTTCATTCCGCCCGGCAGGCCGCGCGGGCCGCACATCACCGGAATGCCTTTCCATTGGCAATAGCCGGTCTGCCCCGGCACCGGCACTTTCTGAAGGTCCAGATCGATGTAGTTGCACACGAACAGGTCAAGGAAACCGTCGCGGTTGTAGTCAAGCCAGGTGCAGCCAGAGCCCCAGCGGACGCGGTCTTCCCATAACCCCGCCTTCTTGGTCACATCCGTAAACGTGCCGTCGCCGTTGTTGTGCCACAACACGTTGTGACCCCAATAGCCGCAGAACAGGTCATCCCAGCCGTCATTGTCATAGTCGCCCACACAAACGCCCGTGCCCCACCCGGCGCGGGCCAAGCCGGATTTCTCCGTCACGTCCGTGAACGTGCCGTCGCGGTTGTTCTTAAAGAGGTGCTGCGTGGGGGTTTTACCATCGGGATAGGGTTCTTCGCCAGGCAGGCGGTCGCCGTTGGTGAGGTAGATGTCGAGCCAGCCATCCTGGTCGTAGTCGAAAAAGGCCAGCCCGCTGCCCTTGGCTTCAACGATGTATTTCTTGCGCTTAACGCCGCCCCACACGTTGGGGACGTTGAGGCCGGCCTCTTTCGCCACATCCACGAAAGTGACGGGGGAAGGCGCTTGAGGATGAGGTCCGGTGGCCGCCTGAAGGACGGGAGTTCCTGGCCACCGCCACAGGGGCGTGGTGAGAGCTTCAAGAATTCCTGACCCCAGAATTATTGCTGAAGAACCCAGCCAATTGCGACGCGAGAATTTCATGCCATCCTTGAGGCGCCACAACGAACCGTCGCCTTTCCTCTCGTATCCCCTGCCCGTAAAGAAAACCAGCTCACCGCGCGGAAATTGAAAAGAGCCATTATACTATGCGTGTCTGCGCGCCTCCCCAGTGAAGCCCTGGCCGGCCGTTTGGCTCTTCTCTGGCAATTCCCGGCGCGGCAAGCTAGAATCCCTTTCGAGGGCACACCGCATGTCTGAAACCCATTCTGAGTCTCCTGCCGCGGCATCCGCCTCGGCCAGTGTCCGAATCATCGCCATTGCCGTGCTTTTTGGCTGCATCTATTACGCCAGCTCGGTGGTGATCACTTTGATCTGCTCCATCCTGATTGCCTCGGTCCTGGACCCGGGAGTCCGAGTGATGGAGGGTCACCGAATGCCGCGCTGGTTGGCCTCGCTCATCATGGTGCTTCTGATGCTTACCGTCGCCTACCTGGTCATCTACGTGATCTATGATCGTGCGCAGGCCTTTCTTGATGCCATGCCCAAGCTGGTCGAGAGACTGAAACAAATCACCGCGCACATTCAGGTGACGGCCAACAACATCCAGCAGAGCACACGGACCATTATGCCAGCTTCCCCTGAGGCGAACGTGCCGACCGTGCAGTTGCAGCAAGAATCCCCCTACGTGCAATTCCTGTTGCGGGGCATCGGATCGGTTTACGCCTTTATCGTCACCGTGATGTTTATTCCTTTCCTGGTGTTTTTCATGCTCACTTCGAAGAACCAGATGTGGGCGGCGTCGTTGAACCTTTTTCCCATCCACCGGCGCCAGCAAGCGGAAGATGTGATTCATGCCATCGCCCGCATGTTACGTCAATTTGTGGTGGGGAACTTATTCGTCGGGCTCATTTCCGCCGGCCTCATCACCCCCGTCTTCGCCATGATCCATCTCCAATACGCCTTGTTGATGGGACCTCTTGCCGCAGTTCTCAGCCTGGTTCCCTATATCGGTGTGGCGGTGGGAATTCTTCCTCCCTTGCTGGTCGCGCTGTTGCAATACGACACGCCGGGCCCCTTTGTGATCATTGGCGTCTCCGTCGCGGTGGTTCATTTCGTGGCCGTCAACGTCCTCACGCCCAAGCTCGTGGGCCAGCGCGTCAACCTGAATGCGCTCTCGGTGACCATTGCCATGATGTTCTGGTCCTGGCTGTGGGGAGGGTTCGGCTTGGTTCTCGCGGTGCCCATCACCGCTGCCATCAAGGCCGTGTGCGATAACGTTGAGGTCCTCAAGCCTTACGGCGCTTGGATGGGCGAAGGATAAGGCGTTTCAAGAGAAGTCAACTGCGTGAGGTTGAAAGCCAGAGGTTGAAAGCAACGCCGTGCCCCAGCGGTGAGGGCAGGCGCTGAAGGTTGGCGCTACTCTCCTGCCATTTCTCGCAGCTCGCGAACCAACTCCTCGACCGAATCGCAATCCTGAAAGATTCGAATTCCGGCGATTCCCGCCGCGCCGTTCCGGCGGCAGAAGGCGACGCGGTCGATGGTGATTCCGCCCAGCGCGAAAACCGGGATCGAAACTTGCGAAGCAACTTCCCGCAGCTTGCCGACTCCCAGCGGCGGGCCATACCTAAGCTTCGAGGGAGTTGCGAAAATCGGACCCAGCAGGATGTAATCCGCGCCCGCCGCTTGCGCAGTCAGGGCTTCCTCAGGTGAGTGGCAGGAGGCTCCCACGACGAATTCATCCGGCGCCAGTCTTCGAACCAAATCCACCCGCATCGAGCGCGTGCCCAAATGCACGCCGTGGGCTTTGGCCGCCAGGGCCACATCCAATCGATCGTTCACCATCACGCGGGTACGTCCCTGCGGGCGCGCGAACTCAAGGGCAGCTTCCGTTAGGGCAAGCAGGCGGCGGGCAGGCAGATCCTTTTCCCGAATCTGCACCCAATCCACGCCCGCGGCGATGGCTCCCGCGATGCAGGTGTCAAGAGTGCGGGATGGGATTTGGCTGCGGTCCGTAATGTAGTAGAGCTGAAAGTTGGCAGGCATTCTATTTTCGATTTTGGATTGAAAGACCTTCAGCCTCGTCCTTATTGAGATGAGGAATCCGGAAACTTGGGGTGGATCTTAATCCAAAATCCAAAATCTAAAATGCCTTTATCGATTCGGCCGGGAACTCACGAAGCCCAATTCGCGACGGAAGCGCCACAACTCAAAAAAGGCCAGCCAGACATCCGCCAGCCCAAGGCCGGAGACCGCCCCCCGCAGGAAGTAGTTGCGCGCGATGCTCGCAAATAAAGGGCAGTGGCCAACAAAATAATTCTTGGTCCAGAGCGAAATCCACGGGAAGACAAATAGAAACACGCCAATCTCGAAGCAGAACACGATGTACACGATCGTCAGAAGGCGATTCATTTATTTGATCGATCCGGGAATTCGGTCTCAGGCAAGACGATAGGGGCCACCCCCGCAGCAGCGAGTGGAATGTCTTTCAGGCCTTGTGCTGGAGCTCGCGGATCTTGTCCGCCACATCGCGGAAGTCGATATTCTGGCTATAGACCTCAGTAAATCTCTCCAGGGCACGGCGGGAATCGCCGGCTTGCTGGTACGCCACGCCCAGATCATATTGCAGGGCCTGTACCGCCTCCTCCTCGAGGCCGGGTGCTTCCAGCGCACGTAAGTACCACTTGACGGCAATAGCGGGCATCCTCTTCTCCATAAAACAAATTGCCAGCAGACTGCACGCCTGGAGGAAGTTCGGAGGGTAGTTTCCTTTCCCCGCACCCCTCACAACCTTTTGATACTCTCCAATAGCTTCGTCCAACAGTCCCATCTCCCGAAAAGCCACACCCAAATTGTAATGTGTCTCGGAATCGTCCTTGGCGGCGCCGGGCTCTTCCATCTCCGCCAGCAAGCCGCTGAGTTGCGCCGCGCCTTGAGCAGGCCCTGCGGAGGGAGGGGCCGCAGCCATCGGCGAGGCGGCAGGCGCCGCAGAGGGAGCGTCTGCGGGTGCCGCCAACCCGTCCAGTGATGAAGCCAAATCCCCGGCCAGGTCACCCAGCATGTCCATGCCTCCGCTCCCGGCGGCGACCGGTTGCTCAACCACAGGCTCATGCGCAAGCGTTGGCGTCGCGAATTCCGCCACCTGCGGTGGGGCCTCAGGCTCCGTCACGGGAGGTGGAACCACGGGACCCATTGCCGGCTCGGGTGGGGGGGTAACAGCGTAACTGGTGGGAAGGTCCCATTCTTCGTGCGCGGGCTCAGGTGGGGGCGCAACCTCTGGTTCTGCCTGCACAACTTCGATCGGCGGTTCGGCAGGGGGCGATTCGTCGGCAAGCTCAATTTCCACCGGCGGTTCTGCCACGACCACTTCATCCGCTAGGGCAACTTGCGCCTGTGGTTCCGCAGGGGGGGCTTCAGCGGCCTGCTCATCCAGCCGTCGGCGGAGTTCTGCCACAAACGGGCTGCCCGGGTATTTCTTCTCTAGCTCGGCCACGGCTTGCCGGGCCTCATCTACAAAACCGTTTTCAAGGTAGAACTCAACTTCGATCCTGCTATCTTCAAAATCAGCAGGTATCGCTTCTTCCACGGGCGCAGGCGGCGGTTCAGGAACCTCGGCGAGCGCTTCGGCGGCCGACCCCTCCTCCTCCACTACCGGTGGCGGGGCGGGTTCTTCAAGGGAAACTGGGATTTCTACTGGCGCTAGTATCTCCAGCGGGGGCGGAGCAACCGGTTCAGGGACAGGGGGGGCAGGGGCTTGAAAACCAAACGCCGCCATGGCCTCCAGGTCTCCGGAGAGATCCAATTCCATTGTCTGTTCGGCCAGCACGGGAGGTGGGGGTGGCGCAGCCGGAGGTTCGCTTGGAGCCTCGGGAGGCGTGAGGTCGAAAGAAACTTCTTCCACCGGTGGCGCTGCTGCCGCCGTAACCGGAGCCTCCGGAGCGATCACCGGAGTCGGAAACTCCATGGTCATTCCCGCTTCCGGCCTCTCAGGGGGGGCCGGGGGAAGCGGCACGGGCTCTTCCACTTTCTTGCTGGGGGGCGGAGGAGGAAGCGGAATCTCCGGCATGGCGCCTTTTGCCGACGCGATGGCATGGTATTTGCTCGCCGTCTCGAGATCACCATGATCGGTGAATATTCGAGCCAACTGCGCGGCGGCCACCGCTCCCCGCTCCGGAAAGCCCTTGCGGGAGATTTCCAGGATGCGCCGGTGAAGGTCGATTTGGTCGGGATAGATCTGCAAAACCTTGTCCAGTTCGGCGATCGCCTTCTCGGCCAGGTTGTAACGCGCAAACAAGTCACTGTTCTCGAGGGCCTCTTTCACCATCGCTTCCTGTTGAGCATCAATGCCCGCTGGCTCCGGGGGGAGCTCCTCCTCCGCCGCCGCAAGCACCATCTCCTTGGCGGAGAAATCTACGGGCTTGACCTCCCTGCCAAGGTTTTGGCGAATCGCATTCAAAAGACCACGGTAATTCTCATTCTCGGGTTCGCGCTCAGTTAGCTTCAGATAGGCCGCTTCGGCTTTCTCCAGGTCGCCGGCCTCTTCGTGGACGCGGCCCAGCGCTTCCAGGACTTCCGGTAAAGTAGATTCATCCGCAGTCCGTTCACAAATCCGATGGACCAATTCCAGGGTGGGAATGTGCTTGGGGGCCTTGTTCCAAATCCGGCGGAGGGCTTCCAACAGAGGACCGGCATTGTTCTGGCCGATCAGCGGCTCTGCCACGCTCGCGAGCAACTGATACGCTTCGTCAATGTCCCCTTTTTCCACCAAGAGCGCAGAAACGCTGGAGACCGGCGCGAAGTCCGTGGGGTTTGCGTGGAAAACCTCCAGCACCAACTTTTCTGCCTCAGGAAGCTTTCGGGCGCCAAGATAGGAGTCCAGCAATATCCGCCTGCCCGCGGGGTCCGATTGCAACTCCGGCGAGGAATTGATGATTCTCTCGGCTTCCTCCGGCTGCTGGCGCGTGATGGCCACGCGAGCTCGCAGAATCTGAATCTTAGAATTCTTCGGGTCCAACTCTGCGGCTTTTTTCAAGGCGGTTTCAGCCGCCGCCTGGTCGTCGCGGCGCAGCAAAATCTCCGCCGATTCCAAATAGATTTGGGCGGCCTCTTCCCGCTTGCCCGCCTGTTCGCATTCCGCCGCCAAGCGGTTGCGAAAGTTGATGTTCTCTGGGTCAAGCTGCACTAGCTTGCGGAGAACCCCCAGAGCGCGTTCCATCTGATTTCGCTTTTTGAAAAACTCCGTCGCCTGGAGATACTGTTCCCGAGCCTCGCGATTCAGGCCCTGGAGCTGATACACCTCCGCCAACTTCAGGAGAGTGTCCACGGAATTGGGATCAACCTTCGAGATCTTCTTGTAGATGGCGATGGCTTTAACATTGAAACCTTCGCGGGTGTAAGCTTCCGCCAGCTTGTGGAATTGCCTTAATCCCTCGGTGATGTTCCGATCGCGGATATAGAGATCGCCAACCGTGTTGAACAGAGACACGTCGGAGGGGTCATTATTAAGGATTTCTTGATATTGCTTGATGGCTTGAGCAATCTTGCCTTGAGCTACAGACTTCTCAGCCTCTTGCAGTGCTTTGGCCTTGTGAAAAGCCATCTATACGCTCCCATTGCCCCTCGATGGTGTGGACGGTCCGCTAACCGTAACATACGCTCCCATCCAAGTCAACGGAATGAGGGGCCTTTCCTCGCCTCGGACCTAATTGATTAAACCATTGCCGCACTTGAGGTTGGCAAAAAACCGCAAACTTTCCTTTCAAAGGAGAGATCTGGGTTCTCCACGGGACGTCACCGCCCTGCCCGCCTGGGCGCGGCCTCTGGCCGGCACGGGGCGAAAACTTCCATGCGCAATTCTTGGCACTTACTGTACCCCGAAGCCAGCCGCTTTACGCGGGCTTGGGAGCGGGAGGCGGTAAGGTCCGCGCCTGCACCTCCGACTGAAAATTGACCTTTCGGTGGTTGCCGTCGCAAAAGGGCTTATTCTCCGAATGCCCACAGCGGCAAAGACCGATCGCGGTCCGGCCTGACAAATCAAAAGTGCTCCCGGTTGCGTCACAGATCGTGAAGTCGCCTTCCACCCGGATCGGACCGTTGTTGTTGATGGTGATTTTCGCCAAACTATCCTCCTGTGTTGAATAAACTCAACGCTGATTATTAAATAATCCTTCTCGCTGGAGGTTGCAAGATATTCGCATTGCAACGCAGCTAAGCCCTGGCATTTGTGACGCTACAGTCCCTCTTGCTTTTGCAGTAAAGCCTCCGAGATCGGGAGGATAGCCACGGACCATTGTCCTGCGTGCCGCAAACATACCATTGTAATCGGATCGCCAGTTCCCCGTAACTGTGCATGGCGCCGGGGCAGGCCAAAGGGTTTAATCAGCACCAAAATTAAAATTGCAAAGAACACCAAGGAGATGGCTCCATGCAAGGCCATACATTCGCGGCGGCTTAACTCAATCTTCCCCTCCTGAAACGCCCTCGCTCGAAACGTAACCACCAGATCAAGCGCCACCAAAATGACCACCAGAAGCAGTTTTGCGTGAAACCAGTGTTCCCGGAGATAGTTAGGGTCGTGGGAAACCAGGAGGAAACCTGTGATCACCATGAGGGCTGCTCCGGGGTGCGCAAATCCCTCCAAGAGTTTCGATTCCAGGCGCCCCAAGGTGACGTGCATTTCAGGAGTTGTTTCCTCCGTGTGAATCGCCAGGATCTGAGTGACCACCAGAAGACTTCCCAGCCAGAAAACCAAGCCAATAATGTGAAAAACCAGCGTCCAGGCTACCATAAGAGGAAACTGATCAAAACCAGGAGGATGGAAACGATCACAATCACCGTGTTGCGCGGGGAGCCCAGCGTCCCAATTCCGCGCGCGGGTGAAGACCGTTCCGGTGCGGGCGCAGGCTCGATCTCCGGCGGTGCTGACCTCGATGGCAAATCGCTTCTCCGTATACCATTATATGAGAAAGGACGCCTGGCTGCGAAAAAAACCTGCGGCGCGGCATGCCGGCAAGCTAAGGGGAGGTGCGAGCGGCCACTGGTTGGCCGCGCGCGATCAGCCGGATGGGCCCCGTTAGCCCCGCTGGTACCGGCCGTATCAGCTCATTCCCTTGATCGACGAACCTTTCGCCATAGCGCGCGGTAAGCTCCGCCCGGTTTGGCAAGGGGCTGCCCGCCATTTCGTTGACCGCGGTATTGCCGACTACAATGCGCAGCTCGTTTTCGCCCTGGTGAATAAAGGGGGTTACATCTATTTCGTAGGGCGGATGCCAGATCGTGCCCGCACGCCGGCCATTGACGTAGACTTCCGCCGCTTCGCGCACTGGGCCGTCAAGCCATGCCTGGAAGTGCGCTTCTTTCTGGATCGGAATAGGCGTCGGATCACCGAGGTTTAGATCCACTTGGTTTCCTTTGCGGAGAAAACCGCTGGGAACATAAAATTTCCTTTGGTACGTCGCGAGACCGGAGAAGTTTCGCAAACCTTCGATTTCAGTCCAGGACTGCAAGGATTCCATGACCATTCTCTTGCCGGTACCTTCAAAAGTAACATCCCACCCGCGACTGATGTCGAGTGGTTCTAGGAGATACTGGAACCCGGCAGGAACCATTTCCCTCGGCCCTTCACGGTCCGTGAAAACCAGCAACCGCGAGCCGTAAGGCTCCAGATCAAGTGGAATGACGGCGCCATCGCCCCGACCGTGCAACACGTAGGCGGTCGCCGCCTCACCCGTGAAGAGATCCCACCATTCCGGATTTTTCCCTTTGACACGAAAAGTAGCCGTCGCCTGCACGCGTTGGTTGGAGGTGTTGGCGATAAAGTAGATTTCCGCCGAGTCGGTATGGCGATGAATGAAACCAAGATCTCGCGAACGAGGAGAGAAGGCAACGTCAGGAGGGTAGAGGCGGGTCAATTCATCCTCGAGAGGCTTACTCTCTTCGGGAACGAAGTGCCCCGGCGCGGACGGCTTCTTGAAAAGACCTTCCACTTGCCGTGCCACTTCCGCGCTCTCGGACTCCTGATGGAGAAAACCCGGCGCGAGAGATGGCAGGCGCCGCGTGGCGATCAAGGTCCCGCCGCTTTGGGCAAATTCACCAAGCTTGGCCAAGGTCGCGGGTGGGATGCGTTCGATTCCCGGCAGAATAACGATGGGAAATTCTTGATTGGCAATGGCCAGCTTGCCTTTTTCGATGTGTCCCTCTCGCGCCAGGATTTCGTCATCGACAAAATCCAGGTTGTATCCCGCCTCCAGCAGGCCGGGCACCAGGTCCGGGCCGAGTTTCCGCCAGGTAGCCGCCCACAGATTCGCGTGGCCGGGGGTCAGGTCCGCCCAAGCGTCGTGGGTGGGCAAGTAAACCGCAATGTCGTTGGCGGGCCTGCCTTGGCGCAACATGAAGCTGGCGCGCTGCATATAGCGCGCGAGGTCCGGCATGGCGAACCACCAGGGATTATGCGGGTCGAGCGCCCCCGCCGCGTAAAAATGCCAGCCGGGCTCCGGCACGCCGGGCGGCGAATAAGGCCACCCGTGGGCGACCAGTTGATTGATTCCCTCCAGAAAGAACTCGTCGGCAGCGGCCTTGAAATCGAGGGGGGTGGCGCGGAACGGGAGCGAGTGAATCCACGTCCAAGCCTCGGCGGAGATCACCGGCGTGCCATAAAGATGCCCGGCGGAAGAAGCCCAACGCGAAGCCGTGAAGTGGTTCCAGTGGCCCGCTTCATCCCCCTGCTCGCCTTCCGGAAGGTCCACGAACCGGTAGCTCGAGAGCTGTGCCGGCGGCGTGCCATAGGCTTGTACCCTACACAACACGTGATGCTGGTGGCACCACGCCTGAAATGGCGCCAGGAAATTCTGGTTCAACAACTCGCTCAGCGTTTCGCCCCAATCATGCCGCAGGGCCGCCGTCTGTGGTCCGATGTCGGCAACGAGCGCGGGCAGATAGGGCGTCAAGTCGTATCCGCGCCGGCGCTGGAATTCTTTCAGAAAGCCCGCGGTCCAGTCGGACTGGTACACTTCCAAGCTATCGCAGAACATGGCGCGGATGTTTCCACCGCCCGCGACCGCAAGGGGCGCGCCTACGCTCTCCAGGTGTTTTTGCATGGCCGCGCGGCTGTAATGGTCAAGAACCAATCCTTCCGCGCCCACCGCGGCGCGCTTCACTTGCTGTCCGGTTAATCCCGCCACAAAGAACAACAGGACGCGTGGACCGGCAGGAGAAGGGGGAAGCCGAAAGCTTCCATCTTCCTGCGGGGCGATCTGATGCGAGGAAGTTGCGTCGAAGTGGCTCCCGTCTCCAGAGGCCACAAACGCCGCCAGGAATCGCTGGCCCTCTTGCAACTGCGGACCAGGGATCGTCCGGGCGCCTTCCTGGATGGGGAAACGAAGGCAGCGCAACCCTTCGGCGGCGAGTTCCGGCGTGATGTGAGGCCCCCCGTATGGCCATCCGCTGCCCATGGTCATGTCCATGCGCAGGCCAAGCTCGTGCGCCGTGCGCGCCGTGGAATTGACTGCCGCAAGAAATTCCGGAGAGAGGTAGAGAAGGTTCAACAGGCCTTTACTGGGATCGTCGAGGGTGAGGGGATATACCGGCTGGACTTCAAACCCACCGATGCCGCCATCTTTCATCGCGCGCATTTCCCGATCGAGTTCTTCCGTCGTCACCGCTGGCCCAAACCACCACCAGCGCACCATGATTTTCGAGTCTTCAGGAGGAACACGAAAGTTGTCCTGTAGGGCTGAGATTGCCGGGTTTCCGGATGACTCCGAAAGCCGGGATGAGGGCCCGCCCCATCCGATGCGACAAACGCTGGCGCTGGCCAAAGCCAGCAAAGCTAACGCCAGAAGCTCAACACGTTTCAGATTTCGGATATGCATGGCGACCTCCCACGGTGCCTCTACGCTCAGGATGACAGCGAAGGACTCAGGATGACCGCAGTGCAGCCTTCTTCCGCAACCTGTAAAGCCTCGCCAGTGCCAAACCTACCAGCGATTATTCCGGAACCACAACATTCCCTACCGACTACAGAACTCCGCGTAGCTCATTAGCTTGATGCCCAACTCGTTGACCAAACGCTTGATCCGCGGGCTGGTATAGGCCAAGGTTTCGGCGGCGCGGAGGCGTCCCGTGCCCATCAACTGGACGTGTTCGGGCTCGAAATGCACCAGCGCGTCATTCTCCACAGACGACAGCCCCGGGTGGCCGATCAACAGGTTGACCCCGGGCTCAAGTCTTCGCAGCACCATCTCCAGGGCCTTTTCCTTCTCCTCCGGAGGCACAGAGTAGATGCCGAAGTCATCCAGTTCGCGTTCGCCGAGAAGGCAGGAAACGGGAAGCCCGTACTTCTTTCCGAGGCGCTCCATCACCGGCCGGTAGTGCTCGTTGTAAGGCATAACGTAGTGAGTGTCGAGGTAGCTGATTCGCACGCCCTTCTTTTGCGCCAGCTCGATTTGAGCGCTGAACTCTTTTTCCACCTCAGCCATGTCGGGATTGTTCTTCCAGAAGTCGCGCGGCGATTGCCAGAGGAAACCGTCTTCGTCAACCAAGCTTGGGACTGCGGAATAGGGCAACACCGGGCGCCACCGGTAGCCCCGCCATTCTCCGATAAGCCCGAGGTGCACCCCAAAGCAAAGATCGGGATTCTCGCAAGTCAGTTTGGCCGCTTCTTCAAACCAGGGCGCGATGACCAGGATAGCGGCCGACCGGATGATCCCGTTGCGCAGGCATTCGATCGTGGCAAGATTTCCCGTATGGGTGTAGCCCATGTCGTCGGCCCGCGTGATCAGAATGATTTCTTGGTTGTCCTTGCTCATGCTGCTTCTCACTTTCTCGCTCTGGGAATTCTTTTCGCGTTACCAATCGGGTTAGCGCCCCGCGTGCTTGCTGCGGCGGAGTGGGGGGCGGTGGTCACCCCAACCGGGCGGCCCGCGCAAATTCCGCTCCGATGGCGTCAATCGCTTCCGGCCTCAGCGTCGGCGGGATGGAAAGCAGGCTGGAACGCTCGATCAGGTCGTCGAGCACCGGCAGCGTTCCTTTCTTGTATTCATAGTTCGCGGCAAAAGCGTTTAACGGGTCAGTCCAAGGGCGGCCCGCAGTGCTCAGGGATCGTTTTTCCACCAGACTGAGGTTGTTGTAGTAGATGTGCAGTCCCCACTCGGTCATGGGGACGTTGTTGATTCCGAGGCTGCCGGTTCGGACGCCTGCCGCGCGTGTCTTCCCCACAACGCGCAGGCAAGTTTCCCGGTCTTTCCAGGTCATCAGAAGGAACGGCCCGCTGTCACCGTCGGGGTCAAGGATACGACGAAAGGCCAGGCCCGGGATGCCTTCCAGCTTGCTGCGCAGGGAGTATTTGGCCTTGCGCATGGCCCCGGTAATCATATCCAGCTTCTTCAACTGGGTGTACACAACCGCCGCCAATAGTTCCGGGCACCGTGATCCCTGTCCCCAAAGCTGCAAGGCCGGGTCGGTGGGATCCAAGCGGCCCTCGGAATTGCGGGGGTACCCAAGGTCGTGACAGGCCCAGGCGCGCCGGTAGAGGGTTTCTTCATCACAGACCACCAAGCCGCCTTCGCCCGCCGTGATGTTCTTGTTGAGTTGAAAACTAAAGATCGCCAGGTCGCCAAATGAACCCACGGGTTTGCCGCGGAAGGAGGCGCCGTTGGCTTGCGCGCAATCCTCAATCAGGGGTAGCTTGCGGGCGCGGCAGATCGCCGCGATTTTGTCCACGGCTCCGGGCGCTCCGCTCATGTGAACGAGCAGCACGGCGCGCGAGTGGGCACCGATCTTTCTCTCCAGGTCGGCGGGGTCCATGCAGAAGGTGTCATCCACATCCACCAGCCGGGGAATCGCCCCCGCCCGGATGATCGCGGCGATGCACGAGACCCACAGGTAGCCAGGGAGCAGCACTTCATCCCCCGGGCCAATGCCCAGCGCGCTCATGGCAAGCGAGAGAGCCGAGGTGCCGCTATTGACGGCCAGCGCGTATTTCCTTCCCAGCCGTTCGCAGTACGCTTTCTCCAGACGGTCTGCATAGCCCTGCAAATCGTGACCATAAAAGCGAAAGGGGCTTCGCGCCTTCAAGACGGTCGTCGCGGCGGCCAATTCCTCCTCTCCCAGAAAGTATGACCCCGGCCATTCGTAAGGGATCAGCGCCTCGCTTGCATTCCCCGCGTTGAGTGAGTATTTGTCCGTCATGTTTGGATGCCCCTTTCTCTCCGTCCTGAATCAACTGAGGCCAAGAAGTATGATAGCGGCCAAGCCAAAGGAAACGCCGCCTGTCGTCAATCTGTTCAGCCGCTCACCAAACAGGAAACGCCCGCCTAAAATCACAATGAAGATCGAGCCACCGATGGCGATGGGGAAAACCACGTGACCCGGGACTTACTCAAGCTTACTGAAGCGGCCCCCTTCGCAGGGTGCGGGGTCAATTTGCCGTAGAGGCGGCTTTACGCCGCCATTTGGTCCGTCAGTTGACGGATAAACTCGCCGCTACAATGTCGAATTGACCCACTACCCTTTGCAGCCCAACCTATGCCCGCACGCATGCCGCTCATACTTAAGGGTGGGGTTTGTAAATAAAGTCGACGATGCCGTCGCGGTAGTCGATGCGGATCTCCAAGAAGTGTAGCGTAGTAAACCCCAGAACTCCGGAGATTTCGGTGCCCACATTATCACTGAGGTGGGAGAGGTCGAAAGTGGTCACGTCTTGATCCTCTTGTTGCAAGTGACCAAACTGAAGAACCGCCTTATCAGCACTGTAGACCTTTGCCACCGAACCGCTCAGCCCCTGCACCTGAACTCGGGAGTTGTTGCGAACTTTGGTGCTCTCTTGTGCCGCCTTCAGCGACATCAGGTTCATTGACCCCCCGGTGTCAAGCAGGAACAGCCGTGGGGTTAGATCTCCTATCCTCGTCGGGACCAGCAGAGCATGCCCAAAGCGATATACCTGTGTGTAGGATTGCATTTCGGGAGCAATATACCGGTCGCGGGGACCGTGATACGCCGACGGGGAGGACTTTGCACGCGGGTCTGGCCCTGCTTTGCCGGATGACTGGTCCCCACTGGGTACCGAGCCTTCCTTCCCGGTTTGAAGCGTCACCTCCGTAGTGTTTTCGTTCGGCCGCTTGGGGAGCGGTTTGAGCCGAAGTTTTTCGTTCGGGAAGTCGATGTCCACCAGGAAAGCGCCGAACACGTTTCCCCCGATCAACCCGTCATCGCCCAACACCGAACGCTTTTCTATAACGCTAACTCTACAATCTTGAAACTCGAGTTCGCCGATTTTGATGGAGCTTGCGAAGCCAACGTAGCCGCCCGTGCGTCCCTTGTCTCCGATGCCGCCGATGTCCGTTTCGGAAAGCTCCGTGATGCCTGCCTTCCGCGCCAGGCCCCGGTCAATCAGGATGCCACTTGCTCCCGTGTCGAGCACTAAATTGCCCTTCTTCCCATTCAACGATACCGCGAGGGCGTATCCCCGCATATGCGTAAGGTCCGTTAAAATCCTAAGCAGTTTCGTCTCCGTGGAAGGAAAATGGCTCACCAGCCGGCAGGCATAATGTGGCTGATTTTGCATCGCCCGCAGATAATCCAGGTGGTGCTGCATGTCGGCGCGGGTCTCAGCATCATCATTGGTGGGGGAGGCAAGATACTTCTCCCAGAATTGAATCTGTTCTGCGCGGGTCAAAGAGTTGATCCAGTATTTTTGAATATCAGGATCCTGATGATCAAGTTCGTACGCCTTGTCGAGCATTTCCTTCGCTTGCTGATAGAGCGAAAGCGCGGTGCGCACTCGTGACAGCCCCCAATAAGCGCGGGCGCTGGGGTACCCCTTGTTGATGACGTTCACCCACTCTTGTTCCGCCTCCGGGATCTTGCCTTGGCGGAAATAAACTTCGCCCAGGGCAATGTGCACAACCGGTGCATCCGTGACCTTCACGCCATTCGTGACAGTTTCATAGGCTTCCTCCACCTTCTTTTGCTTAAGGTATACGCGTGTCAGGCCCGCGTATGCGTCGGGAGATTTGGGGTCTTTCTGCAAGACCAAATTGTAGTTTTGGATGGCAGCATCAAACTCGCCATGGAGGTAATGACGAATCGCTTCGGATAAAGCGTCGGAAGCCAAGTCGGGAACCGTAGAGACGGTAGGTTGAGGAGAACTGGACGGCACGGCCGGGGATGACGAGGCAGAGCCGGGACTGGGCAAAGAAGTTTTGCGCCCATCGGTAACCCCCTGTCCTAATAATACCGATTCGAGAAATAGAATCAGAAGAGTACACTGCACGAGGGAACGTAACATGAATGCATACTCTGCACGGTTGATCGGCGAAACGTAGGTCGCCTTCGTTCCATTGCATTCTACCGCCGGGGTGGCAGCCTCGCAATGAGGGGTTTCAAGCGGGCAGCCACGGTCAGTGCTCTCGTGACCGTGGGCTTTTCCTTCGATGACGAGCCCACGGTCAATTCCCAAGACGAACTGGCCGTGGCGACCTCCGGGTCACACAATCTCAGGCGCCGTTCGAACTGTAATCTCCGCGCTTGGCTTCCCACCTTGCGCAACTCGATCACCCAGTAGGGGTAGGGCTTGCCCTACCCGGCGTTCCGCATAGTGAATGCGGAACCAGGGGGCGGTCCGTCGGTTGACGGATCTCCCTACACCTCGCGCCACACGATCAAGACGCAGGGGTGGCCTCGTGCCTGCCCTCCGGTCTCCCGGTTTTCAGGCCAGAGCGGGTAGATTCTCTCTTCAATTTCAAGAGTTTTTTCTTTCTAGAAGGGGTAAAGGGGAAACCTCTTTCTTTTTGAGGTTCAGGAAGCGACGAGAGCACGGGTCACCTCCTGGGCAGGGGCAGCATTAAGCCGAAAGAGCAAGTGTAGCGCGGACCTGTTCGGTAGGTCCGCGGCTTTTTGTTTTCAATAAAGGACGAACCGCGGACCTACAAAACAGGTCCGCGCTACTCGTTGTACGATTCTTAACCCTGGCTGTAATCGGCCACCGCATGGCTGAAATTGGCCAGGACAATTAGTGTCGCATTCCGGGCTCCAAGACGAATGCCCTGCCTAACACTCCTTTCCTCAATTAGTTAAAAAGTTTTAACAATTTCTCGGGTTTGGAAAGCGTCCTGCTGCCCTAGGTGCAGCCGAAAGGCCAAACCTCGAATTTGCAAGATGGCGCGAGGTGTGTCATTCGAGACCGAATTCTTTTTGTCATGCTAGGAATCCTCACCCTGGGGCTGCTTGGGCCGCAGAGGGTGAAGGCTCAAGATGAGCCCGCGCCTGGAGTGGCGCGTATCAGTGTGGTCCAAGGTGACGTTTCCACCATGCGCGGCGATTCCAAGGACTGGGTGGCGACCACGGCGAACGCTCCCGTGGTGCGCGGCGACACCATCGCCACCGGCCCGGATTCCCGCACGGAACTTCAACTCGACTACGCCAACGTCTTGCGCCTGGACCAGGGCGCTGAAGCCAAGGTGGCGGAACTGACCCGCACGCGCACCCAGATCCAGGTAGCTTCGGGATTAGTGAACTTTGCGGTTTTCAAAGGCACTGAGGCGGACGTTGAAATCGACACGCCCAACATGGCGATTCACCCCTTGGGCGAGGGTGTTTATCGCATCCAGGTCAATTCGGTGGAGAATGCTCAGCTTACGGTCTGCAGGGGCCGCGCGGAAGTTGCTACTCGGCAAGGCAGCATGAACGTGGACAAGGGTCAGGTTATTTATGTGAAGGGTGCAGACAATCCTGAGTACCAACTGGCGAAAGCGAATGACAAAGACGACTGGGATCGCTGGAATGACGACCGCGACCACGCCATCTTCGACGCGCAAGCGTGGCAATACACCAATCATTATTACACGGGATCAGAAGATCTCGATCGCTACGGCGACTGGGTTCAGGTACCGGGCTACGACTGGTGCTGGACGCCTTATGTTGACGCGGGGTGGGTGCCTTACCGTAACGGCCGCTGGGTGTCGGATCCTTACTACGGATGGACGTGGGTGAGTTACGAGCCCTGGGGCTGGGCGCCGTACCATTACGGCCGATGGTTCTCCTATGACGGCAACTGGTGTTGGTGGCCAGGAGTGGGATTCGATGGCCCGCGCCCGATTTGGGGGCCGGGCTATGTTGCCTTCCTCGGTTTTGGCGGCCCCCATGGAGAGTCTGGATCGGGCGTGGGATTCGACTCGATCGGCTGGTGCCCGTTGGGACCGCGTGACCGCTTTAACCCCTGGTGGGGACGCGGCCGAGGCTTCGACAGTGCAGACATCAATAACCTTAACGCTGTTCCCGCGCCCAGGTTGAACGACCCTGCCGGACGAAACTATGGGACGAACCTGCAGGGGATCATGACGAATGCGCACTTGCGCAGCGCGATCACGACGGTTTCCGCGCAGAACTTTGCGAACGGGCGCATTGCGCACAACCTCCAGCCCGTGAACATCGACCTGCTGCAAGAGGGGAGCCTGATGCAGGGCACGCTGCCCGTCACTCCCACCAAGGCCAGTCTGCAACCGCTGAACCGGCCCGTGAACCGCGCGGCCTTGCCGACCGCAGCGGCAAATAACCAGCATTTCATTACCCTGAGCGCGGGGCCGGCTTCACGCGCTTCCTTACCTGCGGGGCAGATGAATCCCGTGGCAAATCTTCAGCGAGCCGGTGGTAACGTGCCGACACGTGCCGGTTCGATGGCGCCCGCGACGCGCCCGGGCATGGTCGGTTCACGACAGAACACCGCAGTCAGTGTCCAGGCCGCGAGGCCCGTGACAAGACAGCCGGGAACGCACGCCGGCTGGCCGCAGTTTGGTCGAGACAACCAGATCACCCGCGCAACTGAGTCTCTGAATAAACCAGGTGCTGGCGGGCCACAAAAGTCTGCGCCCGTTCCGCAGAACGTGCAACCACGCCCGTCGACTCTGGCGCCGCAAGGCAACCAGGGCGGTTGGCAGCGCTTCGGCTCGCAGTCTGCCCCCGCCAACCGTGGTGCAGGGGACGCCGCCACCCAAGGCCAGCCTGGATGGAAACACTTTGAGCCCCGGCCAACAGGGGGTGGGAGTATACCCGCGCCACGTGGGGGCGGATCAGCTTAACTTTCAGGGGGTAAACGCAACCATGCGAAAGAATCTAACTGAGGTCACGCTTATCATTCTCGTTTTAACTTGTCTTGCTTATCCCATCCAAGCCGCTACGCGAATTCGAGTTGAGGCGGGCACCAAGCTGCCCGTGCGCATCGAACGCGGCGTGGGCACCAAAGATTTTAACAAGTGGCACTCGTTCGGCCCCGTGCGAACTGTATCTGGCACGCTCATGCAGGACATCGTGGCGTCGGACGGGCAAGTGGCGCTGCCGGCAGGGACCAAGATCAGCGTTGCGGTGCTCGAGAACAAACGCGCCGGACACCTGGTGGGTCGATCGAAGCTGCGGCTGGGTCTTTACTCGGTGGCCACGCCGGACGGGGAAGTGATTCCAGTTGACGGGTATCCCACGACTCTGAATCACCGCAGCGTTGACCGCGAGGGCACCGCGCACGGACATCGGGGACTGGTGAAGGATGCTGCTGTGGACATGGCGTCCGTGACGACGGGCGCGGGGGTGGGCTTCGTGGTGGCCGGGCCGATTGGCGCCGCCCTGGGCGGCGGAGGTGGTCTGTTGATTGCCTCCCTGTGGACCGTGGTGCGGCGCGGCCCGGATATCATCGTCCCCCCGGGCACCGTGGTGGAATTTGTGATCGGCCGGCCGGTGTCCTTCGTCCCCACGGGTGAGGTGGTTGAGGAGGGCGCCAATCTGCAAGCGTCCCGATGGGGCCGCGGCGAAGTGATCCCGCCCGCGGAAGACTTGCTGGCGATGGCGGACCAGCTCAACACCGATCCCGATGGGGTGCTCCAACAATTGAAGGAGATCAAATTCAAAGACCGTTCCAGCGTGGATCGGACGTTCGCGAAATACCTGGAAGCTATGGCGCGCTATCAGAAAGGCGACCACGGCAAGGACACGCTCAAGCTGATGCGAGAGGCTTATCGCGAGGGCCAAGCCTCGCCGCTCACAGCGTCTGCGCGCGCCGAAATGGCCCGCAACCTGGTAGTGATGATTCGCAGCACCGAGACGGATTGGGAGCGCGATCCGCTCCTGAACGATCCGCAGGTCCAGGCGGCGCTGGTGGAGGATATGCGATGAAGCGCGCGATAATCCTTGTCCTGTTTTGCTTCGCGATGGCCGGTCTGACGCTCGCCCAGCAGGCCGCGCCCACCGGGGTGCCGGCCGCACCTCCCCCCCCGGAGACGGCAGGGCCCGCGGTGGAAATTACCGCGCCCAGCCCAACGGCAGCGCCAGTCCCGTTGGGCAATACGCCAACCGTTGTTCCGGACGCCCAGGAGGCGCGCGAACTGCCGTTGGATTCAGAAGCATTCGACGTGCGCGTGCATCGCCGCGTCACGGAGTACAACCAACGTCACCAACAGCGCGAGCGTCACATGTCCTCCTATGATAACGTCACGGTGCGGGACCCGGGGCTGGTGCGCTTCGCCGACCCCCGCAAAGTGCAAGTGGAACTGAGCGACGAACTCGATCGCGAGCGGACTAGCGAAGAGCTTAGTGCTGATTACGCGGAACAGGCGCACGACGTTCAGAGCAAGGCGCAGGCGCTCGAGGAGTTCATGGCCAAACGGCGGCAGACGCTCGACGAGTTGAAAAAACCCGATGGCTCCGCACGCCGTCAGGACCTCGAAGTGGCGCTGGCCAACCTCGCCCGCCAGCCCTCGTCGCCGGAGACGTTGGCGGCCATGCGTGAAATCGATCGGCGGCTGTCGGAGACCGATCGCAACGAAAAAGACCTGCCGGCCCAACTGTCACAGAACCAACAGGAAACTGCCGACGCGGCGCAAGAACTCGCCAAGCTCCAGGCCCTCCAGCAAGCTTACGAAAAAGAGACGAAGGTCTTCACGGCGGACGCGCTCTCTGCGCGCCAGAATCGTCTGCGCCTCGCGAACAAGCTGGAATACTTCGTCGTCCGCGCCCAGGCGGAAGATACGCTGGAGCAAGGCCGGAAAGCGCTGGAGACCGTGGAGCACCTATCGCCCAGCTCCCAGGTTGAAGACCTGCTCAGGGGGCCGGGGTCCACCACCAAGTCGGACGCCTACATGGAACAGATGCGAGAGTGCATCCAGAAATCAGGCGATGTGCAAGCTTGTCGTCAAGCCACGCACCAGGAGTGACCTATGCGAGCAAGACCGTTAAAACCAAATGTCTATTCTCTCACTTCGCGAAACCTTTTTCCCTTGGCCGCTGCCACCGCTCTGCTGCTCGCGCTTGCCCCGCTCGCGCGCGCGCAGAGCGTCGATTTCGATCCGGCGGCACTCAGCAAACAGCGCGCCGCGATTCTCCTGAAGGCTACCCACGCGCCGATCACCGACCTGGAAAACGATGTGAATCATCTGGCCGTGCTGTCCGAGACGTGCCGGGCCGAATCTGGCGCCAAAGCCTGCGGGTTGTCGGACAAACCCCTCGACTCAGACAAACTGGAAGACCGCTATGCCTACTACGTCAGGCGGCCGGTGGAAGCTCACGCTAGCGGGCGGCAGGCCAAAATCGACAGACACAATTGGGAAGCGCCAGCCTCGGCTTCCCGGTGAGCTGGTGAAGGCAAGTTCCTGTCAAGTTGACCTGTAGCGCCGCCCGGAACCTGTCCCGACTTGGTTGGGAGGGCGGCACATGCCGGGCTAAAGCCCGGCGCTACATGGAAAGAAGGGGATGACTGGCGTGAAGATCCTCTCGACGTCGATCTGTCTCGTCACTTCGTGCGCAGGATTGCTTTTCCTGGGATCCGCCACCCTGCCAGGGGCTCCTCAGCGAGTACAGGGAGCCCGCACCTCCCTGCCTTCTAAACGCTCCAAGGCAACGAAGCGGACCGGGCATAAGGCACCCATGCTCACGGGGCACAAGGCAACGAAGCCCACCGGGCATAAGGCACGCATGCTCACAGGGCACAAGGCAACGAAGCCCACCTGGCATTCTGGGCCTGCTGCGTCGCCATTGGAGACGGAGATTGTGCCCTCGCGCCCTCCTGCCGCCCCGCCCCAAGTGTCGACGACTCTCAACTCTTCTGCAAAACAGAAGAAGTCGGCGGCTGTGAACCGGCAGGCCGCGCCTCTTGCGCGTTCGGTTCGCGCTTCGACAGGCACTCCGGCGGCTGCGGTGGTGCAAACGCCCACGGCCAACGCTCATCAGCCCGATTTCTCAAACTCTCCTGATCCTGAGGCCCAGCGCATCCAGGATGAGTTCGCGCGCCTGCGCGAGGATGCCGATGCGCGGCGTGCCTTCTACGACGACCTGCTCGGCACGGTGGAACGAGTGCGCGCTGGCATGCGGGATGAGAACTCGGCGGAGGAGAAACCTGTCTCGTTCCAACCCGCAGCACGTCCGTCCGGCAAGACTTCCCTTGAACCTGTTAACCCGCCGCACTTGCCAGAATTTATCCAGCCGCAGGAGCCCCCTCCGGCGAAACCTCCCACGCCACAATCATCCTTGGGACCCTCCGGCAACCGCATTGATCGAGTTGCATACCAGCGCGTTGTGCGCTGGGCAAAGGCAAATAACGTGCCCGTCTCACTGGCCCTGGGCGTGGCCTGGATGGAGTCACATTTGAATGCGAATCCCCCGCGCGGGTCCGCCGGCGAAGTGGGGATGTTCCAGATTATGCCCGAGCGCTGCCGCCTTGAAGGCTGGCCCTCCAAGCGCCTGAGCGAGCCGGAATTCAACGCCTGGATGGGAACGATGCTGTTGGCGCGCTATTACCAGGAAGAGGGGAGCGTGGCGCGCGCCGCCGCGAAGTACGTCGCGGGCCCCGGGGTCTTCAATAAGAAGTATTCCGAGGACATGTGGGCCTACATTAATCGGTATGCAACTACGGTGGACACCTATGCCAGCTACTTTTCCCGCGGCCAAAGCTGAGAGCTGGGCGGAGGCAATAATACTTCGACCCGTCGGCGAACCGGAGCCCGATGGCAGTGATGTTCCCCGCTTTGCACTGCTCGAGACGGGTGGACCTGATCCCAGGGCGCTCCTTCTCTCCGTCGTTATTTTGACCGGTCTGGTTTCTCTGTCACTTATTTTGGGGCGTTTCCCGAGCGTTACTCGCACGCCGCGCGCGGAGACCGTCACCCTGTTGGTGGCGCCGCCCGAGCTGCGGACGCTGCCCGATATTCCTTCGATCAAAAATTCCAGCGAGAGTTCAACACTTCTTCCCCAGGCGGCCGAACCGGTCACGGACAAGCCTCCCTTGCCTGAGCCGGCAAAGTCTCAGTCCGCACCAATCAAAGCCGAACCACTCACTCCTGACTTAGTTGCCGCAAAACCCATTCCGCCTGAGCTCATGGAGAAGCCACCGCCCATTCCAATTCAGCCGGAACGCGCCGTGGCTTCGACCGCTCCGGCTGCAACCCCTGCTGCCATGGAAGCGCCCAAGCTAAATCCGGGGCCTGTCTCCCCGGGCTCAAGTAATGATGTTGTCGTGCACGATCTTAAGGTGGCGCCCGACATTGGAGGTCCAACCCGCGTCACTGCCAGGGATGTCCCCACAGCCGGTCCGGAATCGCTCGGAGGGTTGCCGCTTTCACAACTGATTGAGGACCAGGATGGTCTCGCGGCCGGCCTGGCAGCACTGCCCTCAGTCGAGCGACTCAGCTTGCCGCGCGTCTCCATCCGCGTCAACACGGAATGGCTCGAAGCACTGCCGAAAACGCAGGAGCGCCTCTACTTCTCCATCACCACGCCGGAGGCGGATCGTGAAGTCCTCGCCTACGTCCCCGACACTCATAGCTTTAACCTGGAGCGCCCGGAACGGCCGCTCTGGCAGATTCACGATGGCGAGCGTGTGCCCGCCCTCGCGGAACTGCGCGCTGCCGCCGGACGCTGGCTCGGTGTTTCCCCTACCCTTGTGGGCCTCTACACGTGGCACCCACCGGTGTTCGAAGACGCGCTACGAATGTTTGTGCTGGAACGAATGCAGGAATTGCACGTGCATTGGGGCCCGCGCGATGTGGTTACTGTACGGCTCGCCTCGGGCTCCGAGGGCGCGGTGATGAACCTGGAACCCCTTCGCGAGGATGGGTTGCAGTGAATAGTCCGCATCCAACCTTGGGATCTGCGAACGACGGATCAGGAGAGGAACAAGCATGCGAAAACTGATGAGTATTGTTCTCTGGTTGACATTCTTGGGGACAGCGCTGGCGACCGGGCAAAGCCATGAAGCCAAGCGGCTGGAATCCGCAGCCTTTGTTCTGAATGAGATCATGCAGACGCCCGAACAGGGCATCCCCCGGGATCTGCTCAATAAAGCCGTCTGTGTGGGCGTCATCCCTTCCGAGCTTCGGTTTGCGTTTGGATTTGGCGGTAGCTATGGACGTGGCGCGCTGGCATGCCGGAAGGGCGGTGACGGTTCCTGGGGAGCACCGTCGATGTTCACCATGTATGGAGTGAATTTCGGATTCCAAATCGGCGGCAAGGCCACCGACATCGTTTTCATTGTGATGAATTCGGGCGGCGTGCGGAAGCTGGTGCAGAGCGGCGTCAAGCTGGGCGTGGACGCCTCCGCGGCAGCGGGCCCGGTGGGGCGTACCGCGGAGGGTGCAACAGACCTTCAACTGCATGCCGAGATTCTCAGTTACTCGCGGTCGCGCGGGCTTTTCGCCGGGGTTTCACTTGCCGGGGCAGTGCTCAAAACCGACTACGGCGCCAACTTTCAGCTCTACCGGCACGTCTATGAGCCCAAGGAAATCCTGATCGACGGTCTTGCCACCCCTCCCGCCGAGGCGAAGCAGCTCGACGACATCCTGGCGCAGTATTCGCCCCGGGGTGGCGAGCCGTTCCCCAAGGCATAGCGATTAGATTCTCTCTTGGATTGCAGGGAGGTTTTGGGCACAGGGGCACAGGAGCAGATTTCTTCTGTGAGTCTGCCCCTTCTCGCTCACTGACACGACTAGCGCCGCTGGGTGTCCACCTCGACCTGACCGGTCAGCTTCCGGCGCACGATGGCCCAACTCATCCCGATGGCGAGGAGCAGGCTGAGCGCCACAAGTCCCAGGTGCGAAAAGGCTGTCGCGCTGTGCGGTTGGAAGATGCCCCCCTTGGCGATGAGCAGCCAGACGAGAGCGCCGAACATGCCCGCGATCAGGATCGCGCCGCTGAGTCCGAGCGACCGCCACGTCGCCTGGAGCACCACAACCCAGCCCGCGAGCAGGAGCAGAGCCACCACGACCTTCACCGGCCCAATAGCCGGCGTGCGCGAGAAAAGGGGCGCGATGGCCCAGTGATAGAACGACTGACCCCACGGGTTCCAGGTCCCGTAGACCAGAACGAAGGGGAGCACGATTCGACCGATGAGGCCGAGGGGGCTGAAGCGTTCACGTTCCATGTGGCACGACTGAATTCTTCCTGTATATCCCCAACAACGGAGGTTGGATGCCGGGCCGTCTGCGCCGCCGGGGTTGCTTGAAGCCAGGGCCGCCGCGCTCGGCATCGCCCAGCGCGTGGGGGCCAAATAACCCGCCACCGCGATCCCGTTCGCCGCGCCGATCAGCAGTTAGCGCGGCTTTGCGTCGACCTTCCTGAGAGGACGTATCTTTTTGGGTGGCCCCCCAGGGTTCTGGGGCAACTTCTTCGTCGCTCACGAAACGGGGCGCTTACTTCACAACAGCCAGTCCCATCAGGTCGATTCCAGGTGGCCGCGGAGCAGGAGGAAGCGAGCAAGTCCCTCCCCGTCGGATGAAGCCGGGCCTCTCCCGTCTTATGGCAACTTCCGTCCTTTAGCGCCAGCTAGCGGTTGTCGCGGCCGTGGTCTCGATCGCGGTCACCGCCGCAGCGCTCTCGCGCTTTTTCGAGTTCGTTACGGCGTTTCTGCGCCTGCCGGCTGTGCTCGCCGTGGCGATCAATCTCGCGTTTTAAGTTTGCTTCGGCATTGTGGATGCGCTCACGGCAGTCGCTGTCCCGATCGCCTGCCAGGATGGGCGTCACGCCGCCAACCAGCAAGAACACTCCAAACACTGCCGCGAGCAGAGTCGTCTTCCCGTGCTTTAACCTGAGCAACATGGTTTCCCCTCCAGTAACTACGACGACCTCGGGATTTCCAATCATTATGAAGTCCCGGGTCTTTGAAGAAGCTAACAGGTCGAGCCTTGAGCTGTCTGTTCAAAAAGAACCAGAGGAGTCGCGGCCTCGATTTGGTACATTTCGCGTAGACTTTCGTTCCTGTGGACCCCCCGGGTGGCGGCCAGTCAATTCATCGGAACCTGTCCCGAGTTGCCGGGATGCATTCGCGCCGAACATTCGCAGGCATCAAAATACGATGTCTGATGCTACGAAGGGGGCGGCTCAATCCGGAGCAGGATTTGGTCAGTTAGCGACGAAGTCGAGCAACTTGCCATACAGGCGGGCAAATCCCTGGAGTTCGACTACCTCTACCCTGTGCTCTCCACTCGCACAATTGGAGGCGAATGCTTGCGGACGTCGCAGGCTGCGAGCAGCCACGACTTGGGTGAGATTCGCATTACGGTGGGCCTGGCATATTCGAGTTTGGCGAGACGTTCCGAACAGCGTTCTGGCACCCACATCCGGCAAGTCCACGTCCCGGAAGGATCGGGAACGGCAAACGGACTTGTGGCCAGCTACGGTGTCAACTCCTGCATCGTCGCACACTCGAAAAGTAAGCTTTGCGTGGTCCGCTGGGCGGATCGTTGTCCCGAAACGGCGTTCGAGGAAATAGCTCCTCATTAGTCGCCAAAGGTTTAGGGAACCGCTCTCGGTCTTACCGGCCATTTGGCTGGCACGCCGCGTTGAGGAAGCAGGCGGCCCGGGCCGATCACTCACGTTGGAAATGGCGAAGCAATCGTAGCGCCCCGATGCATCGGGGTGCTACACTTGCTCGAATTTGAATCCCGTAAGCCTGGTCTGGGGAACCCCGCGCTGCTGGACTAATACCTTGAAAATGTTTCCCATTCCCTCGGGAGAGATTAACCGTTTTAGTTTTAATCGCGCCTGTAACATCTCCAGCTCCGTTTGACCCGGATCGTAAACATCCGCAAATTGGTTGGCTTCGCCGAGCGCCAGCAGAAATCTCTCCTGGGTTGTGAACCCCGCGAACTCCAGTCCGTCGGCCTTACCCGCGTCGATTAGCGCGCTGAAGTTCACGTGCGCCGTCAAATCGGTTTCCCCCGGCGCGGTGAAGAAATCCTCTGCCGCGGTGTGGCCACGGTAAGCCAGCAAAGTTCCGCCCAGACGGTCGGGGGTGAAGAGCCGATTCGCCATGTCGCCGTAATCAATGGTAAGGACAAAACCGCTTGTCAACTTAGCCGAGACCGCGCGCATCCACGCCTGGGCCTGCCGGTTCACCTCCACGCGCTGGCCCTCCGCGAGTTGAGGGGCATAGCGGGCGACGTACGCCGCCACGGCGGGGTCGCTGATGGGGCCGGGCTTCTCGCGCAGGTCGTCGCCCTCGGCGATGACGTAAATTTCCTTCAGATGCCCTCCCCCGCGCGCGACCACGCTGACCGGAAATGCGTCAACGAGTTCGTTCGAGAAAAAGCAGCCGGTGGCAGGCGCCAGTTCCTCGAGATTGGCGAGCAGCCGGACCTTGCCGCCCATTCCCATTTCCGCCAGCCGTGCTTCGATGCGCTGGCGCTGGGGGGAGCTAGGCTCGATGGCGACGTAATCGAGCGCTGCGGCAAACTCCGGCAATGCTCCCGTGGACCAGCTCAAAAAATCGGACGCGAAGAGCCCCCGCCCGGCGCCCATCTCCACCCAGGTGAAAGGCTGTGGACACCCCATCGCGTTCCACATCTCCGCCGCCTGCCGCGCCACCAAGCGGGCAAACACCGGATGCAGATCGGAGCTTGTAAAGTAATCGCCCGCCACGCCGGTGCGCTCGCGCCCCTGGGTGTAATAACCGAATTCCGGATGATATAGACATAATGTCATGTAGCGCTCAAAGGTCATCGGACCCGTGCGCCGCAGAGTGTCGAGAAGCAGCTTTTTGAGAGGTGTGGGGCTCAAGGAGAACTCAGGTACCAGGTGTTAGGTTACAGGTGTCAGAAACCGCGTTTGGCGATCATGCTGTTCACTCAAGGGGTTTCAGGAAATCGCTTTTCAATGCGTTCCTGGGAGACCCCCTCACCCACCGCCTTGCGGTCCCCCTCTCCCCCAACTGATCGTGTCCCACATCTTCTGCTGGACACCGCGGGTGCACACCTTCAGCCCCAAAGGGGCGGCCTAGCAAAGCCCAGGCCAGCGGCCTGGGTTAGGAAGGTCACCCCATTTTCCGTTCTCCAGCCCTGAAGGGGCGTGATCAAGGCCACCGACCCAGCCGCGGCGACCGTCCGCGTGCATCCTCGAACGCTATTTCGCCCTTTCAGGGCTTGCGGCAAGGTGCGGAG
>Ga0187849_1001165_pt1 | contig 30251 bp, 25 predicted proteins | sample June2016WEW_4_10_2_FD_132412 | JGI IMG/M metagenome (GOLD analysis project Ga0187849, IMG submission 132412) | Peatland microbial communities from SPRUCE experiment site at the Marcell Experimental Forest, Minnesota, USA - June2016WEW_4_100 | ecosystem: Environmental > Terrestrial > Soil >...
ATAAGAAATGACCGGTTCTTATGCTCAAAGTCGTTATTGATACCAACGTATTGGTGTCGGCCCTTCTCAAACCGGACAGCGTTCCGGAACTTATTCTCTCCCTCATCCTTGAGGGAGAGATGGTTTTGTGTCTCTCCGAACCAATCGCCACCGAATATGAAGAGGTGCTCGCGCGGGAGAAATTCAAGAAGCTGGACCGCCAAAAAGTAAAGGCTCTGCTTTCTCGTTTCAAATCACAAGCCCAGATGGTTACGCCCAAAATTCACCTCCAAGTCGCCCTGGCCGATCCGGAAGACAACAAATTTTTGGAATGCGCCGAGGAAGCCGAAGCCGATTTTTTTATTACCGGCAACATTAAACATTTTCCTCCCGGAAAATTTAAAGGGACAATTATTCTCCGTCCAGCCGAGTTCCTGTTCGTCATAGCCAAGACGCTTGATTCGTAATTTCCCGAAGCCTTTCTTAATATACATAACCAGTCCTCAAAACTGGTGATTTAGTTGATTCCCGAAGCAAAATTCCCCTCCTTTTTCTCGTCCTCAAACCACTCTATGATAAAGTTGGTCACTTGTAATCAACCCTTCTAAGATGTAGAGTGGTATAGACAGGTATGGTCAGACGACCCTGCCCCTATATCGCTCCTTAAAAATTAAATGAACATCGGTTCAAATGCAAAAAATTCAATCAAGGCATATTATACCCCGGATGAACTGGCGGAGTATTTCGCCGTTTCCAAGAGAACTGTTTACCGGCGCGTGAACAAGCGCAAACTGCCGTTTCTCAAATTCGGCGGTCTTCTGAGATTCAAAATAGAGGATATCGAAAAGCAATCCGGAACGGAAAGCGTTGAGCCGATCAAACGCTAATTTATGGGAGTAAGAAAACGACACAATAAATGGTGGGTGGATTTTTGCTTTAACCGGACCCGCTACCGGCGGCCAAGTCCGGAAAATTCCAGAGCCGGCGCACTGGCCTGGGAGTTGGTTTTAAAGCAGAAGCTGGCCAGAGGGGAGCCGCTTGATCCGGAAAACAAGAAAACCACTACCTTCAGGGATTTTGCCCGAGACTGGTTTGAAACTTATGTGAAGAACAACAACAAACATTCGGAAATCCTTAGCAAAGAAAAAATTCTCCGAGTCCACCTGGTTCCTTATTTCGGCGGCATGGACCTCAATGAGATCAACAATCTGGACATTGAAAAATACAAAGCCCAAAAAAAACAAGTAGGATTGTCCGCAAAGACAATCAATAACCATCTTACGGTGTTACGCAAAGCCTTTCAGTGCGCGCTAGACTGGGGAGCAGTTAAAACCTGCCCGACTGTCAAAAGACTCAAGACTCCACAGCAAAAGTACGACTTCCTGACGCAGGAGGAATGCCGGGATCTGTTTGCCGCGGCAGACGGAATATATCGCGACATGATTATGGTTGCTCTTGGAACCGGTTTGCGCTTCGGGGAACTTATCGCCTTAAGCTGGGAGGATGTGGATTTCAAAATCGGAGAGCTTACCATCCGACAATCATACGCCATGGGCGTGCTCGGCAGCACCAAAAGTGATCGCATTCGGCATATTCCCATTTCCGATTCGGTCCGCCATACGCTTTATCGGATAAGAAAGGATAAGGGACTTGTCTTTACGGATACTCAAGGCAATCCGCTTAACCAGTGCCAATGCGTTTACAGGCTCTATGCGATATGCAAAAAGGCAGGCTTAAGAAAGATAGGCTGGCACACCTTGAGGCATACTTTTGCATCGCACCTGGTTCAAGCGGGCGCCAATCTGGTCGCTGTCCAGGGACTACTCGGACATTCGGATATCCGCACGACCATGAGATACGCCCACATCAACCGGGCGGCCCTCAGAGAAGCAATCGGCATCCTGGACGGGATCGGTGGGCCAGCGGGAAATTATTGTCACAATAGCGTCACAATCCCGACTTTCCATCTCGGAGACGATAAACTGATCAAGGCAAAAAGAGCTGAGATTTGGCTGAATAAAAACAAAATGACGCCGATTGGCGCGTCATTTAACTCGTAGCGCCAAGGGGAATCGGACCCGTATCCGTTATGTTTAATTAATGGCTTGAATGAAGGGAATTTCCCTCAGATTAGCCAAGAATCTTGGTTGCAAATAGTGAAAGTTGTAGCCAGAAGATGCCACTTTTTATCACCTCTTTGTCACAATAGCGTCACAGGTTTTTGTGGGGCTTGGCGATATAGGGAGAGGTGATTATTAGTGGGTCCATTCTGTGTTCTCGGTTCGTTCTATGACTTCAACTTCATAAGTCTTGTCGCTCCTAATATTGATTGCGGAACCAAATTTATATCTCAGCGGATGGCCAAACCAATATGACCTTATTCTCTCAACGTCCATCTCCATTTGTCTTGAATCGCCATCCCGTTTCAATTCCACTATCAACATATTTTTTTTATGCGTTCCTCGCTTATGAAAAATAATGTCCGGCCTTTTGTTTTTTAAATTGATCTTGATTACCTCAAGGTCGCAATCAAATCTAGGTAAAGATTTGTGTATCTAGTTAGCCAAGTGGTGTGCTAAATTCCACTCGGTTTGTCCGGTTTCAGAAGTAAAGTCAAAAATATTAGGCTGATTAGCAAATAATGATTCAACCGCTTGATCCAAAAGTTTCTTTATACTTATTTTATCCATCAATTTCTCGGTATTTTCTTAAATATTGATATTCTATTTTGTTAATGAGTTATATAATCTTGCTCTGGCAAGGAGGTGTTTCCGGAAAATTTAGTAAACCTGCGATGATTTTTAAGGAGTCCACAAACCATCGCCACCTGTATAGATATCGGCCAGTTGGGACAGTCGGTCTATTTTCCTTTGCACTGTAGCTCCCAGAATTATCGTTCCATGAAGGTTCTTTATTTCTCTTTCGCAAACCGTCACAAAAAGTTTTGCCAGAGGCCGCTTATCTTTCTTTGTCGGAAACGAAGAGAGAATCTCAGCAAAGATTCTTTCTGCTAAATCCGGCAAGATTGCATCATCTTTCAAAATCCGCGTCAAAAATACTGCCACTACCCCAAACGCGGTACGGAAGGTGACGCCGTAGGCTTCCGAGAGCGTTAGGGGAAAATTAAACCATCTTATCCTTTCGGGTTGTACCATTGCTATCATGCCGTCACCTAATACGGCCTTTTCAATGTCATCACTGGTGATAAACAGGAATCTGAAACGGTAACCGGAAAGATAACTGAAAAACCGGAGATACTTTTCAAAAGTGACCTTCTTTTGTTCGTACAGCACCCCCAGCAAAGCGAGAGCCGAGCAGTAGTGAGGGGCGGTCTTTCCAGTGTCGAGTTTGTTGGCTTGAAGGTACAGAAAGTCTTCTGTGAGAACCGGCGTATTATTCCTTTGAGCCAAAACACACGAATCGCACAATTCCGCAGGTATTTTTTGCTCAGTGAAACAATCCTTCTTGTTCGCAGCCGAGATCACGCCGATGTTCTCAGGCTTAGATTCCAGAAGTTTCACTGAATCATCGAATTTCTTCTGAAGAGACTCGCCTCGATCCGGGCTAGCCGGCGAAATTATCAATTTTCCCTGAACGTATTGCATATGCCCGGCCTGTCCCGGAGCATATCTGAATCTCTCCTTGCATTTAATTAGCATGGTTATTACAGATTGCGGCACTCTCAAATTCGCAATATGTACGTACAATTCCGGCAATAATCCTGTTTCAGACAGTATCAGTGCGGACGTACCGTCGATGTAAAAAGGATCACCGTTCAGGATTCTTTTTGCCACTTCCTTTTGCATGTTAAACTCGGCGGGGTCGGCTGAGTTAAATCGTATAAATCCTCTGCCCTCATTTTGTATTGTCCCGATGGCCCCAATTAAACCTCCCTCGGCAGCGGCCAGAAAAGCCAAAGGAACATTCTCCCGGCAATAAAGATCGAAGAAACCGCCCCTTTCTTTTCTCTCATCCTCGAATCGGGCGATAATATTCGCCGTATCGATTGAGTCTCCTTTCTTTGGGACATCGATCATTTCTACAGCTTCCAAATTCCCTTCAGTGGCAAGTTGGTTAAAATGATGCACACATTGCCACAAAATATATTTCTCGATAGGCAGAATGTTTTCTATCGTATGTTCTGAACTGGGCCTGTACTTAAATTCAAATACAACCTTGCCTCCAAGTTTGACGCCAGAAAACTTTGCATACCTTTCATCAGCGGGTAAGATCTTGATGGCGTCGAGCTCATCTCCATCACCCACAAAATACCATCTCTCTTGACCTTTGAATTTAACGAATGACTCAGACTGAAACTCCACCAGGGACTCAAGAGGAAACTTCTTAAGATTACCAATCTCGCCGAAGGGCACAAACAGTTTCGCATACTGTTCAGGAGTAGGTGTCTTTAGCATTTTAATGCCGGCAACAATTGATTCAATAGCTTTCCCGGCTTCTTGATTCTTTAGATATACTTGAACCTCAACACCAAGCTTAAATTCGTATGTCTTAGGAATTTCCTGATACATATCGATGAGTTTCAATGCCTCTGGATACTCGCTGCGCCCTAGCCTTGCTATTATTGTCTGGGCAAGAAGACTTTCTTTGTTCAGATCATCTAGCAGCCCGACTTCTTCTCGGTTTGAGAGTATCTTCTCCCCAATTTCAATAGCTTCCCGGAGACGATCCAACTTCAGGTTTGCATCGAAGAGTTCAAGTTTTAATTGCAACGCAACACGGACATCCTCTTCACGCTGAAGAAGTTTCTCCACAAGTACGATCACGAAGTCCCATGCTTTCTTCTGCCTGGCGACATCCACAACTAACTTGCATTCGAAATTACGTAGCTTGGATAAGTCAAGCGCTTTGAGAATATCAAATGCTTCACTGATATTACTTTGATCATAATTGAGTAAAAGCAACAGTTTTTCTTTTGGCACATTATCATCGTCAGGCAGTTTCTCGATTATCGTTCTTCGCAAATCGGGGAAATCTTTAGCGGAGTTAGCCAGTGTGACGGCGAATTGCAAATCATCTTTCATAAAATCCCATATCGTGTCATACTTTTTGTCTTGGAGGTCGCTTATGAAAGCCAGTATATTCTCCTTCTTTGCGAACTCAAAAAAGCTATTTCCTTCAGTGAAAAGAGTTCCCTTGAGCATAAACTGAAATATTAAAACTTTGGCTAAGCTATCTGACGGTCCTTTTTTTGCTTCCCGAAGATAGATTAGCAGTCGATTAAACTCGTTTTGTGGCAACTGAACAGGCATCAATAGTTGAGAAAGGAAAATATCAGTAGGGACATTAAAATAACATTGCAGTATCAGCTCAAAACTCTCTTGGGCCAATCTCTCCACTTCCGAAGGATTTTCTAAAGTATAAAACGCTTTGATTTGTGCCAAATTGATGATGGCTTGAATTCTCGGGCTTAGTGGGCCCCACACGTTAATCTGATTAAGTATAGTGTCGATTTCCACTAAGGCTTCTTCAGAACTCTTCTTTATTGCATCATAATCGCCGGATTTGGAGGCCATTCGCCATTCTAGCAGAGACAATTTAACAAGATAATTTTCAATTCTGTTCGGATTGAGATGTATGGCTTTTTCTAAAAATGTTTCCGCCCTCGGATAATCATTTTCTTGTAAATAACTTATGGCATGCAAGCGATAGAAGTTCGCCTTTACTCTGGGATTACTCGGAAAGTTCTTTTCATCAATGTTTGCGATATCGATCTTATTTCCAAGTCGCTGATTGCGGACCAAAGTCTCCAGGCTTAGCAGCCAATGGTTTTTGTCAATCGACTCGGCCTTTTTCAATAATTCACCGTTCTTGTCATAGTCCTCGATATTTAGATAATACTCCGCCAAGTATAGGAGTGGGCGCGGATCTGTTGGATATCTTGTAGAGAGATTTTCGTATTTACCCTTTGCTTCTTCGATCTTTTCAACTCGCTCTAACGCTCTACACTCCATGATCTCCCAATTCATGAGGAGGTTTTCGTCATTTAGAGCAGATATAATGTCTCGATAATATCCCAATGATTCCAATACGAAGCCACCTATTCCCCTATCCAAATAAACCTCTAGTTTCTCTAGAGTTTCTGTGCAAATGCGAAGCGCGTTCCTGGAGTCGATATCAAATCCCAGTGATTGGATGGATTCGATTTTAAGAGTGAAAAAAATGTCTCTTAAATGCTTCGGGAGAAGTAGTCTGAAATCGATTTCCGGATTGGCCGCTTTAAGTTCAGCCAGAGCACTTTCAATCTCAATAGTCGTTCCTTCCCATTTATCATTAAAGACAAAATAAAATGTCTTAATTTGAGCTATTTCACTCCAGGTCGTTTTTAGCTTTTCATAATCCTTCTTAAGTTTACGAGCCGCCTCGGCTTCCTTTTCACTAGGATCACGTGGTCCGTATACTTGGTAGTATATTCCCGACTCTGGCCTATACCCGTCATTTCCTTTGTCGCCCTTTTTGCCGTAAGGCCGGATCTTCCGAAAATCCGGGAAAGCCGATTCCATGATGTTTTCAAAGAAACTCTGAAATTCGGTGGCGTTTTTCTCGTACACTTTAAGACGGAATTGTATGCTCAAGTAATTTTTATCTAGTTGATTCATGGGTTTATTATCCCGTTCAATTTCGTGCTGAGATCATGTCCCACAAAGGTCCTCGATATGCCTGCCAGTGAATTCTCCTGAGCTGGACCAGGCACCTTTCTTTTCTTTGGTATCTGGATCGATATACCAGGCCGGCCCCCATTTGTTGGAAAGATCCCATTCCCAGGAAATTCTTTTTCCACGCTGATAGTAGGTAGGCTTGGTGGTGGGGTAAATCCTCTTGCTGACTTCCACTCCTCCGGGGCTGATTGTCTCCATAATAAGTCCCTTAGCACCTTCAATAATCCGAGTACACTCAGGGTCCGAATACAGGTCTACACCTGGGTGGTACACAATATTTGTCTCATGGGGTATGGATTTGATTGTCCGTAGCAGGACAAGACCGATGTCCAAAACGCGAAGGATGTGTCTTTCATCTTTTGGCGCGGGTCCATGAACTATTTGATTTCTAAGTTCCCAAAACATTCCGAGAGACTTCAATGTGTGGTCGGGCATAATACCCTTATTCACGAGAACGCGGAATAATTGGACAGTGCTTGTTCTCTGGGCTTCGAGATAGCCGAGCGAGCCTGCCAGCACTCGAATCTCCCGTTCCAGGATCGAGGACAGTTTTATTATTCCCAGCTCAGGATTTACCTTTGCTGAATCTAAAACTTCTTTTTCATCTAAATCAACCAGCTCAGTCTCTTGTTCATATTGATCTTTCGTCATCCTTGCGGCATGGACTTCCTCCTGAGCTTCTTCAACAACCTTCTTAAATTCAGTGACAGCTGGGTCCAACTCCATTTCCTGGCCAAAAAGCTTCCCTTTCCGTACTCGCTGAAGCAAGGCCGATATGTCCTTACGGAATATTGACACAATGGCTAGGGTCACGAGAGGCCATAATAAGTGCGCTATGGCCACGATGAATTCATTTATGAGTTTAAATTTAGTGGCTGTATCCATTTAAATATTTCCTATTTAATATATTAGCATATCGAGCGTTTTATTCTCTGCCCTCTACTATGTCAATTTCATCTTGTGAAAGTTCGTAAAGCTCATAGGCCATCTTGTCAATCTTTCGTTCCAGCACCTTAACCTCTGTCTGTGCTCGCGGGTTTTGCAGATACTCCTCGTTTTCTTTGATGGCAAGCATGTCATTGACAGCATTAACAAAAGCTTTCTTATCATTTTCTTTCATTTGTTTGATTGGCATTTCGGAAAGATATTCTTTCGAAAGATTTACGGTTAATTTTGATTCATTCGTGAACAGCTTATTGTATATCCAGTTCATTAAAGTAGAATTTAGCAATCCCAATATATATTTGTATGTGTCATCATCATCATTGAGTAAGATGAGGTTGATGATGGATTCTTTGTTATAGTACCTCCCATCGTCATATGCCGCTTTAAGGGGACGCTGGCCACCCGTTATCCGTTGAATCATAATTTTCCTCGATTCGAAAATTTCAGGAGTCCTGCTCCGATGAAGCATTTCCTTTTGGTAACATAGATATCGCCCTGAATAACGAATAGCATAAGCACCTATTTCATCACCTTCCAGAAATGGTTTCCACATTGCATTACGTTTCTGGTAACATACAACATCGTTAATATTATGCGTTATTACAACACCAAATCTGATGTATTTTGCTAATGTCCCGAGTTTTATTGAGTTATTCTTAACTTTTGAAATTACTCTTTCATCCTGTTGAGTTGAGAAGATATCCAAAACATAGCCCGAATTAGCGAAGCCTGCTTGTTTTTTTCTATTACAATCTTCTCGACTCAAATTCACTTTAATGGAAACGAGATGATTTTTATCAGGTTTTTTATTGATCAGTGAAATAACGATTGTGGAAGCAGTTACTTCGTCGAAAATGCCAACACCCAGGTCCATTACCTCTATTATGCTCGTTTTATTAACAATAAACTCGCGGATATTTGAGTATGAGGTAACCCGTAAAAGGGTATTGGGTGTTATATAAGCAATAAAGCCATTATCTTTTAATAATGATGTTCCTCTTTCAATAAAAATCGCGAATAGGTTAATTTTATGAGTGCCAGACAAGTACAGTTTTTTAAATATTTTTTTCTCATGTTCGGTAATTCCTTTGTTACCACCGAATACATATGGTGGATTTGCAATCACAACATCAAAGCCGCTTCCCTTATGAAACACCTCAGAAAAATTCATTCTGAAATCCATAGTTACAGTGTATCCAAGGCTCCGTGCTGTACTTTCGAATAACCCATAAATCGCATCGTCAATTTTACTACGCAATCCACGTTTTTTCGTCGGGTTGACTTCGTGAATAAATAGCTCTTTCAATTGTTCAATTTTATCAAGTCCTATTGGTGTATATGGATAACCAAGCAGAGAGTTGCCACAAACGATTTTATAGTCCAGATTGGGCAGCGGCTTGATGTTTGTGATATCATCTTCATCCACCACCAGTGAGAGCCACAATCGCAGTTTGGCAATTTCCACTGCCCCAGGGTCGATGTCCACACCATACAGGGAATGTTCGATACAGCGGCGTTTGAAGTTGTAGGGCGTCCGCTCCTCTTCGTTGATAAAAGTGGATAATACAGTTCTGGTTCGGACAATCTCACTCATCATGCCCACGGGAAAGGCACCCGAGCCCACCGCCGGGTCGCACACGGTGATATCCGCCAGTTGGCGATCGATGAGTCCAGCGTTCCTGCGGACGCTCTCAGGTAACTTGTAGGAATAGGTGCTGGTCTCTTTGCCATTGTTTTCCACCCGTGCCTCGTTCTCACTGACCTGCTCGCCCAGATGAATCAACTTTTCGATATCTTCCTTGGAAATCGCTGGATTGGACCGATGTTCAACAGTTAAATCCAGTTGCCCCTTCTTACCCTTATTACCAAACATGTCGTACTGTTTGGCGCCAAGTTTCTCATAGGCAACAACTCCCTGGTTCAATTCCGTGTGTAAATAATTGATTAGACTCTGTTGGCACATGTAGTGAACGATTTCGCGAGGGGTATAATAAACGCCGAATTGCTTATTGAATTTGCTTTCATCGCCTGTTTTGCCGCTCGTTAGGGCTTTTTTGTATTCCGCAAAGTTATCGGGGCGAATAGCATTGAATTTCTCATAGGCCTTGCCCAGGAGTTCCGGGTCGATGGCCACTTCCTTTTCCAGTGGCTCATCCTCTTTCACCGTAAAATTGTAGCGGTCAAAAACATCCAGAATCCCGTCGCCTCTGTCTCCTTCAGGGGTCCTGTTCTTGTTGGAAAAAAGCTTGTTCGGCAGGGCTATCTCCGTATGTACCCAGTCATAATCACTAATCGGATCAAAAAGACCGCCATTCAGAAAAGGGATTTTGCATTTAAAACGACTGTAGTAGTCGTCGTCATAGCTCCGGTCTGTGCGCAAGGCTTCGTAAAAGAGTGGCTCCAGGATGTCCTCGAAGAAATTAGTATAGCTGCCATGATTGCCTTCGAATAATTCCCGCAAGAATTGCTTGGAGCCAGTTCCCCATGGAGCATCTCGACCCACTCCGAACCAGCCTTTCTTCTGCAGGAAGTAGAGAAAAACAATCTGCCCGAGCAGTTTCTTGGCAAAGTCCACCGTGTTCACGTGCTTAACTTCGAAATCCGTTTTGATCTTGCGGTCGCTTTCAACCACTTCGTCCAATGCTTCTTTAGTGCGAATAAAAAGGTTCCGGTATTTTAAAAAGAACTCTCGGGTAACAGTCTCTATATCGAAGGCTTTTTCCAATTCGGCAAGAGTCGGTGACTGTTCGTCATCGGCCAAGATATTCACCAGCCGGCTTTGAGCCGTGTGGCTCTTTTCGCTGACACCCACTAAAAAAGACCAGCGCCGGGCGGGGGTGAATTCCTCTTTCACTTTCATTTTGCCGGTCTTGGTCTCTTTAAACTTGTAATCCATCTTCACCAGCGAAAACCGCCAATCGGCTTCATCCGGGGAGATGAAGGCCACCAGGGCGGCGTCTCTCAGCTTGTCACCTCGGCTGCCGTTTAGATACCAGGCGACAAAGTTTCTCTGCCTGGTGCGGGCTCGTTCCAAGGAGGTTTCCTTTTTGAGTCTGATCACCAGAATATCAATCGTATGCTCACCATCACTGAATTTGCCGATCCGTTCCAAAGCGCTGATGTAGGGCTTATAAGCGTCAGGAATAAACTGCCCCTTATAAATAAATGGCGCGTCTTCACAGCGATTCAGGAGATTCTTAACAAACGCAACAAAGCGCTCCTTCTCAAATGGCCGCTCAAAAGTTTCTTTGATCAGATTGTGGGCCTGTTGTTTGTCCATAATTATTCACCGGCTAGATACATTGATAGAATTACTTCCCGTTTCCCAAAAACTGCCGGGTTCTGCTCGGCATAATGCTCTTCGAGCAGCTTGGCCGGAATGTGGGTTTGCAACACTGCCAAGACTTTAAACGGATTCATTACCCCATTCTTTAGATCTTCCAGCGCCTTCAAGGTTTGCTTGGCCGTCTGCTTGGGCAAACCTCCTTCCATGAGCTGAGTCAGAACTTTCTTTAAGTACAGTTCCTGATCGTCTGTCAGCTGCTGGGTGTTCTTCAAAGTCACTTTTAAAATCTTGAGGATGTTGGCCGCGCTGTCGCGTCCGCCTCTTGATTTTTGCTGCGGCATTTCCTCGGTAGTCGCTAAAATAAAGGCTTCTTTGTTCTTATCCAGCAGGTCGTAAAACTGCACCGGTAATTTTTTCTTCGCCTCATCAGTGGCACTATCCAGGAGCTTAGCCGCCGACATAAAATCGAGTTCATGGGCCTCCGGATGAGTATCAGCCAGGAAGAACTTCTGCAGCTTGCCACGACGGAAATAGGTGATCAGCGAGTTTGCGTGTTCACCGTTATCTTTGGCAGTCCGCGCTTTCTTCGGCAAGCGTTTGATCTTCTCAAAGAGGTCCGGATCTTTATCACGAATCCCTTTGATGGCATGGAGATATTTTAATTCACTCTCCCCGGCTTCATCCTCGCCTTCCAGAGTCTGCTTGGAAATCAACCGGTTGAAAAGCTCGTGTGATCCGATGGGTTCGCCTTCGGTTAAAAGTTCGGCGTCCCCACCCAGTAAAGTTAAAAAGGCGTTAATCTTGGCTTCCGCCGCCTCCCTGAGTTTAATCTGGTCATTGGATTGGGTAGTCGGGAAAAAGTTAAAGGTGTGAATGTTGGTTGCCGGCGTATCCACCCGGTTGATTCGGCCAACCCGCTGCATCATGCGAGTCGGGTTCCAGGGAATGTCGTAGTTTATAACCGTATTGGAACGATGGAGGTTCACGCCTTCGGCCAACACTTCCGTGGAAACCAGTATCCGGTAATCATGTTTGGGATGACGGGCGCGGGCGTCAAAGTTTTCGATCACTTTGTCCCGTGTCGCTTCGCCCGAGCTGCCGGTATAACAGAGTACCTTGTCCGGGTATTTTTGATCTAAATTCTTGAACAGATAATTGGCGGTTTCCTTAGATTCTGTAAAGATAATCAAATGATTTTTCCGCAATCCCGAATCAGACGACAACCCGTCCAGAAATTTTAAGAGTTTCGGGTCGCGGTCAATGTGCCTCCACAGCTTTTTTATCTCCACCAAAACGTCACGATCGTGCTCAAGGTCCTGGCGAAGATTTTTAGAAAAATCACCGCTGCCATAGCGCTCCGCTTTGCTTTCATCTATCAGGTGCTGCACCGCTTCGTCGTCATCGTTTTCCAAAAGTTCGAATATCTTGCCGGTGTGCTTCTTGCTCACATAGACATTGCCCTTGTCAAACTCTTTGATGAACATCTCGTAGGAATGCAGGAACCGGTCAATCGAATTGCGAAAGGCAAAAAAGCTGCTTTCCAGGCGCTTGACCAAAAGGATTTTCATGAACCGGCCCATGTTGCGCTGGGATTGCTTTTCCAGCTGGTCCACCACCTTGCCCTGGTAATAGAGCAGGGGCATATAGCGGGCATATCTAAATTTATGGGCGATGAGCTCAATGGTCTTGGTAAAGACCTGATCTTCTTTTTCGTTCAGCTCATAAAAAAGCGGGACCGGTTTTTCCACCTCGGGAAATTTCAGCCCCTGCTGGTGAATATCATCGGAAAAATATTTGGCAATCTCGGTTCGGGTCCGGCGCACCATTAAGTATTTCAGCACCTTTTCGCGTATCTCCAAGGCGTTCTCTTTGACGGTGCTGATGTATTTTTCATAATCTCTCTGCCGGTCCAGTTTTTTCAGTTTCTGCTCCAGCCGACCGAAAAAACCTTCCAGATCGGGCAGATTGGGAATGGTGCTTTTTTTGGCTTTCTGAAACAGCTTGAGCAGGCTCAGAATATCTTTGGGTGCGTTGTTGTACGGCGTGGCGGTTACCAGAATTACTCTTTTACCGCGACAGATTTCCGCCAGCTTCTCGTAAGTAACCGTTGTTTCCGTCCGGAAGCGGTGCGCTTCATCAATAATGATGTTCTTGTATTTTTCTGTTCCTCTCTGGAGCAGATCGTCCAGTTTCCCCAGGGATTCAAAGTCAGCTGGTAGATTAAAGTCGGAAAACACGTTCCGCCAGGACCCGGGATTGGACTTTTCCAGAAGCATGGGCGGAGCAATGACCAGCGTTCTCCCGTCCAGCTGTCCGGCCAGCATGGCGGAGATATATGTTTTGCCGAGTCCGACAACGTCCGCAATGAAAACGCCGCCGTATTCCAAGAGAATCTTTTTGGCGTTTAAAACGGCCTGTTCCTGGTACTCGAGTTTTTTAAACTCCGTCGGAAGATATTTTACAAAAACTTCGTCGGCTTGGCTGAGTTCGTCCTTGAAATATTCATAGAGAAATTTCAGATAAAGCTGATACGGGGTAATGTTTTGGCTGAGCCAGGTCTTCCCCTCTATAGTCTGAACGAATCTTTCACTGACATCTACCGCATCCCTCCATAACTCATCGAACTTCTGGAGGGAAAAATCATAGTCGCTGCGGTTTTTCAACTCCACATTAAATTCCAGATTATCAATGAGTCCGGCTTGGGTAAAGTTGCTGGAGCCGGTAATGACTCTCCCCGCGTCCCGGTCTCCTTCGCGAAAGGTCATGATGTAGAGTTTGGCGTGGATGTTTTGAGATGGATAGGCCCGGACTTCCAATTTTTTATCATTGACCCATTCCTCAAACTTATGGACCCCCTCCTCGACTTCCCGATTGTCTTGGGAGTCCGCCAACTCTTGCTCCACCCGCTTTTCCACTTCTTCCTTGGCTTCCGCATGAGAGAATTCAATGGCTTGTTGCTTGGGATTGCTCGCTTTCACCATCAGATCATGGGTCTGCCGGTCGGTGCTGATACCGATCAGGATTCTGATTTTTTCCGTTTTTTCCAGCGACTTATACAGCGCATGGAACCCGCTGGTATAAAAATAACCAACAAGGCAGTCGAAAAAAGAAGTGTCCTTGATGAGGACTTCAAATCGGTCTTTCAGGCTTTGGTTTTTTTCATTGGTTATAAATGATAGGTCCGTATTCATAACGCTCCAGGATTTTTAGACTTCTTCGTTAATTAGCTTATTAATGAATTCTCTTAGCATACATTTCCAGAAACATAGCTGCATCCACGATCTTGATCGTCTTATACTGTCCCAGTTTCAGCAAATGCTTTCGGTCCCCGGAAATTATGAAGTCTGCATCCCCTTCTTCCGCACATTCCAAAATCCGGTTGTCCGGTTCGTAGTCAATTACCTTGAGGCGTTCGGTTGGATACACCACATCGGAAAATAGGGTTAACCAGTCGATAGCATCCTCTGCTTCACGTGCTTCCCACAAAAATTTGCAGGTAAGCACATTCCTGACCTCCACCAGAATGGGTTGGGAAATCACATTCAGGATGCTGCCCTGCACCGCCAAATCCAAAACCTTTCCGGGTTTACCGGCGAAATTGAGGCCTGAGATGATGGTGTTGGTGTCCAGAACCGCCTTAATCATAAGATTCTACGCCAGATTGTTCACCGCGGTACTCGTCCACCAGACGTTCCACATCCTTTTCCTTAAGGTTTAAAGCCTTTGCCCTGGAGCGTCCATAACGCCGTAGGCGCTCCCCCTCCTTCTCTCCTATGTACCGGCGTAACGCTTCCCGGAGCAGTTCGCTTCTCGTGCGGGACTCTTCTCGCGCCAAATCATTAAGCTTGTCAAGCAGTTCGGGCAATATGGAAATGGTGATCAGTTTGGTATTTCTCAACATTGGTCTCCTTTTAAAAATTAATTTCGTACCACTAAGTAATACTAACAAATAGGAGAAATTCTGTCAAATCGGCAGTCTTCACAGTGCTCCCATCATTTGAAAAAGGAAGTAGAATTTTCTACTTCCTTCGAAGTTTTTTTGCCGCCGGCTATTTCCCGCCCCAAACCCGGCACGGTCCTGCATACACACATCCGTTACACCACCAACTCTGCCTTGGAAAGAAAACCCCGGAGCGGATTCCTTTGAGCGCCTCCTTGGCCAGATGGAAGAACCGCTGGTGGTCAACGGTACGTTACTTGACCACCGTTAGGTCTCAGCCAAAGTCAACATGCAGATTGCCAGAACCGAAAAGAGCAGTTCCTCCGCGATTGCTTGCACAATGATTCAGAAATGGAAAAGATTTTAGCGCATCATTTCTTAATGCGGAGGAGAGATAATTGAAGTTCCGGCTGAGCCGCATAGAGAAATGACATCCGCTCCATGTCAACAGTGTAGATTTGACCCCTTTGTTCACTCCACAGAAATCAGCTTGCCTCCAACGCTTATTCCATGACAGAAAACATCGGGTAGGTTTCCGACACGGAATCCACACCGGGATCACGGCTGATTGTGCGTCCGGCAACCCGCACATCGGACCTCTCCCTCTTTAGATTTTTTGTGTTGTGAAAACAGTATATTAGGATTATGATTGGCAAACGAGACAAGAAGGGAATGCCTTTGCCAGTTAAAATGGTGGTTAGAGCCGATGCTTTATAAGGATTTCCTCAATTCTGCACGAAAGCACAAGTTTGCCTGTGACGTTATTCACGAGAAAGTCTCCTCTATACAGCCTCCCTCTGAATTATACCGAAGCCTAATCCTAACTCTATATTACCTTTCAGGCTACACTATAGAATGTATAGTAAAATATGCCATTTATGATCTATATAGACATAATAGAAAGACCGAGATCGACCAACTTGATCATGACGGCGTTACGTATGCTGACATAAAGCATCATAAATTTAATAGATATACAGAGTTTTTAAATCGGAGAGTATCTGGTAGCATCCCATTGATAAATGACATTTCACATATACCAAAAGCAATCATGTTCCTCTATAACGAATGGGATGCGCATATACGTTACCGCTGCTCATACCATGATCATATAGCAACAAGCGACTATATTGACTTCTATATGTATAGTAAACGCATTTTTCATTCTATTCTTGAACAAACAAGGGGTTGAAAATGCTTTTAGCATTGGATCGAATTCGCACACTTGAATCGAAGTTGAATTCCTACAAAAAAAAGGGGGCAATTATTGATTTTAGAATAATCCTAAAATTAAATATGTCCATCAACCTCTATGTCGTTTCGGATAAGCTATCAGAGGCCGAATTGGAACCAGATATTAATTCATCACAATTAGAGGTAGACCTTTCGATTATCAGCAAACAGGATTACGAATCGGACGAATATTATATATCATTGTTTAAGAATACAAAACATGTTGACATGGGCTTACGAAGGAGCCTAACCAATGTCATCGATGTTTCAGTTCCGTCCAATATCTCAACAGCACCTATTATAAGCTTTTATAGTTACAAGGGTGGAGTTGGACGCAGTACAGCTTTAGCTTTATTTGCCTCATACTATTCAATGCATTATGGCAAAAAAGTATTCATTATAGATTGTGACTTTGAAGCACCTGGTCTAACTAACTTCTTTGGCCTAGAGCCAGTTGTGCGCCCTCGTAATGGATTGGTTGAATACATTAAAGACAAAGAAGCTATTAAATCAATAACATTGAATGAAGATTATGTATATACCATAGCACGCAACTTTACAGGGGAAGGCGAAATATACTTGCTTTCGTCAGGTAACATAAGTTCAGATAAGGATAGATCCGATTACCTTGAAGCACTTTCTAGGCTGGATATACACAGCTCAACAACCATAATGAACCAATTCGCATCTGTACTAATCGAAATAAATGATGGTTACACGCCAGACCTAATCCTACTCGATTCGAGGACAGGATTTACAGATATCTTTGCGCTAACTGCACTTAAGTTTTCTAAGGCCGCAATAGGCTTCTTTGGAAATGCCGCTCAGAATATGCCTGGCCTCCAGTTTTTTCTTTCGACACTTCTAAAACACTTTTCAATGATAAAACCAATTCTCGTGCTATCGATCATATCATCATCTTTTACCAAACAAATGCAAATGTTTCACAGTTCCGTTGAACAGTACATTGTTACTCTTTTAGGAGATAAACTTGATAGTATTCCAGCCATCCCTGAATATTATTTATCTAGATATCCCAGTCTAGAAAAGATAGGAACCCAAGATGAAGACATTGAGGATTTTGTTACTATAGTCCGAACTAAAGCTTTTAATGACTATATCAATTTATTTGATGAAATCATCAACACCATTGAAGAAATCAAAGGAGCAAAAGTTACTGCCGAAAAAGCGTGCGAGCTTCAACCCAGCAAAGCCGCAAAGACCAGTAAGAGTATACCAGGAAAATTGCTTGAACTTAAGACTAAGATTCTCAGTAGCCTTGATTCGAATTTCCCAGAACCCTACGGCGATTATCTCCCGCGAAACGATCCACGATTCTGGAACTCCAAATTCTACTTTAGGGCCTGCATGGAGGAAGTGTTTAATCCTGACAAATTCCTTTTGCTCGGCAGCAAGGGTACTGGCAAAACGGCTTTTTACCTAGCATTGAAGCAGGATGAGTTCTTCTCTAAGCTACTTACTAAAACTCAAAAGCTGAAATCCGGCTATGAGTGCATAAGCGTGGTCTCGATGCGTGATGACGCGCAGTCGTCATTACGATTTATTGACGCTTCTACTTTATTTCCCTTATCTGGGATATCATCTCCTGAGTACTTTTTTAGGCGTTTTTGGACTGTTTTCATTTGGAATGCAATCAGACTCGATTCAGCAAAAATCGGATATGAATCTTCTTTGCATCTATCTCCTAAACCGATAAGTGATGATACGGAATCTGCGAATTTTCTTAAGAAATATATTTCTGATAAAGATACTTACCCGAAGATTGAAAAAGATCTGCAGCTTCTGGATTTATGGGCTGTACAACAGAATAAACATTTACTACTTACATTTGATAGATTAGACGAAATTATACGTCCTATTCAATGGCCGGACGGAATTGCTCCCTTAATTACATATTGCCAATCTCAAAGGTTTAAGAGATTACACCCCAAGCTGTTCATGCGTCGCGACCTATACGATAAATTGACAAACCTGACTAACAAGGAAGCCCTAAGCCGACTTTCGGTTAACCTTGAATGGTCACGCGAAGAGCTGTATGCATTTTTTTTCAAAATAGTCTTTTCGAGTTCAGCTGACGACTTTCTTGACTATGCTGAATCGATTAAAAATGGCGAAGGTGCCGCTTTGGAAGCAGCCAGAAAAATAATTAGGGAGGCGATCAGCTATAATCAACTCCCACCTGACGAACATCTATTGAAGCCTTTAGTGGGAATTTTTTTTGGAAAGCAAGCTCAATCCGGCTCAGTTGTGCATTATGGATCTATGTACGATTGGATTTACATAAATCTCACTAATGCTGATAGGACTATTAGTCTTCGACCTTTTTTAGATCTCATTAAATATGCGATTCAGAAACAGAATTCAACAAGCTGGCTTAGGGATTGTGAGTACCCTATCATCGATCCAAGAAGCTTTAGTGGTGATGTTCGAGGGCGAGCTGTCGAGGGACATTTTAAAGATCTCAGTCAGGAGAAAGGTAATGAGGCACTTAGTATTATTATAGATGACATCCGAAGTGATCGTGTTCCTAAATCGCTTAAATATTCTTCTCTTAGCCAAGCCGATTTTGAGCAATTGATGAAGAAAATCGTAGAGAACAATCCAGGAAATGATGAAATTAAAAGCATGACTTTCCTCGATTTCGAAAACATTCTTAAGCTTAATGGGATTATATTTACCAAGTATGAACACGGCGGAACCAAAAAATATTCTTTTGCTTATTTATATAAATATTTTCTTGGTTTGCGGAGTCCAATGCGGTTTTACCAATAGATGATTCTTGGCACCTGAGGTGGAAAAGCTTGGCAATTGACCGGTGTCACGGGTAACGTTGGGGCCCGGATGGCTCTGCTATCTGGGTGCGAAGCACTAGAGGGATGCAAGGCCGTCATTTCCGGGAAGGAGCGCACTCTCGATATGAGAGTACCCCTGCACGTAGGGTGGATTTGCACACCCTGAATACTTCCCCGACGGTCTCTGTCGTGGAATAGCCTTCGGGTGGGCGTTTATCCTGAAAAGCTTGCTGAATCTTGCCAACAACGTAACCTCGTGATTTTTCAACCTATGAGACGCTTATCGAAATCTGAGGGGTTTGGATCGAAAAAAAGGAAGTAGAGTTTTCTACTTCCTTTGAAAGCATTTTCGAGCGGCCTTATTTCCCGCCCCAAACCCGGCATGGTCCTGCATACTCACATCCGTTACACCACCAACTCTGCCTTGGAAAGAAAACACCGGAGCGGATTCCTTTGAGCGCCTCTTTGGCCAGATGGAAGAACCGCTGGTGGTCGATACAGGCCGGCTTCACCTCCAGCGAAAGCATCTTAGGCTTTTTGAGCTTGAGGAAATTGACCACTCTCAGGTTCTTGGGCCGCTTCTGGTAGAGCATCTCGTAGGCATAGCTGTAAGCCGTGAGCTGCAGATTCAACTCTTTGAGATCCATAGTCTTGATTGAGGTTTTGAACTCCACAATGGTGTCGTTCTCCTCGATGAGATCGATGTAGCCCTCCAGGTTGATGCCCAGGTGTTCGCCGTTTATGGGACTCACCAAGGGGACGGTGAAGGGAATCTCCGTGCCGGCCACCCTTTTACTGGGCTCATGGTAATAGAGGTTGAGAATTTCTTTTCCCAAAAACACCTGGCTTGTTTCCGTCTCTCCTTCCCGGTAGCGGATTTCGCTTTCCACTGTCTGGCCGTACCAGTCAGCAGTAAATATGGAGTAGAGTTTTTCCAGGGGCACGTTCCGTCCGGCCATCTGGTTTTTATGAAACCAGGAAATGGCCGAGTGAATGGCACTGCCGAAGACCAGTCCGGAGGCTTTGAAGAGTTTGGGCAGCCCGTCAATATATTGAAACCTATATTTCAAACTGCACTGCATGTAGAGATTGATCTGGCTGCTAGAAAGGTGATCCATAGTTCTCCCCTCCCGGTGCCCCTTCCAGAAGCTTTTTGATAGCCCGGCTGGCGTCTTGCTTGGCGACCTCTTTGAGATTGGAAACACCAAAGAGATTCCTCAAGTGAGCGTAGGCATTGTCTCCTTCGATCCCCTGGTCTGCCAAGATGCGAAAAAGGTATCGCCTCTGAGCTTCGCTCATGAACTCGCCGTTGGCGCGTCCATTACCTTGACCACTGCCTTGACTATTTTCTCTCCTTCCTTCCGGTTTCTTGTTGAGCGAGGTTTCAGGCCCACCGGGTAAGTTTATCTCCCTTTCGACAAGGTGAACGCTGAAAACAATCTGACCCTCACCGTTCCTAAACTCAAGACTATTGACTGCTTTTCCCATAACACTCTCCTTTGCTTTGGAATTTTTAAGGTTCTACCTTGAGCTTAGGCTTTCATGGGAAAAGCCAAAAGACGGGAGGAATTGCTTCCGGAGGGATTATTACCGACCTTTTGGGCCGGCAGGAAGATGGGTAAAATAAATTTATGACACCAAAGCTCCCTAATGAAGAAAGCGCTGTCACCCCCTTTGCGATAACGAACTACCGGGACTCTCGACAGGTATTCGGAATAAAACAAAAAGATCGCCGGGGCCACATGTACATCATCGGCAAGACCGGCACCGGAAAATCGACCCTACTCGCCAACATGATAATTTCCGATATGGCCAAAAATCAGGGTCTGGCTCTTATTGACCCCCACGGGGACTTGGCGGAAAGAATATTGGACTCCGTTCCGAAAGAAAGGGTGGCCGATGTGATCTACTTCAATCCGGGCGACCTGGAATATCCCATTGCCTTTAATCCTCTGGAAAAATGCTCGCCCTATTCTCAGCACCTGGTAACATCCGGGCTGATTTCCGTTTTCAAAAAAATCTGGCCGGAGTTTTGGGGACCGAGACTGGAACACATTCTGCGGCATTCCATCTTCACTCTTTTGGAATATCCGGGGGCTACGCTCCTTGATTTACCCCGGCTTCTTACCAACAAGGATTTCCGCTTCATGGTGCTAAAGCAAGTCACCAACCAACAGGTCCGCGAATTCTGGTTTTCGGAATTCGAAAAGTATTCGGCTTGGATGCGCTCCGAAGCTATCTCGCCGATCCTAAATAAGGTGGGACAATTCCTGACCAGTCTCCCGCTCCGAAACATCGTTGGACAATCGGAGAATACCTTTAATCTTCGCGAGGTGATGGACAGCGGGAAGATCCTGATTGTCAATCTCGCTAAGGGGCAAATAGGCGAAGACAATTGCGCCCTTCTCGGAGCGATGCTGGTGACCAAGATTCAATTGGCGGCTATGCGCCGCGCTGATATGCCGGAAGAAAAAAGAAAATCCTTCTACCTCTACGTAGACGAGGTGCACAATTTCTTCACCCTATCCTTTGCCGGCATTCTTTCCGAAGCAAGAAAGTATGGACTCTCTTTGGTGCTGGCCCATCAGTACCTGGACCAATTGGATGATGAGATGAGAGCGGCTATTCTCGGCAACGTCGGCACGCTCATGGCGTTTCGGGTGGGAGCGGAAGACGCCAAATACCTGGCGCGAGAATTCTATCCGGTGTTCGCTGAAGCCGATCTGGTGAATCTGCCAAACCACCACATCTATCTCAAGCTGATGATTGACGGGGTAACCTCCCGGCCGTTTAGCGCTGCGACACTCCCCCCCTTGGAGAGAGGGGCCTCTTTTAAGAAGCAAATTGTCGATGGTTCAAGAAAGAGATACGCGAGACCACGCCAAGACATCGAAAGGAATTTCCTGGAAACCCCTCTCGGTTATGCTGGAGCCGTTAAGCCAAACAGTCTCTTTTAGCCTGCCGTCGCCTAATTTTCATCGAACATTACACGGGAATTTCACCGGAGGTCTCCAAAATCGCCAAAATATGTAGGCACACGCATTGGTCATTGTTGCTTGACAAAATAGGTAATATATGCTAGCGTCGTAGGCATGTATTTACGCACCACAAAACGCAAAAATAAAGACGGGTCGATTGTCGAGTATTACCAGCTCGCCCACAATGTGCGCCATGTCCGGACAGGCAAACCCGTTGCCCGGATCATCCATAACTTCGGAAGAGCCGATGAGCTGGATCGTATAGGGCTGGTGCGGCTTTGCCGGTCCATTGCCAGAGTTTGCGGACTCGAAGTGCAAGGTCCCGTTAAAACACCCAATAAAGGCCGAAAGGTCCACTGAAATCTCCGCTCTGCCAGAAAGCAGCCCTGGTCCCGGATTAGCGGAGTCTTTAACTCACTCCGGGTGGGCGAGTTAGAACCCCACAGCACCAATTCTTTCAGCGCCACAAAACCTCTTCTCAACTTATCCCAACACTAAAATCCCTTGATATTCCCATACCTAAGGCCGCTTTAGACGCATCCACGGCCCCATCATAAACGTAGGCATACGCCATTTTTTTAAATGCGAGGTTCTGCTTATCGTTCCAAGCATTTTGGATATCCACCGGGCAAAAACCTAAGCCAAAGCGGCCAGTTTGCCTTGATTTTGCTTCCAATGGCAATTTCACCCCTCTTTGTTGGCCGCAATATTCTGATATTTTAAGAATAGTGATTTATCAGAAATAAGCCTATGAGGAATAATAATCGCCAAAATATTCCCAATCATCTCAGAAAACTCCGCAAGCAGCGCGGCCTGAAACAAAATGAGGTCGCCCAGATCCTGGGATTAAAGAGCACCAGTATGATTTCACGATGGGAAGCTGGTCTGTGTCTCCCCGAAACACAGAACCTATTTCGCTTGGCCATTATTTACCGTACCTCGTCAGAAGGGCTTTTCCATATTTTCACGCGCCGGTTGCAGGCTAAACTGGCGGAGAAAGAGGAACAGATATTTAAAAACAGAATACATGGAGAGCACCAATGTTAAAAAGAACTGGTGGTCTCCGGTCTGGAACAGGCTGGTTATGGATGAGAAATCCACCCACCACAGAAGAATGGGAAATGCCGTCTGGCTCTTTCTGTACTTCCTCCTCACGGCCAATAGACAAACCGGGGTGCTCGTGAGAAAGGTCGGGACCATCTCGGCTGACATGGGAGTTCCCCGGCGGAAAATATTTAAATGGCTCAGTACCTTAAGAAAAGAAGAGTACATTAAAACGAAGAATTCCGGCCGATTTCTCATGGTAGAAATCAATAAATGGAAGCCTCTCAAGGCTGGGCCGGATAAAGCACCTCTGAAGTGTGGAATCTCACACTTCAGAGGTGCCAGTCTTCGCACACCAGAGTCACCGTTTCCCACCCAATCTGCGGCTCCACCATGCTCAAATCGGGACAGGAGCGAAGGTCCTAAAAAGATAACGATGAAAAAGAATATGTTAAAAAGCGATATCGATAATAAATTGATTAAAAATGATGACTCTCCGCTTTCATCTTTTAAAAGCCGGGAAGAACTGCTGGCCTATGATTTAGCTCTAGCTCTTGACGACCTTCCCGGTTTTCCCCTCTATCTCAGCTATTCCCGCAAATACCCCGAGTCTTTGCTGCGAAAGACCCTGGGCCAAATCCAAGAGATTCCTGCCGGTAAGATCAGAAATCGTGGCGCGCTATATAACTATTTAATCCAAAAGCATGCTCCCAAATCCCCCGACGATTCTGGCCATTAATCCGGGAACCCGCTATCTGGGGCTCGCGGTATTCGATGGCAATGAACTCCTCGAATGGAGGATCAAAGTCATAAAAGGCCGGTGGTCGACAAAAAAGTCGAAGAAGGCGCTTGCCATTTTCGACGCGGCTATTGACCGATACCGGCCCCGCCATCTGGCCGTAAAGGAGTTAAATCCCGCCAGAAGCTCTTCCGGACTAAATTCCCTGGCCACTCAGATAAAAAAGTTGGCCCTCGCAGATTCGATGACGGTTCATCAATACCCCCTCAAAGTCCTGGAAGCGTCCTTCTGTGAGGAAAAGAGGAACAAGCGCACCCTGGCCGAGGCAATAGCGGCCAATTATCCGGAACTTTACTGCGAACTCCAGATCGAGAAGAGCCGGAAGAATCCTTACCACATGCGCATGTTTGAAGCCGTGGCATTGGGAGCCATGTGCGCCAATGAGTTAGATGAATAATTAAATAAAAAGGTGGCCAGATTTTCGCTATCCGGTTCGCCAAAAAAACAAAATGCCCAAAACAAAAGAAAGAATCCTGGCCATTGACCCAGGGACCCGGCACATGGGAGTGGCGCTCCTGGAAAATGGCAAGCTGATCTATCACGGAGTGAAAATAATCAGAAAACAAAAAACCCCGCACGCGACTCTCAAGGAAGCACGGAAAGTAATTCTGAGGCTCATAAACGATTCAAGACCCGATGTGCTGGTAATGGAAAAAACCTTCTTCGCCCGGAACAGGAACGTCGCTCTCCTCAATGTTCTTGGAGATGAAATCAAAGCCATCGGCAGGAGAAAAGGACTCCGGGTGATGAGCTTCGCCCCCAGTACGGTAAAGAAGTTCATTTGCGGCCATGGCTGGGCCAGCAAATACCAGGTCGCTACTGTCATGGTTTCCAAGTTCCCGGAACTCAAAGTCTATCTCACCCAGGACCGGGCCTGGAAAGAGACATTTCATCAGAACATGTTTGATGCCGTCGCTCTGGGGGTGATGGCCGCCAGCCAGTCTTAAACTCAGCATGATACTCCATCCATTTTTTCGATCAGTTCCTTAACAATTTAAACGCAGCACCATTCCTGTTTTCCGCGAATCCCGACAGGGCTTTCCGGAATTATTTCCGACAACGTACCCCCCTTTAAATATCTCAATCCCCATACCCCAAAAGGAGATGGTCATGAAGCGCGAAAGACGCGGGCGCGGGCCGCCTGAAGTGCGCCAGCCGATCAAAGGATTCATCGCCGAACACAAGGGGCAACGATTCATCCTGGATTGAGGCCACCGCGCGATCATCGGAGATGGTCGGAGCAACACCATCATTATTCACTCGGACGGTAGAACCGAGTGTCACAATTGCGGATATTGATTTCATAGGAGGATAAAATGAACTGCGGCTGGTGCTATTATTTTGGCTGGAAAGGGTTAGTAAAATACTGTCTCCACCCCGATCATCCACACGAAAATCCAACCCCCTGCGATGATTACATCCCTGAGGACGAAAAGTTTATTCACCCCGAAGACGACCCAAGGCGCAAAAAACCAAAATTAGGAGGTGAAAATGAATGAATTGATGCTCCATCGTGGCGGCAATCTGGTAACAAAGGCCGATCTGGATCTCGTGTCTTTGCCTGCGGCAACTGACTCATATCTCCCGGTCAGCCATTACCACCTGGCCGACAAGCTCCTGACCATCAGTCAGGACCTGCTCACGGATTACGTTCTGACCGGCGAGCACTATGCCCTGGCCCGACAGGGAAACCAGCTCTTTGCCCTTTTGAATTTCCAAAAGGACAACAAGGAACTCGGCCTCTCCGTGGCTTTCCGAAATTCTTACGACCGCTCCATGTGTATCGGCTTAGCAATCGGGGCCTCAGTCTTCATTTGCGATAATTTGGCCCTCAATGGCGATATCGCCATCATGAAGAAGCATACCAAAAACGTTTGGAATGGGCTGGAGGACCTGGCCATCTCCACCCTCTACCGCGCCGGCAAAAACTTCCAAAAGGTCATCGCGGACGCTGATCGGCTGAAAGCCATCCCCATGGATAACAGAAACGCTTTTGAACTGATGGGCTACTTGTTCGGCCAGGACATCATCAGCCCGAGACAACTCACCACTGTCAAAGACGAATGGTTGAAGCCCTCACACCAGGAATTCCAGGCCCGGAATAAGTGGAGCTTCTTCAATGCCGTGACGGAGGCCCTTAAAAGCTGCCCGCCTGTCTCCATCATGGAGAAGCACAAAGAGGCGTACAGCGCGGTGATTGATGTTTAAAAAAATCTCGCCCTCCGCTCCCCTGACCACCTGGCACATCCTCTTTGACCTTTATGGAAAGACCATCAAAACTGATTGCTGCGGACGAATTTACACTTTCGGAAAAACTGATGAATATTCCCTCGTGCTTTGCTGGTTGGGAAGTAAACTGAAATTCTGGTGTTCTGATTGCTACCTTTAGGGTGGCCATGGGTCTCAAAAGAATAACCGCTCTCTGGAAGCCTCATAAGCTGCAACACCTTTTTTGCCAAGATTGGCCACAAATTCCAAAAGATGGGTGGCCAAGTACTGGCGCCGTGAAAACGCAGACTCCTAAACCGCCAAGATACCAAACAGGGTATTTGGCAAGAAAACCCCAACCCGGAACGCGGGAAGGGGTTTTGTTATGCGCACAATAAAAAAACCCCGCACATTTTTGTACGAGGCTGTGATTTCCAGGAACCATGAGGGTCCAACGGAATTACAAAGAGCGAGATGATACAAGAACAGACCGATTCTTACGCCGTTACGCCCGAGCTGTCTTTCTCATAAAGCTCAAACCAAAACTTTGCCAGCTTCAAAAAAGAACGTTCATCCCCTTGAACTCCGAGGTATCGGTAAAAAATATTGGGCTTTTTCATAAATAGTCGCAGGAAATTAACCACGTCCCAAGGGTCAGAAGTATAAGCCGAAATGATATAATCGGCTATCGCCTCTGCCGTTTGCTTCTGGGACTGCCATACGAGGTACTCCATGCTCACGGAAAGCAAATATTCCAATATACTGCCGTCGAAGTCCTCCTTTTTTTTATCCCGACAGGCCATCATGATTTCTGAATGTTTAAGGGCGTTCTGGACGTCCTTCAGAATGATCTCTTCCGCCAACTTGAATTTGCCCAGTCTTTCTAACTTCTTTACATACCGGATATATCTTCTCATTATGGTTATGCCCAGGTCGTCCATAGCCTCTTCTCCTTACCATATTCGTGATTTATCTCTGTCGGTCCCCTTTGGAAACCGGCCATACACCCGGATAAAGCGGCCAAGCCTGACAGCCTTGAGCGGATGCGTGGCAAATGGCGAATAAATGGAAGGGACTTTGGATTTCTGAGGGATTCTTTTGTTAAGGAATGGTCTTTATGGAGGAGATCGATTTTCTATAATTCGATTATTTATCTTAGCATAGCTAGACCTTTTTGTCAATTATTACCGAATGATACGGCTTTTTAGGGACAAATAAAGCCGAATTCCGGTTACAAGGGGTTAAAATAATAAAATCAGCACCAAATGCAACCTGGAGATGATCGCAAAATATCCTTAAAGGGAAGCGGCGTTGGGCTGTGAAATGCGTATTCGGTTCGGTTGTTACCCCAAAATTAATGCTGTTCGATAAAATTACTGGTGGTTCCTCTCTGCTGTTTGTCCGAAATTAATGCTGGTCGTTTTCAAACATTTCCCTTCAAAAATTCGGGACTTCCCCTTCAAATAGGTTCCCTTCAAGAATTCGGGACTTTGCCAGGTCAAACCAGACCGCTCAAGAATTTATAGCTGACTGTGCCATTCTCGTCTGGAGCGGTTTAGATTGCCAGTGATGGCAACTGGTCAGAAACATGATAAAGTGCGGGCGGAGTCGTTTAAGGAGGTAGAGCTTGATCTTGCCAATCACTGGCTGGACATGCGGTACAGGTCGCTCGCCGAAAGACCGCCATAACTACTTGAGTGGGCGTATAGTGATTTTTTCGGTAAACCCAATGGGGTTAGATTTTTTGCTGGCAGGAAGAGGAGACTGAAAATGCCACTTCGAGGCAAGTCCGTTGATTTGATCAGTCTGCAAGACCTTCGGGCCATAGTTGCTGATAAGGTCTTGGAAGGGAAAACGATTGAATATAAAGAGGCTCTTCCAAGAAGGCAGAAGGATGAAGCAGGCAAGGAATTCTTACGCGATGTATCCTCCTTCGCCAATGCGGCGGGCGGGGATTTGATATACGGGATTAGGGAAAAGAATGGAGAGCCGGTTGAAATCAAGGGACTGCAGATTCAAAATACCGACGAGGAAAGACTTCGCCTCGAGAACATGATCCGGGATGGTATCGAGCCCCGCATACCAGGGATAACCATCCGGCCGATCACCGAGCAAGGCATCACCCTTCTTATTATCCGCATACCGAAGAGCTGGAGTCAGCCGCACGCTGTCACGTATAGAAAACACTGGCGGTTTTACTCACGCAATTCAGGCGGGGCTTACGCTTTGGATGTTCCAGAACTGCGGACAGCTTTTGTACTGTCTGAGACAGCCAGTGAGCGAATCAGGAATTTCAGGGCTGAGCGTTTGAACAGAATAGCCGCCGGCGAAGTGGATGTCATAGCGTATGATGGACCACGTATCATTTTACACCTGATTCCCTTGATGGCCTTCGATCCGGCCGCTAACTATCCTGTTTCGGCATTGGACCGCGACCGGAACCTCATCAGCCCGCTATTTTATGGAGGGATGACGGACTTCCGCTATAACTTTGAAGGAATTATGAGTTATACCATGAATGAGAAACTGCGCTCATATACTCAGTTTTTCAGAAATGGAATTGTCGAAGTTGGAGCGAGAATTTTCAATACCAATAAAGAGCCAAACATCTTCCCGGCCACCTGGTTTGAGGACCGGCTTCTGGCTAATATGCCGAGACTGCTGCTAATCCAAAAATCCTTGGGCATAAGCCCCCCGATTTTTGTGATGCTGAGTCTCCTGGGACTGCGTGATTTGAAGTTGGGCGATGATTACCACGTTCTTGACAGAGACTCCCTGATCTTACCGGAAGTAATGATTGATAGCTTCGACAATAAGCTGGAGGATTCCCTTAAACCGATTTTTGATGCGGTGTGGAATTCGGCCAATTGGCCAAAATGCATGAGCTATGACGAGAGCGGAAGGAGGATTAAACCACAGATAATTCGGTAACATAATCGCCTCCGTGCATAATCCCATAGATTCTGGACATAGATTTTTTTAGTTCGTCAATGGCCAAATCCCTACTTCTTCTCGAAATAAACTCCGGTATCTTCTCTCCAAAAAATTCTTCGACCACCTCGATGATTCCTTCATCGCTCATAGTGTCGATATAGCTCATCGTATTCCTCCTTAAGGCATTCCGTCTTGAGTTTATCCAAAACCTTTCCCCATTTGCGAGCGACTGAAAAATCTATGTTTTTGTCAAATGATTCGGCCAAGTCGTACAGAGATTTGGCGTATTTTAGCCACACTCTTTTGGGGATTTTCATTCCAGCCAATTCTTCATATACTTCTCGGGTTGTCCTCATAACCTCCTCCTGGTGGACTGACGGTTTCTCTCTGCTGGTTTCCCAAAATTCATTCTGTTCGCTTTCAAAGGCGGGAAGGGGTTTTATATTTCCAGTAGAGGTTTTTGAGCCTGGCGAAGCGGAGCGAAAGCATTTAACCCCTTCTCCGGTCAGGTGCCCAGAGTGCGGAAGTTCTGAGGTTGATAGGGCATGAAAGATTGTCCCACCTGGAAAAAAGACAGCTATACACGACTTGCGACGTGAAATGGTCACCCGGTATCGCTCCATATCGCTCAGTACAGCAAATTGGGACAGGCAGGTCGGTAAAGCTAATAAAATCAATGCCCGGCTGGAATCCGGCCTTCGGCACTGTTGAAAAAATCCAAGTCAATAATACGCTTATAACGTAACATTACTTCGATGCTGCAGTTAGCCGTCCCTGCCCGCAGCGTTTATTCTCACTTCTACCGAGTGTTCCCGATGGTCGTCAACAAGGTGAACAACCTTGTCGTGTTGCTCGACGCCATCAACTGTCACACTCATTTCATCATTACCGGTCTGCGGTTGCACAACGGAAATGTGGTAGACGGTCTCCCGATAGCGGTAGTGCATCTTGAACGCCTTCCAGTCCGAAGGGAGGCACGGAGCAAAACGCAGTTTATCCACTTCGAGCCTTAGCCCCAGCAGTGATTCAACGATAAGCCGGTACATCCAGCCGGCAGACCCAGTGTACCACGTCCATCCGCCACGGCCGATGTGCGGCGGGAGCGCATAGACGTCGGCCGAAACGACGTAGGGTTCCACTTTGTAAATGGCGGCGCCCTCGGGAGATATTGCATGGTTCACCGGGTTGATAATGCTAAACAGCTCCCACGCGCGCCGGTTGTCCCCCAAGCGAGCGAAGGCCATTGCCGCCCAGACGGCCGCATGCGTGTACTGCCCGCCGTTTTCTCTCACGCCGGGGACGTACCCTTTGATGTAGCCGGGATTCAACTCCGACTTGTCAAAGGGCGGATCCAGGAGTTGGATCAGCCCATGCTCGCGGCGAACGAGACGCTCATCCACCGCTTCCATGGCCAG
>Ga0187849_1001174_pt1 | contig 30084 bp, 20 predicted proteins | sample June2016WEW_4_10_2_FD_132412 | JGI IMG/M metagenome (GOLD analysis project Ga0187849, IMG submission 132412) | Peatland microbial communities from SPRUCE experiment site at the Marcell Experimental Forest, Minnesota, USA - June2016WEW_4_100 | ecosystem: Environmental > Terrestrial > Soil >...
AAGAGGGCCTCCAGGCCGTTGGAGAGCGTTTCGTCAGGGCCAAAGACCCGGAAATTCCGCGCCTCGCTGTTGAGCTTGGCCACATCGCGCAGGAACGGCCCGAGAACATGCGTGTCGCCGATGCCGCGCACGCCCGGCGAGGGCACGTCCTCCGCGTAGTCGCGGAAATCGGGCATGCGCAGGTCGCGGAGCAGGATGCCGCCGTTGGCGTGGGGATTGGCGCCCATGCGTCGTTGGCCCTTGGGCGCAAGCTCGGCCAGTTCCGGTTTCAGGCGGCCCTGCTCATCGAAGAGTTCCTGCGGCCGGTAGCTCCTGAGCCAGTCCTCCAAGAGCTTGAGGTGTTCGGGATGGGTGGCCGGGTCGGAGAGCGGCACCTGGTGCGAACGGAAGGTGCCTTCAACCTGCAGGCCGTCAACCATCTTCGGCCCCGTCCAGCCCTTGGGTGAGTTGAGGACGATCATCGGCCAGCGCGGACGCTCGAGGTTGCCGTGGACGCGGGCCTCGTGCTGGATTTCTTTGATCTGCTCGACCGCCGTGTCGAGCGCCGCGGCCATGGCCTGATGCATCAACTCGGGCTCGTGACCTTCGACGAAGCAGGGCGTCCACCCGTAGCCGCGCAGCAACTGCTCCAACTCCTCGCGGCTGATGCGGGCCAGGAGGGTCGGGTTGGAAATCTTGTAGCCGTTGAGATGCAGAATCGGCAGCACCGCGCCGTCGGTGGCCGGATCGAGGAACTTGTTGGAATGCCACGCCGTGGCCAGCGGCCCGGTTTCCGCCTCGCCATCCCCGACGACGCAGGCGACGACGAGATCGGGATTATCGAACACCGCCCCGAACGAATGGCTGAGCGAATAGCCCAACTCGCCGCCCTCGTGGAGGGAGCCGGGAGTCTCCGGCGAGGCATGGCTGGGAATTCCTCCGGGAAAGGAGAACTGAATAAAGAGCCTCCGCAGCCCGGCCTCATCCTGGCTGATGTTGGGATAGATCTCGCTGTAGGTGCCCTCCAGGTAAGTGTTGCCCACGACGGCCGGGCCGCCGTGCCCGGGGCCGGAGACGTAAATCATGTCCAGGTCGTATTTCTTGATGACCCGGTTCAAGTGGACGTAAATGAAGTTCTGCCCGGGGGTCGTGCCCCAGTGGCCCAGCAGCATGTGCTTCACATCCGCCAGCCTCAGCGGCCGCTTGAGCAGCGGATTGTCGTAAAGATAGATCTGGCCGACCGACAGATAGTTGGCGGCGCGCCAGTAGGCGTCCATCTTGCGGAGCAGTTCCGGGGAAAGAGTTTTTGTCTTCATCGCTTCGTGGGCAGATCAAAGGCCGCCCGCTTTCAGGTTTCTGGCGCGCGGGATGTTAGTTTGCGCGCTTTTCGGCTTTTTGCAAGCATTCCTGTTTAACATTCGCATGCCTTTGCCGTCAACCCGAAGCACCCGGAAATTCCCGTCGCACTAAGACGTTACGCGTTTGTTCACCGCGCGGGGTTCGAGAATGCGCCATACTGAGCGCGCGATCATCAGTTCTTCATCCGTCCGAATGACGCGCACGGGGATGCTGCTGATTTCCGAGGAAATCACGTCCGCGTTCGCCACGTTCCGTTCTTCCTCAAGTTCGATTCCAAGAAATCCCAGCCCGTCGCAGATCCGAGCGCGAATGGGCGGGCAGTTTTCGCCAATGCCGGCGGAAAACACCAGTGTGTCCAGTCCGCCGAGGGCGGCGGCGAACGCGCCGATGCATTTCTTGACTTGGTAGCAAAACAGCGCGACCGCCTCGGCCGCCCGCGCGTCCTGCGCTTCACGGTCGAGCAAGTCACGCATGTCGGAACTGGTCTCCGAGACGCCGAGCAGCCCGGACTGGAAATTGACCATCTCGTTGAATTGCTTGGCGCCCATTTTTTCGGTGCGCGCCAGATACCAAACCAGTCCGGGATCGAGGTCGCCGGAGCGGGTGCTCATGGGCACTCCGGCGGTCGGGGTGAAACCCATGCTCGTATCGACGGGTTTCCCGTGATGGACCGCCGCCAAGCTGGCGCCATTGCCCAGGTGGGCGAGGATAACCCGGCCTTGTGCCGTTTCCGCTCCGGCCACCCGGGCCAGCTCGCCCATCAGGAACAAGTACGACAGGCCGTGAAAACCGTACCGCCGCACTCCCTGCGCTTCGTAGCGGCGCGGGACCGGCAACAGCCGCGCCACGCGCGGCAAGTCATGGTGAAAAGCCGTGTCGAAACACGCCACTTGCGGCAGTTCCGGAAAGCGGCGATGGAAGGCTTCAGTCAGCAAGATCTCCTCGGGCAAATGTTCGGGATCGAAGGGCGTGAGTTGGCGCAACTCCTGGACCATTTCCTTGGTGATAAATTGCGGGTCGCTGTACTTGGGTCCCCCGTGCACCACGCGATGCCCCACGGCGGCCAACGCAACCCGCCCCAGGCGTTCCTCGATCCAATCCATCAGCGCCCCCACGGCCGCCGTATGGTCCGGCGCCGCCAGCGGCCGCGAGCAGTTGTCCGCCTGGCTCAAACCTTTCACCCGCAAGGTGGCCTCGGGCAGTCCAATCCGCTCGATCCGGCCCTCGAGCATGCGCCGGAGCGAATCACCGGCCTCAAAGAGCGCGAACTTGATGCTCGAGGAGCCGCCGTTGATCGTCAGGATACGCGGGCTAGCAGCCATGGCTCAAGTTGCATCACCATGGTCGAGTCGGCAAGCCTTTGGATCTTTCCGTTCGAGGTCTCATTTGTTCTTTTTTGTGGAACAAACCCCTGTCTGCCGGGTATGATAAATCGGCAATGAACCATCATCCTCCTTTCAGGTTTTGTTTCGGCTCGGCAACGGCGGCCGCTGCGCCCCCTCTGACAGGATTTGTCCGGATGCTGGCGGCTGCGAGTCTCCTTGCCTGCGCCGCTACGGCCGCCCCCGAGAGTACCCCGAAGACTCCGGCCAGCGCTCTTCACCCGGATTTCTTCCCTGTTACCACCCAGTTCTCCCCGGTCCCTGACGGCCAGGGTTGGAAGGGGGAAACGGGGGCGCTTTCCGCGCAGGTTTTGCGCGACACCATCGACAACCTCAGGGCACACGGGTTCACCGGGCTATACCATCCGCTCCCCCTGGCTGACGAGCAAGCCAGGGTGGTCCTGGCCTACGCCCAGTCACGCGGCATGGTGATTACCCATATCACCTCCGGCTTCGAAGGCTTTGGCCGGGACGCGCCCCCGGCCGTCTGCGTCTATTCCCCGAAGTACGCCGCACAAGCGCGGCAAGCAGTCCAAACCGGCTTGGCGGGTCTCCCGGACCTCCCCGGGCTCTATAACGTCTTCTGCTACCAGGACGAACCCTTTCACGCGGGCGCGAAGTCTTTCGGCTATAACGAGGAAGTCAAGGCGGAGTTCCAGAAGCGTTATGGCTATGCGCTGCCGCCGGCTCTCGAACCGCTTCGCAACGACCCGCGAGTCTGGCGCGACGTGCTCAACTTCCGCTCGGACTACTTCCCGGACGGCTGGCGGCAGGTTTACCGACTCATCAAGGAAATCAACCCCGGCTTCCAGGTCATCCTCACCCACGACAGCCACAACACCTTCGGCGGCGGCGTCGGCTCGAACGCGGAACTGGCCGTGGACGACGTGTTCCACTGGGGCGGCGATTTCGCGGACACGTTCGTCTTCGACATCTACCCTTATATGATGTTCGACTTCCGCTATGGGCAGTGCGGAAAGCTGCCCAAGCCGCGCATGAGCCAGTTCCACTATGCCATGGGCCAGATGCGAAACCTGACGCGCGCCTATGGCAAGCGGATGGGATTCTGGTTCGGCACCTGCAACCCCGCCTGGTTCAAGGAGTTCATGGGCCCGGAGTTGACCCGGCAGACCTGGGCCGAACGCGAGACCAGCGCCACGGCCGTGGCCCAGGGGGCCGACTTTATCCTCACCGGCCTCAACGTGCCCGCCGACCCCCGCCATTGGGATGAACTGGGCCAGGGGCTGCGCCTCATCCAGGCCGCCGGCTCCGCCCTGCTGGACGCCCCCAGGACCAAAGCCCAGGCCTGCTTCCTCTTCCCGCGCAGCCAGTACCTGCAGTTGCAGGAGGAATACTGGAATGTCGGGCTCTCCTACGAACTGTTCCTGCGGGCCTTCGGCGAGCTGGATGTCCTCCACGAAGAACAAATCCGCGATGACCGCCTCGAGGGTTACCGCATCCTGGCGCTGTTCGACGTCAAGCTGCTCCCTAAAGAGACCGCCGGGCACATCGCTGCCTTTGTGCGCAACGGCGGTGTCCTCATCGCCGACTGCGTCCCGCAGTTGGATGCCTGCCGGCAACCGCTTGATCTCATGAGCCAGCTCATCGGCGTGCGCAACGCCGCCACCAACCGCCTCCGGCGCACCGGCAACTGGGTCCCCTACCGCACCAAACCGCCGGCCTGGGGCTCCCCCCACGACGACGCCGAAGACCTGCAGGCCATCCCCCGGGACACCGTCAAGGGCGACGCGCTGGGCCTGTCCTTCGACCTGAAGCTCGTCAGCCCGCGCCCCAGTCTGCCCACCGAGGCCAAGGTGCTGCTCAGGACCGCCGCCGGACAGCCCGCCCTGCTCCACCGCAGCGTCGGCCGCGGCGAGGTCTTCCTGCTCGGGTTTTGCGCCCAGGACACCTATTTCCAGACCTGGCAGGACGGCGATGAAAGGACCCGGGACCAGTTGTACGCCCTGTTGCACTCTCTGACCCGCCAGGCGAACGTGCGCCCGCGCGTCCGCTCTTCCAACCCGGACATCGAAGCCTCGCTGCGCGCGAACGCCAAAGAGGGCTTTCTCTTTGTAATCAATCACGAGGCCGTCTCGCCCCGAACCGAGATCAGCCTGGCCGGACTTGACTTCCCCGTCGGCCGCATCGTGGACCTCGCAAACGGCAACCAAGTCCCTCACACCCCCGCCGACGGCGCGGTCATGCTCCCGGTGGACACCGCCTCGGGCGTAACCCGCCTCTTCCACGTCCTGCCCGCCCCGCGGTAAAACTCGATCCCGATCACTAAGGACGCGGCCTTTTTGTTGAACAGGAAACGGAGAGAACGGGGAGGTTCTCCTCTGTGCGCTCTGTGATGGGTCTCAGGCTCATTTCCGCGCGGGGTGCGGTGTCAATTCTGAGCCAGCGCTTCGAGCAGATAACGCAATTCCTCTTGCACCGTCGCGGGCTCATCCACGGTCCCTGCTATCTCTTCCTTCACCAGAGCCCGGAAACGTTTGCGCAGCCGATGAATGGCCACTTTGACCGCGCCTTCGGTCAAGCCGAGCTGCTGGGCGGCTTCACTTTGTGACCACGGGCCGACCTCGCCAACCAGCCACGGCTTCAAGGTCTCGAAATATCGGTCCTTGCTTTCCGAAACGAACTCTGCCGCGAGGGCATTCAAGGCTCGGTCGATCAGATTCAAAGCCCATTGGCGGTCAAAAAAGGCATCGGGAACCGGAGTCCCCGGGTCGGTGATTTGCAGGGACGTAGTGGTGTGGGTCTCCACTTTGAGTTCGAGCGGCACCGGCGCCTGGCCCCCTCCGCGCTTGGCGGCATTGGCACGATCCTGCTGGCCAGCAAGGAAGTGTTTGACCGCGCCCAGAAGGTAGGAGCGAAAGCGTCCCTTGCCCGGATCAACCCGGTCGAGCCCGCCATGGGCCAGGAGTTGAGCGAAAAACTCCTGGGTCAAATCGCGCGCCTCATCTTCCACGTAATTGCTCCGCCGAATAAAACGGAAAACCGGCATCCAGTACGCCTCGCACAATTGTCCCAACGCCACCCGCGCCTCGGGTGATTCCCCGCGAGCGCTCAAAACCTGGGTCCAGCGCGTGGTAAGAAAAGCGTGGCCAACGGGAGCGTCTGCTGGCCGCGGACTCATTGGTCATTTCTCCGGGACTTGGCTCGGAATCTGTCCCGTCTTGAGCAGCGCAAGGCCCGGGTTCTCCTCTTCAAGCTGTTGCTTAATCTTTTGTTTGGAGGCAATTCGGTCCCGAACACTCTTCACGACCGGGTTCTCCGGTGTCAACTGCACCAGCAGCTCGCGCTCTTGGCTGGCGAGTTCTTCGATCAAACTGCAAATCGTTTTGTATTCCGCGAGCTTCTCGGGCGGGATGGCGGCGGTTGCCTCGGGAGCGGGTGTCGTGAGTGGATTGGTCGAGCCGGCCGGCGTTGTCGGGGCGTTCCCGAGCGTGGAGAGCCAGTTCGTTCCCAAGCCGATGACAGGATTCTTCAGGTTCCGGAGGAGGTCCGCCGGGATCGGGTCCAAACGCGTTTCGATCCCTACCGCCCACTCGGTCGGAGGCTGAGCTTCGGCGCCCGGGTTGCTGGATGATCCTTTCAAGAGCAGAAACTTGGTGTGCCCATTTTGCGGTGGCCACACCCGGGCCGGCTCCCCCACCCAGTCAATGGCGACCGGCTCGGGTGGGACGATGTGGAACGATTTGTCGGCATTGTCAGGTTCCCCTTCGAGACCGAGCGATAACTGAAGTGGGGCGCCATCAGCGAAGGTCCTATTGCCCAGCAACCGCCAGGTCAGGCGGCCCTGAATCGGCGTTCCCTCCGGCGCCATCACCGAGGCGGCGGCATTGGGCGGGCCCGGCTTGAGCACGACCTGGTTGCTGCACAGGACGGCAGCTACGGTGAGGGCGTAACCCGGAGGGATCGTAACGGTTGAACGAAATACACGGCTGTCGCCCCCCGGGGTTCCGCCACCAGCGGCCACCTCATAGCCGGCTGGCGCGTTGGGCTCAGGGACAAAGGAAGCCTGGGCAGGCTCATCCACCCTCATCATCCGCTCGTGACCGACCCACAACACCAGCAACAGAACACCCAGCGCAACTCCCCAAAACCAGAGCGCCCGCCGAGGAAATCGGTTTAACGGAGCCTGCAGCACCGCATCGGGTAACGCTCGCTCCGAATTCCAGCGTTTTAGCAAGTGCCGCAGGACGAAAACGTCCAACACGAGAAGGGCCAGAACTCCACCCACTGCCGCCAATCCAGTCAGAAACCCGTGTCGGACATGAAACACGTGCCATTGCAGACTCTCAAAGAAGAGCAAAGGAATCCACAGGAGCACCACATCCAGCAGCAGCAGGGGCCAGGCCACCGCTGAGCAAAGCGCCAGCCTTCCGCCTCGACGTTCGCCCGGCTTCGCCCGAAAGTCCCGCAGTGCGAGCCAGGCCAGTAGAGTGCCGCCCACCGCCGGGAAGCCGGCTACCACTGACATGAAGGCGGTTTCGCCCGGCCCAATGTGCCCGCCCGCCAGAAGCGCCAGGACCAATGGCAACAAACTTAAACCCACCAATCCAGCCGCGGTGATAGCGGCGATCGACCAACCAGACGGGCGTGGCGAAGCCGTTGCCGGCGGGTTGGCTTGAAAAGGTGATTGCGGCGGCGGTCCGCCACCCGTTCCGAGGCTGACGGTGCCGGTCGGACCGGCTTCAGTTGGAACGGGGCCCGCCGTGATCTTTTCGACTTGGGTCTTTACGTCGCCAGCGCTCTGAAAACGGCGTTCCCGCTCTTTTTCCAGGGCGCGCAACACCACCTCATCGACCCGCGGGTCCATCGGGGCCTTTTCCGAGGGTGGAGCAAAACGGCCAATCGGCAGTTCACCCGTGAGCATCTCGTAAAACACCACACCCAAAGAATAGATGTCGGCCCGCTGATCGACGTCCTGTGGCCGCTCCAGTTGCTCCGGGGCCATATAGTGCGGGGTCCCAAGCGTCGCTCCGCTGGCCGTAAGGGTAATATCCTCGGCGCCGCCCAGGAGTTTCGCGATGCCAAAATCCGCGATTTTCAACCGCCCTCTCGTATCCAAGAGCAAATTCTCGGGCTTGATGTCCCGGTGCAGCACTCCTTCTTCATGTGCATATTGGAGGGCATCACAGATTTTCGGGACCAACGCCAAGGCCTGCGCCGGCGTGAACCGCTCGGCCCGCATCGCCTGGCGCAGGTTCACCCCGTCCACGAATTCCATCACGAGATAAGAAAAAGGATCTGCCTGGCCATAATCATGCACGGCCACGATGTTCGGATGGCTGAGCCGCGCCAGCAGGCGGGCTTCGCGACTGAATCGCTCGTTGAAGGCAGGGTCCGCCCCCGGTTTCTGGGGCAGCAACTTCAGGGCGACAAACCGATCCAGTCTCGGTTGCCTTGCCTTGAAGACCACCCCCATGCCGCCTTGTCCGATGAACTCGAGAATCTCCAGTTGCGGAAACGCCGCGGCGACCGTCTCAAGCGAAGGCGGCGGAGCCCCGGCGGCAGACTGACCCGCTTCGGTGGCGATCGCCGCCCCGGCCAGGAGGCATTTGGGGCACAGCCCCTGCGGCGCTTCCGGCGGAATCGGAGCGTGGCATTTCGGACAGCTCTTAATGGATTCAGCGTTCATCGTAACTGTTCCTGAGGCAAATCAGGCGCCAGGTTACACGAAAACCTCAAATAAAACCAACACTGCCAATACAGCCATGGATGTCTGGGTGCGTTAGCCCCGATTCGGCGCTTGGCAAAGGCTCGAGCAACGGCTAGAGTTGTCAATGAACTGAAACCCGGAGGCAGGCGCGACCAGCGGACTCGCTGGTGGCCGTAGAGCAGCCGCATGAACCCGATTAGTCATAACCCTGGGGCAGCCGGCCACAATGGTGTCCCGGTGAACCTTGCCGCAATTCCCAGTCGAACCGCAAGGGCCTGCCTCTCCCGGGCCGTCGTCCTGTGGTTGGTCTGCGTCCTCGGGGCGCCCCTCTGGGGCGGGGGCAGCGGCCTGAACGTGGTTGTGATAGTAAACCGGAGCAGCCGCAACTCGGTGCAGTTGGGCAATTACTATTGCGAGCGCCGGCAGGTCCCCCCGCAAAACGTCCTCCGCATCAACTGGTCCGCCGCCAATATGACGATATGGACCCTGTCCGATTTCACGGCCAACCTTTTTAACCCGCTGTTGGCCATGCTCGCCAACCGGCAGTTGACCAACCAGATCGATTACGTCGTGCTCTCGATGGATATTCCCTACCAGGTGACCTCGCCGGAGTCCTACGCCGTCAACAGCACGACATCGGCGCTGTTCTACGGCTTCAAGCCTGATCCGAACCCGCCTTGCTCGCTCGCCTCCGGCTCGGCCAATCTCTACGCCGGCAGCGAGGACGTGTTCCGCGCCACCCCTCCGATCAACGCCGCCAGCAACTCCTTCCTGGTGACTATGATCACCTCGAGCAACCTCGCCATGGCCATGCAGATCGTCGACCAAGGCGCCGGCAGCGACGGGACTTTCCCCACCCAAACCGTCTATCTGCTAAAGAGCGCCGACGTTGCGCGGAACGTCCGCTACTGGACTTTCGACAACGCCACCTTTGACACCCGCTTGCGCGGCAATTACTCGATGCAGCGGACCAATGATTCCTCGATTGAGGGATATGGCTACATCCTGGGCGCCCAAACCGGCGCTTACGGCTACACCGTGGCGGGCGTTTCTTTCGCCCCAGGCGGCATCGCGGACAACCTCACCACTTATGGCGGCCTGATTCTCCAGGACAACAGCGGCCAGCTTGACATTCTTTCGCTCCTGGCCGCCGGGGCCGCCGGCAGCTACGGAACCGTGTCCGAACCGTGCAACTATCTCGAAAAATATCCATCCTCACTCGATTACTTCTACCAGGCCCGCGGCTTCAGCCTGGCCGAGTGCTACTACCAAAGCCTGGCCAATCCCTACCAGGGCCTCATCGTCGGCGAACCGCTCGCCGCTCCTTTCGCCCTGCCGGCGGACGGCGCCTGGAACAACCTGCCCCCCAATGCCCTCCTCACCGGGACCACGAACCTCGCCCTCCAGTTCAACGCCGGCAATGCCGGCGGACTTCCCTTGCAGCAAGCGGACCTTTTCGTGGACGGCGTCTGGCTGCAGACGCTGACCAATATCCCGCCATCCCAAAAGAACGTCCTTACCGTCACGGTCAACGGACACCCCTTCAACTATGCCGTGCCCGCCAATGCCACGCTCAACTCCATCGCTGCCGGCATGGCCCGCCTCCTGAACGCCGGCCGAGCGCTTACTAAGATCGCCGCCTATGCTTTTGGCGATCGGATTGAACTGCGCTCGACCGACGTTTCCCGCACAGGCTCACAGATCGGATTGGCGGCTAACACCACCAATGGCGCCGCCGACGCCCTGACCACCTTCCTCACACCCAACAAGGCCGGTTTCCTCGATTCCGTTGCCTATGGAATCCAGTTCTTTTCGGTCACCAACAAGAATCTCGTGGACATCATTAACACCAACGGCATCCTCCAAGGCAGCGATGGAGCAGTGGCGGCGGATTTTTGCGCTCTTGATGTCAACTACAATCCGAAGGTCGGGGATTACCTCCGGTTTACCGTCACCAAGACCAACGGCGCTGTGGTCTCCGTGGCCGTCACCAACACGGTCAGCGGCGCCCAACTCTCCGGCATGTTGCAGAATCTCGTGGGCCTCATTAATACCCACGCCGCCCTCCAAGGCCGCGATGGAGCAGTGGCGGAAGATTTTTACGGTGGCGATGCCGTCGGCAATTCGCCCCAGTTCAACCTGCTCGCCCGCTCCCCCGGCTGGAATGCCGCACAGCTCCAAGCCCAGCTCTCCGGCTCTCCGACCTTTGCCTTCAGTCCTTCCGGCGCTCAGAAGCTCGACAGCAATCTCGCCGACCTCCAGCCCCGCGCCCACCTCTACGTGACGGCGGGAGTGACGAACCTGCCCCTCACCTTCACCCTCGACACCACCGCGCTGGCCGACGGCTTCCACGAATTGACTGCCGTGGCTTACGAGGGCAGCAATGTCCGAACACAGACTCGAGCCGCCCAAACCGTGCGCATTCAGAACACCCCGCTCTCGGCCCTCTTTACCCTGGCGTTGTACGCCACCAATGTGACCAATGTCGCCGCCGAAGCCGTGCTCCCGTTTTCCGTGGTTGCCAACTCCAGCAACGTGGCAACCATCGAGCTGTTCAGCACCGGCGGCTCTCTCGGCGTTGTGGCCGGCCAATCCAGCGCCAACTTCTCCGTTCCCGGCACGAACCTGGGCGTCGGACTCCACCCCTTCTATGCCCTGGTCCGCGCGGCCGATGGCGGCCAATACCGCACCGAGACAAAGTGGATTCGCCTCTTGGGCCCCGACGCGCCCTTCACGGTCTCGCTCACTACACCGCCCTCCCGGTTGGCCTGGCCTGCCACTGCCGGCCGAAGCTACGACATCCTGAGCGCACCCGATCCCGCCAACCCCTTCGGGCTGTGGAAGCTCGATGCCACCGTGACTCCCGCCAGCCCTTTCGGACTGTGGACCGATACCAATGGAATCGGGACAGAGCAATTCTATAGCGTTCGGACCTCACCATGAGTATGCTTGCTTCCATGCGAAGAAGTTTCTCGCCAAAGACAGCCCTGGGCAGACCCGCCGGAATCGGCAAACCGGCCTTGGCAATGTTCGCATTGTTCCTGCTGTTGAGTTCTCCGGCCGGCTACGGCGCCGAGACACTGAACTGGGACACCGGCCAGAACCGCGTCAGCGCCGACATCAAGTCCGGGAAACTCTACCCATTGCTCGAACAGATCGCGACCGCAAGCGGCTGGCGGGTCTTTGTCGAGCCCGGCCTCCAATACTCGGTCTCCGCCAAGTTCCACGCTCTGCCCCCCGGCGAGGCCCTGCGTTTGCTGCTGGGCGACATCAGCTTCGCGCTCGTGCCCGAAACCAACGGCCGTCCGCGGCTGCTGGTCTTCCGGACCACGGCGCAACGAGCCACCGAGTTCGTCCGCCCGGTGAACAAGGGAAAGATCATCCCCAACGAACTCATCGTCCGGCTCAAGCCGGGAGCAAGAATTGATGACCTCGCGCGCCTGCTGGGCGCCAGGGTGACGGGCAAAATCGACAGCCTCAACGCCTACCGCCTCCAGTTCGATGACGCGACGGCTGCCGCCGCAGCGCGCCAGCAACTCGCCGCCAATCCCGAGGTCGCCTCGGTCGGAAACAATTACTCCATTGATGCCCCTCCCGCGCCCGGCCAGACTGGAGCCGGCTCCCTGCCGCCCCCGCCCCACCTTGCCCTTGCACCGCCTCCCGACAACGGACGCATCATCATCGGCCTGGTGGACACCGCGATCCAACAACCGCTGGGCAACGGCCTGGACGCCTTCATCCTCAAACCACTCTCCGTCGCCGGCCAGGCCGGCCTCGAACCGGACACCCCTTCCCACGCCACCGCGATGGCCGAGACGATGTTGAGCAGCATCCAGGATGTGACCAAGGGCAGCTCTTCAGTCCAGATCCTGCCCGTGGACGTTTTCGGCCCGAACCCCTCCGCCTCCAGCTTCGACATTGCCAACGGGATTGTCCAAGCGGTCAACGGTGGCGCCAACATCATCAACCTGAGCCTCGGCTCCCCAGGGGAGAGCAGCTTGCTCCAAAGCGTCATCCAGGACGCTCAGGCCAGGAACATCGTGCTTATTGGCGCTGCCGGCAACGCCGGCACCACAACTCCTTTCTATCCAGCCGCCTATCCCGGAGTCAACTCCGTGACCGCTCTCGACAACGGCCAGCTTCCCGCATACGCCGACCGCGGAAGCTGGGTCTCATACGGCGCTCCGGGCACCAGCATCATCTACTACAACAACCAACCCTGGTCCGTCGTGGGCACTTCCTCCTCCGCCGCCTACGTCAGCGGCGCCCTCGCCGGCTACATCGACTCCACCCACGGCAGCCTGGACCAGGCCCAGTCCTTCATCCGCAACAATTTCAGCATCTCCGGCCCACCGGCCAAGTGAGACAGGGCGGCCCTAAACTCGGGGTGCAGAGGGAGGGCCAACCGCGCGCCTCTGAAGTTCGAGGTGGGAGGTGGGAGATCCGAAATCCGAAGCCCCGAAATCCGAAGGAAATCCGAGATCCGAAGTCCGCATCCGGTCCCTCATTCGGCGCGGTCGCTGCGTGACACGGAAGCGCCTGTGGCCTCAGTATTGAGCGCAGAGCCAATGCCCAAAAACTTTGCGATCTCAGCCTTCGGATTTCGGGTTTCGGATTTCCTTCGGATTTCGGCCTTCGGCCTTCGGATTTCCCTCCGGGCTTAGCACTTCAGGCCCGGGGTTCGCTTTACGCTTGCTTCACGCGTGGGAGCGGCTAACCTGTCAGAGTGACTTGGTTTACCGACCAACAAAGCGCAGACCGCCATTTCTTCATGCTGGCCGTGATGCTCTACGGGTTGAGCATGATACATTCGGTGTTTCTGTGGCGCAAAGGCTTCCGCCGGGACACCCATGTGAATTACCTGCTGCTGCTGTGCGCCTTCGGCTTTCACACGGGGGCGATGGTGATGCGCGGGCACCGCCTCAACCATTGCCCGGTGAGCAATCTTTACGAAGCGACCGTTTTTGTGATGTGGACCGTTGTGGCTGCCTACCTGGTGGTCGGGCTTTGGTCGCGCCTGCGGTTTCTGGGCGCCTTTGCTTCCCCCGGGCTTTTTGCCATCGGGGTCTTTGCCCTCATGCGCCGGCTCGATATGCCCCAGGGCGTGCGGCCCGAACTGCCCGTGGTCTGGACCAGCCTGCACGCCTCGTTTATGGCCCTTTCATACGGCGCTTTCGGCCTCAGTGCGGTGGCCGCCCTGATGTATCTTTCCCAGGAACGGAATCTCAAGCTGCACCGGCTCAAGGCGATCTTCGCCCTCATGCCCTCCATTCAGCGCCTTGAGGCTGTGGTAAACCGGCTGCTGGTGAGCGGACTCGTGCTTTTGACTCTCGGGCTGGGGATTGGCGCCTTCGACCTGGCCCATCTCAAAGATCCTCATGCCTATGCCGGCGATCCCAAGGTTGTCTGGTCGGTCCTGGTCTGGGGGCTCTACTTGGGCCTGGCGATCATGCGCTGGCGCTTTGCCCAGGGTGGACGGCGCTTCGCCCTGGGCGCCATCGGGGCCTTCGCATTCGTGCTGCTGACCTTCTGGGGCACAAACGCGTTGTCCACTCTCCATAACCCCGTGAAGAAATCCGAAATCCGAAGCCCCGAAATCCGAAGGAAATCCGAAATCCGAAATCCGAAGTCCGCATCCGGCCCTCATGCCAATCCAGAGAAGATAGAGAACCACGGAATATGCGGAAGACGCGGAAAGCCCTTTGTTTTCCGCGTATTTCGCGTATACCGTGGTTTCAGTGTTGAGAGCGGAGCCACTGCCCGAAACCTTTGCGATTTCAGCCTTCGGATTTCGGATTTCGGATTTCCTTCCGCACTTCGGACTTCGGACTTCTAGCGCATGCCCATCGTCGTCATTGGCCTGAGCCATCATTCCTCGCCGGTCACAGTCCGTGAGCGCTTTGCGTTTCCCGAAAGCCGCATTCCGGCATCTCTCCATTCTCTGCGCCAGGCAGGCATCGCGGAAGAGGCTGTCATCCTCTCGACCTGCAACAGGGTGGAGATTTACGCTGCCAGCCAGCTCGACGCCGCCAAGGCCTGCGGCGCTCTCCAGCAATTCCTGGTTTCTTGCCAAGATTACCACGAACCGCTGGGCGACGGGATCTACGCCCTGGGCGAACCGCAGAGCGTGCACCACCTCTTCCGGGTGGCCTGCGGCCTCGACTCGATGGTTCTGGGCGAAACCGAAATCCTCGGTCAGTTGAAGAAGGCCTACGACCTGGCCCTGCAAAGCGGCCACACGGGAAGCCGCTTGAACAAGGCCTTCCAGCGCGCCTTCAACGTCGCCAAGCACATCCGCACCCAAACCAATATCCAGCGCGGCAGCGTCTCGGTCGGGTCCGTGGCCGTTGAGTTGGCGGAGAAGATCTTCGCCAAACTGGGCGACCGGGAGGTCATGATTATCGGCGCCGGCGATACCAGCGAGAAGACCGCGCGCGCCCTGCTCTCGCGCGGAGCCCGGAGCATCGTCGTGACCAACCGCTCTTACGACCGGGCAGTCGCCCTGGCCAAGGATTTGGGCGGCCGCGCCGTCGCCTTCGAGGATTGGGCCAACGAGTTCGCCAATATCGACATTATCATCAGCAGCACCTCCGCCCCCCATTACATCCTGGATCGCGCCCGCCTGGGGCCGCTGCTCAAGCTGCGCCGCAACCGGCCGCTGCTGCTCATCGACATCGCCGTGCCGCGCGACATCGAGCCGGAAGTCAATTTCCTGGAAAACGTCTTCCTCTACAACATCGACGACTTGCAGGCAATTGCCCGGGACTACCTCAAAGCACGCCAGGTCGAGGTGGCCCGCTGCGAAAAGATTATCGTGGAAAAGGCCCAGGGCTTGCTCGGCCATCACGGCTGCCCGCAAGACCCGCCGGCGGTGCAACCGGCCTCGGTCGCCGATGCAAAATAACTTGAACAATCTGACTGGTTCTTTTGGCGGCTGGCGGCGTTGCTCGCTCGTCACAGATCCGGGATATGCTCCTCGCTCGCGCCTTGCCAGCCGCCAAAACCCCCGCGTCATATTGTCCAAGTTATTTTGCATCGGCTCCTTGGGGCCCATCTCCAAACCCTCATGACCGCGCGCGATGCCATCGCCATCGCCACCCGAGGCAGTGCCCTGGCCCTGGCCCAGGCCAACCTCGTTCTGGCCCAGTGCCGCGCCGCTTTCCCACGCCTCGTCTTCGAACTCAGGATCATCAAAACCACCGGCGATAAACTCCAGACCGCTTCATTGGCCCAGGAAGGCAAAGACCTGCCCAAAGGCCTCTTCACCAAGGAACTCGAGGCCGCCTTGCTCAGGGGCCAGGCCGATCTCGCCGTCCACAGCCTCAAAGACCTTCCCACCGGCCTGCCGGCAGGACTGCGCCTTGGCGCCGTCGGCGAACGCGCCGATGTGCGCGACGTGCTCATTTATCGCGCCGCCGACTATTTGCGCGCCGCCGAGGGGGGAGCGCTGGCTGCCCATTGGACGCCCGGCCAATCGGCCCGCCGCGGTTTTCGGCCCCACCTGGCGATTACGGATTTGCCCGCCGGGGCGGCCGTGGCCACCAGCAGCACCCGGCGCAAAGCCCAGTTGCTGGCCCATCATCCCGGATTGAAGGTGCCGGACATTCGCGGGAACGTCGTGACGCGGATGCGGAAACTGGCGGAGCGGGCCGAGCTGGATGCCACTGTGCTTGCGCTGGCCGGCATCACCCGCCTCGACTTCAACGTCACCCCTCAAGGCCGGCTCGAGGGCGATGCCGTCCCTGACGGTCTGTTGGCGGCGATCCTTGATACGGAGGTCATGTTGCCGTGCGTGGGCCAGGGTGCAATCGGCATCGAGGTGCGCCAGGATGATGAACGCATCGCGGCGATCTGCGAACGGCTCAATCATTTCAACACGCTGCAATGCGTGACCGCCGAACGCGCGTTCCTGGCCGCCATGGGCGGCGGCTGTCAGAGCCCCGTGGCCGCCTACGCCGAGGTCCTCGGCTCCCAATTGCGCCTGCGCGCCGCCTCGTTCGCCTCCGGTCCTGTCCGCCGTGCCGAAGCCAAAGGCCCAATCAATCATCCGCTCGAGCTGGGCCGGGAAATGGCCGTGAAGATCAAGGATGAATTATGAAGGACGACAAACTGACCCTCAATCGCTGGAGCGCACGACAGGATTCTTCGCCACCAGGATGGCACCAATGCTACGGGCGCATCCGAGACGCCGAAGGCGTCCTTCATACCAGCCCAGGGCAACGCCCTGGGTTTAGCCGCCAAAAGCAATCCGGAGCGCTGAAAGCGCATACTTCATACTTTATGAAAGCCGCCTTGCGGCGCGCCTATCGCCTCCTGCGCGCCCGGTTCGGGCATCAGCACTGGTGGCCCGCCCAAACCGCATTCGAGGTATGCGTCGGCGCCATCCTGACTCAGAACACAAGCTGGACCAACGTCGAGCGGGCGCTGGAGAATCTCAAAGCCGCAGGGGTGCTCGAGCCCGAAAAGCTCTATGCCCTTGAGGAGTCCAAGCTCGCCGAATTGCTCCGGCCGGCCGGCTATTTCAACATCAAAGCCCGGCGGCTCCGCTCATTTCTGCGCGTGTTGGCAGAGCAGTTCGGCGGCAACCTCGGCCGCCTGCTCGCGGGCCGCACCGCCCAGGTCCGCCAGCGCCTCCTGGCCATCAACGGCATCGGGCCGGAAACCGCCGACAGCATGTTGCTCTACGCGGGGGCTCACCACCGGTTTGTCATTGACGCCTATACCAAGCGCATCTTCCATCGGCATGGCTGGAGCCGGCCGCAGGCTGCCTACGATGAACTCCAGCAGTTGTGCGAATCGGCTTTGGCCCGCAATCCCCGCTCCCGGCAGCTCGACTACTGGCAGGATTTCCACGCCCAATTGGTCATGGCCGGCAAGCACTTCTGCCGCCCTACTCGCCCCGATTGCACAAGCTGCCCGCTCAAGCCCTTGCTGCCCGAATAGGCCGCCCTGGCCCGACTATTTACAGCCTGAGAGCAGTAGCGGGCTCCCGAGACTGCGTAGCGCAGGCTTCCAGCCTGCTGTGTCGCCGACTTCCAGTCGGCGGGCTTTACCTGCTTGCTCGCATCTGCGGATTGGAAATCCGCGATACAGCAGGCTGGAAGCCTGCGCTACGCCTGCCAGTTGGGCCTACTCGATGCGCAGGCGGCGCTGGATTTTCTCGAGGGAAACTCCCTTGGTCTCGACCATCACCAGGAGCACCCACAGCAATTGCCCGATCATGCAGAGGCCGTAAAAGGCAAAGGCGTGGCCGCCCGACTGCCTGGCGATCATGGGGAAGGTCCAGGAAATGGCCGCCGCCATGGTCCAATGGGTGAAACTGCCCAGCGCCTGGCCCCGGGCCCGAACGCGGTTGGGAAAGATTTCGCTGATGTACACCCAGATCACGGCCCCCTGGCCAAAGGCATGAGAGGCAACGAAGACCAGCAGGCTGCCCAGCAGCAGCTTGCCGCCCCTGCCTGTATAGAAGCAGTAGGCCGCCGCGCCCAGGCTGAGGATGTAACCGATCGAACCGGCCACCATCAATCGCCGGCGCCCGAACTGGTCAATCACCGTCATGGCGGCCATGGTAAAGACCAGGTTGGTTAGCCCGATAATGACCGATTGCCACAGGGCCGATTGGGTCCCGGCCCCGGCCATCTTGAAAATGTCCGTCGTGTAGTAAATCAAGGCGTTGATCCCCGAGAGCTGGTTGAACATCGCGATGGCCACCGCCAGCAGAATCGGTTTTCTGTACTTCGCGCAAAAGAACGGTTCCCGCCCCGTGTGGTGCTCGATATCCAGCGAGGCCCGGATGTCCTCGATCTCCTGCTCGACATCCCCCGTATCCGTGCCGCACCGTGCCAGGACGGAACGGGCCTCCTGGACCCGGCCCTTGGAGAGCAGCCACCGCGGGCTCTGCGGCGTCAGGAACAGCAGACAGAAAAAAACCAACGCCGGCGCCGCCATCACCCCAAACATCCACCGGCACTCGCTCTGGCCAAGGTGAAGGCTGCCGATAACGTAGTTCGACAAGTAAGCCAGGAGGATGCCCAGAACGATGTTGAACTGCGTGACCGCCACCAGGCGTCCGCGATATTTGGCCGGCGAGATCTCGGCAATATACATGGGCGACACCACCGAGGCGCCGCCGACCGCCAACCCGCCGATGAACCGAAACAGGACAAACGACCACCAACCCCACGCCAGCGCGCAACCGACCGCCGAGACCAAATACAAAATCGCCAGCGCCAATAGAACGCCGCGCCGTCCAACGGCGTCGGCCGGTTTGCCCACCATGATGGAACCGATGATCGTCCCAATCAATGCGCTGGCCACGGTAAACCCCTGCATGAAGGCCAGGAGATCGTCCCCTTTGACCGAGGGCGCCCATCCGCGCAACTGCTCCACAACCTGCGCCACAAAGCCCGCTTTTAGCCAACCGGTGGCGCCGGAAATCACGGCGGTGTCGAAGCCGAAGAGCAGACCGCCCAAGGCCCCTACAATGGCGCTGCCTACCAGGAACGGGCTCAGCCTGGCGGAGGACGCGGTTTCCTGTTGTGTCATCGTCTTCATAAACAGATGCCTCGGGCGGGGTTCATGGCCTGCGATCATAAGGCAACCGCCGCCCAAGACAAGCGGTAACCGAAGTGGGTCCTCATACGAGGTCCACCGCCAAAGGGCGCTGGCCCTGGGCGCCAGTTTCTTCATCGAAAAACCGGCCGGCTTCGAGGATTTGCAGCAGGTCGTGCGGCGAATTTGGAGTTTTGGAATGAATCTGCGCCCCGGCATAGCGCCGTAAAGCCAGTTGACGACGGTGGGGCTTTCATCGAATGTTCGCCTGTGCCTGGAAGATGGTTTTCTGGATTTTGCCTTGGCCTGCTGCTGGGCGGCACGCCGTTGCGCGTTGAGGTTGCGCGCGCAGCCCAGTTCTCTTTCGCCACCACGCCGGGGAAATTGCCCAAAACCGTGGTCCCCAGCCGCTATGTCCTCCATCTCCAGCCCGATTTGACTCATTTCACAACCGTCGGCTCCGTGGACATTGACATTCGGGTGCTCGAGCCGGTGGAGGAAATCATCCTCAACGCCCTCGACCTGGAGATCACCCAGGCCAGGCTCCAGGCGGAGCGAGGCGCCCAAACCAAGCTCGAGCCCCGGCCGGAGCCGGATCGTCAAAGGGTGGCGCTCAAGACGCCTGGAACGTTGGCGCCCGGAAAATATCGATTGGCCCTAAGCTTCAGCGGGCGAATCGGGGAGCAGGCCCAGGGGCTTTTTTATGTGAAGTATTCCACCCCCGCCGGCTCAAAGGTGATGCTGGCGACCCAGATGGAACCGGCCGACGCGCGCCGCATGTTTCCCTGCTGGGACGAGCCGGTTTTCCGCGCCCGGTTCGATTTGACCACCGTCGTGCCGGCGAATTGCCAGGCCGTCTCGAACATGCCCATCGAACGCGAATCGCCTCCGGAACACGGACTCAAGGAAGTCCGCTTCCGCCCTGCCCCGCCGATGCCCAGTTACCTCGTTTTCCTGGCAGCCGGCGAATTCGAGGAACTGCGGGATCAGGCGGAGGGCGTTGAATTGCGGGTCCTGACCACCCAGGGCAAGAAGCAGCAGGGACGCTACGCTTTGGAAGCGGCCAAAGAACTGCTGGCTTACTATAACCGCTATTTCGGCATCAAATACCCGCTGCCCAAGCTGGATCAGATCGCCATTCCCGGCGGCTTTGACGGGGCCATGGAAAACTGGGGTGCCATTACCTACGACGAGGGCGCCTTGCTCTATGATCCGGGCGCCAGCTCGGCCCAGACCAAACGCGAGGTTTTTGTCACCGTCGCCCACGAGATGGCCCATCAGTGGTTCGGGGACCTGGTGACGATGGCCTGGTGGAACGACCTCTGGCTCAACGAAGGATTTGCCTCCTGGATGGAGATCAAGGCCACCGACCATTTCAATCCCGCGTGGCAAATGTGGCTCAGCGCCGCAGCCGACAAATCGTCCGTCATGAGCGGCGACGCCCGGCGCTCCACTCACTCCATCCAACAGCGCGTGGACAACGAGAGCGAAGCCAACGCAGCCTTCGACAACATCACTTATCAAAAGGGTGCGGCCCTGCTCCGCATGCTCGAGTGTTATCTGGGCCCGGAAAAATTCCGGCAAGGCGTTCATCGCTACCTCAGCGACCATCGCGGCTCCAACGCCACGACCGCCGACCTCTGGAGCGCGCTCGAACTGGTTTCCGGCAAAACGATCGGCGCCATTGCGGCCGGCTGGACCGAACAGCCCGGACTGCCCCTGGTGAAAGTCAAGACCCAGTACTCGAAGGGCAGACAGATCGTCTGGCTGGCACAAGAGCGGTTTGCCGTGGACTATCCCGGCGCCCAACCGCTGCTCTGGAAGATCCCGGTTGCGCTGCTTCAGCCCGATAGGGACGTGCCGCCTTTGGCGGCAGCATTGGATGCGCTCCGGAACCTCCCCGTTCCGCTGCTCCAGCCCGAGGGCCGTTCCGGCACGGAGTTATGCGTGCTGCTCGAAGGCAAGCCGGCCTCGGCCCCGTTCGGCCAACCGGACGGGCTCATCAAGGCCAATGCCCACGACACCGGCTACTACCGCGTTTGGTATGAGCCGGCGCTCTTTGACAGGCTCCGACACCATATCGGCCAATTCCCCGCCGCCGACCGGCTCAACCTCCTGGACGATCAATGGGCCTTAGTCGAGGCAAACCGCGCCACCTCCGCCGACTTCTTTGCCCTGGTCGAAGCCCTCGAACACGACCCCACCTACGCGCTTTGGGACAAGATCCTCTCCACCCTCATCTTGATTGACGACCTCGAACAAGGCTGCCCGGACCGCCCCGCCTTCCAGCAATATGCCCGCTCGCTGCTGCAACCCCAATTCCAGCGCCTCGGTTGGAGTCCCTGGAGTTCCGAACCGGAGTCCGATGCCTTGTTGCGCAGCCGCATTATCTGGGGCCTGGGCTATTTTGGCGACACGGCGGTCATCGGGCAGGCCAGGGAGCGCTTCCGGGAGTCCTTGAAACACTCCGGAACGCTCGGCGCGGACTTGCGACCCACGGTGTTGCGCCTGGCAGGCCGCTACAGCGATCAGCAGACCTACGATGAACTGCACGCCCTGGCGCGCCAGGCCGATGGAACCGAGGAGCGCCAACTCTGCTACGGCGCCATGGCCGAGGCCCTGGCCCCGGAATTGGCCCGCCAGACTTTGGCCCTCTCACTCTCCCAAGAAGGCTTTCCCCAGGAAGTTGCCGCCCTGGTGGTCAAAGTCGCCAACCACAGCGGCCAAAAAGAGTTGGCCTGGGATTTCGCCCGCCAGCACATCACCCCGCTCCTGGCCCGAGTGGACCCCTTCAGCCGCGGCAATTATGTCCCCTCCATTCTGGCCGCCTTCACTGATGCCGCACGCGCCGCCGAACTCGAGGCCTTTGTGCAACTCGAAACCGCTCATGACGCCCAGATCCGCGCCCGGGAAGCCGCCGAACAAATCCGGTTCAAGGCCGCCCTGAAAGAGCGCGAACTGCCCGCCATTGCGACCTGGCTCGCCGGCCGCAAGCCGGGGGTTCACTGAACGGCCTGGTTCAGACGCGCTCCACTCGCACTGCCAAGGCAAGTCTCTCAACCTCTGCGCGCTCCACTTCGCCGGGCATGAGCGTGATGGCATTGGCCGCGCCAGCCGCGGCGGCCCAGCGGCAGGCCTCGCCCAGACCCTCCCCGCGCAACATCCGCCAGACCAGGGCCGCGGTAAAGGCATCTCCGCACCCGATTGGGTTCACGACCGCCACGGCGGGCGGGATGATTCGCCCGAACGACTGGCCGTCAAAGGCCAGCACCGCGTCTTTGCCGGCGGTGACCACGACCCGCTCCGCGCCGCGCCGGCACAACTCGCGCATCGCCGACATCACGTCGGCCTCGTCTTTGAGGTCCCGTCCCATCGTCGCGGCCAACTCGGCCCGGTTCGGCTTCACCAGGCCCGGTCCCCCCTTGAGCGCCTCGGCCAGCGGCGCGCCTTGGGTATCCACAGCGCAGAACACCCCGGCCTGGCGCGCCTGCCGGGCTGCCTGAAGGTACAGGTCGACTGGCCCCCCGGCAGCAAGACTTCCGGACATCACCACCGCCCGGCAGGCCTTGATGCGCCGCCGCAGGACGGCGCCAAGCTGCTCGTAATCCGCAGGTGAAACCGCCGGACCCTCCTCTACCAGCTCCGTGTGAGTGCCTGCCGCTTGATCGATCACCGTCACGCACTGCCGCGTCTGCGCCGCCACCGTCACAAAGTCCGTCTCGATCCCCTTGGCTTCCAGCATGTCCCGCAGGCATCGGCCGCGCTCGCCGCCGACAAAGCCTGCAGCCAAAGGTTCTTCCCCCAGCGCCTTGAGCACTTTGGCTACGTTCACTGACTTCCCCGCCGGACCATCTGCCACGGCCCATGCGCGGTTGACCGCGTCCGGCGTAAGCCTGCGGAAAACCATCACTCGCTGCACTGCCGGCGTTGTTCCCAGACAAAGAATCATGCGTTCAAAAGAGCCCAGGCCAGACCACAAACCCTAGGCCGAGAATTCTTCAAGGGGCTTTCCGTGGATTCGCAGTATCAAATTATTTCCGTGGACAGCCCTCCGGCAGGCGATCCCATTCCGGCGGTTCCACGGCTGGAACTTGCGCCAGAAACGCATCAATCCCTTTGCTGGTCGCGCGGGCGGCCCGCTCCTCCAAATGAGGGCCTCGGAGCGGACGCGAGAGGCCCTGGGTCAGCGCGATGGTGACCAGCGCGTCCGTGGACAGGTTCTTCGACGCTGCCACTTCGCGGGCCTTTTCATGCGGGTCGTCCAGCAAATTGACGGTCAATGCGCTCCTTCTGATTTCTCATCCCCTGGAAGAGGCGGGACGGCGCGCACTTTGGCCATTACGCGGTCAAACTTCTCCCAATTCCCGCGCTTGGCCCGCATCGCGACGGTATCGCGCGCCCGCCAGGCAGAAACCTGATAAGCGAGTGCGATGCTCACAAGCTGATCAACGCTCACCTTTTCCTGGGCCGCAAGTTCTTCCACCTGCTTGGCCAGCGGATCGGGCACTTGTGCTTGGATTGTCTTCATACACCTGCCCTTAACTTGGCCAAAAACCGGGCCGGTGTCAAAACTTCTATTCCGAACGATTCCGCCGGTTTCAGGTGCCCGATGTTGCGGGTCACAATTGTTGGCACTTTGGCTTCAACGGCCATCTGCAAGAGCGGTTCATCATCCGGGTCGCTTAAGCGCGGAATCCAATCGGGTTCGAGCTGCCGGCATTCTGCAGCGGCACAGAGCGCGTCCAGAACGTCGTCTATATCCTGCAAGGAAAGCCCTATTTCTGGAGCGGTCCGTTTCGCGACTTCCTCGTACTCGAAAAGCAAATGATTGCTCAAAACGATCTGCCAGCGGCCTCGGCGGAGTTGATCGAAAATCTCAAACGCGGCCCCACGCGTTGACCAGAGCGAACTCAAGAAAACATTGGTATCGACGATGGCACGAAGCGGCATGGGTTGATTCTTGCTCGCAGGCAATTCAGCGGTCAACTCCGACTTTTGGCAGGACCCCGGCCTTTTCCCCGTGACTGGAAAAGATGCAGGGAGTTTCCGAGAGCCGGAGGAAGCGATGGATTGGGGGTCGTGACTGGGCAATCACCCATATACTCGCCAACGACGGCCACGCCAGCGGCGACCACGCCGACGACAGCCACGCCAATGACGACAACATCAACCAGGGCCGTCCACCGCGACCGCTCAACCGCTCTGGACTTCGGGGCCTGGCTCACTGCCCGCCTCGGGCTTCAGGAGCGCGTAAAGCCGGCGCAGGAGCGGATCGCCGAGGACGTGAACTGCACGGTCATTGGGCCGGCCACCGCTCTCGGCTGCCGCCGCCTCAGAAGCGCGCCAAGCTGCTCGTAATCCGCAGGTGAAACCGCCGGACCCTCTTCGACCAACTCCGTGTGCGTGCCCGCCTCTTGATCGATCACCGTTACGCACTGCCGGCGTTGTTCCCAGACAAAGAATCATGCGTCCAATTCGGTTTTCCGCACATTGTCTTCTCTCGACGCCTGCCGCGCAAGAGCCCAAGCCGGATGTTTCATCGGCCTTGTGTTCGGTTTCGGTCCCCGGTTTCCTCCTTGTCAAGCATCTTATTCCGGCTAGTGTATTTCTTGATGAAACCTTTGAGTTTTGCCGATCTCGCGCGTCTGCCGGTCGTCCAGCAGTATGAAAGCGCGTTCTGCAGGGCAACCGGGGTGCCTCTGAAGCTGGCGCCGCCGGATGCGCCCTGTTCGCCCGGGAGCTTCGGCCCTGGCGGGAACAAATTCTGCGCGCGGGTCGCTTCCATTCCGGCAGGATGCACCGCGTGCCTGGAAACCGAGGCGCGCCTCCAGCGCAGCGTGGCCCGGAAGCTGGCGTTGGAGCAAGCCTATTGCTACGCCGGCCTGACGGTCGTGGCCATGCCCGTCCAGGTGGGGCGCCAACACGCGGCCACGCTGTTGAGCGGGCGGGTCTTGCGCCGGGAGCCGTCCGAGCGGGACTTCACGCTCGTGCTCAAAATGTTGGGCGGGGGCCCGGACGCCGCCTGGGCGCAACAGGCGCGCAAGAGCTACTTCGACCTGCCCGTCGTCACCGCCGACCGGTTTCAGGCGGTTCTGCAGTTGCTGAATGTCTTCGCACAATACCTGGCTGATTTCGCCGGGCGCCACACCCTGGCCTGCTCACAGGCCGAACCCGAGGCCGTAGCCGGCGCCAAGCAGTTCGTCCAGTCGCACGTCGAGGAACCGATCACCTTGACCCAGGTCGTACAGCACGTTCATGTAAGCCGGTTTTACTTTTGCAAGCTCTTCAAGAAGGCCACGGGGATGACGCTCACCGAATATGTGACTCGAGTGCGCGTGGAAAAGGCCAAGGCGCTCCTGGTCGATCCGTCGCTGCGCATCTCCGAGGTGGTCTTTGCCGCCGGATTTGGCTCCGTGGCGCGTTTCAACTCTGTCTTCAGAGGCCACGTCGGCATGGCCCCGGGCGAATATCGCGCCTCGCTGCGGGAGCAGTTGTCGGTCTGACCCTGCCAATGGCCAATCAATAAATGACAACCGGCAAGTAGCCGCGCGCCCTGCAGTTGCGCTAAAAAGGCTGTGTTGTTGATGCGGCAAACCGGACATTTATGAACAAAACCAAATCGTCAATCCCCTCCCTCAGCGCGGCGGCGGCTGCCGCCATTCTCGGCGTTGTGATCTGTGGACTGGCCACAACCGGCTGGTCTGAAGAGAAGAAGCCCAAATCGGAAAAAGCGGCGGCCCCGGCCAAGAAAAAGCTGACCGGCGCCGAACTCTACGCCATCCACTGCAATCGCTGCCACCCGGAGCGGTACCCCACCGAATGGAACCCGGCCCAATGGAAGACGATTATGCTCCATATGCGCGTGCGGGCCAATCTCCCGGCGGCGCAGGCCAAGGCCGTTCTCAAGTATCTCCAGGAAGATGCCGGCAGCTAAGCAACCGAGGAATCATCCATGAAAAGGCTTTCCTTAATTTGCAGCCTGGCGGTTGCCGCTTGCACCACCAACGTCCTCCTGCCGCGGCAGGCCTTGGCGGCCGTCAGCGATGAGGACTTCAACGCGCTCAAGAACATGGTCCAGGAGTTGAACCAGAAGTTCAAAAAGCTTGAACAAGTGCATGAGCAGGACCAACAGACCCACCAGCAGGACCAGAAGGAGATCCAACAACTCCGACAACAGTTGGACCAGACGCAGCAACTCGCCACCAACGCGGTCCAGAAGGCCGAGGCGGCTGCCCAGATACAACCCGTCCACCCGCTGCCGCAGGGACCAAGCGCCACGCATCAAATCCAGCTCGCCGGTGACGCGGAGACAGTCTTCGGAAAAGTAAAGGGCCAGTCCAGCGCCTTCGCCTTCGCCGATTTTGCGCCGATTTTCCTGTATCGCGCCAATGAGAACGTCCTCTTTGAGGCGGGGTTTGATTTCACCCTGGCCAACAACGCGCCCGCCTCGGCGGGAACGGCCTACGGGTTCGATTTGAGCTTTGCCACCCTGGATTATTTGCTCAACGACTACGTGACCGTGGTGGCCGGCAACATGCTCCTGCCGCTGGGCACCTATAGCGAGCGGAGCGCGGGCTGGCTCAACAAGTTTCCAGACAGTCCGCTGCCGCGGGGTTTGCTCCCCGGTGGTGGCATCGGCTTGCAGTTGCGGGGCGCCGTTCCGATCGGCGATAAGGGCCAATCGCTCACCTACTCGGCATACGGCGTGAACGGGCCATCTTCAGTGGATGGCTCGGGCAACTCCGGCATGCTCGATCTGAGCGGCAACGTGGGCGTTTTGTCCGCGGCCAGCAGCCTCCCGCGGGCCTACGGCTACGGCCTGCCGGGCACCACCTTCTCGACGGTGGGCAGCCTCAACCCCAATCCCAGCGGCGGCGGGCGCCTCGGCTGGTTTTATCCCTGGAAACCGCATTACGATGTCGAATTGGGCGTCTCCGGCCAGTCCGGCCAGTGGGACCCCCTGGGCGATCAATGGTCGGCGTTGGTCCTCGATGCCACCGTGCATGTGAGTCCCTACGTCGAGCTCAAGGGGGAGTACATTAACACCTGGGTGGACACCACCGACCTGGGCTCCATCCGCCCCCACGGCTGGTGGGCGCAAGGCGGTTACAAGCTCGCCGGCCTGAACCTCGACTGGCCCGTGATCAACAATGTCGAACTCGTTGGGCGCTACGACCAGTCCAACGACGGCCTGGCACCGGTGACCAACGCCGAGCGCTACACCGCCGGCTTTGTGTATTATTTCTCCAACACCCTGCTCTTCGAGGGCGACTACGAATGGCTGCACAGCGCGGGGCCCAGCTCCGGCTATTTCCCGGGCAACGAACTGCTGTTCCAAGTCTCTTACGGGTTTTAAACAATATTTGTCATAGTTATGAATAGTATCAAAAACCAAACCATCGTTGCCCTGGCCCTCATGCTCGCCGCGGGCGCTGCCACGCCGGCGCGCGCGGCCGCAGGGGATGAAAACCTCGACGCGGCCACCAAGGCCCGCATCGAACGGTTCGAAAAGGGCGCTGCCACCATCGACATCTCCAAATACCCGGAGGGGATCAAGGAGGACTACGAGGTCTTTTCCCAGAAATGCACCCAATGCCACCGGCTGAGCCGCCCGATCAATTCGGACTATGCGCTGCCCGAGGAGTGGTCGCGCTATATCAAGCGCATGATGCGCAAGCCCGGCAGCGGCATCAGCGCCGGCGATGGCAAAAAGATTTACGACTTCCTGACTTACGACTCCAGCATCCGCAAGAAGGCAATGGTGGACGAGAAACTCGGCAAGGCCACCGCCGAAGACAAAAAGGCGGCCGAGGATAAGATCAAAGAAGTCCACGACAAGTACGACAAGTAGTTCCACTCCGGAACGGGGGCCTGCAAGCCATGGTGACCACTTATCCTGTCGAACTGCCGGATGTGAATTATTTCACCCGGCAGGTCCTCTGCCGGGAAGGATGTCCGGTCCGCACGGATTCGGGGGCCTACGTGCAGGCGATTGCCGAGGGCCGTTATGAGGACGCCTACATCATCGCCCGCGCGCCCAACCCCTTCGCCTCGATCTGCGGCCGGGTTTGCGCCGCGCCCTGCGAGGCCAAATGCCGGCGCGGCGCCCTGGATTCGGCCATCTCGATCCGCGCCCTGAAACGGTTCGTCTGCGAAAAATACGGCGTCGAGTCGGACCGGTTCGACCTTGGCCGCGTCTATCCCGCTCTGCGCGCCGGCGGCCGCGAACGGCTTGGGGGCGGGCGCAAGGTTGCGGTGGTTGGCGCCGGTCCTGCCGGCCTGTCTTGCGCGCACGAACTGGCCCTGATGGGTTTTTCCCCGACGGTCTTCGAGGCGCACCAGGTGGCCGGCGGCATGTTGGTGCTCGGGGTTCCCGAGTACCGATTGCCTAGGGAGATCATCCGGGCCGAAATCCGGGCCGTTGAATCGCTGGGCGTCCAGATTCGCCTCGAGAGCAGGTTGGGCCGTGACTTTACGCTCTCGGACCTCAAGCAACAGGGCTTCGAGGCGATATTCCTTGGCATCGGGGCCCACAAGAGCCGCGAGTTGGCCATCGAGGGCGTGCAACTGGACGGCGTCTTGCGCGCCATCGAGTTCCTCCTCAACATCAATCTCGGGTTCCGCGTGTCCCTTGGCTGCAAGGTCCTGGTCATCGGCGGAGGCAATGTTGCTTTCGACGTCTCGCGCTCGGTCGTGCGGCAGGCCGAGCAGTTTGCCGGCATGAGCGAAGCCGAATTGCGCTCCGCGCTCCACCGGGCCGCCTCGGCCCTCGAACAATTGACCGCCCGCGAGCCCGAGACCTCCGACGAGGTGCGCCTGGCGCTGGACGTGGCCCGCGAGGCCATCCGCAAGGGCGTGCCCGAAGTCCAGATGTACTGCCTGGAGAGCCTCGACGAAATCCCGGCGGCGCGCGAGGAAATCGAGGAGGCCGAACGGGAAGGCATCCGGCTCCATACCCGCTTTGGCCCCAGGCGCATCCTCGCAGACGCCTCCGGCAAAGTCGGCGGCGTCGAACTGGTTCGCTGCAGCCGCGTTTTCGATGAGAACCGCCGGTTCAATCCCCAATTCATCGACGGCAGCGAGACCACCGTCGAGTGTGACACCGTGGTCCTGGCAATCGGCCAGGCCGCCGACCTGTCCTGGATTCAGCCCGCAGACAACCTCAAGGTCACCCCGCGAGGCACATTGCAAACGGATCCGCAGACGCTGGCAACCTCGCGCCCGGATGTATTTGCCGGCGGTGACCTCGCCTTCGGGCCCAGGATCATCATCACCGCCGTGGCCGAAGGCCAGCGCGCCGCCCGCTCGATCGCCAAGCACCTCACCGGCCAGACGCCTGAGCCGCCCCGCAAAACCCGCCTCACGATCTATCCCACCGAGTCTTACCGGATGCCGGCCGATTATGAGAAGCTGCCGCGGCGTTCACCTCCGGTCTTGCCCCTGGATCGCCGCATTGGCATTGCGGAAGTCGAACTGGCCTATCCCGAGCCCAAGGCGGTCGCCCAGGGTCTGCGGTGCCTCAAATGCCATGTCGGCCCGGTCTTCGATGGCGACAAATGCATCCTCTGCGGGGGCTGCGCCGATATCTGCCCGGAGAATTGCCTGCGCCTGGTCGATGTCGTGGCGGTCCGGGGCGATGAACGCCTGCAGGCCGCGCTGCTGGCCCGTTATGGCCGCATCCCTCAGGCCGGCGAGCAGGCCGGCATCATCAAGGACGAAACTCGCTGCATCCGCTGCGGCCTGTGCGCCGTGCGCTGCCCTACCGGGGCGATCACCATGGAGAAGGTCGAATGGGTGCCGGCGTGAACTCCTTAGGCTGCTTATGACCACCCCGGCCGATGTCCCGCTCAAACGCCGGACGTTCCTGTCCCTTGTCTTTGGCTGGTGCTCCGCGGCCTTTGCGCTCGCCGCGTCAGTGGCCGCCGCCGGGCGCTTCCTGGTTCCTAACGTCCTTTACGAGCCCGACCGCCGGTTCAAGGCCCTCAAACCCGAGGAATACCCGGAAGGTCCCACGTTCCTGCCCAACCTGCGCGTCTTTCTCTTTCGCAAGGGCAATAGTTTTCGCGCCGTCTCGGCGGTCTGCACCCATTTGGGATGCACTGTCAACCTGGCGGCCAGCGGTTTTCACTGCCCCTGTCATGGAAC
>Ga0187849_1001175_pt1 | contig 30076 bp, 23 predicted proteins | sample June2016WEW_4_10_2_FD_132412 | JGI IMG/M metagenome (GOLD analysis project Ga0187849, IMG submission 132412) | Peatland microbial communities from SPRUCE experiment site at the Marcell Experimental Forest, Minnesota, USA - June2016WEW_4_100 | ecosystem: Environmental > Terrestrial > Soil >...
AAGCGGGAAGCGGGAAGCGGGAAGCGGGAAGCGGGAAGCGGGAAGCGGGAAGCGGGAAGCGGGAAGCGGGAAGCGGGAAGCGGCAGGATTCGGGGCCTAATGGAAGATACGACGAAAACGTTGGATAGCGCAAAATGCATGGAAATAGGGCGGAGTTGCGCCTGCTACAATCTGCGGAGGGCCGCCCGCGCCGTCACGAGGCTCTACGATGATTTGCTGAGGCCAAGCGGCCTCAGAACCACCCAGGTTTACCTGCTTATGTCGGCTAAATTGCGAGGGCCCGTTACGCTGAGCAAACTGGCAGAGATGACGGTGACCGAGCGGACTACACTCACCCGAAACCTGACCGTTCTAGAGAAGAAGGGCTTCATCCGGATCGACCAGGGAAGCGACCGCAGGGAACGCCAGGTGGCCCTGACGGGGCTGGGCGAGGAAGCCCTGCTTGTAGTCGTTCCCTTATGGGAGAAGGCCCAGGCGCATATCAAGAAGGGACTCGGCGAGGATCGCCTGGGAGGCCTTCTTAAAAATCTGTCGGAGATTGTCCTGCTGGCTCGCACGATATAGTAAAAGGCCATCACCACAGAGACGGGACATGGTCCGGTCAAGGAGAGGACACAGAGCAGCCGGGGCCGCAACCAAAGGGCGAAAACCATATCACGCGGAGACGCGGAGACGCAGAGAAAACAACGGCTTAGCCTCATATGCTTGCCAAAATTTCAAAAAACTGCACGTTAGTAGTACAGAGCAGCCGGGGCCGCAACCAAAGGGCGAAAAGCAATTCACCCCAGAGGACTGGTCATAGACAGGTCATGGAGAGAGCGCAGAATAGTGAGCAGTGAGCAGAAAAGAACAAATGCGGTGAATTAGTCCTTTTTTTTGAGCAAATACGTGCATATACACTGAGGCGAGGGGGGTTTTCATACCACGATTTGAATCTAGGAGGTAGTTTATGCCTTGCGCAAATCAACAAGAACAAGCAAGAGGTGATTTGTCCGTTTGGCTGGAGAGCACAATTAAGGAGTTCTGCCAGGTCTCTCCGGAAAACTCCCTGCGGAATGAAGGCGACGACAGGGCATGGGGCGAGCCGCTCGTGGGCTTCTCAAATGGCGGCGACCCTCTCTATGAGACGATCAAAGAGGATGTCGGCTCATTTTACATGACCCCCATCGAGGTCTTCAAAAAGTCATTCCCCGATGTCAATGCCTCGGCGGACGAGCTTACAGTCATTAGCTGGATACTGCCCCAGACTCAAGCCACCAAAGCCGACAACCGCAAGGAGACCCAGTACCCTTCGGAAAGGTGGGCAAGGGCCAAAAGGTATGGCGAAATCTTCAATTCGGCGCTTCGCCGGCACGTAACAGAGACTTTGAACAGTGCCGGGTTCAAAGCCGTCGCCCCCCTCCTTGCACCCTTTTGGAAATGGCAAGTCTCAGAACGCTACGGCTTTGCATCAAACTGGTCCGAGCGACATGCTGCCCATGTTTCCGGCCTGGGAACCTTCGGGCTCTGCGACGGTCTCATCACACCGGTCGGCAAGGCCATGCGCTGCGGCTCAGTCATTGCCGAAATCTCCATTCAACCGAGTAACAGGCCATATAGCGATCACCATGCGTATTGCCTTCACTTCTCTCGCGGCACATGTGGGAAATGCATAAAGCGATGCCCCGCAGGAGCAATCAGCGAACTTGGGCACGATAAGACGAAATGCTTTAATTACTTGGCGCAGGTCACATCGGAATACGTAAGAAACAATTTCGGGATTGAAACCGATGTTTGTGGACTGTGCCAGACCGCTGTTCCGTGCGAGTCCAGGATCCCCGTAAAAGAATAGTCCGGAGGTTATGCCAATGAGTGGAAAATCCAATATCAACTTGCCGCATCACATCCAAATGATGCTAAACGGTTCGGTCCCGCCGCCTCCCATCGCAAAGTTGATTGGTTTCAAGCTCGTTTCTATCGGTTCGGGGCAGGCCGTCATAGAGTTTGAAGCTACTGAAAAGCATACGAACCCTATGGGGACCCTGCACGGAGGAGTGCTCTGTGACGTAGGCGATGCCGCGATGGGTATGGCCTACGCAAGCACGCTGGATGAAGGAGAAACCTTTACGACACTGGAGCTCAAGATCAATTTCCTCAAGCCCGTCTGGAAGGCTAAGCTTCGAGCCGAAGGCAGCGTCGTCGAGGCGGGCAAAGTCGTCGGCCTGGTCATGTGTGACGTGTTTGACGAAAAGAGACGGCTCGTTGCCCGAGCGAGCTGTACATGTATGACTCTGAGGGGCGAGCAGGCAGGTGGCCGATAAGACACAACATGGAGATCGACGGTGATTTCAAGTCCCTATGTAGTATCAGAGAATCAAAATCCCCCCTGCCCCCCTTTAGAAAAGGGGGGGAAGACGAAAAATATTACGTTTGCGACACAGTCTCTTTCGCCGGGGTGACGTCTACAGGGTCTTTCGTCCTGATGTGGGAATTCTAATCCTTTTTCATCACCCATTATGGCGAAGGAGATCGCAAGGTATATCAAAAACCACCATGGATAGAGAGGAGACCCTATGGCCTACGATACGATAGTCGCTAGCGTCGAAGATCAAATCGGTATCATACAGCTCAATCGCCCTGAGGCCCTCAACGCACTGAACGATCACCTTTTGGGCGAGCTTGCCGAAGCTCTGAAACATTTTGTCAAGGACGACGAAGTCCGCTGCATTATCATTGCCGGCGGCGAAAAGGCCTTCTGCGCAGGTGCAGACATCAATGAAATGATCTCACGCGGGCCGAAGGATATACTCGACCGATTCACGTCTTCCATATTCGGCTTGTTGCGCCACTGCCCCAAACCAGTGATTGCAGCGGTGAGCGGCTACTGCTTTGCGGGCGGGTGCGAACTAGCGCTTGCCTGCGATATGATCGTGGCATCGGAGACTGCTAAATTCGGCCAGCCGGAAATCAATGTCGGCATCATCCCCGGAGCGGGCGGAACGCAACGCTGGACCCGCACAGCCGGCAAAGCCCGCGCGATGGAGATAATGCTCACAGGAGCACCTATCGACGCCCGGAAAGCATTGGAATGGGGTATTGTCAACCGCGTGGCGCCCTTCGTAGAACTTCTCACTGAAGCAAAACGATTGGCTGCCACGATTGCGGCCAAACCACCGCTTGCAGCCCGCATGGCCAAAGACGCTGTCCTGAAGGCCCAGGACATGACACTTGAAAACGGCCTTGATTATGAGAACCGTCTTTTTGCCATGCTCTTCGGTACAGAGGACCAGAAAGAAGGCATGCGTGCTTTCCTGGAGAAACGCAAACCACAATGGAAATGAGGTTAGGACTGAGTACTGAGGACTGAGGACTGAGTACTGAGGACTGAGGACTGAGGACTGAGTGCTGAGTGCTGAGGACTGAGTGCTGAGGACTGAGTGCTGAGGACTGAGTGCTGAGGACTGAGGACTGAGTGCTGAGGACTGAGGACTGAGGACTGGGGACTGAGGACTGAGGACTGAGAGTGAAACCCTGACACCGTTGTCACTTTAATTTTCGGTGCGCTTAACATTTGGTTTGCCTCCAACCGCACCACGTTTAATGTCTGTGCGTTCTGCATGGTTGCGCGGAAAGAGCCGATTCTTTTTTTTGAACAGGGTATTATATAAGTTAATCTACGAGGTTAGGACTGTTAGGAGAACTCACCAGCAAGGAAGGAGTGAAACCATGAGTGATTTTAGAGAAGCTGCCGAGTTTCTTCGGAACGATCTCAGGCTGAAGACATTCCCTGTGGCGGCCAAGTTCCTGAAAAACAAAGCCGATCTCCCGGAGAAGACACGGCGCCCTTCAACAGCCCTTGGGAAAAGGGTTGCTATTTGCCAGGGCGTTACGATGGCCAGAAATTACGGCTGGACGGTGGGGCTTGCCAAAGAGGATGTGATATGTGTTCCCGGTGCGATCGTATTCGGTTTCAGCGGGTCTTCCGACCCGCAGGCTTCCCTCGCGCGACTGTTTTGCGAGATCAACTTTTCAAGCACCGGAGATCTTGCCCGCAAAGAGATTTCCTCCATGAGCCGGTTTGAAAACGGAGAGATCGAAACAATCGTTCTGGCGCCGCTGGAGCGGGCATCCTTCGATCCGGACACAATCCTCATGTATGGCAATCCCGCACAGGCCATGCGCCTGGCTCAAGCCTGGTCGTACATGGCAGGAGAACGGGTTCAGGGGCATTTCGGGGGCAAGGTGGAATGCGACGAGTGCCTTATCGCCCCCTTCAAGACACAATCCCCCCGAATGGTGATTCCGGGCCAAGGCGAGCGGATCTTCGCCGGAACACAAGATGACGAGGTAGCTTTCGCGTTTCCGGCCAAATTCCTGCCGGAACTTACCAAGGCGCTCAAGGAAGCTGGAAAAGCGATAGGGGCACGCTACCCGGTGACTCCCTACCAGAATTTCCAGCCGGATTTCCCAAAGGCCCACAAGGAACTGGGCAAGGACCTGGGGATTCTGTAACGAAGGGCAGAGAGCGGAGACAAATTCACCGAAGGCGCAGAGAGACGAATTCCACCACAGAGACACAGAGGGCACAGAGGAAGGCAATTGAGCGAACAGACAAAACTAAAAGACAGATCCCTGTTTGCTTCCGGTTTTCCTGCATGACCATTTTCGTTTCTCTGTGCCCTCTGTGTCTCTGCTACGAAAAGACCTGATGGGTTGCGCTTCACTCCACCCATCCTACGGGTCTTTTCATGGTTTGGGGTGTCCCGCAGGGACATGAGGAACTGTGGTGATCAACGTTTACAAAGGAGATGGCAATGACTCAAAACGTATATAAAGAAATGCTCGAAGTGATGACGAAGCGCGGAGGCCCTTTCACAGGTGTGGACATACCGGAGTTTTATACGCTTATGGAGGCGCTCTTTACTCCCGAAGAAGCCGGGGTGAACAATGTGCTGGCGCGAAAACCGGCTACGGCCGAAGAGATTGCCGGCAGAATAAACCGGGATGAAAAGGAGGTTGCAGAGATTCTCGAGACAATGGCCGATAAAGGATTGTGCTTAGTCTTTCAGGGCGACGGCGCGCCGCTCTACCAGGGGATACCGTTCATGCCCGGCATCTTTGAGTTTCGGTTCATATCCGGTCGAGAAACGGAGCAGGACAAAAGGATTGCGGAACTGATCCATGTGTATGAGAAAGCCTATGAGTCTGCGAAAGGCATCGAGAAAATAAGTTATCCGGCGACTCGTGTAATCCCCGTCGCCAGAACCATCAAAGCCGGGAATGTCATTCACACTTATCATCAGGTCATGAACTATATCGAGAAGTATGATTCCATCGGGGTGGGAACATGTTATTGCCGCCAGGCCGCCAAGTTGCGCGGGGAAGACATCCACGGAATGCCGCTCGAAGTCTGCATGTGGTTCGGAGACCTCGCCGAACACCTCGTCCAGCGTTTGGGCGGAAGGCGAATAAGCAAACAGGAGGCTAAAGATATCCTGGACAGGTGCGAGGAAGCCGGTTTGCTGCACATGAGCCGCAACACGACGGAGGATATTGATTTTATCTGCAACTGCGACCGCTGGCACTGCCACGTTGTCACCAATGTATTAAAGCAACCCAAACCCAGCCTGTTTTTCAATTCAGGATTTCAGCCCGTTTTTGATTCCGAGAGTTGCGTCTCGTGTGAAACCTGTATCGAACGGTGTCCTCCCGAAGCCCTGGCAATGGATGAAAATAATGTGCAGATTCTCAACACCGATCTGTGTTTCGGGTGCGGCATGTGCGCTACCGGATGCCCCGAGGGTGCGATCTCAATGGAAGCCAAACCGGGTTTCCCGGCCCCGCCCAAAACTGTTAAAGATTTGGTGGCGGCGTTTAGAAGCGTGAAGAGTGAAGAGTGAATAGTGAGGGGTGATGGGTGAAGAGTTAACAGTGAAGAGTCAAGGGCGGAAGGCGCAAAGCATGGTTTCACGCGAAGACGCGAAGACGCGAAGGTGGAGGGCGAAAGGGTGAGGGGTGAGAATAATCTGGTCAATCCTCCTACCGGCTTTAGCCCATAGCCGTCAACTTAAGAGTTGACAGGCAGAACATTCGTCTGCCGCACCCTTTCCTCATGCCTCCTTCGCGCTCTTCGTGGTTCCCAGCGTAAAATGATTTTCTAACCACGAAGGACACGAAGAGCACTAAGGTTCTGTCGAGCCTGCCATGGGTACCTCGCGGAGCGTGGAGATAAAAGCACCAGATAGCGCCTTACAGCCGCCTGACATTAAAGCAGGCAGTTTCACCCCGCTGCGCTCCTTCTTCGTGATAAAGACAGCCTCGGTCAACCAGAACACAAAGGAGGAGCGAAGAGTGAGAATATCACCCTTCACTCTGCAAATTTCTGGGTGCGCATCCTCGCTAAGATCCCCCCTACCCCCCTTTAGAAAGATGCGTGCCGGTGATCTCACCTTTTGACCGCAAGGAAAAGATGATGGAAATAACATTTTACCAGATTGATGCATTTGCAAGTGTGGTTTTCTCGGGAAATCCCGCAGGGGTCTGTCTCCTTGACCAATGGCTGGAAGATAACGTTCTCAAGTCTATAGCCGAGGAAAATAATCTTCCTGAGACAGCTTTTATTGTCCGTAGGGAGGGTTACTATGACTTACGCTGGTTCACACCAGAGGTTGAGGTTGACCTGTGCGGCCATGGCACCTTGGCCAGCGGTCACGTCATCTTCGAATTCGTTGATTCACATGCGGAGCGGGTGGAATTCATGACCAAGAGTGGAAGGTTGTCAGTGGAACGAAAAGAGGGGCTTCTGTTCATGGATTTCCCTTCGCGAAGGCCTGTCCCCTATTCCCCTCCCGACAGGATCAACGCGATACTTGGGGCAACTCCGACCGAAATTTATCTTTCGCGGGACCTTATGGCTGTGTTTGAGGACGAAGAAATTATCAGGGGTATGAGGCCCGATCTCGCCGCAGTCGCTCAGATGGACTGTTTCGCGGTAATTGTGACAGCCCCGGGAAGGAAATGCGACTTTGTCTCGCGTTTCTTTGCCCCCGGAGCAGGTATCCCGGAAGACCCCGTCACGGGCTCGGCTCACTGTAGTTTGATCCCCTATTGGGCCGAACGGCTCGGCAAGAAAGATCTTCATGCATTTCAACTCTCCAAGCGAGGGGGTGAGTTGTACTGTAGAGACAGAGGGGACAGAGTGTCCATCGGAGGCTGTGCCGTCACGTACTTGTGCGGCAAAATAACAATATGATCGCCGAATAAGCCGGCGCAAACGTAATATTTTTCGTATTTTCCCCCTTTGTAAAGGAGTCAGGGGGGATTGTGATTCTCCGATACTACATAGGCACTTAAAATCCCCCTCGATCCCCCTTTACAAAAGGGGGAAGCAAAACCTGATCCCGTGAGATTTTGCCCGGGCTTTACTGAATTACGACACAGTCTCTTCCGCCGGAATGACGAAATCATTAGCAATTTTCAGGCGTTTCTCCCACCTGAGAACCCTTTTTCATCACCATGCTAAAGGAGTCCGCCCACAAGGGGCCAGGCTGCGAGACGCCCACTCTCCGAACCGGTTTAGTCATCCCAGTTTATATTCCTTGAGCTTTCGCCAGAGAGTGGTCCGGGGAATGTTCAATATCTGTGCGGTGAGGCCCTTGTTGAAGCCCGTCGTCTCAAGGACCCTCGCAATATAGCGCTTCTCGAACTCGTCCAGGGTCAGCAGGCCTTCCCCCTCGATAGTATCGAACTCGAGATGCTGAATGTCCTGGGGCAAATCCTGGGGCCTTATCTGATTGCAGTCGGTCAGGGCGACCGCCCGCTCGATGATGTTCTCCAATTCCCTTACGTTTCCGGGGAAGGTATAGCTCATGAGGATTTGAAGCGCCTGGGGCTGAATGCCCGTGACTTTCTTTCGGAAAGCCAGGCAATATTTCTCGATGAAATGACTGACAAGAAGCGGTATGTCGTCGCGGCGTTCGCTCAGCCCAGGCAAGGGTATCGTCACCACGTTCAGCCGGTAGAAAAGGTCCTCGCGGAAGTTGCCCTGCGCGACTTCATGTTTCAGGTCCCTGTTGGTGGCGGCGATGATCCGGATGTCCAGATCGATGGGGCGAATGCTCCCGACACGCAGAATACGCCTCTCCTGGATCACATGGAGCAGCTTCACCTGCATGGTAGGAGGCATTTCGCCGACTTCGTCCAGGAATACCGTTCCTCCCGAAGCTGATTCAAGCAAACCGATTTTGGTTGCTGCGGCCCCGGTGAACGCCCCCTTCTCATAGCCGAAAAGCTCGCTGCTGATGAGTTCCTCGGTGAACCCGCCGCAATTGAAAGATACGAACGGATGATCCTTCCTCAGACTCAACCGGTGTATAGCCCTCGCCACCAGGGCCTTCCCGGTGCCGCTTGCGCCCTGGAGCAAAATATTGCAGTCTACCTCGGCGATTCTTTGAATCATCGTGAAGAGCTCTTTTACGGCCGGGCTGCTGCCTACGATCGTAGTCAGGCCGGCCGAACTCTTCAAGGCTTCGCGCAGGCGCAGGTTCTCCTGCCGCATGCTGATCCTGTCCAGCGCCCCCCTGGCCAGCACCCTGATTTCATTGAGCTTCAGAGGCTTTGCCGCATAGTGATACGCGCCGTTTTTGATGGCCTCGATAGCGCTGTCTATGCTTCCATAACCGGTGATGATGATCACCTCTGTTTGGCCCCGGACTGCCTTGCTCCGGGCAAGGACCTCCATGCCGCCTGTATCCGGAAGCCTCAAATCGCAGAATACGACATCAAAGGGCTCCGCCTGCATGCGATCCAAAAATGAGCGTCCCGTCGTAAACGCCTCCACCTCGTAGCCCTCCCTTGAAAGGGCCCGGCTCAGCCGACTGCATACGGTCACCTCATCGTCAACTATCGCCACCCGTACCTGCTGCATATTCGCATCTTTCCGCATCCTGACCGGCGGCCTAATCCTGCGCACGGACAACCGGCAACAATATCGTGAATACAGTCCCCATGCCGATTTCGCTTTTTACCGTAATCTGCCCCTGGTGTCTTTTTACGATTGAATAGGCGACCGATAATCCCAAACCGGTCCCGTAGCCTACACTCTTAGTGGTGAAAAAAGGTTCGAAGATATGCTCGAGCGCCTCGGGTTTCATTCCTACCCCGGTGTCCCCGATATCGAAACGAACGAAGTCCGGACCCTCGGCCGCCACATTTATCGTTATGGCCCCCCCCTCGGGCATGGCCTGTATGGCGTTGAGCAGCAGGTTCATAAAGACCTGCTGCAAACTCCTTATGTTGCCGCGAACAGGCGGCAGCGCATCGGGGATTTTCACATCAAGCCTTATTCCGGCGAGCATAATCTGATTCTTCACGAGAGCGACGGTGCTGCGCACGATTTCCCTGGCCTCGATGCTAGAGCGCTCCGGACGTTCCGTACGCGAGAAGTCCAGGAGGTTTTTGACAATCTCGCACGCTCTCTCCGATTGCGTGAGGATGTCATGGATCAGTTCCTTAGCCTCGGCATCCATCCGGCCGCCGTATTCCTCGAGATAGGTCTCGGCCGTTAGAGAAATGTTGTTGAGAGGATTGTTGAGCTCATGAGCGATGCCTGCGGTGAACGTGCCGAGTGCAGCGATCTTCCTGGCCTGCAGCAAGTGCTCCTGATTGGCTTCCAGTTCCTGGGCCATTCGGTTGAAGGCGCCTATCAGTCCATGCATCTCGTCGGTCTGCAATCCGTCATAGGAGGTGGGACTGTAGTTACCCCTGGCCACGCCCTGGATAGTGGTTTGAAGCACCCCCAAAGGACGGAGCAAACCAAGCGTCACCAGCTTTATCACTAACAACATGAGCAGAAAAAAAATACCGAGGAAAGCGAACGGAAGGACCGAGACCTTCACGATGGCCCTGCGGATTCTTTCCTGTTTTATCCTGAGGAATTGATCGGCAAAATCGGTTAGTTCCTTGCCTTGCCGGCGTATCTGCTCGGGGTCGGCGGCTGCTCTGCCTTCGGTCTCATAGAGACTGAGCGTCCGTTGGTAGTCGCCCAGGACGTTCCGGAACTTTTCGAACGTTTTCAGGTCCGTAATGTTTATGATGTCCCCGGAGAGATCCGAGACGAGGGAGTCGATATACTTGAGATAATATTTTCCTTCCTGGATGCTCGCCACGTCATTGTAAAAAAGATAATTTTTCTCGAATCGGCGCATTTCGAGCATGTTGTTAAGAAGCTCATAATAGCGCTCTCCCAGGAGAAGACGGCCCTTTACCGTCGAGAGATTCCAAAGGTTGAGGAGCGTCAGGGCGGAAATGGAGATCAACGTTACCGCGAAGACGATAAATATCTGCCCTTTTATGGAACCCAAGAGCCACTTCAGGACCGGATTGCCAAGAATGCGCGGACGATGCCAAAAGGGACCGCGTGCCATCGTCATTTTTCCCCCAATTCGGCAAGCTTCTGGTGCACGCGAAGACGCGAATGCTTGTTCCACCACAGAGGCAGAAAGCGCAGTGGCAAAGAACAGAAAAAGCCTTCACCACAGAGGCGGGGCATAGTCCGGTCAAGGAGAGGGCACAGAGGAAGGCAAAAAACTGACTAATAAATCTTTCATAGCTCTTCTCCGTGCCCTCTGTGCCTCTGTGGTGAGAAGTTTTTGCGCCTCTGCGGTGAACGTCCACTCCGGTGGTGCTGTTCCAAAATGGAATATGAATCCATAATGACTGGGAGTGTTATTTCATTTTGAAACAGTCAGCGCGTCACACGCTTATCACAAGTCAGCATTCATTTCAAGGAAACCCGCATTATGCCCTGCTTTTGCCGGTTTGGCACATTGATTGCCTAAAGAGAGCCGATGCAAAGAGGAACGAGATGATATGGAACGGATACTGGTTAGCATGAACTGCCGGAGCGGTTCCTGGGGCGCGTGGTCAAGGGCGATTTCGCTGGCTGGGAGGATAGACGCGAAGCTGTGCGCCCTGCTGGTGCTCCCGCCTCCGGTAAAGGGCGCAGGCACTAAAGAGCATAACGCTCCATGCGGGACCCGGGAACGTCTCGAACTGCTCATCGAAACCGCCAAGTCGGAAGGTGCTCGAATCGACTATTTCATTTCGGAAGGCAACTATGAGGAAGAAGTCATCCGGTTCGTCGAACAGAATCGGATAACTCTGGTGATAGCTGAGTATCCCGATGATGAAGACCCTCATTCGGAACGGGATATGGCGCAAATCCGCAAAATTCAGCATCGTATCGCGTGCCGGGTCGAGCTGGTAAGCCCCCGCAAAATGCAAAATCTTCAGCAAAGGAGAGAGCAACAGTCATGAGCATTCCACTCCACCTATATCTTCCAATCGCAGGGAACAGCGTCAACATGCTCGTAATTTTGGGCTTAGGGGGCGGAGTAGGCCTGCTGTCGGGCATCTTCGGGGTCGGCGGAGGGTTTCTGATGACGCCGCTTCTGATAATGTTCGGCATTCCCCCGACCGTGGCTGCGGCTTCGGACTCCAACCAGATCGTCGGGGCCTCGACATCGGGCACCCTTGCGCATTTCCGTCTGGGCAACGTCGATTTCAAAATGGGCCTGTTGCTCCTGGCCGGCGGGGTAGCCGGGGGGACGGTGGGAGTCCAGATCATCAAGGTCCTTCGGCAGCTCGGCAATGCCGATTTCCTGATCAATGTCTCCTATGTGCTCATGCTCGGAATCATCGGGAGCTACATGTTCGCCGAAAGTCTTCAGTCGCTGCGCAAGACCCAGGGAAGGCCCCACGCCCACGCGCCCGGGGTCAAAAAAGAATCGTTGTACGGGCGCGCGGTAAAAATACTGCCCTGGCAGATGGAATTCAAGCGATCCGGTGTGCGGCTTTCAGTACTGATGCCGCTAGTTCTTGGAGTACTTGTTGGAATCCTGGCGGCGATAATGGGTGTGGGCGGCGGATTCATCATGGTTCCTGTAATGGTTTATATGCTGCGGATGCCCATGCACGTCGTCGTGGGAACAAGTCTGTTCCAGATTCTTTTCACCTGTATGAATGTTACAATCATGCAGGCATGGAGAAACCACACGGTGGATTTTATCCTGGCGCTTGTGCTGCTCATTGGATCATCTATAGGCGCTCAGCTCGGGGCCAAGCTCGGCAAGAAACTGCGAGGGGACCAACTCAAAATACTCCTGGCCTCACTGGTGCTGGTGGTAATGGTCAAGATGCTCTACGAGTTGCTTGCCCGGCCCGAAGTACTTCTGGCTTATGTTGGGGGACATTAAAAAATGAAGATCGGACACTTTATACTCTTTGCCGCCTTCTGCCTCTTCACAGTTTCCACCGCTGCGGCGCAGGACGTAGCCCGGATGACGGCCGAGCCTCAAGCCATCAACATTGGCGCGCTTTACAACGGGACCACACTTACCGCAAAGGGATCGCTTCCAGCGGACAGCGAAGCCATCGTCCGGTTCATGGGCACATCCTGTGAGTTGCACATGAAGCAGAGGGGAAAAGTAGGGGGCATCGTGTGGATGAACCTCGATTCAATCACCTTCAAAGGGGCGCCCAGTGTATGCCTGGTCTCATCGGCCGTTGATTTGAAGCGCCTCGAAGCCAATGGGGGTGCCTCGATCAGGATCTTGAGGCTCTCAGGCCTCAAGGGATCCGTCCTGATAGAAACCAGCGGCGGCGGGCACGAAGACGCCTTCGAGGAATTTCTCAAATTGAAACAAAAGGAAGGACTGTACCGGGAGATGTTCGGAAATATCTCCTATGGGAGTGCATCCGAAGGACAGAAAACCTTTTTGGCAGAGGTACCGATCCCCTCTCGCCTGAGTCCCGGCGCCTATATGGTCGAACTCGACGCGGTGAGGAACGGAGAGGTCATCGCCCGGGCTGAACAGCCGGTTACGGTCAAGCTGGTTGGTTTCCCCGCCCTGCTCGCCGGACTTGCCTTCGGGCACTCGGCGCTCTACGGCATCCTAGCGACCATTATAGCCCTGCTTGCCGGTCTTGCAATCGGACTGGTTTTTCAGGGCAGGGGGAGCCATTGAGCGGTGGGACCCACCTCGCGGAGCGTAGAGATCGGCTTCGGCGGCGCCAGCGGGGGAGACGGCCGCAGCCAAATTCCCCGCTAGCCGCAACCAGGATTTGCATTAATGAAGGAATGGGTTGAATGAATTTAATTCACGGCCTGAAGGAGTTTTTCTCCTTCCGGTCGCCTCACAAACCTACTCTTCCCTTCTCGGTGCTTTTCAAGAAATTCAGGAGCATCCTGGAACGGAACAACCGTATTCTGGAACTCATGGCTGACATGGGTGACAAGCTCGGGGGCGAGTACGTATTTGATAGCCAATATGTCTTGGATATCAGTGAGAAAATAGGCGATCTCGTTTTCAAGCTGATTTCAGACCTGTCCGTAATGACCCAGAACGAGAATGTGGATCTTTTTATCGCTTTCGAGCGAATCCAGCACGATATCCAGGAGGAACTGGCCGGAAGGCGCGCTTTTCCCATGACCAGGCCGGCGGTTCTGCTGGACGAACTCAATGGAGATCTCAATGAGGAGGTGGGCAATAAGTTCGCCAATCTCGGGGACATACGCAATACGCTGGGGCTGCCCACCATGGATGGTTTTGTCATAACGACCAGGGCATTCTTCGATTTCATGGAAGCCAACGGTCTGCTAAAGCACATAGAACATTGTCTTGCCACGGTGGACCTAAAGGACGAGACCGCGTTCGAAGCCATGTGCAAGGAGGTGCGCGGGCGCATTTTCGAGGCGGCCATTCCCAGGCATGTAGTTTCGAACATAAACGCAATGCTTGATATTATCAGCGGCAGGCGGCAGGGAGAACCTTTGAGCTTTGCCGTAAGGAGCAGCGCCTGGGGCGAGGACAGCGACTTCAGTTTTGCCGGACAGTACGAGAGCGTTCTCAATGTCCCGAGAAAGGGTATTCCGCAAGCCTACCGGCGGGTGATAGCCGGGGCCTACACGCCTGAAGCCTGGCGATACAGGCTCCATAGAAAATATCGGGAAAGTGAGACGGCCATGGCGGTCGGGTGCCAGTTGATGGTCGAGGCTGAAGTCAGCGGCGCGATGTACACTTACGCCCCGCTTCCCCTGGAAAAGGAAGCCATGGTGATAAGCGCCGCCTGGGGCCTTGGGCCGGCCGTTGTGGGCGGCCTCGCAGAATCGGATACCTTCTTCCTGGAAAGGCTGCCCCCCCACAGTGTCATCTCGACCGAGTCAGGGCACAAGGTAAGCAAAATGGTCATGAAGCAGAACGGTGGGACGGATTGGGATGAGGTTGCTCAGAATCTGCAGGACAGGCCCTGCCTTTCGGCCGAATATATCCAGAGGCTCGCCCAGGCGGGCATAATGATCGAAAGATACTACAGACGTCCCCAGGACGTTGAATGGGCCTTTGACAGCAAAGGCAATGTCTACATCCTGCAATCAAGGCCTCTTAACGTTCAACCTAACCAACCGGAGCGCCATCGGCTCTACATCGACCATGCAAGCCTGTCGGCGCAGGTGCTTTTCTCGGGCAAGGGGACAGTTGTCCAGGGGGGTGTGGCGTCGGGAAAGGTCTATGTGGCCCAGGGTGATGACGACCTGAAGGATTTCCCCTACGGGGCGATTCTGGTAGCTCGCTACACTTCTCCCAAATACTCGCGTATCATGCGCAAAGCCAGGGGCATACTTACAGACGTAGGTTCGGCCACCGGGCATATGGCCACTCTGGCGCGCGAGTACCGGGTCCCCACCGTGGTGGATACAGGGGTGGCCACCAAAGTTCTCAAAACAGGGGATGAGGTGACCCTGGATGCTATACAGAACGTGGTTTATGAAGGAACGGTCAAGGAGCTGAGCCAATTTGAGATCACCCAGGAAGATGTCTTTGAGGAATCATATGAGTACCGCATGCTCAGGAGGATCCTAAAGAAAATAAACCCCCTTAACCTTGTCGACCCGCACAGCGAGTCTTTCAAAGCGGCCCGTTGCCGAACCTTTCATGACATCACCCGGTTCGTTCATGAAAAAGCGGTTGAGAGGCTCATAGATCTGAGCGAAAATTACCGGAAACAACACGACAAGACGCCGAAACGACTGGAGTTCGTCATTCCACTCGGCCTGGTGATAATCGATATCGAAAAGGGCACGAGCTCGCCTGCCGAGGCCCGGACCGTGACGCTCGAACAAATTGAATCAACGCCGATGAAAGCGCTCCTGGGGGGACTTTTGGAAAGCGGCATGTGGGAAACCAATCCCGTTGCCGTGGACCTGGGCAGCTTAATGTCGAGCTTCACCCGGACATTCAGCTCGTCGCTGGCCAGCCCCGAGGAGGTAGGCCGCAACCTGGCCGTGATATCGAATCATTACATGAACCTGCACCTCAGACTCGGCTATCACTTCAACATGCTGGATGCATACATTGGAGACGCGCTGAACGATAACTATATTTATTTCCGGTTTCTCGGGGGTGTTTCCAATGTCACACGCCGCTCGCGCCGGGCGAGGTTTATAGCCGAAGTAATGGAGTGCTTCGATTTTCTCGTCGAGATCCATGGAGATTTGGTTGTCGGCAGGATCAAGAAAATGTCCAAAGAGAGGATGGTCTCCAGGATGAAGGTCCTGGGCGGCTTGATAGGCTACACGCGCCAACTCGATATCAGCATGATCAACGATGAACGGGTCGACCTTCATTTATCCGATTTTATGCAGAAGATTCAGACTCTTACGGAGGTGAGCGATGACGCCCCAATGTGCGAACTGCGACCGAAAGACGCAGATTCTAATCCTGGACGATGAGCCTATAGTGTGCAAGCGGCTGAGACCTGCTTTCCAAAAAGCGGGCTACGAGGTGGAAACCTTTATCGACAGTGCTTCAGCCATGGCCAGGATCGAGGAAAAGCGGTTCGATATTATCATTACCGACCTGAAGATGAAGGGAACCGACGGAATGCATTTCCTGGCGCGAATCAAAGAGATTGCGCCCGAAACCGGTGTCGTGGTCATAACGGGGTTTGCTACCTCGGAAAGCGCAAAGGAGTCATTCCGAAAGGGGGCCTTCGATTTTGTGGCCAAGCCTTTCAAATTGAGCGATATCATCGATACTGTCCGGCGGCTGGATGAAAATCGCCGTGCGGGATCAGCTTAGCGGCGGGGCCGCAGGGCTGCCAGCCAGATTCGCCACTCAAATCTTCGGCGGCGGCACAGCCCTCGCCGCAGCGCCACATAGATATCGAGGCTCCGCCAGGCGGCGGGGTGTGGGGGGCGCATGTTCCCCATCCCCCACGCTTTTCGAGATCAAGTAATTTATTTGTATCTCTCTCAGGGTGTAGGTGCAACATTATGCGGCTGCCGTTCATCTCACTCAGGCGAACCAAGCCTGCTGCCGGGCAGGGGCTGGAGGAAGTCCGGTCCCTGTTTGCAAAATTCCAGCGCATTCAGAAACACAATACCAAAGTCTTGGAATTAATGGCCGAAATGGACCGGGCCCTTGGTGGGGAGTACATTTTCGACCGCGCCTTCCTCGAAAGCTCGGTTCGCGAGTTGAGCGGGCATGTCTACCAGGTTGTATACAGCCTCAATGCCATGTCTCAAAACGAATACGTCGCTCTGTTCGACCGGTATCAAAGCATCAAGAGAGTACTGGATGACATACTGGCCGGCGGCGTAGGACCATTTGGAACGAGTCTCGCCTTGCCCTATTCCGTCCTTGGCGTTGAAATGGAGCCCATGGCAGGCGCTTTGAACGTATGTCTCGCCGAGGCCCGAAACCGTCTGGATATTGCTGCCCCGGACGGTTTTGCGGTGACGGTGGCCGGCTGCTCCCGCCTTATTGAGGCAATTGAAGCGAAAGTAGCGGCAGGGGCGGCAGAGCCGCAACCGGGATCGCCACTCAAACCTTCGGCGGCAGCAGCAGGGCTGCACGCCTCGCGAGTGGGTGGGCGGGCTGTCGAGATCCCCGAAATTGATTTTCCACCGGAATTGGCCGAGGCGATTAATTATCAGGTCGAAGCCCTTTTTGACCGATACGGAGGCCCCATTCCTCTAACCGTGCGAATTTGTTCCTCTGCCATGAACTCAGAGGCGTTGACCAACGTTGAATCCAAAGACATCCTCCATGCGTGCAGACAGGCTTTGGCCGGATACCTGGCGGCGGCCGGAGAATCTGAAGATGCTCCGGTAGCCCTGGCGGTGAACGCGACGGTTTCGGGGTATTTAGCCGGCTGGGTTTCTGTTGTGGCCACACCCGGGTCGCCTTCCGGAGGACTTTTTTGCATTACGGTCTGGCCGGTGGATGCCCCGGATCGAAAGGAGAGTTTTTTTCTTCGCCGGACCTACCCCTTCGATCTCGTTGAATCCGAGATTAAAGCCAAACCCTTCGGCCAGCCGCTCTATGCGGGCGTGAATCCCCTATCGTGCACGCCAAAAGGACTGTACCGGGGTTCGGCCCTCATGGGCACTTCTTTTCTTCGGAGCATTGCCGAATGCGCGGCCGCTTTTGAGCGGATCCTCGGCTATCCTCAGAATCTGGGTTGGATAAGGGGAGACGGGGAGCGACCGGTCATAGTGGACGTAAGCCCGACAAACGGACTGGACGGTTCGGCCGGAATGGTATGCGATTCGGGTGATTTGCTTGAGGGCGCCGAGGTGATGCTGACCGGAGGTGAAACCGTGCAGATGGGCATAGCAGCCGGCCCAGTGGTTCACGTCTCTGAGAGCGAACTTGATCGGTTCCCCTATGGCGCCGTGGCCGTAGCCAGGCACGCAAGCCCCAGACTGAGCGCCATCATGCGCAGGGCTTCCGCCATCGTGACCGAAATCGGCGCCTCGATCGGGCATCTGGCCACCATAGCAAGAGAGCTGCGCATTCCCGCCATCTTTGGCGCTGACGGGGCAATGGAGCGCTTGCCGGAGGGGACCGAGGTCACGGTGGACGCCGGGGACAGAACTGTCTACCGGGGCATCGTGGAGCCTCTTTTAGCCTCCCGCGCGTGCAGCACCGAACTGTATCCGAACGATCCCGAATACGTTGCGCTGCGCCGCCTGCTGCGTTGGATAATGCCTCTGGATCTCATAGATCCGGACTCCAGTGCATTTTCCGTCGACAATTGCCGTACTTATCACGAAATAATTCATTTCGCTCACGAGAGGTCCATAGAGGAGCTGCTCAAAATTCAAGAGCACGGCGCAGGGCTGAAAAGTCAGTATGTAAGGAAGCTCGAGATCGACACGCCGATCGATCTTTTCGTGCTGGACATCGGTGGAGGAGTCTCCCCGGAGGCCGGTCCCCGTGTCCGAATGGATGATGTCATCTCGAAGCCTTTCCTCGCATTCCTGAGTGGACTGTCTCTCAAGGAGGCCTGGGATCGTGATGCGGGATCCATTAGCATCAGAGAAATAATCTCCGGGCTTGACCGCACGTTTGCTGCGATAATGGAGCCGCCTGAATTCTCCGGAAGAAACCACGCCATTCTGGCAGAAAACTACATGAATGTGGGTCTTCGGCTGGGTTACCATTACAGCGTCATCGACAGCTATCTCAGCGGCAACATTAATCAAAACTACGTCTATTTCCGTTTCGCAGGTGGATTTGCCGATGAAAACCATCGGCGGCGCAGGGCCGAGCTCATCAGGACTATCCTGGATCAAATGAGCTTCAAAGTGGCTGTCAAGGGCGATCTCGTTTTGGGCAAACTCAAACTGGCCGACGACGTCGAGGTTATTTCAGCTCTGAGGGCCCTCGGAGAGCTTACGGGTTTTACCCGGCAGATCGATCTTTCGATGGACTCGGAAGACAGGGTTGAGCAGTTTGCCAGGCTGTTCCGGGAAAAATCCCGCCATGCTGCTACATCCGGTGAAGAGGCGTCCGGCCTGTCGGACCACCTTGATCGATAGACGCTACGTTGTTAGCGGCGTATGTGGAATCGGGACGTTAGCGAGCGCCGGATGCTTTGACGGAGATCAGAGATCAGATGTAAGAGGCAGGAAGTTCCGTCATCCGTCCTCCGTTTGGTGCGCCAGGCAACCAGGCAGTCCGCCGCATTAGAGTCTATCTTAAGAGGAGCAAACGCGTGCCTAATATTCTCGCGGGAGTGTTTCAAAAATTGCGGGAGCGCCGGCTGGCTCGAGCGGCGAAATTTCTGGATGCTCTGAAAATGCGGTATCACACTTTCCGTATTCTGCTCGCCAACAACGAGTACTCGCTTGACCTCATGAGGTCCCTGGATCAGTCACTGAGGTCCGGGAGCACCGATCTGCCCGAGGTAACCGAGGAGCTTCTAAGCGTTACTTACGAGCTTGTCGACGGGCTCAACCGTCTGAGCGAGGGCCGTCACCAAAAGCTTTTTGAAACCCATTACAGCCTTGCCGGCGCCATCCGCAAGGAGCTCGACGCGGTGATGGCGGTCCAATTCCGTGCGTCAGCTTGCATTTTCCTGGAAGACCTCTCGGCCGATCTCCGGGGGGAGGTGGGCGGGAAGGCTGCCACCCTGGCCCTGTTGCGAAAAGCTGGTTTTCCCGTTCCGGACGGTTTTGCCGTGACGGCGATCTCCTGCGAGGGAATGCTATCGGCCAACGGTCTTGATCTTTTCATACGGCAGAGGGCGCAGAGGCTGGAGGCCGGGTACAACCGGGGCGCGGACTTTGAAGCTGATGCCGAAGAAATTCGCCTCCGTATTCTCGATGCGGTCCTTCCGCAAGCCTTCGAAGAGGATCTCCGGGGCGCCTACGAACGGCTCGCCGGTCCGGGGGGAGCTGCGATATCCGTCCGAAGCAGCGCTCTGGTCGAAGACAGGCTGGAACACTCCTTCGCCGGTCAGTTCAAGAGCGTGCTCAACGTGATCTCGTTCGATGGGTTGAAGGATGCGCTCAGGGAAGTCGTTGCAAGCAATTACAGCCCTCGATCAATTTCCTACCGCCTTCACGCCGGACTTTCCCTGGTTAGGCATGATATGGCCGTTTTATGTCAGCGAATGGTGCAGGCCGAGTCGGCGGGAGTACTGTTCACTATAGACCCTGCGGCGTCCGAAAGCGGGCGGATGCTTATCAGCGCTGTTCCCGGGCTTGGAATCCCGGCCGTGAGCGGGAGCGCTCCCGCTGATATCTACCGGCCATCGAGAGAGCCATTAGACACAGGCCCGATGGGCGATTGGGCACAAGTTGCCCAAAAGACTCATCGGACTGTAGCCAGGGCTGAGGGCGGCGTCGAGGAGCAGGAGTTATCTGAAAATGAACGGAATGTGCCTGCGCTTTCCGAAGAGCAGATTCGCTCCCTGGTTCGTCTCAGCCGAAGGGTTGAAAGCCTGATCGGAAAACCGCAGGACATCGAATGGGCGATTTCGCAGGAAGGCGAGATTCTTATCCTCCAGTCGAGAGGCATCCGGCTTCCCCTCAGGAGCAGGCAGGCAGCGGAGGCTGCACGGGGTGAGGTCCTGCTGCGGGGAGGGGTCTGTGCTTCGCCGGGGCGGTGCGTGGGCAGGGTCAAAGTAGCACATTCGACCCGTGATTTTGAAGCATGGCGCAATTCGCCGCGCGAGCCGGGCATCCTGGTGCTTCCCCAGAGCATGTCGGATGCGGCCGGCCTGGTCCCCGACTTTGAAGGCGTGGTGGTCGATCTCGGCAACCCTGCGGATCACCTTGCGTGCGTGGCTCGAGAATATTCCCGCCCGATGCTGACCGGGGCAGGTAAGGCGACCCAGACGCTGCAAGACGGCCAGTGGGTGATTTTGGACGCAGACATGGCCATGATCTTGAAGGCGCCTGAGGAGGTATGGTCCGCCGCCCGGCTTGGCAACGCCCCTTCGGAAGGCCGCAGGACTAAGCCCAGTGACGCCTCGCGTCCCAAGACAACCCGTCTGAGGAAGCTCATCGAGCCTTTAAACCTCACCGACGCATACGGTCCAACATTTTCCATCCAGGAATGCGGCTCGCTCCATGACCTTATCCGCTACACCCACGAAATGGCGGTCCTGGCAATGTTCCAGACCGGAGACGACATTGTGGAGTCGGCGGAAGTACTGATACGGCGTCTTGATGGCGTCGTTCCGCTGCACTTCCTGATAATTGATCTCGGCGGCGGTATCGCTCCCGGCAGCAAGACGTTCAAGGTCAGGCTGGAAGATATTCTATCGGTTCCTATGCTGGCGCTGTGGAGAGGAGTTTTAACGCCCGGGCTTCGATGGAACCTTCCTCCGCCAACATCCGGGGTTTCGGGACTTCTTTCCCGGTCGATGCTTGACGCGGGCAGCGCCAGGCCGATCGGGCAGCAGAACTACGCTTTAATTACGCGGGACTATCTGAATCTGAACGCACGCGTTGACTATCATTTCGCCATGGTGGACGCAGTTTGCGGCATGAATCCCAGGGAGAACCACATCCGTTTCAGGTTCAAGGGCGGTGGGACAACAGCCGTCCAACGGGAGCGGCGTGCGCTATTCATCTCTGAGGTGCTGGAGGCGAACAATTTTTTCGTGGACCAGCGCGGCGACCTGGTGACCGCTACGATTCTGGAGACCCAGCAATCCGAAACCGAGGATCGGTTGGTCATGCTGGGGAGGCTGCTGGGCTTCAGCAGGCTGCTTGATGCGACTATGCGCGACGACACCGTGCATCGAAAAGTGGCGCGGGCGTTCATGGATGGGGACTGGGCCTTGAATAGTCTCGATCAGGAGCTTGTTGGGACCTGAAAACATTCCCATGCCCCACAGATGTGGAAAAATACGCTGCTGCGCAAGCGCTGAACGGTTACACAAATCGGGGTAAGACACACTTTCCCCGCGGCGGCGGGCTGCGCCTCTTTCAAGCGTGGTAGAAATGCATTCCCGGCAGTTCCACAGCCGTAAGCAGGTTTCCATAAACCGCTCCGGTGTCGATGCCGATTTTGTCCGGTGTAACGAAGGGTGTCTCAAAAGGTGTGTGGCCAAAGACAGTAATCTCATTTGAAGCCGCTTCATCGTGCAGGAATCTTTCCCGCACCGTGAGAAGGCGGTCCAGTGGACAACGATCCAGGGCCTCTCCGGGAATGGTTCCCGCGTGGATGAAAAGATAGCCGTCGAGCCTGAAGTATGGCCGGAGCGTTTCCAGGAAGCGGGTGTGTTCGGCAGGCAAAAAGGATAGGTCGCCAAGAGAGCGGACCGGGCTGTTCGAGTAGCTGTTCAGGGTATCCTCCACGCCGATAGATCGAAGGGTCCGCAGATGGTCGACATTGCCCGTCCGGGAATACTCCAGCAAAGCGTGCTCGTGATTTCCCAGCAGAAAAACCGAGTTTTTGACTCTTTCTCCAACCTCGAGAAGATATTCGATCACCTCCCGCGACCCAGGTCCCCTGTTGATGTAATCCCCGAGAAAAACCAGGAAATCCCTGCCCGCATCGAGGGGCAGCCGGTCTATAAGAGAGGTGAGCTTTCGATGGCACCCGTGAATGTCTCCAACGGAGAAGATCTTGTGTTTCGGAAAAGACTGCATTAAGACGTCCCTAAATCATGCTCAAACCTGAAATTTTTACGGCCCCGCGATGATAACCGTCAGGGAAAAGTCTCTCCAAATCTTCAATTTCGATTCCATTGTCTTCGCAGGTTTCATAAACTGTCGGGATCGAACCGGTTTCCTGGAATCGGCTGCGCAGGAATCTGATAATCTTCCAGTGCTCATCGGTCAGGCTTTCAGGCATTTTCAGTTCTTCACTCTTATGGAGGGCAAAATCTTCATCCCATTCCGACGGATCAATGAGAAATCCATAAGCATCTACTCGATACACTTTTTTTTCCAAAAAGTCGGGAATTTTATCCACCCCTTTTTGTTCAAGCCACGAAGGATGGATGTGTTGAGCTCTGTAGGTCAACCCTGCCAATTTGCATGCTCCCCGAAGATAACCTGTTGGAAAGAGTTTTTTCAGGTCCTGTATACGCAGCTTCAGATTCCTGAGGGTTTGATAAACATCGGGACAACGGCCCGTTTCCATGAAAGTGTTTCGAATAAAATAGATGACCCCCCAGTGGGCAGCCGTTAACCCACCGAAGATATTGACTCTGTCGGCCATTTCCTCTGCAAAACTCTCATCCCACTTGTACGGATTCTCCAAGAAATCGTATCCATCAGTCTCATAAGCTCTATTCTTGAGTTGAAGAGATGGTCCCATAAACTCTCCTGCTGCTTTCTGCCGAGGATGACGCAAGCATAATTCGGATGCGACTCGGCCCTGATGTCATGGGCTATTCCTGCTTTTCTTTCCCTCACGCCCACCTTCACTGCCGAATCGGGAAACCCGGCATCACTATTAACGGTTTCCAGGGACTGGTACGACCGGTCGACAACGAGCGGGACTCTGTTTTTAGAGTTGCTCATCGTTCTTCCTTTCTCAGAATGAGGACGAGCGCCGGTTGCATCAGTACCAAACCGCTGCTTGAAATGGTTTAAACTTGCAGGGTGATGAAAAATGATTTGAATTCCCCATCACGGAGAAAAACCCTATAGAGATAACCCCGGCGAAAGGGGGGGCCAGTGTATCTTGCTTTAACATCAATTAGTTGGTGGAAACCTGGATTCCGCCCCGGATCGGGTTCGGGGTGACGCCGGAATGGCGAAATCATTAGCAATTTTCAGGCGTTTCTCCCACCAGAGAAGCCTTTTTCATCACCCTGTCAGGGCAGCGAATCTGATCCCCAATAATCAGGGTTTCGCAAAAACCCGCAGCAGTATGGCGACAACTGCCTTATATGTCAATCCGGAAGAATGATGACCATGGAGTGAAAAGAGCCCTTTCATTGATTGATGCAGTTTTTCCCCTTTATTTTTTTATTGTTGCTTTTTATAGTGCCATCTTCGGGGAAAATACTTATGTTAGTTGAGATCAGTTTACTATTGATCCTGGTTCAGGCGGGCTTATTCAGCCGACTGTGCGTTGAGGAAAAGCAGGTTCGTTTATCATAACAAAATAGTATCGCATTGCCTAACATTGGTGATTGTTGAAAGGAGATTTGTTTAAATGATTCACGTGTCAGAAAAGGCCGAAGACGTTTTGAAGGATTATTTCAAGGAAAAGCAGATCACTCCGATCCGGGTTTTTCTCCAGACCGGTGGCTGAGCAGGTCCATCCCTTGCGATGGTTCTGGACGAACCAAAAGAAACAGATGACGTGTATAAGATAAACGGCTTTACAATGCTGGTCGATAAGGAGCTTCACGAAAAAACCAAGGACATTACAGTAGATTATGTCTCCTACGGGATGGGTTCCGGCTTCCGGGTGGCATCCGAAATACCGGTTAGCACGGGGAGCGGCTGTTCGCCTTCGTGTAGTTGCTAGCCGGCAATCATATTTATAATAAGAGGCCGGCCTTTTCGCCGGCCTTTTCTGTAATTACCGAACTCTGCCTGCGTTCTGGGCAAAGGTTTTGTCGCGGTAACCCACGAAAACATCCGGACACCAAAGTCATTTCGAAATCCCAATGACGCCGCAAGCTACTCGCGCGCCTGAGGCGCCTGTCGGTTGGGTTTTGAAATCGTCGGCCTGGGCGTGAACTATTACCGAGCGGCCAATGATCGATTTTGGTCCCCCGAGGCTGATCATATTGTCGGTCACTTCGAGTCTGGCCAAGCCGTTCTTGTCGGCTTCGAGATTACCAAGATCGCCAGCGTGGCGTTTTTCGGCTTTGGGACCCGCATGGGGCATATCGGTGGGATTGAAGTGGCCGCCCGCGGAATTGGCTTCGGGGGAGGTGCAGTTTCCGAATTCATGAATGTGAAATCCGTGCGGGCCCGGCGACAGGCCCTCGATGTTAGCGGTGATTCGAACCCCCTTGCCGTCTTTGACAAAGCTGACAGCCCCTCGTACCTTACTGCCCTCGGTAGGGTTCATAACGGCGATTGCCTCTTTAACATCCGGTTCGGCAACCTTCTGGGAGCATCCCGCCAGAGCCACTCCCAGAATGATCCCCGAAAGCAGCGCACCCTTGACAATTCCTCTCATCTTGTCCTCCTACTGTCTTTGGTTATGAATTAACCGGAAAACATGTCTGCCCCGCTGAGATAGACTATAAGTACCAGTCCGGGCGTGAATCTTTTGTTTCTCGATCCAACGGGGAGCGAAAGTAAAATTTTTGAATGAAAATTCCAATCAAAAAGTGTTACCTAGGGTCCATCCGAAAACACCGGGTTAGACACTGGCGGTTTGCGATATTAAATACAACATGGAGTATTTGAGATGGCCAAGTCAAGAATTGAGGGAACGGCGCCATTTTTCATTCTGGCAGGCATTCTGGTCGCTCTCGACCAGTTGACAAAATACCTGCTCGTCCACGCGATTCCGATCAACACCGGGATTCCCATAATTCCCGGTTTCTTTAATCTCGTTCATGTTCACAATACGGGAGGGGCTTTCAGCATCTTGGCAGGGCCGGGATATCCCTGGCGACAATATGTTCTCGTAGGGCTAACCATAGTGGTGGTCGCCGCAATCGCCTATGCATACGGCAAAGCCGGCAAAACGGACAACTGGACCCGAATCGCGTACGTTTGCATTACCGGGGGTGCCATCGGAAATCTTATCGACCGCATTAGATTAGGAGAAGTGATCGATTTTCTGGACGTGTACGTGGGAACCCGGCACTGGCCGGCCTTCAATGTGGCCGACGCCGCCATTTCTACGGGCGCTGTAATGCTGCTGGTCTCACTCGTAAGAAAAAGGTGATCGCTCCCGCCCGGATACCTGCGACGCAAGGTTCATTTCATGGAATGAATCATACCAATATTTTTGAAGCGATGCGCTGAAGCAGCCCTTCATCAGTACCCCAACTCCTCTCCAACCAATTTTACGTGGATGCGGCCTTTTGTTCTGTGGCCTTCGATGATGCTCCACATGTTGCAGACGCGTTCAGCCGACCGGCAGTCGTGGCACAGTCCGTCGGCCGTGCAGGGTGTTTCGACGCCGATACGAATGGCGTTCACCGGCGCAGCGTAGTGTTTGATCCTGGCAATGGCGGAATCCAGGTCTGGGGCCACTTTATTCATTCCCACCACGAGGATCACCTTTTCGGGACCGAACATCATGGCCGCCACACGGTTTCCCAGGCCGTCCAGGTTGACCAGTCTGCCGTCCAGTGTGATGGCGTTGGAACTGGCGATCATAATGTCGGCGTTGAGCCCCCTGCGCCTTTCTGCCAGGCTTTCCTGAGGCGTAAGCCCTTGCTTGAAAGGATCGATTATATTCACTTTCGGCAGAGCGGCTATTCTTTTCCACAGCCCCATCGAAGTGGTGGTAATCGAACCGCAGCGATAAACGGTCGTCCCATGCGGGATCATTGCCAGCACCTCATCGATCGCCTGGGCGGCGGTGTCAGCATAACTGCCTTCCATGCGGCGATTTTCGAGGTTAAGAATAATTTGCTGTGCGGCTCTTTCATTCCAGCTTATCTGGTTTTTATCCATTTCCAACCTCCCTGGATCGTTGAAAGGTCTTAAGTGTGAACCTGACCCTTTGATTGCTCTAGGGCGCCAGAACTATTTTGCCGAACATCTCGCCCCGCTGCATAATCTCAAACCCGCGCCTGCCCTCGTTTAGAGGAATCACTTCTCCGACGATGGTCTTGAGCCTGCCGCTCCACAGCAAGCGGGTAATATCGCGAAAGTCCTGCGGGGTGCCCATCGTGCTCCCGATAAGGCTTATCTGCTTGCCGAATATCCTGCGGACGTCGATCTCGACCTGCGGACCGCTGGTATTTCCAACGATTACTATCCGGCCTCCCCTGGCCACCACGGCCATGCTGATGTTAAGGGTGGCCGCGCCGACGTTGTCTACCACGAGATCAACCCCGCGTTTTGCGGTCAGCCTGCGGAGTTCCTTGCCCCAATCGGTCACAGAGCGATCGATCACGAAATCAGCGCCCAGTTCGCGGGCTTTTTTCGCTTTTTCGGCGTTGCCGGCTACCACATAGACGGTGGCCCCTGCCATTTTGGCGATCTGTATGGCTGCGGTGTTTACCCCTCCACCGGCGCCGACTACCAGCACAGTTTCGCCGGCCTGGAGTTTTGCCCTGTTTATCAACATCCGCCAGGCCGTGAGGGTGACCAGGAGCGGAGCGCAGGCTTCGGGGAAATCAATGTTGTCAGGCATTGTCACCAGGTTTTTTGCAGGCGCCGCCACATACTTGGCGAACCCCCCGCGAATATGCTCGCCAATAATCATATACCTGGGGCTCATGGAGTGCTCGCCCCGGCGCGTGAATTCATCTTCGAGCGGATTTATTCCATGATCGATCACAACCCGCCGGCCGGTTTCAAATCCTGTTACGCCCTCGCCCAGACCGGCCACAACTCCTGCTATGTCTGCTCCGCCCCAGTGGGGCATCTCAAGATCAAGGCCCGGCCATCCGTACATGACAAATATATCGAGGTGATTCAGAGCACAAGCTTTGACTTCAACAAGTACCTGGCCTTTACCGGGAGTGGGATCGGCAACATCTTCGTACCTGAGAACATCGGGACCGCCATGCTGGTGAAAACAAAGGGCTTTCATCTTTTTTTGTGATCCTTTTCGCTATAGGAATGGTTATTTTTCTGCAAAGCGCCTTATCCATAGCTAAACGTCATCTGCGGTATTTCAAGTGCCGCAGCGAAGAAAACGGACCCCGGATGTCGAATATCAATTTGCAAAAGCGCTGAAAATGCAGCAAAAGAATCCGGCGTCCCTGAGCAGGACGACTCGACCATGAGTAGTGAAGACCCAACCGAAGTATGGCGCCAGAGACACTGATTCCACGGCGGGCTATGCCCGCGCAGCCTGCGCCGCTGTATGTCTGTTTAAAGGAGCGCGGACACAAACGGCGGCTTAGGTTGCCCTGCCCGGCCGAGAGGTTTTGGCCGATTGCGGATCACCCGGCGCTTGCGCAGCGATTCATATTGAAAAGGCGCCGCCGGGGGCCTATTATTACCGGTGGAACAAAGACGGTGTTCCTTTTGCGATACTGGGGTGTTAAAGAGAACTAATTCAATGACAGCAAATAATAAAAATATCAGGGATTGCGACAGATCGGCTTTTCCTCCCAATTCTCGGGGCTGGAAAAGGGGAGAACGATGAAAATGCCCATTTCAAAGAGCCGCACGCCAAAAAGGAGGACCATCAGCTGGATTATTTTTGGCTTGTTTTCAATTTTCCTCTGCCTTTCCATGGTCGGGGGCATCGCGGTTTTTGCGCTCTATCTGCAAATCGATCGGTCGCTTCCCAGCGTGGAGGCCCTGAAGCAGTATCACCCTCCTCTGGTCACCAGCGTATATTCGGCCGATGGTGAACTGATAGGCGAATTCTTTATCGAGCGAAGATACCTGGTTCCGCTCGAGGAGCTTCCCCCGTATCTCATAAAGGCCTTTATCGCCGCTGAGGATACGAGGTTCTACGAGCACGGCGGGGTGGACCTGATCGGAATTTTTCGCGCCATGCTGAAGAACATACAGGCTGGTGAAATCGTCCAGGGGGGAAGCACCATAACCCAGCAGGTCGTCAAATCCCTGCTTCTTACCCCCGAACGCACTTACATGCGTAAGTTCAAAGAGGCCCTTCTCGCCCACCGGATCGACAGCAGCCTCAGCAAGAACGAGATTCTCTATCTTTACCTGAACCAGATTTATTTCGGCGCTGGAGCGTACGGGGTAGAAGCGGCTGCCAGGGCCTATTTTGACAAACATGCGAGCGAGCTGGACCTTTCGGAAGCTTCCCTTCTCGCCGGTCTGCCCAAAGCTCCCAACCGCTTTTCTCCGATTCATCATATTGCTGTGTCACGTGAAAGGCAGCGTTACGTTTTGCAGAGGATGGTGGATTCGGACTTCATTACTTTCGATGAGGCCCGCGAAGCTTTGGCAAAGCCGCTGCAGATCGCAAAGTCCAAGCATTGGGCGCTCAAAAAGATGGACTATTTCACGGAGGAAGTCAGGCGGCAGGCAGAGACTCGTTTCGGGCGCGACATGCTCTATCAAGAGGGGCTTATTATCCAAACGACTCTGGACCTCAAGGCGCAGCGAATCGCGGAAAGGGCGCTCGACCAGGGTCTTCGTGAGCTGGATAAAAGGCATAAACAGTATCGCGGGCTGCACGTCAATGTCCCAAAAGATGATTGGCCGGGTACTCTTCGAATCCTTAGTCAATCCAATGGAGAGTTGGAAGAAGGCAAGGTGGTGGCGGGGCTGATAGTGGAATTTGACGCCAACTCCAGGACAATTTCTCTGGACCTTGGCGCCGCAAAGGCGTTGATCCCCCAGTCGGGTTGGCAATGGGCGCAGGTTTCCAATAAACGCGCAGAGAAGATTTTCCGCAGCGGCGACGTCCTCAGAGTGAAACTGGGCAGGCGGCAGGAACAAGATATCTGGATTGGCTCCGTTGAGCAGGACCCCGGGATGGAAGGCTCGCTGATGTCCATTTCACCGGTTACCGGCCGAGTCATCTGCATGGTGGGAGGACGCAATTTCGAAAAGAGCCAGTTCAACCGGTGCACGCAGGCGGTGCGGCAGCCGGGGTCTGCGTTCAAGCCGATAATTTATGCGGCTGCGCTCGATAAGGGCTACTCGGAGGCCTCCATACTGATCGACTCGCCGATTACCTATTACGACCACAGCGTGAAAGGCTCCTGGACCCCCTCGAATTACGACCGCCAGTTCTGGGGGCCGATCCTGCTCCGAAAAGCCCTCATCCATTCGCGGAATGTGGTGACCGTAAAGCTGCTCGAATCAATCGGGGTAAACTACACGATCAATTACGCCAGGCAACTGGGAATAACATCTCAGCTTACCCCGACTCTGTCGCTCGCCCTTGGGGCCTCCGGCGTGACGCTCCAGGAGTTGCTCACGGCCTACTCCACCTTCCCCGGTCAGGGTGAGCGGGTTGAGCCATATCTGATAGAAAAAGTTTTGGACCGATACGGCAATCTGATAGAGGAACACCAGGTAAAAAGAGAAGAGGTTATATCGGCCAAAACCGCCTACCTGATGACCGACCTGCTCCAGGGGGTTGTGAGGGAGGGGACCGGGACAAAAGCAAAGGAGCTGAAGAAGCCCGCCGCCGGGAAAACGGGAACCACCAACGAACTCAAGGACGCCTGGTTCCTAGGTTTTACTACTTCGGTGCTCACA
>Ga0187849_1001180_pt1 | contig 30017 bp, 30 predicted proteins | sample June2016WEW_4_10_2_FD_132412 | JGI IMG/M metagenome (GOLD analysis project Ga0187849, IMG submission 132412) | Peatland microbial communities from SPRUCE experiment site at the Marcell Experimental Forest, Minnesota, USA - June2016WEW_4_100 | ecosystem: Environmental > Terrestrial > Soil >...
AGGTAGCGCGCCGGTATAATGGCGTCGGTATCCACGTCATCTCCGAACTTCCATGTTTTTCCCCTGATTTTCATCAGCTCAACACCTCTTCAGGATGCGCGATACGCCCGAGAATGGCGGAAGCGGCGGCAACTGCAGGATTGGCCAGATAGACCTTGCTGTCCACATGGCCCATTCGGCCGACGAAGTTGCGGTTCGTGGTCGCCACAGCCGATTCGCCCGGCGCGAGAATCCCCATGTGCCCGCCAAGGCAGGGACCGCAGGTCGGGGTGCTTACGGCCGCTTCGGCCTCGATAAAGATTTGGAGCAGCCCCTCCTGCATCGCTTCCAGGTATACCCTTTGGGTTGCAGGGATCACTATGCAGCGAACCCCCCGAGCAACTTTTCGGCCCTTCATTACCTTCGCGGCCAGCCGCAAATCCTCCAGGCGGCCATTCGTGCACGATCCTATCACCACCTGATCGATGGGGGTTTGCGGTATTTGGGTGACCTGCTTCACGTTCTGAGGCGAATGAGGCAGGGCCACGACCGGCTCGAGGTTCGACAGGTCCCATTCGTATAGGGCCTCGTAAACCGCCTCCGGGTCGCTGCGGTAAAATTTGTAAGGCCGTTTTGCACGGGTGCTTACATACTGTTCGGTGATTGAGTCAGGCGTTATGATTCCAACCTTGGCCCCCGCTTCGATAGCCATATTGCACATCGAGAAGCGATCCGCCATGGGAAGAGAATCGATCAACTCGCCCGCGAACTCCATTGCCCGGTATCTGGCGCCGTCTACGCCGATCTGCCCTATAGTGTAGAGGATCAGGTCTTTTCCCCCAACCCAGGGCCGGAGTTTTCCACTGAAGATAAACTTGATGGACGGGGGCACCTTGAACCAGATACGGCCTGTTATCATTGCCGCCGCCAGATCGGTGCTTCCCACCCCGGTTGCGAAGGCGCCAAGTGCGCCGTAAGTACACGTGTGGCTGTCGGCCCCAATTACTACATCTCCGGGCAGAACAAGCCCCTGCTCGGGCAGAAGTGCGTGTTCGATCCCCATGCGACCCACTTCGAAATAGTAGGGCAGGTCAAACTCTTTTGCAAATTCGCTCATCATCCGAGCCTGGATGGCCGAAGCGATATCCTTGTTAGGGACGAAGTGGTCGGGAACCAGGCTGATGCGCTCGCGGTCGAATACCTTTTTGGCCCCCGCGCGCCTGAAGGCTTCAATCGCGAGCGGGGCCGTTATATCGTTTCCAAGCGCGAAATCGATCCTTACTTCCACAAGCTCTTCCGGGAAAACTTCAGACTTTCCGGCGTGATCGGCCAAAATTTTTTCACTGATGGTCTTGGGCATTGAACTCAACCTTCAAATCTCAATGTTTTCGCCCGGCTTGCCGGGTTGCTCCAAAGATTGCTGTTCCCCTGAGATACTCTCCGGTGCGGGTGCCGCTGTTTGCCGGGTTGTCAGGCCTTCCTGAAACCCTTTTTTCCCCTGGATCTTCCAGGCGACCCATCTTACGGGACCTGAAACAGCGTAGATCGTCAGGAGTAAAAAGAGCATAAACGCGGGAGTCACCGCTACTACACTAACCAGAACTATTACCCCGAACACGACGAAGGAGGGCCTCGCCTTTATGAATTCGACTTCCTTGAAACTATTAAAAGGCATCGTGCTGATCATGAAAACCCCCAGGACGAAGGTCATCCCGAGCAGGACGAGTCGTATGAGCGAACCTTGAACAGCAATATTCCAATGGTTCATAAAAAGCACAGATGCGGCTATAATGCTCGCTCCGACCGGAATCGGGAGGCCCACGAAATATTTCTTATTGGTCGTTTCGACCTGTACGTTGAAGCGCGCGAGCCGCAGGGCGCCGCATGCCATGAATACGAAGGCGGCCAGCCAGCCGAGCCGCCCGTAAGGTTTGAGGGCCATCAGGTACATCAATAAACCCGGCCCCACCCCGAATGCCACGAGGTCTGCCAGCGAATCGTATTCCACTCCGAACCGGCTCGTCCCTCCGGTAAGCCTGGCAACCTTGCCGTCCATGAAGTCGAAAACGCAGGAAGCAAAGACGGCCATGGCCGCCAGCTCAAAATTACCGTTGATGGAGTTGACGATCCCGAAAAACCCGCTGAAAAGATTTGCCGTGGTAAAGAGATTGGGCCATATATAGGTCCCTCGGCGCACTTCGCCTTCCCTGCGCGACTTTTTCCGGCGCGAGCGCCGCTTCTTTACGGGTTCAATCTGCATAAAACGGTTTCTCCCGCATAGACATGATTGCCCTGTGACACCAGGATTTCGCTGTTTTCCGGCACATAAACGTCCACTCGGGAACCGAACCGGATCATTCCGAACCGCTCCGCCCGGACCACCCGGTCGCCGATTTCGGGCCAGCAAACAATCCTGCGGGCGATCAAGCCGGCCACCTGCGTAATAACGATGTCCGCGCCGGAATCGGACCTTATCCAGAGCCAGTTCTGCTCGTTTTCCTCGCTCGCCTGAACAAGGTTTGCAGCCATGAACCGGCCTTTGCGGTAGTGAATGCCCTCGATCGTGCCCGGGATAGGTATTCGGTTGACGTGTACGTCCAGAACCGACATGAAGATACTGATCTTCACGGCCGGTTTGTCCGTGAACCGTGCCGACCGGACACTCTTCACGGCGAGTACGCGACCGTCTGCCGGAGATACTATATCACTTTCGCCCGCAGTCGAAATCCGTTCCGGGTCCCGGAAAAAATGACCGATCAGCAGGGTGGCGGCCAGCAGCAGGAGACTAACAATCGCCCAGCCAAGCACCGCCGTGATCAACGTGGCAAACATTGCGGCAAGGATGTAAGGAACTCCCTCCATGGCGACGGGGACGTGCGCCTGTTTTTTCCTGAAATCCCTGGCCGACAACAGATGCTCCTTAATCCCGGAAGCAGGAAGCTGGAAGCGGGAAGCGTGAAGAAAACCGTTTGCTCGCTTCCTGCTCCTTGCTTCCTGCTCCCGCTCGTTTCAAACCATCTTTACAGCATCGAGAAAAGGCATCATAGCGCGCAGCTTTGCGCCGATCTGTTCGACGAGCAATGTCTTTTCCCGGTTTCTCACGGCCTGGAACATAGGCCGCCCGGCCTGGTTCTCCAGAATCCACTCGCGTGCGAACTCCCCGGACTGGACCTCTTCGAGCATTTTTTTCATCTCGGCTCGAGTTTGCGCATTAACGATCCGTTTTCCTCTCGACAGATCGCCATATTCAGCCGTGTCGCTTACGGAGTACCTCATATAGGCAAGTCCGCCCCTGTAAATAAGATCTACGATCAGCTTCAGTTCGTGCATGCACTCAAAAAAAGCGATTTCAGGCTGATAGCCTGCCTCGACAAGCGTGTCGAACCCGGCTTTTATCAGTTCGGATACCCCGCCGCAAAGCACGGCCTGCTCGCCGAAAAGGTCAGTTTCGGTTTCTTCCTTAAAGGTGGTTTCAATAACGCCTGCCCGCGTTGCGCCGATCCCGGAGGCATACGCCAGAGCTGTCTGAAGTGCCTGACCCGATGCGTCCTGCTGAATGGCGACAAGAGCAGGCACGCCCGCTCCGCGCACGTATTCGCTCCTGACCAGGTGTCCCGGGCCTTTAGGGGCTACCATCACCACGTCCACCTTTTTGGGGGGTATGATCTGGCCGTAGTGAATATTGAAACCGTGAGAGAAGAGAAGCGTCCGGCCGGCTTTCATCGTATGGGCAATGTCCTTTCGATAAAGTGCGGCCTGAGCGTGATCTTCGGTAAGAATCTGGATGATATCGGATTTCTCGGCGGCCTCGCGAGCCAAAACCGGAGTGAATCCGTCTTCGATCGCCTTTTCGTAATTGGGCGTGCCCGGCAGGTCAGCCACTGTCACCTGAAGACCTGAATCGCGCAGGTTTTGAGCCTGTGCATGCCCCTGGCTCCCATAGCCGATGATAGCAATTTTCTTGCTGCGCAAAAAATCCAGACTGGCGTCCGTGTCATAAAAAATTCGCATCAATTACCTCCTCGTTTGGTTGACTTATACAATACCCTGCTCGATGTGTGAGCGCGTAGCGCGGAGGCCGACCGCAGGATAGGTCTATCACACGCGATAGGCGGGAGCGGGAGGCCTCGTTTGGATCGGTTTCAGTATTTCTTGCTGCGTGCCAGAGCTGCTTTGCCGGTACGTGCAATCTCCTCTATTCCGATCTGGTCCAAAAGCTCCACTATGGCCGCAATCTTTCCCTCATTTCCGGTAACCTCGAGCGTGTAATAATGAGGGCTTACGTCCACTACCTTAGCACGGAAGATATCGACAATCCGAAGCACCTCGGCCCGTGTCTGCTGCTCGGCCCGAACCTTGATAAGGGCCATTTCCCGGTCCACGAACTCGGTCTCCGAAAAATCGTACACCTTGATTATGTTAACGAGCTTGTTCAACTGTTTGACTATCTGAGAGAGCACCCGTTCGTCGCCAGTCGTAACAAGCGTAATCCGCGTGAGTCCCTTCTCGTTGGTTTCAGCGGCTGTAACCGTTTCAATGTTGTACCCTCTGCCGCTGAAAAGTCCTACAATTCTTGCCAGGACACCCGGAACATTCTGGACCAGAATGCCTATTGTATACCGTCTATCGGTGGTGACTATCATCCCAAAAATCTCCTCTAAAACCCCCGGCCACCGGGAGGGAGAATTGAGAGCTACGCAAGAAGCATTTCGGTAATGCACTTTCCGGGTGGGACAATCGGATAGACGTTTTCTTCCGCAACCACCTGGAAATCCATAAAAACAGGGCTTTTTATCGAAAAGGCTTTCCGAAGGACCGGTTCTACCTCCTCGGGCCGTACAGCCCTCAGTCCCACAGCCCCATAGGCTTCCGCCAGCTTGACAAAATCGGGAGACCCTTCCAGGCAGGACCCCGTATAGTCCTTCTCATAAAAAAGCTCCTGCCACTGGCGCGGCAAACCCAGATATGTATTGTTGATAATGGCCACTTTCACCGGAATATTGTTACAGACCGCCGTGCACAGTTCCTGAATGTTCATCTGGATGCTTCCGTCACCGGCGATATCTATCACCAGCTTGTCCGGAAAGGCTACCTGGGCGCCAATGGCCGCTGGAAAACCGTAGCCCATTGTGCCGAGGCCGCCCGAGGTCAACAACGTGCGCGGGCGGTCGAACTTGTAGAACTGGGCGGTCCACATCTGGTGTTGGCCCACCTCGGTAGTGATTATGGCGTCGCCGCCTGTAATCTCATAAATTTTTTCAATAACGTACTGCGGTTTTATCAGATCGCCTTCCGCACAGTAGGAAAGCGGGTGCTCTTTCTCCCACTGGGCAATCTGGTCCAACCATGGAGCGCGCGTCTCGGCGAGATCCTGGATTGGCTCTTTTTCGGCAAGTTGTATCATCTGCTGGAGCGCATTCTTGCAGTCGCCCACGATGGGAATATCGACCTCGACGTTTTTGCCGATACTGGTGGGGTCAACGTCGACGTGGACTATCTTGGCTTTGGGGGCAAATGTGCTGATCTTTCCGGTTACTCGATCGTCAAAACGCACGCCGACCGCAAAGATAACGTCCGAATGAGATATAGCCATGTTGGCCTGATAGGTGCCGTGCATCCCGAGCATTCCCAGCCAGAACGGATTAGGCTGCCTGAGGCCCTTCCTGTCAGGTGTGGTTGCCGGAAAGCAGCCAAGACCCATCAGGGAGCAGGTCACAGGCGCCTGGATGAGTTTAACCAGCCTGGCGAGTTCCCCCGAGGACTCTGAAATAATAATTCCTCCGCCGGCGAAAATGACCGGCGCCTTGGCTTTTCGAATAAGCTGGTAAGCCTTCTTGACCTGTCCGGCATGCGCCTCCACTGTTGGCCGGTAGCCCGGCAGGTCCACTTTCTTGGGATATTTAAAATCGGCAAACGCCTGAACTACGTCTTTCGGCACATCTACAACCACGGGTCCGGGGCGGCCCGTACGCGCCAGGTAAAAAGCTTCCTTTATTACCCTGGGCAGATCGTTCACATCCCGCACCAGGTAACTGTGCTTGGTGCAGGGCCGGGTGATGCCGATAATATCGACTTCCTGAAAAGCGTCATCCCCGATGAGCGGCGTCGGCACCTGACCCGTGAATACAACAATCGGGACAGAATCCATGTTGGCGGTGGCTATACCCGTTACGGTGTTTGTCGCACCGGGACCCGAAGTCACAAGACAGACCCCCACCCGGCCGGATGCCCTTGCGTATCCGTCGGCCATGTGTGTGGCGCCCTGCTCGTGGCGAACCAGAATGTGCCTTATATTGTGTCTGGCCATCTCATGGTAGATGTCCAGAACAGCGCCTCCCGGAAACCCGAATATGACATCCACACCCTCTTTTTTCAAACACTCGAAAAATATCTGCGCACCTTTGAGTTTCATGCAAAAACCCTTAATTCGCCTGCCTTGACGTTGAAGCGGATATAAAAGCAGTGTCCATCCGAAAACACCGGGTGAGACAATTGCAGTTTCGGATTCGGAAAAGAGGAATTTTTCGTTCTGGCCAGGAAATCAAGGGCTTGCGCGGAGGCGTACATGGGTACACCGCACAAGTAAGCCCGAAGATTGACACCGCCAGGGCGGAAAAGAACCCTTTCCGGACGGAAACTAGCTACGGGCAGGCCGGATTCGGACCAAAATCAGCCGATTTTGCATACCTGGCCCGTACAGTGAATTTGAAATTTTAACAGCAAGCAAACAAAAGTGTCAATCGGATTACGAAATTGGGTAGTGGGTCGTTTTGAATCTAGGGCGTTTTGGCTTTACCTGCCCATTGGGTTGTGTGACGGTCAGAGGCTTCAAAATACTACAAACATAGCGGTTATAAAACCTTTATCCGCCCAATTCCGCCTTGACAAAACAGCCGCCAATGTTTCTAATAAGAGCCCAAAAGGTTTCTAATCTGAGCCACAATGGTTTCTGATGGGCTCGGATACGAGAGGATTTAGGGCCACATGGAAAGAGATACAACCAAACAAATCCATGAATTTATCTTGGCAAATGTAGAGGCTTATTCAAGCAACATTTCTGCCAAAACCTCAGAAAAGTTCGGTATTTCAAGACAAGCGGCCAACCGCCACACTCAGCATCTTGTCCAATCGGGCATGTTGGAAGTCTCCGGCAACAGGCGCAACAGGAAGTATACCCCGAAATCCTTGCGAGAGGAAGTTCTTAGCTTTGAGTTGAAGCCGAGTCTCGCCGAAGACAGGATATGGGTTAAACACATTAGGCCTATAGTGGCTCCCTTCATAGGGGCAAACGCAAACGACATACTCAACTATGGGTTCTCGGAAATATTCAACAATGCCATAGACCATTCCGAAGGAAGCATGGTGGATGTGATAATCTGCATTTTTTGGAAAAAAGTCCGCCTCACAATTCGAGATAACGGGACTGGAATCTTTGACAAAATCCAAAGGTACTTCATGTTGGATGATCCCAGACATGCTCTTTTGGAGTTAGCTAAAGGAAAGCTCACTTCCGATCCCGAAAGGCACACAGGGGAGGGTATTTTTTTCACATGCCGCATGTTCGATTGGTTCTCAATCCGATCCCGCTTCTTATCTTTTATTAGATATGGCGATGACGATTGGTTACTTGAAGACAGAAAAAAAGAGCTTGAAGGGACTTCTGTCACGATGGAAATAAGCCGAGACACAGAACGCACCTCAAGGGAGGTCTTCGAGAAGTATGCCGGGGAAGCAAACGACTACGGGTTTACGAGAACCCATGTTCCTGTAAATCTTGCTCTTTATGAGGGGGAAACGCTGGTATCCAGATCGCAAGCAAAAAGATTGCTAGCAAGAGTAGACAGATTTCGGGAAGTTCTGCTGGATTTCAAAGATGTGAAGGACATTGGGGCAGCCTTTGCGGACGAGATATTCAGGGTATTTGCTAAAGCTCACCCAAGCATCAAATTACTATGGATTAATGCTGATCCGTTAGTTGAGAAAATGATAGCTCGGGCAAAGGGCAAGGGCAATGACGCACCCATTGTTTCTTAATCAGCCAACTTTGTAACATCTTCCAGGGTCCAAAGATGATCCGTAATTCCCGCCTGCATCGCCGGAGTAACCCGCAAGCTCTGGTGAATCCGAACGAAATTGTAGTACATGAAATGAAGCGATACCGCATGAGCCAAGTTCTCAGCCTTCTTTGAGAACCCATTAGTGAGGCGGGTAAAGCGACGCATCCCCATGCGCATTGTGAGGTTGTTTCGCTCGACATACGATGTGGAGATGTACTTCGGATCGGGATTGCCCCTGATTACTTTTGCCTCACTGCTCACATACTTTGCCGGGCTGTAACGCTTTTCTACTTTTTGCTCACTACTTTCGCCGTACAACTTGACCAGCATCGCGTAGTCCACATCGAGGCCAAAACCTTCATTAAGGTACACGTTATGTCCATCAGTTGTAAGCTGAACCCTACCTGAGAGCCTTGAAGCCAGATCGTTCATAAAAACGGTTGCGGTCGGGTAATCCCTTTTCCCCACCATCCACGACACCATCAGCTTTGTATCGGCGCAGAGACCTGTCCAGGTGTAATGATCGCCCCAACCAACTTGACCCCTTTTTCGAAATTGACTGCCCAGGGAGCGACGGTGAGCAGCAAATTTCAACTCGAAGCGAGGACGGAGGACGGAAGACGGAGGACGGAAGACGGAGGACGGAAGACGGAGGATTGAAGACGGAGGATTGAAGACGGAGGACGGAAGACGGAGGGCGGAGCAGGGAGCGGGAAGCAGGGAGCAGGGAAGGCGAGGACGGAGGAGGCACTGCTGAAGTAAACATATGGGCTTCTATTTGGGCAAAGCACGTGCAATGCTGCGCACAGCACCGCGTGCTCTATAAACCGGGTCGTCAATTTGCCAGAGATCGCCAGGAATATCGCATAAAGAACCGCGCTCCGGACACCCTTCACTCTTCACCCTTGACCATCCCCGCTACCCCAGCCCGAAACTCGTAAGGGGCCGAAAGAACACATGTTTCTCTTTAAGTTAACGGCATTAGGCCCGACCCCGGGGGAAAGGTAGTGAGCAATCAAAGATTTGGTCTGATGTGATCCTTCTCATATTGTGGAAATTATTGAATGAGTTTGGGTTTGGATCAGGTATTTATATATTTAGGAAGGCGCTATTTAATAGAAATCCGCGCGCTATCCGCGTGGTAATGTGGATCATAGCTCGGCTGATGATCACGTGGACGGAACTATTTGTGGACCATCCGATATCAGATAAAGGAACAGAATTATTGAAGCCGCACGGCGTGCCGACGAGTTCTGGGGTAACATCCTGATGCCCAGGGTTTCCTTACCTCGAACAAGAGTTCCATCTTCAGACCAATAGATGGGCACCCCGGAGCCGTTGTCCAGGGTACCATCCATACCGATCTTAACAAGCGGTTTTCCGTCAGCATTTTCAAGAAAGTCATTGTCCTGCAACCTTGCGATTAGTTTGCCGCTCGCGTCATGGACCGATCCCAGTATGTCGATCAGGCCAATCTCCTGCATCTGTTGGCGAATCTGCCCTGTTTCACTCATCTCCAGGAGCATTGTGTCATTTTCGCCAACCAGCTTAAACGCCGATAATGTAACTAACGGTTCTTTTTGCGCGTTGTTCGAACCGCTCGATACAGCACAAGCGCTCAAAGCAACAAGAACTACAAAAATAGTGATACGCATAAGGCTTCTCTCCTCACTGGGGGTAGGAAAGGTCTTCCTGGTGTCGATGTGATGCTTTCACCCGCATCTGGTCTGCGTCAAGTGCAGGAGAATTGTCAATCCCGAATTAGCGATCTTGGCCGGAATGACTGAAAAGCTCGCCTCGGAATCCGGGTATAAACAACTCAACCGAACATGGTGAGGGCTGCGTGTGACCCGCCTCAGACGATCTCCATTGTTACAGCATGCTCCAGAACGCCGTTGTTGCCGTATCCTAAAACATTCCATCCGGCGCTTTCAGGTTGCCGATGTCCATCGCTGCCTGTGGCGCGTGCCATAAGAGTGTAAATGCCAGGGTCACGAGCATCCCAGATATACTGCCATTGCCGCCAGGCATAAAGCTCATTGGGGCCTATGAATGATGCGTTCTGCCAGGTTTGGCCGCCGTCTACTGAAACTTCGACGCTCTGGATGCCCGCTTCGCCGCAGTAAGCGGCACCAAGAACGACGACAGGCCCTGCAGGTAGTTTTTCATCGGCTAGTGGCTGGGTAATAATGCACTTGAGACGAATTCTTGTGACCACTTCTCCGGTTTTGGGATCCTGCGCCTTCTGAAAAATACGATAGACATTGTCCATAAAAAAACCTTCGAATGGCCTCTCCAAAAGCGTTATCCTGCTCAACCATTTGACGCAATTGGCGCCAGTCCACCCAAGCGCCAGTCCTCGCAATGGATAGCCATGCTTTAGCGGCAACGGCTCACCGTTCATTTCATAGGCAAGGAGCGTTGATGATATAGCCTTTTCAATGGGAATGCTGCGCACGAACCCAATCCCAGCAGAACCCGCAGGCTTATCGAAGCCTTCAAAGCCTACATGTTTGGCCGATTCCTTTAATCCGGCCATCTGCAGCACATCTTTCAACCATACGCCACCCCAGACGGCGTTGCCGACTCCCCCAATAGTCCAGGGATTTCCTTTTGCCTTTTCTTTAAGCAGGGAGCGGCCGTTGCCGGAGCATTCGAGTGTATTGGCGACGATTGCCTTGGGCATTCGGAGAATATTGTCGAAGGTGAATTGCAGTTCTTTTTCGACTTCTCCCGTAATTGTTAGCCGCCAGCCGGCAAGGTCGATGGGGATTTCCATCAGGGCGTTCTGATTTCTGTCGAAAAACACCGAGTTTGCCGTAATCCAGGAACGAAGATATACTGTGGGAGTTTCTGCATTTAGAGGATTTTCGGTCATGACCCGCATTTCCTTTGACACTTTTTCCCCTTCCATAGCTTTCTCCTCTTAAAGGCGGTGCAGGTTAAGCTCCCTTTCACATGACCCATATCAAAAGCTCGATGGCTTGCGATGACCAGGCATGCGAAACGAACTTCCTCAATCCCGGCATATGACAATTCCATTGACGAGTAAAATAAGCTTCTGCTGAAATCATGTCTATCAGTCCGTTGAATAATACGGCTTTTTGAAAATGCTCCGTTTCCTATGAACCCTGATGGAGAATCTGCTGTCGAATACTGTAAATTCCTGCGTGGAGCAGATATTTGAGGGCCAGCAGCATAGCAGTGCCCAAAATCAGCAAACGAAATAGGGGTTTCAGGCCCTTGAAAGACCTGGGGCTTCCCATAGTGGATACTGCACGCATGAGAACCGAGAGATTATAAGCGAACACATGGGCAAGATAGCGTTTCTGCACGTTTTCCCGGCCATGAAGGAGGATTTTTCGCAAGCCTCCGGTAACCATGAGGTGTGCAAAGACTCTCTCCACAATGGCTGCTGCCTGATGAGCCATTTCCCATACTCGGACTTACAACGTCTACGGTTGGCATGGAAAGCCCGATATCCCTTATCATTCCCATCCCATTTGCGTCTTTTTGAACTCTTCCGCTCCTGGATGTAAGTGGTGATGCCCTGTTCCCAGTCAAGTTCCTGTATCAAAGATGCTTTATGATATCCCTGCTTTCCATATCAACAGCGTTTTCAATTTTGAAGGCAAGGTGCGTGGTTCCATACTTCATTTTAGCGATACGGTGACCGATATTTGTAAGGAAAACGTGGTGCCTCCCCGTCTCCGTGCCCCGGTAGCCGATTCTTCTCCAAGGCATCGAGTATTCTTTGGCCTTGGCTCCGGTAAGCACGATCATTCGGTGGTAGGTGAGTCCCTTAGAGCGGACGACTTCATGGCGCTCCACCACTTTGTAGGAAATATTGTGTTCCATGCGGGTTACAAAAAACTTAATGCATTATTCCGAGTCAGTTCACTTGGAATCCGGATGTCAAATTCCAGCATCGAGTACCGCGCATCGTGTACCGAGTTGACTCCGCGTGAAGAGAGTAGTACTTATGGCATAATACTGGTCGGTCAGTATTGAGATTCTGACCCCGCAGTGTATTCCCTTTCCGGTTGAAACCGGAAACAGGCGAACTGCACTCCAGCCTGCGAGGTGCCCCATGCCAGCGACAGTCGTAATCACGATCGCCCGTCAACTAGGCAGCGGAGGGTCCTACATCGGCCAGTTGGTCGCCAGTCGGCTCGGCTATGTCTGCATCGACCGCCAGATCCTGCAGCAGGCGGCCAAGGAACTGGGGGTCGAGGAAGCGGTGATCGAAGGCCGCGAAGGGCGTCTACAGAGCTTTTGGGAGAAACTGATTTCGGTCTTCACGTTGGGAACCCCGGACGGCCTCTACACGCCACCGCCGCCGCGCTGGGTCCCCGACGAACAACTGGCGGAGATCGAGCGCCGCCTCATTACCGAACTGACAGTCAAAGGGCCTTGCGTGGTGCTCGGCCGCGGCGCTTTCCACCTGCTGCGCGGCAGGGCAAGGCTTCTCAACATCATGGTTCACGCCCCTCAGAGGTTCCGGGTGGAGCGGGTCATGAGCCTCTATCATGCGCGAAGCAACGCTGAGGCCATTCAAATGATCGCGCGCTCGGACCAGGATCGCTGCCGCTATATTCGGGCCTTCACCGGCCTCGACTGGTTTGACGCCCGGAACTATCACCTGACGATCGACACGGCCAAGGTTGATTTCGCGACGGCCGAGGAAATGATAGTCTCTATTGCCAGGCGCCTGCCCGCAGATGAGGTCTGGTCGTGGGTGAGCGAGCCGATCTGAGCTGCCGCTGGGAAAAGAGGAAGTCATGCGGGTTCTGGACGACAAGAAACGCGAAAAGATCCTGACGGTGGCTGCCGCGCTTTCGCCACGGGCCTATTTCACCGAGTACGCCTGAGTGACGTAGCTGCTACGGCTGAGGTTGGAAAGGGTAGGCTCTACCTTTATTTCAAGCACAAGGATGACCTTCACCTATCGTTACTTTACCGGAGTTTTTCCAGGATCGCGTGGATCGCCTCCATGAACGGATCGAAACCGATGCGCCCGTGGGGAACCCGGGGAAGGGAAGGGAGAGAGTGCTCGGCGAACTCGTCCTCTTTGCTTCAGGAAATCCAGACATGTTCGAACTCATGCGCACTTTGCCCGACATCATGGCCCGAAGATAAGATTGGAGAGAGAAACACAGGGAGCTGAATTCGCTGATAGAGTCGATCAGCCGCCATGCAATGTTCGAAGAACCTCGCCTATCTTTATCCGATGCCAAATTCTTTTTAGTTTGCTGCTACGCATTCACAAATTATTTAAAGTCTAAAATCTAAGGGGGAAGGAGGTGTTTTCTGAAGTTGCAAAAACCAGTCTCATTGACCTATCAGTTGTGTGTTCGATAACGAAATCGTTTGGTTTTGCGGGCTTTGGCCTAATTTAAAAAGTTTTTTCGGGCAGAATCCGGCCCGAAAATTCGGTTTGGGACGCATACCACACAACTTGATGCATTATTCCAAGTTATGTCGCAGACTGTGTGGAAACGGTGAAAAACGCTTGAAAAATTTCCCTCTCGTCAGGAGGGGTGTTTTTTTGTTGTCAAGGGGTGATTAGCTTATTAGCAAAAATTTACCCCTTTTTGAGAGTGGTCACGTAAAAGATTCCAGGCAAAATCTTAGTCGATACTTCATTGAGGCGAATAACGTGTGCTTAGGCAGAGGCTTCTTCATCATAACTGACTCTTGAGGAACGGAATGCGAAGCCCAAGTCCCAAAAGAATTCCAATGGGAATATGGAGGTAGAGGAAATGGAGTCCAAACCTGACAAATGGATGTGCGCTCATTGCGGTTATGAAGCTTCCGGCCGATTTGCCGGGGACATCTGTCCCGGTTGTGGTCTGACCTTTTGGAAGTGTGAGAAATGCGGGTACTTGATCACGGCGGCCATACCACCGGATTCCTGCCCGGAATGCGGGGATAAGAACGGGCTCAAGAATGTTACCTGTTATATCCCCGAATGCGGTGGACCGGATAACATTGATCCTCGACTCTAGCAAGAGCGGGCAACGGCGGTGAAGTGGAAGAAATCCAAAGGGGCTCATCGCCGGCCCCGGGAGACCTTCGAATGAAACCTATCCTGAAATGGCAGTACGATCAAATTATCAAAGAGCTTCTGCTGCTGCAGGAACACCAGACCGATCCAACGTGCCCTTGTGAGACAGATGGCGAGATGTGCGTCAGAAAACACCTTTTTACCATAGAGGCTTATGCAGAAGAGACCATTCCCATGGAAGACGACGAATCCTTTCGGCAGAAGCTCGAACAACTAGCGAAGGAGGCAAAGCAACTCCGCACCGAGGAGGAGTCTTCTCTTCGCGGTGGCAGTCCTGAGCGGAGCACCGACCTCATAGAATGGCCGCGGAAATGGCGCAAGGAGTTCGAGCCTTACAGTCTGAACGTTGATGAAAAGGATAACAGCATTACCGAATGCAAGCTTTGAATTGAGAAGATGCGAATCTTGGGAAAATTGGTGCAAAAGTTCGTGCCTGCAAATCATCCCTTTTCCCCCATGAAAGATCAGAACATCGAGAAGACCGCTGTAGCAAAGATTGTCGTCGAGTCGATGAGCGGAAAAGTGAACGTGCTCTCTCCGTCGCACACGGTTCTTCTCAGTCGCTTTCACGTCCAGAAATAAAGGCGCCTCACTATCGCTGTGAAATTATGTGAACTCAGCAAGGGAGTTTTTCATGAAAGACGATGAAAAAGTTCAACGAGATGTAATGGATCAAATGAAATGGGAGATGGGCGATTATTCGACACGGATCGGAGTTGCGGTTAAAGATGGCGTGGTAACTCTGAGCGGTCACGTTCACTGCTTTCCGGCCAAGTGGGCAGCCGAGAGGGCCGTCAAACGGGTCCTCGGTGTCAGGGCGGTGGCCGAGGAGATCGAAGTGAGGCTGCCAGGCTCCGATCAGCGGACCAACACAGATCTTGCCCGTGCGGCGGAAAACGCGCTCGATTGGAACACTTTGGTGCCCAAAAACCGGGTCAGAATCATGGTGGAGGACGGCACGATTACCATGGAGGGCAGCGTTGACAATTGGTCTCAGAGGGTGGCCGTTGAAAAAGCTATCAACTCTCTTACAGGGGTAAAGGCAATAAATAACCGGATCGCGGTGAAACCGGTGGTAGAGCCGAAAGAAGTGGAAAAAGATATCATGAATGCACTCACACGCCACGCCCAACTCGATGCGAGACTGATCAACGTCGAGTCCCATGGCGATAGAGTGGTCCTATCCGGGAGCGTCCGCACGTGGGCGGAACGAGAGGAAGCCGAAGAGGCTGCCCGGGCGGCCCCCGGTGTAGCCGACATCGAAAACAATATCACTGTCGTGTCATGATGTGGCCATTCCCGTAAGTCAGTTCAAGGTGGAGGAAGGCAAGATCACTTTGCCGCGTCCGGCAACCAGCGGGGGTGGCTCACGATTACCGTCGTGACGTTGTCGATAAAGCCCTGCCAGCGGGAATTTCCCCTTGTTGGAGAAGGCTCGACCAATGGCAGCAACCTGCGCATGGTCTGTCTGCTTAGTCGGAGAGCGTCTTGAACGCTTGCTTGATCTGGGAGATTCCAGCCGACAGTTCTTTTTCAAAAGTGGCCGCCTTGTCCATGGCTAGATCCCTTTTTCCCTGAAGTTGAGTTTTGAATTCCTTGATTAGCGCCAGGAGATCGCTCTTTTTCTTCTCAAACTGGGCCTCCGCCTCGGCCCTTTTCATCAGGAATTGAGTTTCCAATGCATTCGACTCTGCCTCGTATTTAAAGGCAGCAGCGATGAATTTGTCGGCTGCCTTTTCCAGCGATTTATCGGTTGTTGGCTTGGCCGGCAGCGTCCAGAGGTCCAGATGTCTGTCCAATGTGGCCTCCAAAGTGGCAATCGAGTGTTGGACCTTGTTCCTTTGGGCCACGAAAGCGTCTCTGGTCTCGGCCTTACCCAAAGCCAACTGGACCTGCAGATCGTCAAACTGTGCCTGTATCTCCTTTTTTTTCTCCCCAGCGATCCTTTTCGTTGTAACCACTGCTGATTTGAACTTCTCCAAGGCTTCGTTCAATGTTTTCTTGCGAACTTCAAGCTTGACCAGTGCCTGCTCTTTGGTCTGTTCCAGTTGCGCCTCAAACGCTGTAGCGCTGGCTTCCCAATAATCCAGCTTCTTGTCAATAGATTCTCTGATTTCCTTAATCTTTGACATGACATGTTCTCCTTCGATTCCAAGATTGGGCGGTTGCATTTCCGTGATTTCAAAAACTTCCCGCAGGGAAGCCGTAGGGGCGTGGGTGCACGGTCATTGCTCTTGTTTGTTCTCACTGGAAGAATTCGACGTTCACGTTCCTAGTTAAGGGTTTTCCCGAGCTTGTCAACAAGTTAAATCCCATCAGGAAAATCCCTTTGGCGGAGCTTCAGTATACGAGTCCGAAGGTAACCCCGTGCCAGAAAATGGTATTTTGATGCTGCGTCAGCTCTTCATGTGGCCCGTTACTATCGCATCATTTTCGCCTGAGTTCCTTAAACAGTATGGGGCGGAAATGTGGCCATCAAATGCCAAGCTGGTAGTGTGGTCTGAAATTGCTAAAACCCGGTTACCTTGACGCACCACTTGTGTTTTTGATTCGCATATGGGAAGGTTCCGTGGCCTTGAAGCTGTATCGGGAGGTTTTTAGGGTGTTGGACTAACCCAAAATGCCCTTCGAGATCCTTTGGTGGCAGGTTGATGCATTATTCGGATTGATATATACAGAGACTCCACAATCACTTGTTGGGCTGACACGGAGAATAAGCATGAGAATTGAACCTCGGCGTAAGGAGCGGACAATAAAAACCGCACGGGAGATGGAACTTCTGCTGGAAGGCATGCCGGTGGGTCGATTGGCTGTCACGACCGAGGATGGTCCATACGTCGTTGCGGTGAACTACTTGTTTCTTGAAGGCAACATTTTCTTCCATAGTGGACAAGCGGGCCGAAAGATGGAGGCGCTTCGGGCCGATTCGCGCGTGTGCTTTCTGGTGGACGATGTCGGGCCTCAGGTTATTTGGGAACAGGGCTGCGGGATTAGTCAGATTTACAAAAGCGTCGTCTGTTTTGGAAATGCTGAGTTCGTGGAAGGGCCGATTGAGAAGATGCGAATCTTGGAAAAATTAGTGCAAAAGTTCGTGCCTGCAAATCAACCCTTTTCCCCAATGAAAAATCAGAACATCGAGAAGACAGCCGTAGTAAAGATTGTCGTCGAGTCGATGAGCGGAAAAGCAAACGAGCTCTCTTCGTCGCACACGGTTCTTCTGAATCGCTTTCACGTGTAGAAATAGTACGACTCGCAAAGGGCAAAAAGCAATTTTGATGCAGAACCATCACACGCCGGTGTCCAAGTGTTTGGTGCTCCGTCCATAAATACCTGTAAATCCCCGGGGCTCAACCGGAATCTTGTTTCAGATTTTACGATTTCCACGAATCGGAGATCTTGGGTTCAACGATAAACGTGACCTCTGGGATGATCTTCTTGAATGCCTCCTCCATCGCACCTTTCACAGTGGCCCGCACCTGATGCGCGATGTCTTCTCCGGCTTTGACGATAATCTCATAGCGTAGCGAGGGTGGTTCCTGATGAATAAAATCTGGTCCGGCTTATTTCATTTACCACAAAGGAAACCGGTTGGTGAGGAAAGTGGAAGACGTTCCTGCAAGGGGGCAGCCCTTTTCTCTTTCCTGATCATTGGCCGTCAATAAATGGAAGCAGTAAGTTGAGGATCGGGTTCATTCATGATAAGATATTATACTGGGTGATGTCTGGCACAAGGGTTTGTCCTCAGAGGGCAACCTTTATAATGTCCAGAAGGCCTTGATTTGCTTCGCAATTAATGTCTATCGGTACCGAATCGGGGGTGTTCGCATGAAGAGATGGATCATTTTTGTTTTGTTTTCAATTCTTCTTAGCTACCCGGCTATATCGGGTGCGGGCGACGATACCTTCGAGCCTGGCAAAGGCACCTCCTTTAGTTACCCGTTTTTGAAAATTCCGACCGACTCGATCCCGGATTCCGGCGCCGCCAAGGATAAAAAAGGGGAAAAAGAGGCAAGAAACGACGATAAAAAGGAGAAGGAGATTCGGGACAAAAAAATCGATGATGCCATCAAGAAGGCGTGGGAAGAAAAATAACGGAAAGGACGTTAGCTTCGATATATTGGGTTTCGCTGCGTTCGAGCTAACCTATGTGAAGAGTGAAGAGTGAAGAGTGAAGAGTGAAGGGGGACTGGCCGCGAGGTCCGGGAACCCCATTGAGCAGGCCCTCGCGGGGTGTTAAATTCTAATCGAGTGTTTCCGGGTAGATACGAGCTAACGGCAGATATCGCTTTATTTTCGCAGATATTCGGGCCTAGAACGCTAATCCGCTTTTTTTCCATGAAATCCTTTGGAATTCGCTCAATTTCATGTTTGACGGCAGGTCCTTTTTTTCGGTATTACGGTATCGACAGGGGCTGAAATTTCCTTCCGAAGCATTCCTAAAACGCTAAAAAAAGGATAAAATCATGGAGAATGTGGAGGCCTACCCAGCATCCTCCTCCGTTGACGAAAACTACAACGCGGGACCCAAAAAATCCGCGATGGCGGGACAGATGGCTCTAGAGCTTACGGAGAATGCGCAAATTGTCCTGAAAAAGCGCTATTTGATCAAGGACGACACGGGCCGGCCGGCCGAAAATCCGGAGGAGCTTTTCAGGAGGGTGGCTTTGGCTATAGCGCAGCCCGATGCTCTTTACGAGGGACATGGTAAAGCCCAGGAAACGGCGCGCAAGTTTTTAGGTCTCATGACCTCACTTGATTTTATGCCGAATTCTCCTACTTTGATGAACGCAGGCCGGCAACTGGGACAGCTTTCCGCCTGCTTCGTGCTTCCGGTCGGTGATTCCATCGACAGCATTTTCGAAGCGATAAAACATGCCGCAATGATCCATAAAAGCGGCGGCGGGACGGGGTTTTCCTTTTCAAGAATCCGCCCCGAAAACGATAAGGTCCTGTCCACCCAGGGTGTTGCCAGCGGACCGGTTTCCTTCATGTCGGTTTTTGACGTGGCCACCGAGACCATAAAACAGGGCGGTACCCGCCGGGGCGCAAACATGGGCATTCTGCGGGTAGATCATCCTGATATCGTGAAATTCATCACCTGTAAGACCGACAACCTCCGGATGACCAATTTCAACATATCGGTTGCTGTTACCGATGATTTCATGCGCGCGGTCGGAACCGGGTCGGATTACCCTCTGCTCAACCCCCGCACGGGCGAGGAAGTCGAAAAGCTGTCCGCGCGCGATGTTTTCGATAAAATAGTTCAATCAGCCTGGAAAAACGGCGAACCGGGGATCATCTTCATAGACGCCATGAACCGGGACAATCCCACGCCTCTGCTCGGCCGGATCGAGAGCACCAATCCCTGCGGCGAACAGCCTCTGCTTCCATATGAGTCCTGTAATCTCGGCTCGATAAACCTGGCCAACATGTACGCCGGCGGACATATTGACTACGAGCACCTCAAGACCGTGGTGTGGGGCGTGGTCCATTTTCTGGACAACGTAATCGAGGCCAACAGGTACCCGCTTGCAAAAATCGAGGAGCTCACCAGGGCAAACCGCAAGATAGGGCTGGGCGTCATGGGGTTTGCCGACCTTCTTGTTGCCCTGGGCATACCTTACAATTCCGAGGAAGCGGTTGAGACCGCAGAAGAGCTGATGGGCTTTGTCCAGAGGGAATCCAAGGCTGCATCCGCTTCCATGGGTAAGATGCGGGGCAATTTCCCCAACTACCCGGGCTCAGTTTACGACTCAGCCGAGACCCCCTTCATGAGGCACGCCACCACGACGACAATCGCCCCCACCGGGACCATCAGCATCATCGCGGGGTGCTCGAGCGGAATAGAACCGATTTTTGCGATCAGTTTCGTGCGCAAGGTCCTGGATGGCGAAGAGCTGGTGGAAACGCATCCTTTATTCCGGAAAATCGCTCAGGAGCGCGGCTTCTATTCTGAAGAGCTTATGAAGCGGATAGCCCAAAAGGGAAGCATCAAGGATTTTGCCGAAATTCCCGAGGATGTGCGGCGTGTGTTCGTGGTGTCCCACGACGTGGAACCATCCTGGCATATCCGCATCCAGGCGGCATTCCAGAAACATACCGACAACGCTGTGAGCAAAACCGTCAACTTCCCGTTTTCCGCCTCCCCCGAAGAGGTCTACCAGGCGTATATTTCAGCATTCGAGCTGGGCTGCAAGGGACTGACAATCTACCGCGACGGCAGCCGCGAGGCGCAGGTGCTCAATATCCAGCGCAAGACCCAATACCCGCAGGTTGAGCCGCGCCCGCGCCCGGATATGACCCGGGGCATTACGGAGCGCGTAAACACGGGCTGCGGGAAGCTCTACGTGACCATCAACTCGGACGAATACGGATTTTGCGAGGTTTTCGCCCAGATGGGCAAAGCGGGGGGCTGCGCCTACTCCCAGATCGAGGCGACCAGCAGACTGATATCTCTTGCCCTGCGCTCGGGCGTCAAGGTGGAGTCGGTAATAAAGCAGCTTGTAGGTATCCGGTGCCCCTCGCCGACCTGGAGAAACGGCGAGCAGGTCGTTTCCTGCTCGGACGGTATAGCCAAAGTACTCAAACAACACGCCCATGCCAACATAAACACCGGCTTGGCCGACCAGATGGGCGCTTGCCCGGACTGTGGCGGCGCGGTGGAACACGAGGGCGGATGTATCGTCTGCCGCTCGTGCGGATTTTCGAGGTGCAGTTAGAACGCCGGTTTGGAACCGCATAGCTGGACACTCTCCGTTAAAGAAGCCATAGCGCTCCAGAAAACGCTGGCCGCACAGGTACGGATACAGCCTCTTCCCTCCGGATTAAAAATCATCGGGGCCGCTGATATATCCTATTCCAGGCATACCGAGCTCCTTATTGCCGTCATTGTCTCATTGAGGTGGCCCGGCCTCGATTTGATCGAGTCGGTCCATTATATCTCCAGGGTGGGTTTCCCTTATGTGCCGGGTTTGCTCTCATTTCGGGAAGTGCCGCCCCTGATCGAGGCATATCGGAAAATCAGGCAAAAGCCGGATGTCCTTCTCTGTGACGGGCAGGGAATCGCGCACCCCCGAAAGCTGGGGTTTGCCGCGCATCTGGGACTTTGCCTGGGAATACCCACTGTAGGGTGCGCCAAGAGCAGGCTCTGCGGGAACCACGAGAGCCTGACTCTGAGAAAAGGCTCAAGCAAACCGCTCCTGGTCAACGGGGAGCAGCTTGGGCTCGTCTTGTGCTCCAGGGACGGCGTAAAGCCGATCTATATCTCTCCAGGCCACCTGTCGGACATTGCCTCCTCAGAGAGGCTCATCTCGCGCTGCCTTCGACGCTACAGAATACCCGAACCACTGAGGCTTGCCCACCTCGAAGCAAACAGACGGAGGGCGGAAGTCGAAAATCGGATATCCGAAGTCGGATGACGGAAGTCTCTGGCCACGGATGAGTGCTGCTGGTGGGGGAATATCCGGAATACGATTCCAAAGCGGCCGGGCAAGCTGCAGACACGCCTCTGATTCAGATCACCTCGAAAATGGTCACGAGATGTTTCTAAGATGTCCCTCCAGCGGCGGCAGATCAATTTGGATCGTGTCCCACAGGATTCTATCGCTCACCCCGAAATACTCATGGATCATGAAATTCCTCATACCCCAATCTCATGCCATGGAATCCCTGGATGGTTAAGGCAGACTTCCTAGGGTACGCGAGCGGCTGCTTCCCCGATGATGATAAGATTGCGGACCACCGCGTCCACGGTCTTTCGGTCGGCGGTGAAGTCTAGGAAAGTCATCCCTGCGGTTTAACGTTGAACGGCTTCGACGGCTTTGAGCATATCGTGTATGCGTATTTTCCAATCCTTACGCGGCACGGACAACTTCCCCCATGATCCCATCCTTCAGCAAGGGATGCAACGCATCCGGTATCACCAAGTCCACGTTGCAGCCCAGGATCTCGGAAAGGAACGTCCGTAACCTTGCCAGCTCGAACAAAGCCACGCGGGCGTCTTGGTTGAATTCTACGAGGGTGTCGATATCGCTGTCCGGCACGGCTTCATCACGGACCACCGATCCTAAAAGGTACAATGCGTTCACATGGAAATCACTTAAGAGCATTTTATTGCGGGAGAGAATTTCCACCGTTTCCTGCCTGGTCATAGGAGTTTTCCCTCTGCTCAGATCGACGGCCGTTGGGTTCTGTTCCGCCACTCACCGGGCCATCGCCGATTTCCATGCGGGCAATCCCGACCTCATCCGATAGGCTGCCGGTTTTGGGAAGTTCAAAGTGCATCCGCTGGGCTGTCAACATATCAAAAAGCCGATTGTTTTCAAGTGAGATTGCTGAGATAATCATTCCTGCCGATGTCCGCAGGTGAGGTTTTTTAACGGAGGGTAAAATGGCAGATTTGGCTGATAACATCCAAACTTACAGGCAAATGCTGAAACTGGATAGAAGATCACGGGTGTTCGCCCTCCTGGCGGAACAATTGTGCGCCGCCCGCAAATGGGAGGAAGCAGCGGAGGTCTGCAAAAAGGGCCTTCTTTTTCATCCCGATCACCTGAGAGCGCGAGTGCTGCTCGGATGGGCGCTCATGGAAATGGGCGATGCCGGTCAATCCGAACGGATTCTGCTCAATGCAATCGAGGATATTCGCAAAAATGCCATAACCTTCAAACTGCTTTCGGAGTCCGCCGCATCTTCAGGTAATACGCGAAGCGCCGTCGAATATGCGAGGATTTACGGGGCGTTTCAGACCCTTGGTCCCGCCCGGGGCGAGATCGCTCCACCCCCTGAGACCGACTGCATCGAGCCTGCCTTTTCACCAAAAAAAGAAGTCTCGGAACGGAATAGTTTCAAAGCAAAGGCAATAGAAGAGCTGCGAGGCACGGTGAGCCAGGATATCCCTGCTCTGCACACGTCTGACATAGCGCCCGAGCTGAAGGGCGAGCCTGATGAGATCCTGATCCACCTGGCCCAAAGAATCGAGGGACGTATTATCCACGAGGGGCCGCCTGCCGCCATTTTGTCCGAAGATGACAAAAATATGTTAAAGGAAAAGATTGTTGCCGCTCTGGGTGCTTGATCCCTCGTACGATAGTTTTTATCTAGCGTCCATCCGGAAACTCCGGATGGAACACTAGCAGTTTCCGATTCGAAAAGGACCCTTTCCGGGTGGAAACTATCTAATATCCAGCGCCCAGGGACGGTTTCCCGGAAGGCCTCCCGCTACCGCCCCGTCTCGCGGAGCGTCGAGAATGAGCGGTCGGCCTTCGCGCTACGCGCTCACATGTCGCTAAGGGAGGCCGGGCAAGCCCACTTCACAAAGTGAAGCAGGGCGACGCCCCGCGAAGCGAGACCTTTACACCATTGTAACTTCACCTTCTGATGCGCTTAAAATTTGGCTTGCCTTCAAACGAACCACGTTTAATGTCTGTGCGTTCTGCATGGCTGCGCGCACGGTGGCCGCCCATATCATGTCAGGCGCATTTTTTTCGAGCAAGGTATTATATAAGTCTGTTATACGAGGTTTTTTTCTTTCCCCCCGGCCCCATGGGCCGGAGGGAAAGATGTGGGCGGAGTTTCGCTTTTAGTAAGGCTTATCCGCTCTCATGAAGACTTTACGGTTATTTTTCTCGGCTTCGCAGCCTCAGCCTTTGGCAGCACCAGCTTAAGCACGCCATCCTTCATCGATGCCTGAATCTTCTCACGGTCGATGTCGCTGGACAGAGTGAACTGTCTGTAGTAATCGCCGAACGTATACTCCTTGAAGATCACCTTGCCCTTCTCCTCCTGCTGAGGCACCGTTCCCCGGATTGTGAGCTGGTCGGAATCCAGGTCTATGTCAAGGTTCTCGAGCGGGACGCCCGGCATGTCGGCAACCAGTGTCAGCGCATTTTCCGATTCATATATGTCTACGGCCGGGATAAAAACCGGGACGTTGCGAGTGCTTTCTCCGGCCGCCTGGGCCTCCTTTTTTTCCTCAATCTGCAAATCTGTGTCAGCCATAATAAACCTCCTTTTCCAACAGTTCCCTATTCGCCTTTGATGGTTATCTTACGGGGCTTAACATGCTCGGCCTTGGGCAAAACGAGCTTCAGCATGCCATTTTTGCATTCGGCCCGGATAGCATCCGGATTCACGTCATCCGGCAGGGTGAGCGCCTTGCGGAAACTCCCCCACTTGCGTTCCCTGCGGTGGTAACAGACGTTCTCCGTCTCTTCGGGCTTGCGTTCGCCACTTAGGGTAAGGGTCCTGCCAACGACCGAGATGTCCAGGTCTTCAGCCTTGATCCCCGTGATTTCAGCTTCAACGTAAATTGCGTCTCCGTCCTCGGCTACAATAAGCGGCGGAAAAACGCCCGAAGATTCCGGACTGGAAGCCCCTCCGGTAAAAACAGACAGAAGCCGGTCCATGTGTCTGCGAGCTCTCTCAACGTCTTCCAGAGCATTGGAGACATCCGGCCAGCGCCAGTTTGGGTACCTAAAAACGGCCATGATCAACCTCCTATTGATTGTTGAGCGATATAGTTAGCAGCCACAAGGTAAGACTGCTGATTAATCGTGTCAACATTACCTCAAAAAACGCTCGCATAATTTTTGCCCGGCGCCGGACTGGCATGATCACCCGGCGGCGCATAATCAAAATAGAGTTTTTTTCGTATGAATACCGTATATTAACTGCACATAAGTTTATCGAAGGAATAGTATGAAGGTTGATCAACCACGCAAGGCTCTGCGAATAGCTCTGATATTTCCACCGGCCATGCCGCCGACAAGCCCGCCACTGGGGATCGCTTATCTCAAAGCCTATCTGGAAACATCGGCAACTGTTGAGGTGCGCAATTTCGATCTAAATCTGGCCTATTTCGAGCAGGCGTTCCACTGGCTCGGCGATGGGCGGCTGCGAATGCGCATGCAGAAAATGGACTTCGAAACGACTGTCCAAAAGGCGGCGGCGGCAAGACTTTTTTTTTGCGGTAAGGAGGGCGCTCACAGGTTTTTCGATCTGGCTTTATACAACGAACAGGCAAGGACCTATGCCGGCTTTAGTTCGGTTCTCAACGGGCTTTTCGATAATTTTGCAAGGAAGATTCTTCTCGGATTGCCGAGGCCGCCGTTGGTTAACAGGTTTTTCGAGGAACTGATCGAGCCGTTGAAAGCTTTCAGACCTGACCTGATAGGGTTTTCAATCCTTTTCAGCCAGCAGCTTTTTTTCGCGCTTGCGCTCGCAAAGCTGTGCAAGGCGGGTGGCGAGCCGCCACTGCCGGATTGCGCGCTTGCAGAATCGCCGCGCGCCATTGGAGCGAAGATCGTATTCGGCGGGGAGACCTTTAAGGGGAGTGGCGAGCCGCCACTGCCGGATTGCGCAGCCCGCCTGCCCAACCCCGCAAAATCGCCGCGCGCCATTGGAGCGAAGATCGTCTTCGGCGGGGCGACCTTTTCCGTGATGCCCGATCCGGGGCGGCTGCTCTCAGGAGCTCTTCCTGTCTATACGGGCGGTGAGCTAAGGGAAGTGGACACCGGCAGGCTTATCGACTACCTCATTGTGGGGGAGGGGGAGAGGGGGCTGGAATCACTGGCAAAGGTTTTGGCCGCAGGCAGCGGGGAGGATGCGTCCGGGTCAGCCTTTCGCCCGCTTTGCCGAGTACCGGGCCTTCTTCGTATGGAAGAAGGGAAAGAGGCTAGAAACCCGGCAGAGGCCGCGTTCGACCTCAATGCCCTACCTCCTCCGGACTTTTCCGATTTTCCGTTGGACCTATACCACTCGCCTATTCCTGTCTTGCCATATATCGCTTCACGCGGCTGCCCCTGGAGGCGCTGCGCATTTTGTACTCATCAAAAGACCTATCTCGACTACCGTGAGGAAGATGCGGCCAACACCGCGGACAGGCTTTCCGCGCTCCAGGAAAAGTATGGGGTCGGGCATTTCTGCCTGGTTGACGAGATGGTCCACCCGCGTCGTATGGACCGGATTGCTGCGAATCTTATCCGAAAAGGCGTTCGAGTCTATTTTTCAGCTTACGCCAGGCCGTCGGGCTTTTCGGCCAGGGGGTTCGAAAAAGCTCACCGGGCAGGCCTTCGCCTGCTGATGTGGGGTCTTGAGTCGGCAAGCCAGCGCGTGCTGGACCTCATGCGCAAGGGGACAATCGCCCAAGAGATTCCAGCCATTCTCAACTCCGCCAGGGAAGCAGGCGTATGGAATCTGCTGTTCTCGATATTCGGCTTTCCGACCGAAACCAAGGCTGAATGGCAGAGCACTCTGGATTTCCTCGAGTCATGCCGAGAGTCGGTTCATGCTCTTTCCCGTTCCCGGTTCATTTTGCTCGATGGCTCGGACGCCTTTGTCAACCCTAAACGCTATGGGATAAAGCGTATAATTGACCGGCCTCAAAGAGATCCGGTTTCCATAGCCTACGATTACCAGGTGAGCGAAGGCCTCACCAAGGAAGAGGCCGAAGTGATGTTTCAGGAGAGTTTGGCCCGGCTATCGGGCATCGGGCGTTCGCCCTGGTTTGGACAGTTCAGGGATCACATGCTTCTGTTTGCTTCGAGGGAAACAAATGATAAAAGGACCTGAGCGGCGACGGCCAGGGCGCGGGGCGGTGGGGCCGCCAGCCGGGAATTGGTTGATTTAAACCGGCTGTAGGTCGATAATGCACCTTCCCGTGGTCCGTCGCGGAGACCATGGCGTTAAGATATTGAGTTCCTTTGGCTGAATAGCCTCTGGAATGGAAGACTTTTTTGGTGGTGAAAATGGATGCCCAGAAAATTTCCGGCCTCAAAATTGCTGACTCCGAGCAATTCTCGGCTACCCGCAGGAGGCATGGGACCTTGTGGATCGTCATTGCGGCCGCCGCCGCAGCCATTGTGCTGTATCTGTTTCAAGCGGGCCTTCTCACTTCGGCGACGAATGTTCGTACTGCCGGCGCGGACTGGGTTTATCCCTCGCAGGTAATAACCCAATTCAATGCGAGCGGCTATGTCGTCGCCCAGCGGAAAGCTTCGGTCGCATCCAAGGGGACTGGCCGGATCGTCTATCTGGGGGTCCAGGAAGGTAGCCGCGTAAAGGAAGGGGAAGTGATCGCAAGGTTGGACAGCGACGATCTCAAGGCGGAGAAAGCGCAGGCCGAGGCGCAGCTTGTAGTGGCGAAGTTCGATCTGACGCGCGCGGAGACGGAACTTGGGACTGCTGAGGCCAATTTCAAACGGCTCAAAGAACTATGGGGGAAAAAGGCCGCTGCACAGGTCGATCTGGAAAACGCGCAGGATAGATTCTTTAAAGCAAAAACAGCGATAGATTCTGCCAAGGCGAACATCAATGCTTTACAGGCTTCAGTCCAGCGGGAAAGCGTCCTGATAGAATATACGATTATTCGCGCTCCCTTCGATGGCGTTATCCTGACAAAAGATGCCGACGTAGGGGAAGTCGTGGCCCCTTTTGGTTCGGCCACAAACGCCAAGGCAGCCGTGGTTTCGATGGCCGACCTTTCCTCTCTCATGGTACAGGCGGACGTTGGCGAATCATTTTTGAGTATGGTCCAAAGCGGCCAACCCTGCGAAATTCAGTTGGACGCCATTCCACAGTCCCGTTTTGCCGGACGGGTGCACATGATCGTACCGACAGCCGATCGAATGCGTGGAACCGTTATGGTCAAGGTGCGTTTTGACGAGCTTGATCCGCGCGTCCTTCCGGAGATGAGCGCCAAGGCCGCCTTTCTCTCCCGAACTCTTGGCCCGGACGAGAACAAGCCCGTGCTGGGCGTGCACCGAGACGCTCTAGTGTCGCAAAGAGGCGGGCAGGGACTTTTCCGGGTTGAAAAAGGGCAGGCCGAATGGGTCCCCATAAAGGACCCCCAATTTCTTGGGGACTATCTGATGATCGGGCCTGAATTCTTTGGGGACCATCTTATGCCGGCGCCGCCGGTAAAACACGGCGATAGAATAGTCATCAAGCCGCCCGCCCGCCTCAAGCCCGGCGACAGGGTGGAGATTTCAGAGTAGATTTTGCAGGCGCTTTCGAACGTGGAGAATGGCTCAGATAAGTATACAGTTATCGCTGAACAGATTTACAAAAGCTACTCACGGGGAGCTCGGAAGGTGCCGGTCCTCTACGGGATCGACCTGAAGATTCGCGAGGGGGAGTTTGTCGCCCTCATGGGGCCGTCCGGTTCGGGCAAGACGACCCTTCTTAACCTCATTGCCGGTTTGGACCGTGCTGATTCGGGCAAACTGGTCGTAGCAGGCGTTCCGATCTGCGAACTTTCAGAAACCGACCTCGCGCGGTGGAGGGCCCTTCACGTAGGGTTTATATTCCAGTTCTATAATCTTCTTCCTGTGCTGAGCGCACTTGAAAACGTCGAACTGCCGCTCCAGCTTCGCCGCCTTTCCAGAAAAGAGCGCAGGGAACACGCAGTGACCGCCCTTGAGCTTGTCGGACTCGCAGGCCGGCTTCGCCATCACCCCGGAGAGCTGTCCGGAGGCGAGCAGCAGCGGGTTGCAATAGCCCGCGCTATAGTGACCGATCCTTCACTTATCGTTGCCGACGAACCGACGGGAGACTTGGACAAAAACTCCGCCAGGGAAGTGCTCGCCATGCTCGGACAGCTAAATGCAGAGTTCGGAAAAACCATCATCATGGTAACCCATGACCCCAAGGCGGCCGAAACCGCCGGGCGAATGTGCCATCTGGAAAAGGGCGTGCTAAATGCCAACGCCTGCTGAGCAGGCAGACAGCTACGTCCCGGTATCTTCACGCTCCGCCGGTGGCAGAGTGAAAAAAAAGGTCGATCCTGAAGAGATATCCTTTCGGGGGCTTTCAACCCAGATTGCGCCACCATGGATCCTTACAATATGCCGGCAAATTGCCAGCCCCAGCCCAGTGCTCCCCGTCTCTTTGCCCCGGTACCTTTCAACGCGGAAGAATCGTTCGAATATCCTCTGCTGGTCCTTCCTGGGGATTCCCGGCCCACTATCGCTCACCCCTATTGTTACTTTACCGTTTTGCGCCAGTGAGAAAACCTCCACTTTTGCTCCGGGCGGACTGTACTTCACCGCATTTTCCAGCAGGTTGCGAAAAACCTGGACCAGTTGATCGAAATCGGCCTGCACCATTGGGCCATCCGGTGGGAGATCGTTCTGAAGAGATACGCTTCTTTGTTCCGCAGCGGGCGCACACGCTTTCCATGCTTCGGCCAGCACCTCATCGGCCTTAACCGGTCTGATGTCCATAATGGTATTATAGTCTTCCACTTTTGCAAGCTGGAGAAGGTCATTTACTATTTTGATCATCTGATTCGCGTTTTTGAAAATGACCTCGAGGCATGGACTGCGCACCTCCGGATCGTCCTCCGACATGAGGACTTCCGTATAACCTTTGATGGAAGTCAGCGGCGTGCGCAGTTCATGGGAGGCATTGGCGACAAAATCGCGCCGTACTGTTTCGAGCCTTTTCAACTCCGAGATATCGTGTAGGGCAATGATCGCCCCGAATTGGCCCTTCGACTGCTCTATGCGGACTATGTGAACATGGTAGAACCGATCGGACCCTAAGGCGACCTCGCTGTGAAAGGAATGGATTTCTTTTTCCAGGATTCGGTTACAGGCCGCCTGTAGTTCAGGGCTTCGTATCACCTCGAGGGGCCTGCGCCCTTTAAGTTCAGGAATCGAGGAGAACATGCTCCTGGCTGCGCGGTTCGATGAATCGATCCTGCCTGCGGAATTGAGCAGCAGGATACCTTCCTCGATACCATCTAAAATGCTCTCTAATTGAAATTTTTGTTCCGTGATCGTTTGAATGTAGGATTCAACGCGCTCGGCGTTTTCTCTGATCGATTTTGCGAGGGGATAAAAGTAATGGCCGTGGTGAAACTGCGGCAGGACCTTCACGTCCCCATGCCCAATTGAATCGGCTGCGCTCGAAAG
>Ga0187849_1001182_pt1 | contig 29985 bp, 27 predicted proteins | sample June2016WEW_4_10_2_FD_132412 | JGI IMG/M metagenome (GOLD analysis project Ga0187849, IMG submission 132412) | Peatland microbial communities from SPRUCE experiment site at the Marcell Experimental Forest, Minnesota, USA - June2016WEW_4_100 | ecosystem: Environmental > Terrestrial > Soil >...
CCGGCTTCATCCGCCAAAATATCTCCGAACATGTTAGTCGTAACAATGACATCGAACTCTCTGGGGAACCGGATCAATCTTCGAGCCGCATCGTCCGCATGGAAATGCTCATAGGCAATCCCCGGGGCTTTCTTCACTTCATCCTCGACGATCTGCCGGAAAAGCCCGCACGACTGGCGCAGGACGTTGGCCTTGGTGAGGCAGGTGACTTTCCCGGGGAAGCCCTGAGATTTCCTCTCTTGCGCCAATTGGACCGCATATTTGGCAATCCGCTCGGACCCTTTCCGGGTGATCAGGCGTATGGCAAACTTGCCTTCCCCATAAAAATCCAAAGTCCGGCCAAACGGATCCTTATAGTCAGAAATCCTCTTTGCCAGCCAGGGGATATCCCCCTCCCTCCCCGGATACAGGCCTTCACTGTTCTCCCGGATCAGCATGAAATCGATTCCTTCGGGATTCTTCAGGGGAGAGAATGCACCGGGATAATATTTCACCGGTCGGAGGTTTATATAGTTGTCCATAATCCAGCGCAGATAGGCCAGAATGCCAGACGACGGCCCTCCGGTCGCCCCGAAAAGAATGGCATCGGACTCGTCGCAGAGCTTTTTGGTTTCTTCGGGAAAGGCATTTCCCTGGGTCTTCAAGGCCTCGCTGCCGCAGGGAGGCTTTAAAATTTCCAGCCCAAATCCCGCCTTCTCCAGTATCTGGCAGGTGACTTCCATGACCTCCGGCCCGACGCCATCTCCACCCAATGCAACAATCTTCTTATCCGCCATCGTTCCTCCTCTTGGTTATAACCCCCGGGTTGAAACTTCAAGTTTGGGGCTGGCTAAAGCCCGCGCAAAACTGAGGACTTTACTCCCCTTTTAGGGTCCAGGCATCTTTGTATCCTCTCCCTAGTTCCTTGCTCCTCGATTTTCGGTCCTGATTTTTGTAATTTGGAATCTGGACTTTGAAATTTCCCTTCTTATCCTCGTTCCTCGTGTCTCGTACCTGTATTTATGAGACTATCCTTTCCAGCTTGGCCACTGACTGGTAGCGGTCACCCGGGAAATGGGTCACCGCCATCTCCAAGACATTCCCTTTCTTGGAGAAATAAATACGCTTGATCACCAAAAGGGGATGGCCCACTTGGAGCTTCATAACCGAAGCGAGCCGCCTGGTGGCGACCGCAGCGGTTATGGTCTGATGAGCTTTCTTGACCATCTCCAGCGAAATCCGCTCTACAGCAGCGATTAAAAACGGAGTGCTCAACTCCTTTAAGGGAATTTTCCCGCCGACCCTTTTCGGTAAGTAGGCCTGAAAGAAGGCAGTATGGTTTCCATTAAAAAGCCGAATTCCATCGAATAAATAAACCTCTTCTCCTTCTTCCATATTCATGTCGGAAGCAACCCGGGAATCGACCTTTATCAATTTTTTTCCGTTCAGCTTCAGGCGGGATTGAGCCCCGAGAAAAAATAGATCGTCTACATACCCGTAGAGGTCATAAGGAATCCTGCCCCCATCCCTCTTGATGACGAAGGTCCCGCGCCCCTGTTCTCGACGGAGCAGTCCTTCATTCTCCAGAATCATCAGGGCTTGGCGGACCGTGATGCGACTGACCCCGAACTCTTCACCTAACTGCCGTTCTGTTGGAAATTGGCTGGAAGGGATTATCTTGCCCGTGAGAATGCGTTTTCGCAGAGCTCTTTCCAGCTGGTAATAGAGGGGAACTGGCCCTTTTTTTAGCTTTCGGATCATGGAAAGAAGATGGGTTAAAGATTCCCAAAGGTGAAAAGAAAGAAGAAAAACTCGCCCCTGCCTGCAATCGGCGCATACATTATGATGTTATAACCATTATGTCAAGGAAAAAAAGATTTTGTCAACCAAGGGAGAATAGAGTCGAGTAAGAGGCACTTACCGAAGTTTCGGGTAATGTATCAGGGTAAGGTACGCGGGGGTTGATCTGCCTATTGACCTGCCTCCGGAATATGGACTAAATTGGGAATCGGCGCGATTATTCCCCTGGAAAACCTTCTGGAGGGGTTGAGGTCGATTGCTATTTCCTGCTTCAGGGAAATCAATGAGGGAAGGATATTGCAGCAACTGGCCAGGAAGGTTTCCGGGTGGCCAGGCAGATCTGAACTTATGAGGTTAACCCGTAACCAAGAATTGTTGGTTCGAAGAAAAGGAGAAAACGAATGCGCTTAAAAGGCAAGGCGGGAGTAGTCACGGGGGGAGGGGCCGGGATCGGCCGGGGGATCGTTTTGGCGTTGGCCAGAGAAGGAGCGGATGTGGGGGTTTTGGATATAAATGGGGAAGCGGCTTCTAAAACGGCCAAGGATGCCGAGGCCCTGGATGTCCGAGCCCTGTCTCTAGAGGCCGATGTGGCCAGCCAAAAATCCGTGGAAAACGCTATAAAAAAAGTCCTCGGTGTTTTTGGGAAAATTGACATCCTGGTGAACAATGCGGGGATTTCCCCCAAAAGACAGGGACTGAAAGTGCCGGTGGTGGAGATGGATCCCGCTGAGTGGGAGAGAGTCATTGCGGTAAACCTCGGGGGGGTCTTTCTATGCTCTCGGGCCGTTCTTCCGGGGATGATCGAAAGGAAGTACGGTAAGATCATAAACATGTCCTCCGTTTCGGCCAAGACCGGAGGTTTCGCGGGAGGGGCTCACTATGCCTCTTCCAAAGCCGGCATCCTGGCCTTAACGAAAGCCATCGCCCTGGAGGTAGCCCGCTATGGCATCAACGTGAACGCCGTCATGCCATCGCGAATCAAAACCGAGATGGGGTTCAGCATCCCCGAATCCAAACTAAAAGAGAGGCTGGCCCAGATTCCCCTGGGCCGATTGGGAACGCCGGAGGACGTTGCCGAGGCAATCCTGTTTTTAGCCTGCGATCAAACCTCAGGCTGGATTACTGGCGCGACCCTGAATGTGAGTGGGGGAGCCTTAATGGATTAAATGGAAAAGGGCGGGTCATCAGTCTTTATCAGCCGCCTCACGGATTTTTTCCTGTCTCTTTCTCATCCAGGGGAGTAGCGATGAGGCGAGGAGGGCAAAACTAATTAAGAGAGTAACCAGCGAGATTGGCCGGGTCACAAAGATCCACCCGCTTCCCACCGACATGAGCAGGGACTGACGCAGAGCTTTCTCCAGCATCGGACCGAGAACCAGGGCCAGGATAGCCGGCGCAAGAGGATACTTGAACTTTCTCAGGAAGTAGCCGAGAACCCCGAAGATGACCATCATGGCGACCTCAGCCGTGTTGTTGTTGAGGCTGTAGGCGCCCACCAGACAGAAGAGCAGGATGAGAGGAAAAAGGAGACGATAAGGGATCTTCAGGATTTTTACCCAGAGACCGATCAGCGGGAGATTCAGGACGAGGAGCATGGCGTTTCCGATGTACATACTGGTGATCGCGCCCCAGAAAAGATCGGGGTGAGCCTTGATGAGCATGGGTCCGGGCTGCATCCCGTAGATCAGCATTGCACCTAACAGAATGGCCATGACCGCATTCGACGGAAGTCCCAGGGTCAGGAGAGGAATGAAAGCACCTCCAGTGCCAGCATTGTTCGCCGTCTCCGGACCGGCCACTCCTTCGATCGCTCCATAGCCGAACCTTTCCGGGTGGCGGGAGACCCTTTTCTCCACCGCGTAACTCGTAAAGGAAGCGATAACCCCGCCGCCACCGGGGAGAATTCCGAGGAAGAATCCGAGTACCGAACCCCGGATAATGGGCCATAAGCTTTGCCTCCAATCCTCCAGGTTGGGAAGCAATCCTTTTAGGGAAGTCTTAAATATATCCCGCTTCAGGGAGATTTCCACGTTGAGAAGCACTTCCGAAATTCCGAAGAGACCCATGGCCACGGGGACCAGTCCTACCCCGTCAATCAGTATGGGTATATCGAAAGTAAACCGCTCCGTGCCCGAAAGAATGTCCATACCGATGCTTCCCAAGAAGATCCCCAGGGCGGCCATGCAAAGCGCCTTGGGCATGGAATCCCCAGCCAGAAAAGTCAGCATGATGACTCCCATGATCATCAGGGAGAAGTATTCGGGCGGCCCGAATTGCAGGGCCACCTCGGCCAGAGGGGGGGCGACAAGCATGAGGCCCACAACGCTGATGGTCCCGCCGATGAAGGACCCCATGGCCGAGATGCCCAGAGCCGGGCCAGCTCTTCCGTGGCGGGCCATCTGGTATCCGTCTAGACAGGTCACAACCGAGGCGGCTTCCCCGGGAATGTTGAGAAGGATGGAAGTCGTGGAGCCGCCATACATGGCCCCATAGTAGATGCCCGCCAGCATGATGACCGCGCTGACCGGGTTAACACTGTACGTGGTGGGGAGGAGGAGAGACATGGCGGCCACCGGGCCTAATCCCGGGAGGACGCCGACCAGAGTCCCCAGTAAAACACCGATGAAGCACATCAGGAGGCTGTTGGGCTGGAGGGCAACGCTGAAGCCAAATAACAAGTTATGGATGATCTCCATAGCCAAGGTCCCTAAAAACTCAGCCAGCCGCGGGGAAGTTGGGCTTCAAGCCAGGTCTGAAAGACCAGGTAAAACCCCAGGGTTGTGAGGAGAGCGGAAAAAACGGTCGCTTTCCAGCTGGACGCCTCCAGCATCCGGAAGAGGTAGGTCATCAGGAGAAAGGTGGCCATCAGGAAACCCAGGTCTTTCAGAAAGGCGGAGTAGAGAAGAAGACAGGCCGTAGCAATCGCCGCTCTCTGCCACCGCGCTCCCTCCCACATCTCCCGCAGGGAGAGCCATCCGCTTTTCAAAGTCTGGATAAAGGTGATCGCTGAAAAACCGGCGATGGCTAGGCCGGCGAAGAAAGGCAGGAAGCCCGCCCCCGGAGTATCGAAAGACCCGAAATCATACCGCAGGGCGCCGATGGCAATAACCGCCCCCGCCGCCATGAGGGCTACGCAGGTCGCGGGGTGCGCTTCGGGCGCGGATTTTCCCGTAGGAGGTTTCATTTCTTCTTATAAATGCCGAGGCCGAGGTGCTTCATGAGCTCCCCGTTGATCTGGTAATCCTTGAAGATCATTTTTTGCAGGGCTTCTCCGCCCATCGGTTCTATGACCATGTACCACTTGTTGATCACCTCGACTGCGACCGGGTCCTTAAAGGATTCAAGGAGGGCGTTCTCCAGCTTCTGCTGGATTTCCTTGGGGGTGGCCGCGGGTACGGCCCAGCAGGCTCCGCTGATCACAGAAAAATCATAGCCCTTCTCCAGGACTGTCGGGAAGTCCGGGAATATGGTATTTCGCTTCGGGTTCGTCGAGATCAGGAAGCGCAGTCGGCCCGAACGGATCTGGTCCACTTCGGTTCCCAGGGAGGCCGAGTATAGATGCACATGTTCCCCCATCAGCGCAGCCACCGCCTCGGTGCCACCCGTGAACGGAACATGAATCCACTTCAGGTTCTCCCGCATCCCGATGTATTCCATGATCAGGTGCATCGAGGTGCCCACGCCCGAAGTGCTGTATTTAACCTTGTTGGGATTCTTCTTGACGTAGGCAATCATCTCGTCGTAGTTCTTCCAGGGGTTATCCGCCCGATCGAGGATACAGAACTGGAACATGGCGTGCTGGGCGAGGTAAGCAAAATCCTTCAATGGGTCATAGGGGACGGACCGCAGATGAGGCGTGCGGGAATACATAGCCGTGCCCGTTTGAAAGAGCGAATACCCGTCTGGCTTCTCCGTCTTTATCCGACCCAAGACCAGCGCACCACCCCCTCCCGGCAGATTCTGGATGATCACCGGCTGCTTGAGGATCTTTTGCAGGTTCTGGGTGATGGCCCGGTCTATCATGTCGTTCTGCGATCCCACGGGCCAACCGACCAGGACCTGGACGGGCTTCTCCGGAAAGCTTGCCCCCACGGTCGAGGGCCCGAGAATCGACACCGCCACCAGGAATAAAACCATTTTCATCCTCACAGCCTGAACCCCCATCATTTTTTTCTCCCTTCCCTGCAGACTGGCTAAAAAAATTATTCGAGTGGGTCGAGCCTTGCTACGATACCATCCCGGAAGAGCCAGGACCCTCCAGCCATTAGATCGGTTAACTCCAGGCCTTCAGTGAAGAAGGCAAGATCCGCAAAAGACCCTTTCAGCAGTCGTCCGCGCTCGTGGGCGATGCCCAGTCGAAGGGCGGCATTTCGGGTGACCACTGCCAGGGCCTGGGGCAGCGGAATCCCTTCCTTTTTAACGCAATCCCGGAACTCTTCAAGCAAGGTGCCTACCCGCGTGTAATCGACGATGCCGTTGTCCAGCACCCGGGTGGCGTTGCTGTCCGATGAGAAAGTAATGTTCTCCAAGGGGCAGCCGGCTTCCAGGTAGCGTTTGAGACCTAAACTGGATTTCACCGAAGTGGGCCGCTCCGGCGGACCGATGCAGGTAGTCAGATCAATCCCCCCGCCCTTTTTGGCATACTCAAAAGAGCGTTCTAACAGCCGAGGGGTTTTGTTCACATGGGTCACAACAACTTGTTGATATGGGACCTCCCTTGCTTCAAGAATGGACTCGATTGCATCCAGCCACTCATTGGATGATCCGGCCAGATGGATGTGAACCACGGCCTGCTTCCTGCTCAACGATCCTGCCCGCCGCGTCTCGGTTATGAGATTTTCCAGCTCCCGCTGGTCCGGACGGGGATATACTGGTTCCCCAAGGCCCATCTTGACCCCGATGACTTCGGCGATTAAGACGATATCCTTTTCGACCGATCCCGTCAGAGTAACAGGGGGAAAGAGAACGGATCCGGTGTAGATGAAGACGTTCAGCCCGCATTGATTCAGGGCCTTGGCCTTGATCAGGAGCGTGGAAAGAGAACGGGAGATCGTATCCGTACCCAGGGTGCCGACCAGGGTGGTGGTTCCGGCCTTGACCAGGTCGCGGAAGTAGACCTCTTTCGCCCGGGTCAACGGACCCCCGCTGCCCCCTCCACCGATGATATGCACATGCTGATCGATAAATCCCGGGAAGATCAGCTTCCCCGAAGCATTGACCACTTCCATTTCCGGAAAAATCTCTTTGGCTCCCTTAATCCCAGTCGCAATGCGTTCGATTTTTCCGTTGACGGCCAGAAGATCCTGATGCCCCAGATCTTCGGGTCCGTAGAGATGACCGCCTTGAATGAGCGTTACCATGGAATGCTCCAATCTATCGTTTCGCTACAGAAACAAAAAGAACCGAGGAACCCAAATCTCCGATCCATTGAATCAAAAGTAGGGAGGGGAAATGAAAATCTATCTCTAGTTTTGAACACGGGACGAAATTATGTCGGTAAATATACTTCCCCGCTTCTTGGCCTGTCAAGAAAAATCTCTAAAACCGGGCGCCTCTTGCCAAACTCCCCACAGGAAGGGAAATTCGTCATTCCGGGCAAGCAAAGCGCGACCCGGAATCCAGTCCCGCCGTCGGCGGGATTCAAGCAATTCTAGATTTCCCTTTCGCGGGAAGGAGCTAAGAAGCAATAGGGGCGTTTGCCAAGGCGATCGAACTGAACCCTGAAGATTCTAAGGTCTCCTGTGGCCTGGGTATCGCCTATGGCAAACTTGCCAACTACCAACAGGTACCTGTGAAACCCTGCCCAGAAATTGCCGGTTGACCAGGAAAGAAATTTATGGAACCATTGCGACATGATGACCAAGGGCCGGCTGCCAGAAGAATTTCGGCTGGTGAGCCAAGTGGTAAACAGAGGGAGAAGTAATGAACGTCCGTAAAATGACGTTATTCTTATTTTGTTTTTTCTGTTTCTCAAATTGCATGGTCAATAGTTCGTTTGGCCAGCAAGCGGAAAAAATAGCCTCTGTGGTAGCCACGGGAGTTGGGATTGATTCCGATAATGCTACCAAAAACGGAATTCGTGCTGCTGTGGAACAAGTTGTCGGAACCTACATTAGTTCGCAAACAATAATAAAAAATAATATTTTTGTTGGAGGACAAAATATACAGTTATAGTGATGGGTATGTGAAGGAAATGAAGATTATTTCATCAAAAACTGAAGGGGGGTTGGTATACGTAAAAATTGAGGCCAAAGTGGTGGCCAGCGAGCTGAAGAGAAAGCTGGAAAGTCTGGGAATGACCACGGCTAAAGTCGAGGGCGAAAGCTTGTACGGAGAAGCTTTGAGCAAAATAGAACGGGAAGAAACTGCCGAAGAACTTCTATTTAATAAACTAGCTGAGTTTAAAAGGTCCGGCCTGGTCCTGGAATTGGGTAAGATCAGGATCCTTGATCCGAACCGGGATAAGACGAAAATCGAGATCCCGATTACGGTAAAATGGAATCACGATATCGTTAATGATCTTTATGATACCATCCTGAGGATTGCCAAGAAAAAGAGGGAAAATGTTCATAAAAGCCACTGTGACACTGTTTGTTTTACCAATATGAACCTAGCAGATAAAGACCTGATAAGTCTAACCGGCGTTTTTGATTCTTTGGATCAAAGAGGAATCTGTGATAGTCATTCGATGGGTTATAAAGCGGCAAGTCTATTTAATGTGCTGTTGAATGTTCCAGTGAAGGTTCAAATTTCCCTCAGAGATAAATACGAGAAAACAGTGTTGGCCATAAATAAAAACGAAAACCTAAGCAAAGAGCAGCTCCCCCATGGTTACTTGTGTGGAATTTGCATTGGGGTAGATGGGGTCACGAATATTTCTTTAGTTAATGAAATTAATACTGATACATTGAAAGATATTGTTATGATGGAAGGAAGGGCATTCTTTCCGGATAGAGATCGTAAGTAATTATTAATCCAGCCCCTATCCCAACCAATGCTGCCGGGGCGAACCACTCTGGCCCCCGGACCCCAACAGAAGTGCTGCCGAAGAGCAAAGCGGAGGGAAGGGTATTCACCCGCCCTGAATCGGGGGGAAATCGCCTTACCAGGGAGTGACTGCCCGAGTGTTTTCCCTTTCCTTCCTGTTTGTTCTACCTCCCGTAGAAAAGCCGGGGAGGCCGGAGGTGGTGCCACACTTCATCGCAGGCCTCGAGTTCTTCCTTGGAAATCGTGATTTCGATGGCTTTTAGATTGTTTTCCAGTTGCTCCAGGGAGGTGGCACCGCAGACTATCGAGGTGATGGTCTTGTTGCTCAGCACCCAGGCCAGGGCAAACTGCGGCAGGGTCTTTCCATGGTCTCTGGCGATCTTTTCCAGCTGCTGCACGGCGGTAAAGTTGAGGTCATTCCAATATTTAAGGTTGTACTTATAGCCGAGGCTGCCCAGGCTGAACCTCGCCCCTTCCAAAGGCTCCTTCCCTTTCTCGTATTTGCCGGAAAGGAATCCGGCGGCCATGGGGCTGTAAGGGCACACCCCCACCCCCTCCTCAGCACAGAGGGGCAGCAGCTCATACTCAATATCTCTGGTAAGCAAATTGTAAGGGGGCTGAATGCAATCCCACCTCGCCAGGTTATATTTATCGCTGATCCAAAGGGCTTTGCTCAGCTGGAAAGCCCGAAAGTTGGAACAGCCCAGATACCGAACCTTTCCCTGCCGGACGAGATCATCCATCGCCTGGATGGTCTCCTCGAGCGGGGTATCATAGTCTGGCATGTGGGCATAGTAGATGTCTAGATAATCCGTTTGGAGACGTTTCAGGCTTGCCTCCACTCCCTGCAGGATGTGTTTACGGGAAAGTCCAATGTCATTGGGACCCACTTCCTCGTCCCCCGGCCAGGGGAAAAAAGGCTGCGGCCGGGCCAAATCAATGGGACCGGAGATCTTTTGCTCTCCCCATTTCTTGCCCAATTTCAAGATATGCCCGACTTTGGAGGCCAGCACGATGGTGTGCCGCATTCCCTTGATCGTCTTGCCGACGATTTCTTCCGTCACCCCATTCACATACATGTCGGCGGTGTCTATGTGGTTCACGCCGAGATCCAGCGCCCGATGGATGATTCGGATCGACTCCTTTTCTTCCACTTGGCGCCCAAACGTCATCGTTCCCAGGCAAAACGAAGAAACCTTCAAACCGGTCCGCCCCAGCTTTCTGTATTCCATGATAACCTCCGGAGCTCAAATAGCCGAGATCCCCTTCCGCGGAAGGGGACTTTTCCTCCCGCGCACCTACTGGGCCAACACTGCCGCCCAGGTCGTCACCGGCCATTCTTTCTTAAAGAGTTCCTCCACGGCGGGTTTCCCCTTTTCCCGGAAAGAATCGGCATCGGGAATCACCACCTGCATGCCTTTGCGTTGGAGGTCCACGAGGAGCAGGTTCTCTTCCTTTTTGATTTTTTCGTTGGCCCAGACGGTGGCCTCTTTGGTGGCCTTCACGACCAGTTTCTGTTCCTCCATGGAAAGCTTCTCAAAAAAGGACTTATTGATCAGGATCCCGCCGGTCTGGACAGGTGGTTCGTGATGGTGAGATAATTTTGAACCTCATTCAGCTTAAAGGAGCTAATCTGCGGCAGGTCGCCTTCAGAGGCCTCGGCCTTCCCTTCTTTCAGCGATTTGTAGAGTTCCGGAAGAGGGACAGGTACAGGTTCGGCTCCCAGTTTCGGATGGGATTGTATAAAAGGCGGCCAGGCAAGTCAAGCAGTTATTTCTTGGTAAGAATTCACAACCTACGGCCCTCTTTTTGTGATTTTGCGGATGATCCAGTTGCTGTATAATAAAAATATGGGCTTTATCAATAAATCAAGGAGGTGGAAAACATGGAAAAGATGGAAGTCAAAAACTTCAAGAACCCGGATGAGGTGAGGACCTTTGAACTGGGAAAAGTGGAACTTGTAAAAATTGGAGGGAGAACAATCGGGCGGGCTACCCTTCAGCCCGGATGGAAATGGTCTCTGTCTGTGGGGCCTATTGTTAAAACCAAAAGCTGTCTGGCTCCCCATTTCCAATACCATGTCTCAGGAACTTTGAGGGTTTTGATGGACGATGGCACCGAAAAGGATTTAAAGCCTGGCGATGTATCGTTATTGCCGATGGGACATGACGCCTGGGTCATTGGCAAGGAGCCTGTAGTTGTAGTTGATTTTCAGGGGATGGTTGACTACGCCAAAGAGCCCGGGAAAAAATAATGACGGGGCGCCTCTAAAAAGAAATAATCTGACCCCCCTGCAAAGTCTCTGTTCCGTCATTCCCGCGAAAGCGGGAATCTAGAATGGTTTGAATCCCGCCGATGGCGGGGCTGGATTCCGGGTCCGTTTGGTCCCTGGGACTTCCGCCCGGGCCGATGAAAGAACCATCGCCTCGTGATGAGGACGCCTACCCCCTTTTTGCCCTCGGCCCGGTATTACTCATTAGCGAAAACTGGGGGCCGCCCATCAAAGGAAAGAATTTCCGATTGATCCGCCTCTGGTTTTCCGTTAGACTCCATTTAGATAAGCATTCGTAAACTTTTCAATCTAACAGGTCGGCTTTTTTTCTTTACCCCTCTGGGAGAGGTAGAATATGTTCCATTGATGCAACCCCGTCTTCAAGAGAAGATGGGGTTTTTTGTTTTCCTCAATCAGGAGTGATTCCGAAAGGTTTATTGAGGGCAAGCAGAATGGGCAAGGCTCTTAGAGGCGGAAGATCTCCGAGAATAAGTGGATTGATTACCAGCAGCAATGACTACGAAAATAAGAACCTCAGTATTGATTGCAATATTCTTAATCTCCTCTTTACTTCTTCCAGTTGATAGTTACTCGAAAGGCGGAGGCAGGGGAGGAGGGAAAGGTGGGGGCGGGGGTTCCGCCCATGGCCACGGAGGGGGAGATCATGGCCACTCCGTAGCAGGTTTCCAACACTTCAGAGGAGGCGTTATCTTAGATGGCTATGGCTACTCGAGTTATTGGGGCTCTACAAAAAGTGGCTGCCAAATATGTCACCCCTCACTAAAATTTTTCGATCGATTTAGAAGCTGCCCCTATACGAATCGCATGAAAGGCACGGGAGAAAAAGGTATGGTTGGAACGCAAATCAGAAATCAGCCAGATGGATGGCCAAGCGCGACATTTTTTATAGGACCCTAGAGGAAACTTTCTTCTGACCTTTTGCCTGATGATGATTGTCCGAGTCCCTTCCCTTTTAGCGCAGGAAGGTCTTTTTCTCCCCTCGTTTTCTCACATTCCCTCCGGGCGGCCGTCGTTCAACCAAAAGAGGATAGTTCCCTCATTTGGGGTGTAAGACATTCGTCGATGCCCATACCCGGGTAGTCGTAATCCGTTTGGCCAAAGCCTAGTTTTACAAACTCTCCAACCTAAGTGAAAATAATCGGGGGAAAAAGGAAATTCCTTTCCACAGTACAAAAAAATTGGGAAAAAAGAGAAATTTATTGTCATCTTATTAAGGCGAATTTTCTCGAAAGGTTAATAAAATTCACACGTCGTGGAGTTTTAAGAAATTGGCCTGTTTTTTGCTCTGTTTTCCACCCTGGTTAGGGGAGCCGGGGAAAGTTTTGAGACTCTTCTTTCCCAATGCATGCCGGTGAGATAACCAAGTCAGAAGTTTGGCGAAAATACCATGGCTGCACCTTGAATAAATTTTGCATTATGGGGACTGATTCTATTTAGAGGAGGTCGCTATGGACATCGATCGGCTGGCACGTACGGAACCAGAAGTTCTATACCGAAAGTATCTTTTCCGCATCGGAAATTTCCAGGAATGGGTAGGGGTCTGGATAGGCAGCTTCCACCAATTTGTCTCAGCTCGTATGAAGAAGTGCTGTGCGGTGGTGGCAGTCTTGTTAAACCTCTTCGTCTACACTGTGGCCGCGGATGGAACCGGCCATGAGCTCCTGGTCAGCAATTTAGTACTTTTGATGGACAAAGATATTGGTGTCTATGTAAAAGCTTACAAAGATATTGAAAAGTTGGCAGCGTCCATAGGGACTGCCGCCGGAGTAACCAATTCCGACGAGAGGTTTGTGTTTGCTTTTTTAATCACCAAGTGGAGCCGGGAATTTGGGTTTGACCCTCTAGAAGTGGCAGCGGTGGCGCTAACCGAATCTCAATTTAATCCCAAGGCAGTGAGCCCGAAAGATGCCAGGGGTCTGATGCAGATTCATCGCCCCACCTGGAAGATGGATAACTACTTCAACACAGAAGAGAATATTAAGAAGGCGATGCAGATACTTTATATGTACCGTAAATCCAGCCCCAACTCTTATTTGAAGCTATACTATGGGGATACAGGCGAAGAGGGTAACGGGTATGTCAAGAAAGTCAAAGGGAATTACAAAAGACTGGCCAGAATCTATTAAGAGACCCTACGAGTCCCTTAGGGGAGTATTACTACCGAATACGATCGAGAGATTTAATCAGTCGTTCCAGCTCGGAGACAAAGAAAGGAAGCGAGAAGTCAATTCAGAAACGGTCCCTCCCATTTTCAAGCCTGCACCACTTCCCCGGGAACTGTTCCCCTCCCGGGGCCCACACTTGGCTTGACTCCTTCCTCAGTCTTATGTAAAATCCGTCCAAACCAGGCTTTAATCAAAGGAGAGAACTTTGGATTTTGCAAGAACTGAAGGACAAAAGGTCCTGCAGGCCAGGGCGAGGGCTTTCTCCATTGAGGTGATTGAGCCGGAAGCTCGCGAGTACGACGAAAGAAATCTGTTCCCCGGAGAAACCTTTCAGAAAATGGGCCGGGAAGGGTTTCTCGGACTCATTGTCCCTGCTGCCTACGGCGGAGGAGGCGGGGGGGCGGTGGAATATGCCATCCTGTGCGAGGAGGTTGCCAGAGCCAGCGCCGCTTATATCCACAATGGTCACTATCAAACCCAGAGAATGCTCCTCCACCACGGGACCGAGGAACAGCGGCGGGAGCTTCTGCCCAGACTGGCCTCCGGGGAATACCTTGCGGCCACGGCCATATCTGAAGCCGGGGTGGGATCCAGCTTCAGCGGAATGGCCTCCAGAGCCAGAAAAGTGGAAGACGGGTATATCCTCAACGGAGAAAAGATTCATATTAACGATGCTGCCGAAGCGCAATTGATCAATTTTTTCGCCATCGCACCATCGGGATTGACCGTCTTTCTGGTCGAAACTTCCAAACCGGGCTTCCGCATCATGGAGAAGATGGACCCCATCGGCCTCCGGGCCTCCCCCATTTACTCCTTGGGCCTGGCAGAATACCGGCTTCCCGCAAATCGCCGGATTGGGGGGGAAGGACAGGGCGTCCAGGTCTTTTTCTCGGCCTTCAACTACAGCCGCATCGGCAATGCGAGTTGTCTGCTGGGTATCGGCAGCGCCGCCCTGGAAAAGGCTATTGCGATTGCCAAAGAGCGGAAGGTGGGCAAGCAAGCGGTCACCTCTTTTCAGGGGATCCGCTGGATGGCGGCCGAACTGTTCACGAGGCTCGAAGCGGCCTCTCTGCTGCGGGATAAGGCCGCCTGGATGGAAGACCAGGGGAAAGATCCGGCCAGGGAAACTTCGATGGCCAAGCTGCTGGCTGGAGAGGTTTCTCTGGAGAGTGTTTCCCAGGCCATTCAGATCACGGGCAGCTATGGATGCTACCGCGATGCGCCCTTTGAGCGCTATTTCCGGGATGCCAAGTCCCTCTGCATCGCCGGCGGTACGCTGGAGGTCATGAAAAACAATATCGCCCGACAGATTTTGGATTAGAAAGAGAACCGATGGATGATCTGAAAACCTTGCTGGCCGCGAAGGCCAGTCATACCGGAGATCGCACCTATATCCGCTTCCGCAGCCGCACCTTGACCTTCCGCGAAATCGATCTGCTCAGCAACCGCTTTGCCCACGCCTTTCACGATCTGGGTTTGCGCAAAGGCGACCACGTGGCGGTCATGCTGCCCAACTGCCCGGAATGGATCGCCGGTTGGTTCGGCCTGGCCAAACTAGGCGCGGTGCTGGTCGCCTTCAACACTCAATGGAAGGGTGTGGGCCTGGCCTACGCCCTGAAGCAGGCCGATGTAAAGGCTCTTCTACTGGCTCCGAAATATCAGGGGGAGTTGCAAAAATCCGGAGTCACGGAACTGATCCCCGTCATTTTTGATATAGACGAAACAACCGAACTCTTCGGCGCCCATTCCCTCAAAGAGATTCTGTCTACCGCCCCTGCAACAGAGCCCCCGTGGGAGTCTCCGGCCGGCTCCGACCCGCTGATCATCACCTATACCTCCGGGACCACCGGCTGGCCCAAGGCTGTCCTGAATCCTCACCACGCTTATATCGCCGCCGCCGAAGACCTCCGCGATTATGTAGAACTGACCTGCGACGACATCATCTATTCCTCTTTGCCCCTTTACCATGCCAACCCCCAGGTCTACTGCGTGCTGACCGCCCTGGTCAGCGAGGGTTCGATCGCCCTGGCAGAAAGGTTCAGCGCCTCCCGCTTCTGGCGGGATGTTCGGGCCTACCGTGCCACTGCTTTTAGCTACGTTGGAGCCGTCCTGCCCATCCTGCTGAGCCAACCGGAGGGAGAGGAGGAAAAAGGGTCACCGGTCAAAAAATGCTTCGGGGGTGGCGCCCCCAAAGAGGTACACGAGGCTGCAACCCGTCGTTTCGGACTGCAAGTCTGCGAGCTTTACGGGATGTCAGAAACAGGCACCTGGAATACGATCAACCGCCCGGGACAGATCAAACCCGGGTCCGTAGGGAAAATACGGGAGAGCTTTGAGCTGAAGATCTTCGATGATCAGGACGATGAGCTGCCGGCCGGTCGGATCGGGGAGATCGTGGTGCGTCCGCGCAAACCCTTCATCATGTTTCGAGAGTACTACAAGATGCCGGAGGAAACTCTGAAGTGCTACGATAACTTATGGTTTCACACCGGGGACCTGGGAAAGATGGATGAGGAAGGGTATTTCTACTTCTGCGGGCGCAAGAAAGAGAGCATTCGTCGCGGAGGCGAGAACATCAGCCCCTTGGAAATCGAAAAAGTTTTGACTCACCACCCCGCCGTGGCCGAGGCGGCAGCGGTGGGGGTCCCCGACCGGATTCTGGGCGAGGAGATTAAAGCCTACATAGTCCTCCGCGAGGGCCAGACTGTCGAGCCCTCAACCCTGGCCGTTCTCTGCGAAGAAAGACTGCCCAGATTCATGATTCCCCGGTTTATTGAATTTGTTTCCGAACTGCCGAAAACCGCCTCCGAGAAGGTCCAAAAGGTCCTGCTTAAATCCAGGGGGATTGGGGCCGCCTGGGACCGGCTCGCTGAGGGGGGAAAAACGCACCCGCCCGGTTAATATCGCGTTAATAGTGTAAAAGGTTGCGGAAAACTTCGAATAATGTCATTGCGAGCGAAGCGAAGCAATGTCGGTCCCTTAAAAAATCAAGGATTAGAGATTGCCATCCCGCATTTCGCGGGACTCCTCGCAATGGCTGCAGAGGCGGGGTTTTTCAGCATCCTGCTAAATCATTTTCCGATAGGATTGGATCGGGCAGAAAGTTTTTACCCAATACGGGATATTGACTCCTTCAGCACTTTTCCCATTTCAAGCCCCTTGGCCAGGTAGACGCCTAATCCTGATCTTCCCCAGTCACTTTCCACCTCCACACAACCCTCTAACCCCCGGCGGATAGACCTGCCCCGTCACGGCTTGAACCGAATGTAGTCCTCCGGAAAGAATCAAATGACACCTTGAGGGTCAGCTACGGAACCTTGACCCCTTTTTCCGTGTAGTATTTAATGGCCCCCGGATGGAAGGGGACAGAAGATCCAACCACCGCTTCCTTCAAGGACAGGAGCTCCGCAGATTTGTGCACAACCGCCAACTCCTGCTTGTGTTCCAGGACGGCTTTCACGATCTGGTAGGCCAGATTCGAATCGAGAGAACTCAGGCAGACCAGCATGGTAGCGACTCCAATGATCGGAACATCGCCCTCCATGCCAGCATACGTTCCCTTGGGAATGAGGGCATTATAATACACGGGCCCGTACTTTTTGTTTAGAGCCGGAAGAGCCTTGTCCTGGGAAAGGATCCGGATGCTAATCCCCGGTGTGGCCGCTACATCCATTACCGCTGCCGTAGGTATTCCTCCATCCCAGCAGAAGGCATCGATCTTGTGATCTTTGAGGGCCCCGGCTGACTCCGCCACGCTCAGACGCTCTTGCCTGATGTCTTTTTTAACGTCGAGCCCGAAGGCCTCCAAAATGCGAACGGACTTGACCTCGGTGGCACTTCCGGGAGCCCCCACCGAAACTCTCTTGCCTTTCAAGTCGGGGACCGTCTGGATGCCGCTATCTTTTAACACCACCATATGGTTCAGGTTGCCATAGAGAACAGCCAGGGTACGAAGGGGGATCTTGCCGTCTTTTTCAAACCGGCCGACCCCCTGGAGGGCGTCGCTGGATACATCGGCGATGACCATGGCCAATTCGCCCTTGCCGGCTTTCATGAGTTTAATATTGTCTACCGCTGCGGCGGTCACTTCTGCCGTTGAGATCGTGTTGGGGACGTACTTGGAAATAACCTGAGCCAATGCTCCTCCATAAGGGTAATAGACCCCTCCGGTCCCCCCGGTCAGAATCGAAAGACGATTGACCTCTTTCGATTGGGCCAGCCCTTCGACCGCGGCAAAAGATAAAAGAGCAAGAACGATGAATCCCGTGAAGAGTTTTCCTTTGACTCCCATGTTAGTCCCCTCCCCTATTAGATTTTCGTCCTCCCAGCAGGAAGAACGTTTGGCAAATTACATATTTTCGTTTTGAAATGGATGGAGTGGAAAGCTGGCCTAGTGGCCAAGCCCGATCTCGGGCGCCGCCGTATCTGGGGTTTTGATCGATTCAATCCTTGGCCTCCTGCAAGAGACCAGTCCATTTTGCTGGAAGCTTGATTTCTCTGGTGGTCATTTGGGCATAACCGCCCCAAAGGGTCATCACTCTGTTTCTGTTTGGATCCCCGCATACGACGATGTGGACAAGGTCGGGGCTGGCGAGTACCCGCACCCGATCGTCCGGTCCCACCAGATAGTCCTCCGAATAAATCCCCGCCTTTACTTTTTGACGGACCGTTTCCATTTCGGGAGAAGTGTATCGATTCAACCATTCCAATTCACTCAAGGGTACCCTGGCTTTCTCGTACAGGTACTCCCGAATCGCCTGTTTTGAGTAACCCCCCTTAGCAATGGATTTAGCAACGGGCGGGGCCAAAAGCAGGGCAATGATGTTCTTCATGGCTCTTGGCCCTTGCTCCGCAGTTCTGATAATAGACGGCTTTTTCGTCAATTCTATACTGAGCAATTCAAGGCTGCTCTCCGCTGCACTTTTTTCCGGCGCACTGTATGGCGAAGGCGGCCAACCCCAGGTTATTGTAGCCCCCGCAGTCACGGTACTCACGTTTTTGTCAAAACCATGCTCCACATGGTACGGTTCCCACGGATTTTCGTCCTCATTCTCCGCCAGAGCAAAAACCAGTGGGTAGCCGAATGTTCCCATGTAATTTTTCCCCGGTTTGTAACCGGCTATATTCTTAATGATCAAGCCGAGAGCCCGACCAATGGCCGGATTCGATCCCCGGCAAATCAGTTGCCCGGCGTACTCGATCCCCAATTGTTTGTTTTTGATAATGGGTCCATTTATAAGCAGGTAGGGCAGGACTCCCCACGTGGTACCAATATTGTTCAGATTGTAGTGCTCATCGCCTATGGCTTCCACAGCTGCGACCAATATGGGCATGTGCTCCGGACGGCACCCGGCCATGACTCCATTGGCAGCGATATTCCGTGGGACTGCTTTTAAGTTTGATTGGGGCAAGATCGCAACTTCTTCATCCGCAGAACGATCTGTATATTTCAGAAATTCCTCGACCCTTCCTATCGTAGGAGGAATAATCGGGAGCCCATCCGTCCATTCGTTGCGGTAGAAGAATTTGTTCACTTCCTCGAACGTTCCTCTTAGTACAATCTCTTTGGGATTCCAACCGGTATTCGTTACCCGCGGACTCGCTCCCCTTACCTCTCTCGTTAAGCCATCGATGATCTGATCAAAAAGAACTTTTTTGATATTTTCTCTCAGCTCGCTTTGATGGACACCATAGGCCCCGGGATACGCGGCGAGTCTGAGATCTTCCACTCCCGCAGCTTTTGCCGCTGCTTGAGCCACCGCGGTAAAACCTGCTACCGTCACTACCACGCTGGGAATGCCTGCTTTTTCGGCTTCTACCGCTGGCCGCACCGCGGCCGGTGTACAGGTTCCTCACCCTCCGTTGCCGGATATCAAGGCATCGCATCCCCTTTCCTTAACCATAACCGCGATTTGCTGGGCAATTTCTCGCTGGTATGCCGGAGTGCCACTTAGGGGAGAGGAGGGGAACTCGGTAAAAGGAATGATCTTCACCCCGGGATATCGTTCCTTCAACAATTCCCGGTATACGGGAAACATAAAATCTCCCTTAAAGTCCCCATTCCAGGTCTCACCAATCGTTTTACCCTCCAGTGTATTCAGGCGCGGCGCTATATTTTTTTTCGCGACCACCGTGCCTCCGACAGGATTAATTACTTCCATCTTCTCCATTTTATTAACCTCCCCCTCGTTCTATTGGGGCCGCTATTTTTTATCCAGCCCGGCGATCTTGACCAACCTGGCGATGATCTCCTCGCTCTTTTTCATCGTAGGTTCATATTCCTCAGGCGGTAGGTAAGAGATAAAGCATCCGGTCTTTTCCATGCCGGCCACGGTCGCTTTATCATGGAGAATGTTTTTAAAGGCCGTCACTAATACCTTTACCCTTTCTGGCGGTACCCCTTTAGGAACTACGATCCAGCGCCAGAGATCAACTACCACGTCGATTCCCAACTCTTTGAAGGTGGGAACATCGGGCACAAAGTTCATATCCCGCTTATGGCCGAACTGGGCCAGGCATTTCAGTTTTCCCGCCTCTTCGTGGGGCCGGAAAGCCAGCGGGTTACCGGCGGCCACGGCAACATGCCCCCCCAAAATGGCCGCAACGGTCTCGGCATTTCCTTTGGTGGGGATGTGTCTGATCACGATCCCTTTACTCGCGGCAAACCCCTCCATGGCCAGATGAGACCCCCCTCCCACCCCGGAGGTGGCATATTTGATCTTCCCCGGGTTTTGCCTGGCATACTCAATCAATTTATCGACCGTATTGTAAGGGGCGTCCGTTCTCACAAATAGCGCATCTCCCTCAAAAATAACCTGGGCCAGTCCGATAAAATCCCTCCAGGAAAAGTTGGTTTTGTGGACGAAGGGGGCCACCATCATGCTGGAAGTGGAAGTGTTGTAGAGGGTGTAGCCATCATTTCTCCCGTCCAGGACAAACTTTGAAGCCGCCACCGTTCCAGCCCCTGCTTTGTTGATCACCATGACGGGCTGATTATTGAGAAACCCGGCAGCTTTGACAACCATGGTTCGGCACATGAGGTCAGAAGATCCTCCGGCCACAAAGGGAACGATGAGTTCCAGGGGTTTGTTGGGGAATTCCTTCTCCGCTCCCCCGGCTTCTCCGATCAGTACCAGTATAGCCATCACGCATATTCCCCGCATTACGTTGCTTGGCTTCTTCATTTTTCCCTTCCTCTCCTAAATTCTAACCCCGGAGCACGGTGCGGCGTAGGCGCAATAATATAATAAGTATTTCTGAGGGCCAAGCCCAATTCCTGAAATCCTCCCTCCCCCTTTTGGCCCAGGAGGCTGGGGGAAATTCAGAGGCTAGTTTCCTGATCATTTCTGTTTAAGCGAACTCTTGACTTGTCGGGATTGTATTAAATGGACAGGGCAAGATCAAGCTATTTTTGAAAAATCAATATCTGGAGAGTGAACGATCATGTTGAGAGCGGCGAGTGCCCGACCAAAACTCAAACTTCACTTACTGAGCCCTTGGTCAGAGAATTTCGTCCTTCAGGTTATCCTTAACACCCCCACGCAGGCCGCATTCCCGCCCTTGGATTCTAGGCAACAAGCCATAGGATATACATGGCATGCAATTTTCTGTTGAAATGAAATGATTTTGATGATATTTTTCTCGGCGATAGAACTTTACCGAATCATAAGCAGGCTTTCTCCCAGTCAATCCAGAGAAGCTCTCCGTGGAAAACTTTCAAACCCCAGTTCTCCAGGACGGGGTTTGAGTATTCTGAAGACTCTGCCGATTAATTCGCCGAAATCTGGCCTTGTAAATAGCAAAGGTTCTCCCGCGAATTTCCTTACGTCAGATCCCCCGGTGCCCGGATGGGTAAAGGGATGCTTTGAAATCATTATACAGAAGGAGGAAATCATGAATCTCCCTGAAATGCTCGACAGCAACGCCAGAAAGAATCCCCATAAGGACTGCCTGAGGGTCCAAGGAAAAGTCTATTCCTATTTGGGCATCAAGGAACTGGGCAGAAAGAGCCGCCGGGTTGTTTCAGAGCCAGGGGCTTAAAAAGGGAGACCGGGCGGCGGTCATCGCCTTGCCCCACCCGGAATGGGGCGAAACATTCGGAGCCATTGTCGTTCCGGCCAAGGGCAAGAGCCTGAGTGAAGATGTTCTGAAGGCTTTTTGGGCCGATAAAATCGCCAAATATAAAATTCCCCGGACCTTCAAGTTCGTCGAGTCCTTACCCCATACCCCCAGCGGTAAAGTCATGAAATACAAGCTCCGGGAAGAATACCGCTGAAGCGCAAAGAGGATTCTCCGTAAAAGTCGCAACGCGATAAAACGAGGAAACGATTTAACAACAGGAGGAGCTTATGTTTGACTACCTGCTTTCCAAAGAGCAATTGAAAATCAGGGACGAGGCTCGCGAGTTCGTCAAATGGGTCCCCCGACAGTTGATTCTGGACATGGATAAAGACCTGATCAAGTTCCCCAAGGAATTCCTGAGGGAGGCGGGCCGGAGGAACCTCTTCGGCTGCCGCTATCCCAAACAATGGGGCGGGCGGGAAATGGACTGGGTCACGACGGGCGTCGTCATGGAGGAGGTGGGGACGCTCGGTTATGAACTGGCCTGCGTCTTCGGCGTGGGCGCCGAGCTGGTATGCGATGCCATCATTAAGCACGGAACCGACGAACAGAAGGAAAAATACGTCAAGCCTCTGCTGCGAGGTGATATTTTTGCCGCCGAGTGCCTCACTGAGCCCCGGGGCGGTTCCGACTTTTTTGGCGCCACCACGAAGGCCGAGGATTGTGGCGAATACTTTTTGATCAACGGTCAGAAACGCTTCATCGTCGGCGGGGAAGGGGCGGACTATTTCCTGCTCTACGCCCGGACCGATTTTCGTCCGGAGGCCAAACCTCAGGAGTCCATTACTGCTTTCATCGTGGACCGGGGCCCGGGAGTTGAAACCAAATACCTCTATGGCCTCATGGGCTGCCGGGGGGGCGGTACGGCGAGACTGATCTTCAAAGATGCCAGGGTGCCCCAAAAAAATGTGGTCGGCCGGGTCAACGGCGCTTATGACGTATTCAATACCATGATGATTCCCGAAAGGCTGGGCACCGCGCTTATGACCATCGGGGCCGTCCGCCCGGCCCTGGAGATCGCCACCAACTACAGCTCCCGGCGTAAAGCATTTGGTCAGATTATCGCCACGTTTGAAGGAGTCAGCTTCCAGATCGCCGAGGCGGTCATGTTGCTGGATGCCGCCCGGGCTTTGGGATATGCCACGGCTCGCGCCGTTGACCAGGGCGTGGGCCTGAACCGAATCCGCCGTATGGTTTCCGAATCGAAGAAATTCATCACCGAATCCTGCCAGAAAGTGGCCCACAATGCCATGCAGGTCATGGGCGGGATCGGCTATACCAACATCTTTCCCATAGAACGGATCTTCCGGGACGTACGGTTAGCCTCGATCTGGACGGGAACCAGTGAGGTGATGTCCATGATCACCGCTCACGAATGGTATCGAGAATATCAACAAATGAAGGCCGTGCGCCTTACCCGGGACCTTGAGGCCGACGCCCAGGAAGCCGAAGCGCTGGACGAAAAGATTTTTGAATGAGAATACCGTCCACAAGAGAATAAGAATGAATCCGCTACCCAAGCTATCGAACCTATCCGCAGTTTTGCCCATATTGGTGAACCAGCATTAACCTATGAGATGTTGATAAAACCTGTTTCGGGTGGCGGGTTAGGAACTGGTGACCGGTTACAGGATGAAAAAGCGTTCCGGGTTGCGGCTTCTGAGTTTCTGGTTCTGGGTAATCTTTGAGTCACATACCTCCGGCAGAGCCGGGGGTATGTGGCTTTTCAATGCCATCAGTGGCTCTCCGATTCTGGAGCGTCTGCGGTTCTCAAACCGAACAGCTTATTCCGCATTTCTTAATTTTATAGAGCAGACTTCGATAGCTGACATTCAAGAGATTCGCAGCCTTCTTGCGGTTATAATGGGTCATCTCTAATGCTTTGATGATAACTCTAGCTTCCGCTCTCCGGGTAGCCTCCCAGTGGATTTGTTTTAAAGAAAGACTGTTCATCAATATATCTTCTTTTTCCTCCGCATGAACATCATCGTCCTTCATTTCAAGGCTTGATCTCCTTAAAATCTCCCCTTCATGCCCGAGCAACAAGTACCGCTGAATCACGTTCTGCAATTCCCGAACGTTCCCCGGCCAGTTGTGATCGAAAAGAGCCTTCATTAAAGATTCGCTTATCGGTTTGGCTTCTTTCTTATATTTCTGGGCAAATTTGTTCAAGAAATATTCGGCAAATGCAGGAATCTCCTCCTTACGCTCTCTCAAAGGGGGTATGGTAATATTTACAACATTGAGACGGTAATAAAGGTCTTGCCGGAAGCAGCCTGCAACCACCGCTTCCTCGACGTTCCTGTTGGTGGCAACAAGCACTCGAACGTCGACCTTGACATCCTTTTCGCCTCCCAGCCTGGAAAATTCTCGATCCTGTAAGACTTGGAGGAGTTTCACCTGCAGGGCCGGGCTAACGTCTCCGATCTCATCCAGAAAGATCGTTCCGCTGTCGGCCAGTTCGAACTTTCCCGGTTTCTGCCGGTAAGCTCCGGTAAAAGCTCCCTTCTCATACCCGAAAAGCTCGCTTTCCAGAAGTTCATGGGGTAAAGCGGCACAATTCACTTTCACGAAGGGTTTGTCCCGCCGCACCGAATTCATATGAATGGAGCGTGCTACGACTTCCTTTCCCACCCCACTCTCTCCCTGGATGAAGATGGTTACATCGGTGTTGGCCACCTGGTCGATCATCTCTTTCACCCGCTGCATCTTTTCGCTGGCATAGAGGAAGATCCCCTGGTCCTGGGTCATCATCTCCCCAACTTCCACAAAGGTTGAAGACTTAGCAGAAAAAGCTGGAGGCTTGATGGCTTTGACCGGGGCTTCTCCTAAATCCTTCAGTAGCCGGTTCATCTCCCATAACAGAGAAAAATCTTTATCTTCACCACTGGCGATTAATCCACTCGATTTTCGCCCCGTTTTCGGGCGAAGGCTGCCTGAAAAATCAGTTGGTGTTGCCATTGGGTCCTCCTCAAATACTTATCATGCTTAGCGACTTTGGGAGTTTATCTGATTTCACGAGGTCTTTATAAAATGCAAAAGCCTTCAAAGGAACGCGGAATTCCCCTGGAGGCTTAAAATCGGCACCTTCCAGTCTCTGCTTTGCACGGCGGACTCCAGAAGGTTATAAGTTATGTTGTTAGGTTAACAAGAGCCTGATGGGAAGCAATGATTCAAATTCTTAATACAGCATCCTTCTAATTCAAATTTAATTGACTGTCAAGAGAAAATTTTAGTAACCTGTAATTACCTGATTTTATTTAAGAATGGGAGGTCGGATATTGCCAAACTAGTGAGGTCCTATTTCTGGAGAGAGATGTAGTTCCTTATTCACTAATTACTCACCATGCCTTTTTTTCGCGGCCCTCCTTTCGGCAACTGCACTGGATTGAGCTTCTGTCTCCACTCCGGCTTCCTTCCTGTCCTGAAGGTCCACGCCGGACTGTGCCTCAATAAGCGAGATAACCGAGATGCGTCGCTGAATCTGGATGGACAAAACATCGGGGGGGTTCCGGTTCTCGTCAATGAATCTCCTGACTGCCTTCAGCTCAGAATCTTTAAAATATCGGCCGCACCGATCCAATATCCTTTCCCAGCGTTCCTCTTTGAGGCTCCCGTAAGCATACGAGGAGGTCTCCCCATCTTCAATCGCCTCTGCTTCCTCCTCGAAATCTCCCGGAGAGATACCTGCCGTTTCATCCCGGAAGGCCTCAATAAATTTCTCCATTTTCCTTTTAAGCAAAAGGGAGAATCCCTCTTCTGTCGCGATCTGTCTGCGGAGATCATCTTCCTGAATCCTCAACGACACGTTGGATATCTTCAATTTTCCAGGAATGATCTCGTAAGAGGCCGGTTGGTCCAAGGCTGCCTTCGTTCGTCGGATCAAAAACTTTCGTTCCGCGCTGCTGGCAAGAATATAGGTTACCCGTAAGGGTTCATAAGCAGGCTTTTCGCTGATCCAGGAATCCTCTTCAATGATGAGCTCTTCTAATGGGTGGCCGGAATGGGTATGGAGGAATTCCTTGGCGCTGGCAAGATCCGCGTTTGACCAATCGACTCCTGGAAGACTCTTGGCTCGAGTCAGTTCGTAGCCTCCGTAATTCGGAATCACCTGATTGCAGACTACACAGCGGATCAGATTTTTAATCACTATCTACTCCTTGTAAAACTCGAGCTTCGCCAGGCGTCAGGAATAAAAGGACCGCCCGAAAGGGTAACAATAAATGGAATATTTTTTTCGTAATCTCTAGTCAAATTTTCTCAATTTGTAAGATTAATCAGTGGTGAAGAAATTTATCCAATCATTTTTGTGATTTATCGTCATTTTTTCGTTAAAAATTTACTTGATAAATCCAAAAAAAATTCCTGCCTACCCACATGGGTAAAATCATGGCATGTTTGGTAAGGAAGGAAAAACAGGCTCGATTCTGATGAGGCGCTATTAAATTGTCAAGATCACGGTTAATATGAACAATTCAAAATGCATTATGATTTTAGATTGGAAGGCAAGAAGGATGCTATTTGAAAAAGGCCAAATAGCCTTCTGGTATTAAGAAGGTGGGCCGCAAAGTGGTCGATTTGGATACAGGCAGGATTAAATAAGAATAAGGGATAGATTTTCCAAAAGCGGGCAAATAATTTTCTCGCTTTTTGGGGTTGTGGTATTGAGAGGGAGCGCGTAATTTTCCTAGATCAAATCTTGGGAGGATATAGCTTAGCCCGAAAAGCTGTTCAGTGCTGGGATCTGTCCTGGTCCGGTTTTGGATAGACTATCAGGGAGATCATTTAAGATCACTGCTCTTGTTAGCAACAGGTTACCAAAAATGGAAAAGGGACCCGGAAAATATTCTCCAAGTCCCTGATTCTCGCTGGTGGGCCATGTAGGGATCGAACCTACGACCTACTGATTAAGAGTATTGACCCCTGAGTTTCCTAACCTCCTAAGTATATTTAAGTATATGAAATTGCTCGATTTCTGTTTTGCTAATTTTGGATGTTGGCACTCAATTTTGGTAGATTTTGGACGAAATTCACACACAAAGTCCTACACAAAAATCAGAACCAGGACCTGACGGAATTACTTTCTTCCTTTCTTGAATTTCTATCGAGCAACGTGCATAAGCAGGGTCCCCTACCCTACTCAACCCTACCTCCCTCCATTCCACACCGCATCCTCATCCAGAATCCTTCCCAGATCCGATCCTGACAAAGCTGCTCCAGACAAATGCAAAGGCAACAAATAAGTTGACAGGTTAAAGGGGTTATGTCAAATTTGTTTCGACCCGTTAATCCCATATCTGTCATACAGATCGCCGCTCTACTATTGACTTTGAAGGGCAATATCTTGGATGGGTCGCCGGAATCTTGGGCTTAGGAAGGCGAGATCAACCCAAAAGGTTGAAAAATCTTTTTTTATTTAAAAGGAGATGGAAGAATGAAAAGAAAGATTCATTTAGGAGTCTTGGTCTTTGTCCTGGTGTACGCCGTTTCCTTCCTTCCCCCCATGGGGGAATCCGCAGAACCCATTAAAATGCTGGATCTCAGCCCTCAGTCCGGAGTAATGAAAGACGTGGGGGACCGTAATCAAATGGGGGTCCGCTTTGCGGTGGAAGAGATCAATGCTGCCGGAGGTTTGCTGGGAAGACCCATTAAGATGTTCTTCGATGATAGCCAAGTGAAGCCAGATGTGGCCACACGCAAGGCTATGCGGTACATTATGGAAGAAAAAGTGCAGTTCCTGCTGACTTCGACCGGGACCCATGTTGCCAAGGCCCTGGAGCCGGTAGCGGACAAGAATAAGATCATTTTACTGAACTACGCAGCCTCGGGGGATGAACTTACCGGCAGAGATTTCACACCTTACCATTTTCGTATGTGCCTTAGCACGGCACAGCAATCTGGGGCTCTAGCCGCCTTTTTTGCCGCCAGCCCTTATAAGAAATTCTATCTTCTTAACCAGGACTATGCCTTCGGTTATGATGTCTCCGAAGCTTTCAAAAAGGCCATGAAGAGGTTGAAACCAGACTGGCAGTTGGTCGGGGAAGACTACCATCCCATCGGAATGAAGGATCTCGCCCCTTATATTTCCAAGATCCTCTCCTCGGGAGCGGAAGTCCTGATTACCGGCAATTACGGCGCCGACCTGAGGATCCTGATTAAACAGGCCGCGAGCCTGGGCTTAAAGGCGAAGATCGGGTGTTATTATCTGAGCGATCCTTTTGTCTTGCAGGAAATCGGCGATGCCGCCATCGGGGACATTGCGGCGGAGATGTACATTCTGAATGAAGACACCCCCCAGAATAAGGCTTTTATCGGGCGCTGGCAAAAGAGGAATATGGACCCGTCCAATCCGTATCCGGCCTGGCAGATAGGCAAGGCCTATCAAGCTGTCATGTTTATGGCTGAGGCAATCAAGAAAGCCAAGTCCACCAACGCGGAAGACGTAATCAGAGCCTGGGAAGGATTGAGTTATGAAGGATTAGTTGGGCGACTAACCATGAGAGCCTGCGATCACCAGGTGATCACTCCCATTACCGTGGGAGAAGTTAGTCCCGGACCAGGCTCCTTTTACAAATTCCCCTGGCTAGAAAAACTGACCCAGATCCCGGCGGAGAAAGCGGCAGTTCCCCCTGAGGAAACCGGAAATGCCAGGTGTGAGAAAAAGTGATCTGAATGATAATTGGATAGTCTATTTGAAGAGTATAAGATCTCCTTCCAGTCAACCTCTGCGAACTGCTGGGAGAAGAGATCTTTGGCCTGGTATTCAACCATCCTTATCCGATTCACCAGATCCACTCCCTCCAAGCTACCCCTCCATTCCAGACAGCACCCCCTCCTTCCCCTTCTCAGATCCGATCTCGCCGGGCTAACTCCAACCATCCGAGGAGGGAGATAATTAGTTCCTCCTTCCAAAGATCCGATCCAACCATGGCACAGCTAGCTCCCGATGCCCCAAAAGAAACTGGTCTAGCGGTGAAACGAGCTCCTTCCAGTTGTGAGCTAAATTTCCATTTCAACAACCTACTAGAGAGTATCTCCGTTTGGACAGGTGGCCTCATTTTTTCAAGTTTTGACCTGGGTAGTTGTCCGTTGAAACGGGGACAATACCAATTCTGATTCTTACAGGATCCGGTCTCTTGCCCAATGTGCCTAAGACCAGACTAAGGGAAAGATTCATTCTTCTAGAGGAGCGCTTTATACCAAACCTGTTTCTCTCTACCCTCTGAAGCCAGAATAGGCATTATCTGCCTTTACGAAAGTAGATCCAGAAAAATCAAAATGGCAGAACAGAAGGATAGAAGTAAAAAACCAGAAATAACAGATCACTTTGAAAATTTCTTGGAAGGCCAGACCGCCCTCACTATTTAGACCTATGTCAACGGATTTAAGACCCATGCGTTTTATAAATTAAGAGGAAAAAATCAAAGATTTGGTTCGTAAAATCGACGGCTTTAATATTTGCGGCGGAAAGGGAGCAAGGGAAACAAAGAGAGTCTTCCATGAAACGAAAGGAGATTGCCAGTGAAAAAAATAGTTGGGATGTTGCTTTTGCTGAGTTTTCTTTCTGGATGTGCCGTCGCCATTCGTCCAGTACCACCGGGGCCTGTTTACGCCTATCCCGCTCCATATTCATATTATGCGTATCCGTATCGATATTACCCATATCCCTATTATTATGGTAGGTATTGGCGTGGTTACTGGTACTAACCGCGATAAACACTTTTCCGGGGTTGCCTTGGAACCAAGACCGCGACAGGATGGAATCCCCCAAGTTGGCCAGAAAATTCTTAACCTTAGTGCTTTCAGGATTCGATCTGAACGAGCCCTGGGCAGCAAGGAACAAATAGAATGGCACCGCTGTTTCATTACCTCTATAGCATCCTTAGCTGATTTTACTATTTTTACGAGGCCGTTCGTTCTGCTTCACCTAATTTACTTTTCCTCTCAAAAATGCTATAAGGTAATTTGAAGTATCTTTATAACTCATCCGGAAGGAGGGATGAATCATGAAAAGGTTAACGGCCGTCTTATTTGCCTCAATCCTTAGCTTAGTATTGCTGCTTATGCCTACGTTTTCAGAAGCTCAGGGTGGGCATGGTGGTCACGGCGGAGGATTCCATGGTGGAAGCTGGGGAGGCCATTATGGCGGATATTATGGTGGTTATCGCGGAGGATATTATGGCAGGGGTTATTACCCGTATTATTGGGGATTTGGGGGACTTCCATTAATGGGATGGCCCTATGCAGGTTATGCAGGCTGGCCCTATGCGTCCTATGGATATGGATGGCCCTACTATCCATCAGAGGTAACTACAGCACCTCCAGCATATAGTCAACCAGAGCAACAGCAATCCTACTATCCACCGGAGGTAACCGAGGCGCCACCAGCATATAGCAAACCGGAGCAACAGCAACCCTACTACTGGTACTTCTGCCAGAACCCGCAAGGCTACTACCCGTACATTAAAAGTTGCCCGGGCGGTTGGATGACGGTGATACCAAAGGTAACCCCGCCCAATCAGCAGGTCCCAGATGTCGTGCCCCCCTCGAGACTAGCTGTCCCGCCGCCACCCCAACCACCGGGGTTCACTCCGCCGTCATCTGGCGTATATCCCCCGCCAGCTACCGGAGAGCCTGGTA